>JAEEGL013191546.1_pt1 | contig 63042 bp, 40 predicted proteins | sample 9134231 | NCBI WGS metagenome assembly JAEEGL01 (sample SAMN16246548, study PRJNA631951) | gut metagenome | biome: gut microbiome; feature: rumen; material: fiber-attached | host: Bos | place: Iran: Karaj | collected 2018-10
AAGGAGCTACGGTATCATCAAAGGTTTGCATAGTGACACCAGTTTCTGCAGCTTTCCAGTTAGCGAAGAGGACTAGGCCGTTAGTGTACATGTCTTCTGTAAAGGTAATAGTCTGCATTGGACCATATTGAGTACCAGTGCCATCTTCTTTAGTGTTCCAACCAGTGAAGCCGAAGCCAGAGCGAGAGAAGTTGGAAGCACGGAGTTGAGCCTCGGCATTAGCGGAGAGAGCGGTGGTGGAGCCGTCAATATCGATTGTAGTTTGGCAAGCCATCGAACCACTATCTGCACCATTGCCATAGTAGCAGATTTGACCAGTGGAGGCGACCGGAGTGATTGGAGCAGCGTGAGCGGCTGGATGAACGAGAGTGAACTTCACTTTTCCTTGATACATACCAGCAGCTTGGTTAGGAGCAATGTAAGCGTCAAACTGTGCAGTTATATTAGAACCAATGGATTGGTCAGTAGCAGAAGCGAAGGAAGCGATCTTGGTATAAGTAGTTGGAATAATATGGGCTTCGTCAAAGTCGTTTTCTATAGTAGCAACATGATCATTTGCCACATCATCATTATCAATAGTCATATTCCAGTTAGAAGCGGATGTATCAGTGCCAGTATGAATACTATAGTTGCTGCCCAGATCAGTAACAAGGTCGGTGTTACCATATGTACTATCAGTAAAACCTACAGCGTAAATAGCAAAGCCATTAGCATCATTACATAGAGCTTTAATGTTAGAAATACCAATAGTATCACTAGTCCCAGGATTGATGGCCTTAGTGAGAGTATTATTGGTAGCAGAAAGGCTACAAGCGGTAGGGACGTTAACCGTAATGTCTACAGTACCGGATGTATCGGCATTGGCGCGTGGGGCAGTTAAGACTGCTCCAGAAAGGAGAGTGAGACTAAGTAAGACTCCGCCTCCAACGAATGGTTTATTGCACATATATTTATAATGACCTTATTAGCTGTTGCTTTTTGTTTTCACTCTACTTATGTTTAATTATACTCCCACCGGAGGGTTTATGCAAGAAGATTACAATAAAAAATAAGCCCTTAGGGGCTTGTTTTTATGATTTGGAGGTGCCGACCGGAATTGAACCGGTGTACGCGGTTTTGCAGACCGCTGCGTAACCACTCCGCCACAGCACCATGCTTTGTAATTATATCACACCCAAAACGAATAAAAAATGCGTCCAGTAAAGACGCATTCTGGTTTTTGTTTAGTGTTTTGGAATTTCTAGGTGGTTTACAAACATTTTAGCCAAAAATAATTTTACCCACTCACATCCCACCGCTGAAACTCGAACGCCTCTCAACGTTAGATCCGTTCGAATTTCTTGATTTAATTTTATCACAAGCATATTGTGTGTCAATATTGTTTTTTCATGTTACTTATGTTTTAATTTACTACTTTTCCCTGTTCGGTTTGTTCGGTTATTATGACATATATATTATATATGTAAAGAATAGCTAGTTTATGAGAAAGACCCGCTGTTTTGCGGGTCTTTTTTGAATAGAAAATTAGGGGCACATGAAGCAGTGTGGTGCCATGCACGCTTTCTCGCTTACTTGCACGTTACCATTTCTAAGTGACACATGGTCTGGATGTTCAAGCCCGTAGCCGTAAGAAATTGGGACCAAAAACGGACTAAAAACACGCACAACATGATAGCTGGCCGATTCATTGCTGAGCCAATAAAGCTTAAGACTGAGTTTATGGACTAATTCATCAAAATTCTCGGCTCTTGCAAACGGTCTTGATAATTCTTTACGGCTAGTGAGAAAATCAAGAACGCGGACGTTCCTTTGTTTTCCGTAGTATAGTCCATGATCAAGAGAACTCTCAATTGCGCATTCGTTGGTTGGCGCTGAGTCTTCCGGGTATCCTTCGAGAAGTTCAAAATTCTTTTCCGCTTCTGCAATTGCGTTCATGATCGCTATGTCTGTTTCTTTGTCGAGTGTGATACCGACGCCGCAAGCAAAACACGGCCATTCTTCGCCACGAATAGTTGCAAGGTAGACTTCTCCATAGCCGTTGTCAAGCTGTCCAACTGTAAGAGTGCGCCCGATTTTGCGCCAATTCTCTATACGAAGTTGAGCTATCTTTGGCATATATTGAGGGTCAATCGTATAGGGCGAAAGTTGTTTATACCAGGTGGACATAACTGCGTCAGCTTTTAGTCGGCTTATCGTTGCCAGTTTGATCGAGGTAATCTTGTCTGGGTGGGCTGCCACCCCAGATTCATTTGCAAAGTAGATGAAATCCCTTGCATTTCCTCGATATACGAAGTCTTCTGGGATGTATACGGGACGGCCATCGTACGACATGCCAATTAGCCAATGCAGTTGTTTCTTTGTCGAAAATGGTCTAATGAATCGGCTCATAGCTCTTGACTCATCAATCGGAAAGTACTTTTTAGGATTAAGAAAAGGGCAGGTGAGCTTATCCGCTCTGAATACGGCCGTGCGTTTAGGCCGACTAAACGATGCGTGTTCAGCCACTGTGTTCATGATGGCTCGAAATTGAGCTTCATATGGGTCATAGCTTGCAACAGGATCACTAAACCCGTCAACCGCACCGCGAGTGGCATAGGCAATGTAGAGGGTAGGGTTGTGTGGGGAAACAGTCAGGTGTAGCGAGTTGACGATGCCGCGTCTACTCACCAGAGAATCTTTTGCTAGTTCTAGCAAATTCTGAGTTGAGTATTGCTTCATCATTAGCACCTCCATTCTAGTTTTCGTATTCTTAAAGAGCATGCGGTGACGCAAGCAATAAAATTATACCATAAACCGATAAAAAGTCTATTAGAAGTCGTCTGAGTCGCCGTTTGATTCAATGTAATGACGATGTGTACGTCGCGTAATAGTAATGAATACGGCAACTATGAAGAGGGTAGTGATGCCCCACCAGAATACGTCAAGTGTTTCAAAAGCATAGAGAAGGGGCGAGCCTTCCAAGTACGCACGATAAGCCTCGACGACAGCGCGATATTTTGCGAGAATTGATGGGCCAACGAGCGTGCGACCATATTCCGAAAGTGCTTCATAAGCGCCTTCGGCAGCTTTAATTAGGAGGCGAGAGTCGTAATTAACATCTTCTGGATCTGGTAGGCGAGAAACCATTGCTTCGAATTCAGCTACCTGATCAAGGATGTCTAGGGCAGAGCTAATAATTGATATTCTATTGTTAATGTCAAACAGTTCGGCCAGCGAAAGGTTGGAGTCAAAGACGCCTAAAGCATCAGCATATGCCCTTGCGGCTTCTTCTAGTGATGTTTGGTCATCATGAGTAACATTACCTGAATTAATATCGTCGGTTTTATCTTTTTCTTTTGCTTCCTCGATCGCTTTTTGAACCTCCTCGATACGCGTGATTAAGGCATCGATAGTGTTTCTAATCTCTGTCATATGCGCGCTTTCTTCGTCGGTAAGATTACTACTAGCCATCAGATATTCAACTTGAGACCTAAGATTTTCGAGCGATTCGAGGTCGTCAACAGTAACCGTACTGATGTCGTATATAGCTATGTGAGCGTCAATTGCCGCGAGTTGATTCTCGACAGTTATGATAACCGCGGACTTCTGGTTGAGCTCTTCAAGCATAGTGTTGAGTGCTGCTTTTTCTGTTGCGGTGAGTCGATTTGAGTGGTTTATCTGAAGGCTATTTATTCTAGAAATGAGCGAATTGACTGCTTCTTTGTTACTAGAAGTGACTGATTCGGCGTTTGGAACTTGCGAATTTGCTTCATTGATTTGCCTAAATTCTTCTTCTGTTGCGTTTATTTCATTAATAGTGTTGAGGTAGTCAGCAAGAAGATTGGTTATTATACTGGCCGAGCCGTCGGTGTCAAGGCCAGCGAGTATGACAAGTTCGTTTTGCGATTCAACGAGTGCAGGTAAATCATCGATGGTTTTATGCTCTAGGTCATTAATGATTGTGACCTCGCCAGAATTTGTAATTATCGTAGCGTAACCTGAATTCTGGCTCTCCATGGAAACTTCAACTTCGCTTAAGCCGGGAACGTCATAAACTATACCATCCAAACCGAGAACCGTGATATTACCGGCATAGTCAATTAAACGATAATAAATGTGGACGTTGTTGTTTGGATTGTATGATATGGCGTTTTCAGTTTTTTGCCAATCGGTGGACGCTTTTAATTCATTAATGCTGAGTTCAGTATCGGACAATAGGTATTCAACTGTATCGATTCCGGAACGATCATCCGTAGCACTGATGTTATACGTCTTAGTATCTGTGAATAACAAACCTAATGTAATGGTATTAAGAATTGCGTTGAAGGAATTTTCACCTTCGCTGATGGTCCCGGTTGGAGTTACAGAATCTTTCTTTACCTCGATCGATTTAATATCACTTGTTAGACCAGCTTCTGAAACAGCTTTAAACTCATATGTTTTAGAGTTAGTGTCTTCTAGTATGAGCACGCTGGTTGTATAAATTTGCCAATCGTCTCCACCGTCAGTATTAGACGTTGCGCGGTAGTAGAGTGTCACTGGGCTTACATTGAGTGCTGTATTGCTCGCGGTAAGAGTAATAGGTTGATTAGTCCAAGACCCTAGAAGATAGCCATGCGCATCAATTGCGACGACTGGCTTTTCTGAGTCTATGTTGTGATACGTCACTGTTTGAGTAATGACGTTGTCGAATTCATTTGTGGCTCGGAAAATGTAGGTCCCGTTTTCTATAACGTCATATGTTGCAGAGTCAAGCTCGGTGATTAGAATCCAACTAGAGCCACCATCATTTGATACTTCGATCTTTTTAATGCCGTATTCATCCTCTGCGGATAAGCCTACAACATCCATTGGGATCCACTTTTCAGTTTCGTTTATTATGTTTAGCGTTGGAAAGGTAGTTCTGCGGATGTTGTCCCATATTATCTCATCAATATCACCAATGGCATTTCGATAATTTGTGAGGGCCTCATTTATGTCGGCAACTTCGTCCGTAGTGTAATTCTTGGCATAGTTCAAAAGCGCACGCTCTAGTGCGTCTTCTGCTTCAACTAAAGCATCTTTATCTTCTATAGTATATCCGTTAGCAATTATTTGGTTTGCCGTCTGGACCGACGAAGTGTTCTTCGCATTATTTGCGGCATCGATTTGCGCCAAAAGTTCATTGACAATCTTAAGCTCTTCCTCTACGTTGTCGCGCTCTGATTCTGTCAAATTATTGCCAAGAATAATATTTCCAGAAGCAAGCTTCATATCAAGGAGTTCTTCCTCGTCTTCGGTTTTTATGGTGTCAACATTGACATGATGGACTGTTTGCAAAGAATCGAGAACAGCCGCAACTTCATCTAGGCGACTGAGTTTATCCTCAAGTTTCCTTGCTTCGATCAAGAGAGTATTTATTTCGTCGACCGCAAGAAGAGTGCTCTTGTCATTAAGAGTACTATTAATGCTTTCTATAAGGGTTTCAATTATTTCGCGGTCATTAGAAGTGACATGGTCGACATCAGCAAGTGCGAGACTTCGGCCTATCTCATCGTTGACTTCATTTTCGGCACTTTCGAGAGTTTGAATGATGTTGGAATACTTTTCTAGCAAACTATCAATTGCTTGTTTTTCACTATAGGTAGCATGGGCGCCTTCATTTTGAAGTACTATTTCGAGTTTATAGCGCGCATCCTTGAGTCTTGCTATGTCATTAGTTTTTAAGCCACCGTTCGAAAAATCGAGACTAAAATCGTCGATAGTTTTAGTTTGAATCGTGATGGCACTAACGTTTCCGGCTTGATCTGTTACCTGGATCAAATATCTTTCATTGGGATTAAGTTCAATAATGTTGTTCTGAATAGGCAACGACGAGCCATTGACTATAATTGAACTTAAGGCTCTGTCGTCTGTAATAATTATTTTCTTAACTAGATAATAAGTCTCGTTATCTTCTAGTGGAAAAGTGTGGTCGGCGTCTATATATCCTTCAATGACGGATTTTGTCGTATCAAGGACAATGCCGTCGGTGTTAATAATAGAAACATTCCCTGCACGATCGGTGAGTTTGAAATAGAGAATGTAATTACCTTCAGGATTAAGGGCAACTGGTCCGTTAGCTTCTTTCCAATCGTTGCTTGTTAGCGCTGCTTCTTTAGTGTCGAATTTGTTTTCGGTGATAATGTATTCGATCGACGTAACCCCGGAAAGGTTGTCCGTAGCGTTGATTTCGAAATTTGTAGTCTCGTTAAAGAATAGTCCGAACGTGATCGTGTTCAAGAATTGATTCCAAGAGTTATCACTAGTAACTATTTCGCCGGTTGGAGCAGTGGTATCACGATAAACAACAACCTCGACAATGTCGCTTTCAATGCCAGCCTCACTAACTGCCTTAAAATAAAACTTCTTTCCTTCAAGCCATGTTTGTTCCGCAACGATCACGCCATCGTTAAGAGCAAGCCAGTCTTCTGTATTCTCTGAGTAATAATAGTTAGTTTGCCCAACATTAGTAGTTAAACTATCGACCGTAAGCGTGACAACTTCATTAGTCCACGTATTCGGAACATAGCTGTTGGTATTAACTGTGATAATTGGTTTGGTGGTGTCAAGTTTTGAATAGATGACGCAAGAAAACTCACTGACGTTGTCGTAATTATCAATAGCACGATAACAGTAGGTCCCGTTTTCCGTAATTCTTCGTTCGGCTCTGTCTCCATTTATTATTGTGTTCCAACTCGCACCATTGTCGAGGCTTTCTTCAATCTGCTTGACGCCACTTGGATCTGAACCAAGGATAATAATATCGTCTTTGATTTGGATAAGATCTGGGTTGGCGGTGATCGAAATGGTTGGTGGTGTAGTCTCTGGGTCGGTGTGGAAGCTAATTGCGTTGCTGCTAGTGCTCTGCCCCTCGCTGTTTTCTCCACGGACTCGAACGTAATAGTCTGTATCGCCTGCGAGGTCTGTTATATCTAGTGTTATATTCTGTGTGGGTAGGTTGTTATAATTCGGTAGAATGTTCCGAAAATCTACATCGAGCGCTACGTCGACTCGGTAACTAGTAGCACCTAGGCTCATATTCCAGTCAACCGTCGCCGATGACTCCGTGACATTGCTTACGTTAATTACTTCAACTTGGCTAGGGGCGGCGACATTAACCATGCCAGTGATTGCATAGATGCCACAATATACTCCGTCGGTTTCGCTCTTGCCATTAACGCCGGTAAAAATGAGGTCAATCGAGCTGACTAGTTTTTTTGCGTCAACTTCGATAATGGCGGATTGCAGATATGGCGCGCCGGAAGAGGATCCAGCGTATTCGACATCAGAAGATACGATAGAACGGGTAGCTGGTATTTCCCATTTGTAGATATTCGATACGGAGGTGGTGTCGTTTAAATCATATACTCGATAGTTGTTTTCATCGAAAGTTCCATCGGTGTAGTTAATGCGAGCAATGAAGTTAGCATAGTTCCCTTCGGATAGCCCACTTGCCGTCCCAAGGATAAAGAATTTTTCGTATGCCCCAACTGTATTGAACTGGATCGAAGCTGATTCATGGCTAGAAGATAAAAGAATTGCGTCGTTACCGGCATAATCTGTTGCTCCGGTCCAACTAATCTGATAAGGAACTCCGTTAACACTAATTGCTCCGGATGGGTCGAGACCGCCGGCTGGTTTATTTGTAGTGGAATAAAATGCGAGTTTCGTATCGAGACCGCCTGATGCAGCTATTGTGTCGAAAACTTCGTTGCCGCCCCAAATTGTGTTGCCGTTTAGAGAGCTTCGATCGATCGTTATAGTTTCGTAATAGCTATTTGAGGCGACAGAAGGTGACTTTTTAAATAAGAATAAGGAGCCAAAAATGAGCCCCAAGCAGAAAACAGATAGGAGAAATATTCTTAACCTTGGTCTGAGGCTGTATATTTTCGTTTCGCCTCCAAATTGCTCCATATTCTTTAATTTTACTAGAGCTTATTTTGAACGTCAAGGCTAGCTTTAGCGTTAAAATATGTTTTATTTTAGTATCTTGTAGGGGTTGTCTTCCAATAAAACGCCGAGTTTGGCTTCGCCATAGATCTTCTTAAGACGTTTTATCGCCTCATCGATTTCAGAAAAATCACGGAGACGATGCGTGTCTGTACCAAATGCAAAAATGTAATCTCTTTTTGCCATTTTTTTAATGGTCTTTTGGGCGTGTCGTCCGTATTGACCAACAATACTGCCAAGGTTTGATTGAAATAAAACACCAAGGTTTTTAAGCCGCTCGAGGATTGAGAAGTCTTTTTGAATGGAAATGTAGCGTTCTGGATGAGCAAGGATGACCGTGTACCCTTCGGCCGTCAAGTTTTGGAAGATGTCTTCGTAACCATCAAAAATGCCCGACATCGGAAGTTCGATAAGCAAGTATTTGCTGTCGCCAAGTGCCGATAAAATTCTGTTTTGTAGAAGCTTAGAGATGTCTGGTGAGACATATATTTCGTTGCCAATATGCAACTCAACATCAATTCTTTCTTCTATAGCAGCATTCTTGAGTTCGCTGAGTAACTTTAGATTGTCGGAACGCGGCGAATCGTAGATAGTTTCGGAAATATAGTGCGGGGTCAAAAAGATTTCGTCTATCCCATGTTTCCTTAATTCTCTTAGTATTTCAAGACTTTCTTCAAATGTGTCAACGCCATCGTCAATTGCGGGAAGAAGGTGAGAGTGGAGATCAATCATACTGTCGAAATTGAGGAATCGTTATTTTTTTTCGCCGTAGTAGTTTCCGTAGTAATAATGCGCAATTTTACGGTCTATATTGTTCAAAACGACTCCGGCGATTTTTGCATCGACTTTCTCGAGAGAGTTCTTAGTAGAAATAAGTGCAGTACGTGGAGTTTTGCTGTCTCTGGCGACAATAATAGTCTCGTCAGTGAGCGTAGATAGAACCAAAGGGTCGGCTACTGCGCCACAAGGAGCTGAGTCGATAACGATAAGATCACATTCTTTCTTAAGTTTTTTAAGTAGCTCTTTGCATTTTTCGGAAGACAAAACCTCTGATGGGTTTGCGATTGAAGAACCACGGGTCAAAAGGAATAGATTGTCGATGTTGGTTTTCTGGATATAGTTACTACGATTGACTAAGTTATCCGCAAGAAGGTTTGTAAAGCCAGCAGAGTTGCTCTTTTTGAAGATGTGGTGTTGACGACCCTTGCGAAGATCACAGTCGATAAGCAAAACCTTCTGTCCTGCTTGCGCAAAGGACGCTGCTAAGTTTGCGGCAACAAAGCTTTTTCCTTCGCTTGCAACAGAGCTAGTCACATGAATGGTTTGAATGCGTTTATCGAGAGAAGTAAACTGAAGGTTAGTACGAAGCGAACGAATAGACTCGCTAACGACGGATTTCGGGTATTTGCTAACTAAGATCTCTGAATCGACATCTTTAAGCTTTACGTCGCTCTTGGTGATTTTGCCAATGATCGGGAGGCCAACATTCTCTTCGAGGCTTTCAGAGTATTTTATAGTGTCGTCGAAGTAATAGATGATGAAGGCGACGCCGACAAGCGCGAAGATAGCTATAAGCGCAGCGAGTACGACATCTCTAGTAGTGGTGTTATTTGAGGGTTTTGTGGCCGCCTCGGCTGTTTCGAGAATTGCAACGTTTTCAAGGTTCTTGATTAGGTCTGTTTTGCTCGTAAAAACACGCGCAACACTGTTCGCAATATCGGCAGAGTCAGATGCACTTGGAGTGGTAGCGGAGATCCTGAGAATTGTGGTATCGGTGATGGTTGTAACTTTAATGCTCTTTGCGAGCTCGCTTGGAGTGGTGTTTAGGTGTAATTCGGAAATAACTTGTTCAAGAACAACCTTGCTTTTTGCAATAACACTGTAGGTGGAGGTAAGCTTTTGGTTAGCATTGATCTCGCTCAACGTGTTAGCGGCATTAGAAGAATCGGATTGAATTAGGGCAACCTGAGAAGAGGATTCAAAAAGCGGGGTTTTGACAGCTGTATCGTAGTAATAAACGGCTATCATTGCAACAATTGGTAGGATAATGATCAAAAAAAGGTATTTTTTTAAGTATGATAAAAAATCTTTAATGTCTAATTCTTCCATGCAAACATTTTAGCATGAACTAAGCTGGTTTTCAATTGTGCTCGTGCTCGACAAACACATGTTTTTAGGTTGCAGTTTAGAGACTATTTGTATCTTTCGATGCTTTATCGTCACGAAAGGAAAACATAACTGGAGTGCCAACGAATGGATAGGTTTCGCGGAGTTTGTTTTCTAAAAACCGTTTCCATGACCAATGTAACGTAGAAAGACCGTGGCCATGAACGACAAACCATGGCGGACAAGTGTCAGTTTGGACGATATACTTTGGCTTTGGACGAGTATCCTTAAGTCCAGCTGGAGCATGCTCCAGAATAGCTTGGTTTAAAACTTTGTTGAGCTCGGAAGTCTTCAGTTCAGTATGTCTAGCAGCGTCGATTTCTAGTGCAAGATCAAATAGTTTAGTGACATTTGCGCCAGTTTCGGCACTGGTTAGGAGAACTGGAGCAAACGGCAAGAAATTAAAATCATATTCGAGATCATCTAAGATCTTATTCGTATCTTTAACTAGATCGGTTTTAGTAACAACGACAATGATACCCTTCCCCGCTTTTATGATTTCACCAGCTAAGCTTTGATCTAGCTTTGAGTGTGGTTCGGTTCCGTCAACCAGCAGAGCGCAAATATCAACCTCTTCTATAGCGGCCAGGGTGCGAAGTGCAGAAAACTTTTCTATGCCAACCTCGCGCTTGCCTGGTTTGCGAAGGCCGGCCGTATCAAGAATTTCAAGATTACGATTCTTAAACTTGATATTGACACGATTAACGTCGCGCGTAGTACCTTGGCGGGAAGAAACAATTGCTTGCTGTTTTTTTGCTAGAGAGTTAAACAGACTAGATTTCCCAACATTTGGGCGCCCGATCAAAGCAAGTTTCAATGAAGATTCGGGGGAGATTTTTACATCTGGAATGAGGTTAAGAATGCCGTTTTTTAAAGCGTCCGTTCCTTGACCCGTAGTAGCCGAAACGCGAAAAGTATTTTCTGGTTTAATGCCAAGTGAGCGAAATTCATTTGAGTCGAGCGATGTGCCTAAGTCGGATTTATTAAGAACCAAAAAAACTGGTTTTTGAGACTTTAAAGCCATTTTAGCAATACGCTTGTCACGTTCACTTGGATAAAGCGATGAATCGAGAGTTAAAAGAATGAGTTCGGCCGAATCGATAGCATCAGAGATCTGATCCTGGATAGATTCTTCAAAACTATCTTCAGGGGATTTTAAGCCAGCGGTATCAACTAGGATAAAACGATCATCAATACGTGTGGCCACATTATCGCGTGTAGTGCCTTCTTCGCGAGCGACAATAGCAATGTTTTTGTGCGCAAAACGATTAAGTAAGCTGGATTTGCCTGCATTTGTTTGACCAACGAGAGCTACGATTGGTAAGTGATTCATGTTATATATTATAACATATTCTGGCGAAAATGTTTATACTTCGAATCTATATCAAACCGAATGATTTATCATCTTAAACCTTAAAATTCTTAGTATCTTTTAAGGATTATCCGGTATAATGTAGGCATGACCGTTACAAAAAAACCGCCAAAACCGAGGATGACGCGGGCTAAAGCAAAAAAGTCCGTTCCTGTTCTTGATGTACGAACTATTGAGCGTGTCGAAAAGAAATATTTAATTACTAGCCAAGAAAAAGCCAAACTTCTAAGAGCTATTGATAGACATTTAAAACGTGACGAATTCTATAAGGAAAAGGTCATGAGTATTTATTTCGACACGGATAATAATGATCTTGTAATTAAATCGATCGATCGACCGAATTTCCGTGAAAAGGTCCGTGCGCGAGTTTATAGCGCGACGTCAGGAGAATCGCCTGTTTTCTTAGAAATTAAATCGAAGCATGCTGTTAAAAAGAAGAAGATTAGCAACAAACGCCGTTTAGTATTAACGCAAAGTGATTTCGAAGAATTTATGAGTGGCGGAAAGCTTGAAACAATCGCCAAACGAAACTATGCTGACAACTTCAAGCAAATGCAAATCGCAAAAGAACTGGCTTACATTATTGATTATCTAAAGCTTAAGCCGAAAATTATGATTATTTCTGATCGTATAGCATTTTCGTCAATTAACGGCTCCGGTTTTAGATTAACTTTTGATGAAAAATTACGTTTCAGAACAGATGGTTTATCTTTCAGGAAAGGCAGTAAAGGTGAGAAATACTTTCCAAATACGGACAATCCGAAAAAATCGATTATAATGGAAGTTAAGACCATGAACGCAATGCCACCATGGTTCGTGAAGGAGCTTTCGAGGCTCAGGATATACCCAACAAGGTTTTCAAAATATGGAAAAATTTATCAATTAATAAACGAAAGGAATCAAAATAATGTTTAACAGTGTGTTCGATACGGCCAGTTCGGGTCTGAACATTACGACGATATTATTGTGTTCGGGCGTAGCTTTGGCTTTGGGGTTGGTAATTGCTTTTACGCATCTAAAGACCAGCAAAACATCAAGAAACTTTTTAATTACACTCACGATTTTGCCACTTTTAGTTGAGGTGGTAATGTTGATGGTAAACGGATCACTTGGTACATCAATCGCGATTCTGGGTGCGTTTAGTTTAATTCGCTTCCGTTCTATTGCTGGCAATTCAAAGGAAATATCGAGCGTGTTCTTTGCTATGGCGGTTGGTCTAGCACTTGGAATGGGGCACGTTCTATTCGCTGCTGTGATTACGGCAATTACTGTGTTTGTTATTTTGGTTCTCTCCAAAACACAGATTTTCAATTTATCATCACAACCGCAAACATTGGAAATCACTATTCCAGAAGACCTTGATTATACTCATGCCTTCGATGCGGAGTTTAAAAAGTACACCAGTTCGCACGAATTAGTGCGCTCGAAGACCACAAATATGGGTAGTCTATATCAACTGACTTACGATATCCGTTTAAAAAAATCTGCAAACGAAAAAGAGTTTATGGACGCAATTCGGGTAAAGAACTCTAATCTTAAGGTGTTGCTTAGTCACGTCTCGAAAGATGCTTTGATTTAATGAGCAAAAAACGAATAGACCCCAAGGAAAACAGGGGTGAGAGCGTTAACGGAGCGCGGGGGAAAGTTGCGAAAAAATCGAAAAGGAAGGAGGCTAAAATGACATCAAAAAAGCAAGAAAAAATGTCAAAAAGTTGGTTGCCTGTAGTTTTGATCGTACTATTGTTGGGTGGCGTTGTTACTGTAGGTTTGCTTCTGGGTGGACTAGATGGCGACGGTGGATCAGCCTTGAGAAACAATATCAACGAGTCAGCGATCAATTGGCAAAGATACGCCGAGCAAGAGATTCAGTTGTCCGGAACAGGAAAAACGTCTGTAAATGAACCTGGTGTTTATGTAATTTCTGGCACACTAACGGATGGAATGATCGAAATAAACACAGCCGGTGCCGTGAAGCTCATCCTAGACGGAGTTTCTATTACTAACAATAGTGGGCCAGCGATTTATGTCGCCGAAGCAACAACGATCATCATCGAGACTGCAGCTAATTCGAAGAATGTCTTGGCGGATGCGTCGGTCTACAAAGGTTGGGATGAAGATGTTTGCGGAACAATCTTCTCGCATGATGATTTGGTCTTACAGGGTACTGGGACCTTGACAGTAAGTGGAAATTATGAAGATGGAATTGTAGGCAAAGATGATCTGAAAATTGTCTCCGGAACGTATATCGTCGATGCGAAAGATGATGGGATTAGGGGACGTGACTCGGTTTATATTGTTGATGGCAGTTTCGAAATTACATCCGGAGGAGACGCAATCAAGGCGAATAATGCTGATGAGGTCGCAAAGGGCTGGATAAAAATCGATGATGGAATGATTGTGGCGGAAGCTGGCGATGATGGAATTCACGCAGAGTCGGCCCTTGAAATAAACGATGGGTCAATAACGGTAAAAAAGTCGCATGAGGGATTTGAAGGATCAAAAATAACGATTAATGGTGGCGAGATTTCAATTATTGCAGCGGACGACGGAATTAACGCTGCAGGCGGTAATGATAGTTCTTCGCCTAATATGGGAAAATATCGCCAAAGCTCATCGAATTACGCAATTGTTATTAATGGTGGAAGCATTGCCGTCAATTCAACTGGAGACGGAATCGACAGTAATGGCGCTTTATACGTAAATGGAGGGGTGATTACCGTGGATGGGCCGACCAATGATGGCAATGGCGCTCTGGATTCTGAGACTGGCATAATTTACAACGGAGGAACAATTGTAGCTGTTGGAGCAAGCGGAATGGCGGTTGCGCCAAATGAGGCATCATCAAAAAACTCCATTTCTGTATTCTTCGATTCAACCTATGCCGCAAAGACAAAAATTGCCGTAAAAGATGCTAATGGCAGTACAATTATCTCCCATACGAGCGCAAAAACCTTCCGGCACGCAACGCTTTCGAGTGAAAAGTTTGAGGAAGGTGAGACATATTATATTTATATCGATGGCGTAGAATACTCAAGCGTAACCCTCAATGGGAAGACAACACAACTTGGCAGTGGCGGGATGAACGGAATGCCCAGCGGAGGAATGATGCCGCCTGAAGATATGCCGCAGGGCGGAGGCAGAAGCCGGTTCTAAAGACGAATTCTAACAACAAAAATCCCCTCGGTTTAAGGCCGAGGGGAAATTTGTTTAACAATGGCTTCGTGGAGCGGTCAAGCTTTAGAAGCGTTTGCGGCTAGCTAGGTAATAACCAGCAGAGGTAACAAGCGTACCAGCGCCGAGAGCAGTCATAACGATGTCGCTAGGACCAGTTTCCGGAATTTCTGGTTCTGGTTCCGGTTCTGGTTCTGGTTCTGGTTCTGGTTCTGGGCAGCCCTTATAAATAAGGACGTCAGCATAATCTTGTTTCATGGTTGGTTCAGCACCAATGTAACCTTGAGCCCAAGAGCGGAGAACGTTATCGCCACCACAACCGAGGTTATCATCCTTCATAACAACTTGGAAAGTAACCACGGCAGCAGCACCGGCTGTATAGTCGCCAATGTTGATACCTTCATCGGTGGTTAAACCGTCAGTTGAGAGAGTGATACCTTCTTTGTGATTTGAATTGTAGAGTTTGGTAGAACCCTTAACGTAAGTTTGGTTAGAACCAAGCTTGTCAAAGAGGATAACGTCTTTCTCAAGAGAGTCGGAAGTGTTCTTGTAGGTGATTTTGTATTCAACAGTGTCACCAACTTTAGCGTAAACTTGTTTCTTCCATTCAGTTTCACCAGCAAGACGAACTTGCTTAGTAACGGAGAAGTCATATTCGTAAACCGCTTTAACACGGAAAGTTACGATAGCGACATAGCCGAAACAGCCAGGAAGTTCGCCGTCGAGTTTATCATAACCAAGAGCAACACCACCAGTAACGAGGTCATCGCTAAGTTTGGTGCCACCAACTTTACCTTTAGATTCGATGAGGGCAGAACCTTCAACGTATTCTAGGTGGAAAGTGTTGGTTGATGATTTAAACACGATCTCGTCCCAAATTTTGGACGGGGTAGCGTTGGAAGAGGTGATTGTACCGGCTACGGTAAGAGCCTTACCGGATTCGGTAGGAACGTAAGCGTTAGCTTTAACGTCTTTCGCGACCATCTCTGTGCCGCGAGGGTTGTTATTGTGGACATAAAGACGCACAATATATTCTTTGCCGTTTTCAACTTCGATGTTGTCGGCATTCCAGATATTAGCACTGTCTGCCGCACGAGCTTGTACAAAGTAAAGCTCGTTTAAATCTGGGTTGTCTGAAATGGAGTTAAGGACGATTTTATCATCGATAGCGCCATTATTGATTTCTTCGATGGTGTAAGACTTACGTCCACCATCGCTGTCGCCCCAAGCAAAAGCATTACTTGTTGCAACTGCAGTTCCGGCGATAGCAGTAAGAGCTGCAACGCCAAGAATGGATTTAATGTTTTTCATAATAACTCCTTTGTAGTTGATTAATAGAATAACATTTGATATTAGATTTTTTCAAGGATAACTGTTTTAAAATCATCCTCGAATCTTTCCAAGACTAGCCAAATTGTTAAATTTCATCGTAGTCTAAAGCCGAATCATCTCAGATACAAATTTCTTACCTTAACATGAGGTTATCCGGGCGGCGGTAAAGCCGCCCGGATGGGGTAAGGTGCTACGAGAACTGATAGAGAGTTAGATAGAGCCTGGGTCGAATCCCGTCCCTGCGGGCGGGTCAGTTGATATTTCCGGCGGCTTAGTCGGCACATTGTGTGTCTCCTGTGGGGCCGGGGTCGGATTTGTATCCTCGCGGATCGGAGTTGCTACCGGCGTAGTGCACACTTCTGTCGGCCGCACTACCGCGGTCGGAACCGGGGTCGGTGCAGCCGTCGGTCGCGGAGTAGCAGTTGCCTGCGGTCTCGGCGTCGAGGTCGGTGCAGACGTCGTCTGCGGATCCGAGCTGTGCTGCGGATCGGTCTCACCGCCACCGATAGGTGCGTCAGTCACAGTCGGACGCTGTCCGGGGTCCTTGGTGGGCCTAGGAGTGGGCGTCGGCGTAACTGCCGGAGGCGGAGTAGTAGTCGCGGGAGGCGGAGTCGTTTCGGACGGGGGCGGAGTAGTCTCCGACGGTGGCGGATTTACACTACCACCCTTCGCCTTCCACTTCCAGGTGCCACCTTCCGTCAGGTTGATCCAGGCGCGAGCCTGAAGCCTGTCAGTATTAGCACCAGCGGCTGCTGCCGCAACTCGCCAAGCCTTCTTGGCGGAGATAAAGGACGTATCCTCTCCCTTCGCGTAGAAGGTGATCAGAGTATCTGGGGTGTGGTTGCTGTCACCGTTGAGACGAGCGAGCAGTTCGGGCGTTGTTCCGTCAGATGTATCGTGCATCATGACTTCAAGTGCCCATTCAGTGCTCGTTTCGGCGCGACCGCCGTTAACCTTTTTGAAGAATTTAGACAGGGTTTCGTTGGCGAGCCTGTCATATTCCTCAGCGGGGAGTGCGGCGATTTCCTGTGCCCGGCGATTGACGGCTGCCATGTCGGCAAAATCCGTTTCAATGGACATCTGGAACCTGAACCAGGTCATGGTCCAAGGGTCGGAAACAGCTCTCACCAGCCAATTGCTGATCCTGGAAGCCCAGTCATCACCGGGGATAGAAATCCCAAATGCTTCGGGGGATTCTTTCTCGAGATTATTGGCTCGGGCAACAAACCAAGGATCGCAATTTCTCTGCCATCCACCTGCGTAGGTGAATGTACCGAGAGTAACTTCGGTTCCTCCGTCCAGGGTGAATTTTACGTTCTTCCCAGTGGAGGTGATTGTGACAGTGGGAGTTTCAGTCGGCTGAACCACTGGGGGTTCAGTCGGAGTCTGCGGTTCCGGAGTCACATACACCACAATCGGTGTGGGCGTGGCTGCCGGAGGTGCGGCGGTCGGTTCCGGAGTCACATACACCACAATCGGTGTGGGCGTGGCTGCCGGAGGTGCGGCGGTCGGTTCCGGAGTCACGTAGATGACTTCCGGAGTCGGCTCAGAGGAATACTCCTCAGTCGTAGCCAAAACCTTGGCCGGGTTGGTAAAGATCTCCAGGCTGGGCTTGACATTCGTCCATCCCTGGGTCCATGCGAGCCACCAACCGCCAAAACAAAGCGCGATGATTACTGCCAGAATCAGCAGTGCGATCAACGCCCTTGCGATGAAGGGGTGGCGTGCAGCAAAGTTTCTCATATGCTTCCCTCCTTGTTGCCGTCGTCAGTTGCCTCTCCTCAACATATCGAGGAGCTGCTGACGGCCTTCTTCGGTCCTGCTCAGCTGCTCGACGATGTAGGCGTCGAGGTTGTGGTCTGTCTCGTCGCTCGCTTGAACGTTGCGGCGATGACGGTTGTTGGGGGTTCCTTCGCGATTGCGCGAATTTCCGTTGACTGCCTGACGGGCAGCTTCACGGCGGACATAAGTCCCGGCGTTGGGGTCTTCGTAAGACCTCATCGGTCTCGGTTCTTCTTCGTCGTCGTCTTCGTCGTCTTCGTCGTCGTCATCAAGATCGTCCACCATTGCGCGGTGGATAAAGTGAGTGACAGCGATGAGGATTACCGCAGTGAGGATTCCTATCACGTAGGTCCATATGCCCGGCAGGTTGATGGCCTTACCAATGTAAAAGCCCAGCGCCAAGCCAATAGGTGCGATCAGGAATTTCATCGCTGTCAATTGCATTGTGTCTGTATTGTTCAGACTATACCAGATAGCGATGCAGCTGAAGATCGAGACGATGAAGAAGAAGACCGCATCAATGCCACCAAAGGCGAGGAATGTCGCAATCAGCCAGACTGCGACAATGGCTCCGATGAGCCACATGTTCTTACGCCGCGCCCGCTGCTTCTTACGGATCTCTTTTTTTGTGAGTCCCGCAGCTGCGAGGGTGTTGGCGGCACGATCGTTCATCGTATTCCGGTACTGCCAGAAGCAAATGCCGGTCACGATTACGATCAAAAACAGGTATCCCAAGTTTTCCAGAAAGTTCATGTGATTCCCTCCTATCAATCGGCTCTCTCTGTCTCTATCAGTTTCCAGACAATGCGTTTGTGTCTGGGATGATTCGGTTTTAATGACCCTTTGTACAAGATCTAACACGCTCTTATACAGACTAAGGCCATTATACCACACATAAGCGATTTTGTCAATACTAATAACATAAGCTTGACATATTGTAAACATAAGCATAAAAATGCCCCCTCTGCAGGGGGCGGTCGTTGGGTTTTGGGACGGTTACAGTCGGGTAAGAGGATTCTTCGCGTTCGCGATTTCTTCCTCGGTGGCGGGTACCAGCTTTCCCTCCAAAACGATGGGGGTTCCCTTCGCGTCAACGATGAACCAGTGTTCTTCGAAACCGAGGGCAGTCGCGGCATCTTCGAGCTTCTTTCCGGCACCGCCGATGGCTTTGGAGGCATATTCCCTCAGCTTATCATCATTGAGGAACTGGGGATTGCTCCGGTCGGCGGCCTTGTGAAGCCAGAAACGCTTCGGAATGCGGGGAGGCGGAACGACGGTGGGGTACATCAGAGCCACCCAGGCATCGTTGTCGCAGTTCACTTCATCGCCGGGGAAGTTAATCTTAGTGCCATTCTTGAACGTCACGTCGACACAGGCAACCTTTTCGGATTCGATAGGTTCAGACACCGACGCGGGGTCCAGAGCGATAGCGATTTCTTCCTCAGTCGCCGGGATCCACTTGTGGCTTTTCATGAGCGGCCTACCTGTGGAGTCAACGACGAACCAGAAAGGGGTATACCCCATTTCCTTTGCGGCGTCTTCGAGCTTCCGTCCGGGGCCAAGAACCTCCTTGATGAGATTCTTCATTTCTTCCTCGGAAGCAAAGCTCGGGTTATTCCGGTCGGCGGATCCGTGAAGCCAGAAACGGCGAGCAGGGCGAGGCGGCGGAACGACGGTGGAAGAGGCGAAAGCCATCCACCTTTCATTCATGTAGTTGGCAGTCCACCCAGGGAACGTTTCCCTCATGCCACCCTGGTAGGTAATGTCGATGATCGAGATTTCACCGGACGTATTCTCGAGCGTCCTCGGGTTGAGCTTCGAATAGGTGAGCGGCCTAGCAGGAACGGGGGTAAACCTTTCCGGTTCGGGTTCAGTACGAGGAGTGTTCTCGACGAGGCGAGAGTCGAACAGGTCGGCCCTCTCTGCAGCGCGACGTGCGCGATCCCAGAAATATGCCATGAATAATTCCCTCCTTAAGGTACTTTGTATGTTGGATGTCCCAAATCCCAACGTTGATAGTATATCATTTATTTGTTTTCTTGTCAATAAGTGGTTATAGTTTTCTGCAATTGTCAGGGGTTTGGTGTGATACAATTAGGCTATGAAGAAGTATGATATTGTAGTGATCGGTGCCGGCGTGGCCGGGATGACAGCAGCAATTTACGGACTTCGTGCAAAAAAGTCCGTTTTAGTGCTTGAAAAAGCTGCTGTTGGCGGGCAGATACTCTATACGAATAAAATTGAAAACTACCCTGGCTTCATGGCGATTTCGGGTAAAGATTTAGCCAAGAGTCTTAAAACCCAAGTTAAAAGCTTTGGTGGCACAATCGTTGCAGCCGAAGCATTAGACGTCGCGAAGAAGGATGATGGTTTTGAACTAAAAACTGACGACGAAACAGTATTTGGCAAAACCATAATCATCGCAAATGGTTCGACTGAAAGAAGGTTAGGTATTGATAATGAAGAAGGGTTTATTTCGAAGGGTATTTCTTATTGTGCAACCTGTGATGGGGCTTTATTTAAAGACAAGACCGTGGCGGTTTATGGCGGAGGTAATTCGTCAGCATATTCGGCAATGTATCTTGCTGGTATGTGCAAGAATGTTTATTGGATATTCAGGAAACCAGAACCACGCGCAGAAAGACAACTAGTCGAGAAGGTTCGTGAGGTTAAAAACATCACTGTTCTACCTAGTCGTATCATTGATGCGCTAGAGGGCAACGAAAAACTTAGTAGCATTAGGCTAAAATCCAGCGATAGCGGAAAAACCTCTTCGCTGGAGCTTGATGGGTTGTTCGTAACGATTGGGCGAGAGCCAAATAATGCTTTATTTAAGGATCTCGTTAAGCTTGATGATGGCGGATATATTGTAGCAGATGAGACTTGCATGACGAGTACACCTGGTTTATTTGTGGCCGGCGACACTCGTGCGAAGAAACTACATCAGATCGTGACAGCAACGGCAGATGGCGCAATTGCGGCCAGTGCAGCAATAGAGTATATAAATGAAAGGACCAAGAATGTTTAGTTTGAAAGGGCAAGTAGCAGTAGTAACTGGAGCCTCTAGTGGCCTTGGGCGACAGTTAGCGGAAGCTTTTGCGAGACAGGGTGCAGATCTTGCAATTCTTGCGAGACGCTACGAAAGACTCGAGGAACTCAAGAAAAGCCTGGAAAAGACTTATAAGATACGTGTTTTATCGGTAAAAGTTGACGTTACTTCCACAAAAGAAATTGATAGCGCCGTCGAAAAAGTAAGAAAGACGTTTGGAAAGGCGGATATTCTATTAAACTGCGCTGGGAGTTCGAAAGACAAGGGTGTCCTGGAGATGGAAGACGAAGAGTGGGATTTTACAATTGCGACGGATCTCACGAGCGTATTTAAGGTAACGCGTGCGTTTGGCAAGATGATGGCGGAGGCTGGCTATGGTCGTATTATCAATATCGCTTCGATGTATGGCTTGGTTGGTAATACGGAAATCCATACAGTTGCTTATCATTCTTCAAAGGGTGGCGTAATTAACTTTACGCGTGCAGTAGCGGCGGAGTTGGCGATGAAAGGCGTAACTGTGAATGCGATTTGTCCGGGTTATTTCGAAACCGAGCTGACAAAGCCAGTGCTAGATACGCCACAATTCCAAGAATTTGCAAAGATGCATGTGCCAATGGAGCGTTATGGTCAACCTGGCGAACTCGACGCAGCGGCGGTATTCTTAGCTTCGAAAGAGGCGAGTTATGTAACCGGTGTGATTTTGCCGGTGGACGGTGGATATACCGCAATATAGCTTACATTTTTAAATCTTGCCACTTTTCATAAAAAATCCCCCGAAGCGGGCTCGGGGGAGTTGGGTTTGGTTACTTATACGAATTCGATTTCTTTTATGCCATTGATGAAACGATTATTATTATGTTTGGCCAGGGCGTCCAGGATTTCTCTGGAAGAACCGCGAATTGTTGCAATCGCATGAGTGCCATGAAGTTCGATCTTCTCGACGTTAATAGAGAACGGAAAACCAGAAATGAGTTCGGCCATGGCGTCCAGGATTTCTCTGGAGGAGTAGTCAGAGCTATCAATCGTCACGATCGCGCGAGTGCTCTCTTGTTGGTCGGCAACGCTGGATTTCTCAGATTCAGAGTTGAGTTCATCAGGGTTGATCTTCGGCGATTCGGTAGAAGTGGTGGGTGATTCGAACTGTTTGGTCGACGATTCCGTCGCGGGCACGACGGTTTCTGCATCGTTCTGATCGGGCTTCTTGGACATATCTTCTTCCTCCTCACGAGTAGTACGAGATTTGGCCCGGCGCATCGAATCGACTCGTTCCTTTTCTGTATCTTCTCGTTTTATATAGTAGTTTAGTCCGGCATCAAGGTCGTCAGTTGCCCAACTAATAAAGGCGGCACATTCGCAACGGTATTGTTTCTCAGTCGACATCGTGTGCGTGATGCCATACTCTTTGAGTTTCTTCGTGATTGTCTGAGCGACTGTTCCCTCATTGTAGGTGGGCAACAGGCACCGTGCTATCATCGTTTTCTGTATATGGGGGAAGTAGAAGAAGATTTGACGCAGGAAGCTTTCCGTAAGAATGGTTTCACGGTCGTGCGAAGGTTTAAATGGACAACCGACGACGGCCTTTTCGATGTCGTCCAGGTCCATTTTTTCGATTGGCTTGCCAATGACTTTAGCCATGCCGTAGAGCTCTTTCATGGGTTCATCTCCTTTATTAGAAGGTGCGGCAGTAGCAGCATTGTTCAAAACAACAGAGTCATTAGGTTTCGACGAAGTTGGGTAATGCGACGGTACAGAAGAAGAGGTATTGAAGGAAACTCTACAAAGAGGGTGGCGAGAACCTTGCGCGCGACCAAGCCTATGTGTAAAGTCGATCTCGTTTTTGATGACTTTTCTTAGGCCATCAAGAAGGCGCCGGTCACCACTTAGAGTTTGAGCAATATCAACGGCACGACGAATAGAAACCAAGATTCTGTATTCGTAGCTACCAAGTGCGCCATCTTCGAACAGATGCATATCTTTCGCGAGTTGTTTGATTCGGTCAAGTTGGCTATAGAACCCACCGGTGACAGCCACTGATTTGGCTGTTTCCTGGTCGGTACTGAGACATTCGGCAAGCGTGTCAATGTTTCTAACACCGAGATAGCAGAGGACGGAGATGTATTGAACTTGCACGTCAAGGTCGAGCGTGACGTATTTGTCGTAGGTAATGAAATCGCCGTAGTTGATGCGATAGGCCCAGCGTCGTTCGTTAGAGTGCTTCTCGGCCTTTTGTCGAGGCTGAGTTACATTAGCGCAGACTGCAGCTTCAGACATAATCTCTTTCCCTTCTCTTTCGTTTTTTTGTAACCAAAAAGTTAAGCTACTAGTTGTCCTCCCAACAACTATCTCTTAAATTATAACATAAATGTTTTAAAAAATCAAGGTATACACCTTGGTCGGCAAACCGACAAGAAAAAACCCTGCCGGGGGCAGGGTGTGGTTTGGAGGGGTAGAGTAGTTACAAAAAATGGTTTGGCTCGATGACCCGAGTTCGTGTGGCGCGGGGATGTTTCTTGCTGTAAGAACGATCGCATGCCTGAAGAGCCTTCAACTGTTCGAAACGAACCACTGCATCAAGTACTATCGGCAAGAAATGTTTCCAGATTTTCTCAGCCAAATCATTGGGTGAAACAGAAAGCAATTCACCATAATCGTCGATTCCCAAACTGCCGTAAGTGTAGCTGCAGAGCATATTGCATGAGCTTGAGTTGCGCAGAATGAATGATGCGAAGGTTGGACTTTGAATCAGATCCAAATGCAAGTAGGTCAGATAATTATCAACGTCAAGACATTTAATGATACGGATCACTTCTTTGGCATTCTCGGCGGCCTGCAGCGTATCGCTAAACTGCTTATGGATCAAATCACTTAACTGTTTTAATCCATCTTGCTTTTCGAAGTACAATTCACCATCATAGATTGCGCCACCGGGGAACTGAGTAAGGACATGTTTCCGATTTGTTGCGTCGTTGATTGTTTTGAGCATCGTTTCAAGATCAGCGAGAGCACGGATGAACTTCTGAGAAGACCTTCTGTGTGTATTTGCGAGTCGAGCAAGAGATAACCGGCACGTGTCGGTTCTCATGAGTTCCCTGAGTAGCCAATCTTCATATTCTTGAGAAATAACTTTGCGGTCATGCTTTGCAAGAGCAGCACCTTGCTTAATGGCATATAGCGATGGGTCAATGCGCTCTCCAAAGCGAATCACAACAAAGCAGCTGCTAACTAATGTGCCATCAGAAATTGTAATCGGGTGTAAGTACACAGCTGACGGACGCAGCGTGTTCTCGATAACCGCGCGATCAATCGCGTGTGGCATGGTAATCGGCCCAACGAGCAAATGCGGGGCTCTCTTTGGCGGTTGAATCGTGAAAGTGTTTAGCAAGCGACCGTTATAGCTGCGGGTTTCAAATTTGCCCGCAATAGCCCTTGCTTTTTCGCAGTGCGACGGGATCATCGATGTATTGCTTACCACGAATGGGTAGAAGTCGAACCAGTGTTCGATATCGACAAACCCAGATCCATCGAGACGTTTCGGCATGCACATGGGAATGCGCATTACGAGATTTGGGCTGCTATGGCTAAACCTTCCTGAAAGGAAGTAGCCTTCTTCACGCGCCCAGTAGGATTCGAGGCTGCCAGCGTAATCTTCGAGCTTTACGATAACAGTCCTAAGTTCGTCTTTCTCTGCCATATTTTCCCTCCAAATTGTAAAAATCCACTAGCAGGAGCTAGCTCTCTTTGTTATAACATAAACATCTTGTTTAGTCAATGAAGCTGGCTGTATCGAAGCTCTTCGGTCTTAATCTTGCCATCGTTCGTTAGCGTTAGAAGACGCCCGCCTCTCAAGCTATCGTCGCCATAGCAGGTAAGTCCAGCACTGGCGGTTTGAATGATTGTAATCCCATCCAATTCATCACTGAAAGAGTTTACATGATCATGCGCAAATACGGCTGCGGAAACCTTCCCACTTTTAACCCATATCATAAACTCTTTTTTATTGCTCCAAGATGGGCATGGCATTTCTCCAAGTGTACCGGCGGACTTGTTTTTTAAGACAAGTTTTTGTCCCTTAAACGGACCTTTGCCTCTAATTCCCTCCTTGTCAGATTTGGTTGATTTGAGCAATCTGCAAACGTCCGGAACAATAACGTGCTGGAAGATGATAGTTTCGGGCGAAGCGGGATTATCCAATAGTTCCTTCGAGTATTTTAGCGTTTCGGGTTTTGGTGGATAATAATGGACCCCATGAGCGCCAATTCGAGTTTTACCGCTATCGATAAACAAGAGCTGAAATGGGAAACCAGGAAGATTTAAACTATAGGCTTCTTGGCACGGACGTTTTGATGGTAGCGGAGTTAGACAACCTGGGAACGATCGATATATTCTAACTTGATCTTCCAAAGAAACACGTGAATCAGAATCGTGATTGCCGAATGTGATCGCAAAAGGAACTCCGTGACTGACAATTGGCGCCATAATTGATTTAATAATCTGCTCGGCCTGTCGCTTGAATATCGTGGTCAAGCCTTGGATCATATCACCAAGCAGAACAATCAAATCCGGCTTTGCGATTTTAATGAGTTTAGAAATGCTGTTCTGCTCTTTCTCCGTCAGTTTGTTACTGCTTTGGATATCGGCAAGAATAAGGATGCGCATTATTTGTTTCTTCTGCGACTCGGGCATAAACTGATTATATCATTTTACATAAAAAATAGCCCCTAATAGGCTTTAATTGGTGCGAGTGGAGGTAGTCGAAACCTCATCCCAAGTTTGGAAAACTTGTATACTAACCGCTGTACTACACTCGCGATAGTGATATTATACAAAACTTACGCTGCAAAGACAAGAGTATAGTATGTCGCAAACATCATAAGCATTAGCACACCTTCCACACGGTTAATTTTATGATTGGTGACAGAAAAGACAAATAAAAGCAATGCTGATCCTACTAGAGCAACAAGGTCAACCGCTGAGAATGCGCCCGGAGTGACGGAACCAAAAATCGCAACTGGAATGCCTAAGACGACACATATGTTGAAAATATTACTGCCTAAGATATTACCCAATACGAGTTCGGTTTCACCTTTCTTGGCCGCAACTACGGTCGTAACAAGTTCAGGGAGCGAAGTGCCAAGAGCAATGACAGTCAAAGCAATGACACGCTCGGAGATACCTATCGTACTTGCAAGACTAGAAGCTGAGTCGACAACAAAGTTCGAACCAATAATTATTCCAGCAAGCCCTAAAGCGGTGAAGAGTAGCGATAAGCCAAGCTTCCACTTCGGTTTTTCGCGCTTTTTCTTTTCGCGGGATTTAAGTGCCATAGAGACAAGGTAGTATAGAAATACTGCAAAGAAGAGAAGGATAGCTATGCCATCTGAACGAGTGATTTGGTTGATGTCGTCAGAGTTTAATTGAACGTCAAGGAATAAAACGACTAAGAGTGAGGATATCAGGATACAGATTGGAATTTCCTTGCGAACGGTTTCTTTCTGAATAGTCAATGGGCGGATAAATGCGGCTAAGCCAAGAATGAGCAGAATGTTCAATACGTTGGAACCGATAACATTACCGAGAACCATATCAGTTGAACCGGATGCTAAAGCCTTTAATGAGACGGCGAGTTCTGGAGCGGAAGTGCCAAAAGCAATAATCGTGAGCCCAATTAGGGTTTTTGGTATTTTAAAGTTAGTTGCGGTCGAGGCAGCACCATCGACAAAGAAATCAGCGCCCTTGATAAGGAGAACGAACCCAACTATAAGTAGTATGACCTGCAGCGCTATGTCCATTTCTTAGCCCCTATTGTTTATTATCTGGCCCTTCTTCTGTGATTTCTTCCGTCTGTTTCGTCTATCAATCGCCCGCTCGCATCTCTTCTCTGGTTGAATGTGTCAGTGAACTCTGTTGGTCGTTCGGGCGCGTCTACGGTGGATAGTATATCGTTCCCTGAAGCGCCATAGATATGGACCGGATGCGTTTGACTATGTGTTGGAGAACTGGTTGGGGCTGGCGCCGGAGTTGGTGCTGGAGTAGGAGTTGGAGTAGGTTCTGGATCGGCGGCATAGCGACTTCGTACTGTTGTTTCGATGCGGCTTGCGATTTGGGGATTGTCCCGAATGGCCGTGCCAACTTGATCTCGCCACAAAGAATCGTTCGGTCCTATTCCATAAGAACCATTTCCCATGGAAGCATGCTTGCCAGCAAGAGCGTCTCGTATGCCTTGATCCATACTGGCAAACCTATCGGCTGAAGTGTGGGCGATAACGCTTTCACGGACTGCTGGCTCAAGTTGTTCAATAGCCTGAGTAAGTTTAGCAATGGTAGCCGTATCGGATGTGTAAGCGGCAACTTTGGAGATATTATCGGCAGAAGCACCACTGAGAGCTTCTTTATGTTCGGCCAGGAAGGCAAAGTCGTCTTTATCCATATGGTCGAGGCCTTTAGCCTGAATAGAGGCACGGAGACTCTGGTCATCTTGATCGTTAACCCATTTATCGAATGACTTAGCGCTTCCTCTGTTCTGCCCAACATGTTTAGCGTATTCTTGCATGATAAAGTTACCGGACGCACCAAATTGCTGCGTGGCTTTAGTGCGGAAGTCTTCGTCGCTAGTCATAAGTGCCTGGAAGTCGCCGGCATTTCGTATAATAACTTCTCTCGCCTTATCAGTTTGGCCCGCCTGGACTAAAGCGTTAAAGGCGGCTGAGAACTGTTCAGTTCGATCAGTTGTAGCACCATTAATAGCGTTTCTTAAGGCATCTTCGAGACCGGAAATGTCAAGTTGAGAGAATTGATCGGCGTACATTCTAGTAGTCTCGTTTGAAAGAGCCGCGTCTTGCTGTTTTTCTCTTGACTGTCTATATTCGTCTCTGGCGTAGAGTGTCGTGGTTTTACTATCGTTCCGTAGGTTGAGCTCAGCTTGATTCTCTTTTCCTTTACGATAATCTTCGTTATTCCATTGGAGTGTTCCTTTTTCACTCGTTGCTGCATCGAATTTCGCTTTTTCGATATTAGCCTGAACCAAGGCTTGTCCATTTTCACCATTCCATTGTTCAAGTTCTTGCTCATGTTGTGCATTTGCAATTTGATTCTTTCTCAACTCTGCGATGCGCTCACGATTTGCGGCAGTTGAACGCGTACGATATTTATCAAGCAAGGTGCCTTTGTTGTTCTTAATACGTTCTTCGCTGTTCTGCAAATCCTGAATTCGTTTCGCATCTAGTTTGTTATGGAATTGTTTGCTGCGCGCTTGAGCAGCCTTTGAATGGGAAATACGTCTGCGCATACCACCTGGGAATCGCGAGGCAAAACCGGTAAGCCTTGCGCCAATCATACCCATGCCTTGGAAGGCACCACGCGCAACTGTTGGAATAAAGAAAATTGGGCCTAGTTCAGCAACGCAAGCTATGAGGAGCAAGAAGAGATTTTCTGCGGCCCCACCAGAAGAAAGTAGGATCCTAGATGCTAATCTACCTCCACTCATCATAAGTGCACAGGTTGGATATAAAATCAGCATGGCTTTAAAGACAGTCAGCCACTTGTCAAACAGTTTCTTAGTGTTTGGTAACATGTAACAGACAAATGCCATCGGCGACATGACTACAAGAATAACCACCATAGCTTGGCGTAGCGATAAGAAGAAGACCAAAAGCACGAAGGCGATAAAGGCAGAAGCTATCACGGAAAGAATTGGGAATAGGAGGGCAGAAACAGCCGACCCCATCAAACCCGCATGCTTCAGCCAGAAACCACCAGCGACGAGGCCGCCAACTAACGCAAGAAGAATGCCGCCTTTGACAAACACGTTGCCTTCAAGGCCGTTCGCATCAATAAATTCCTGCGGAACCGATATACTGATATTGCTGAGTAGCTCGTTAATACCTTTTCCGAAAATATTAGATAGATCAACGGCAAGTTGGCAAATGATAAACGACAAATTGACAAGAATGGCGCCTACAATTATTTTAGGTAAAGCTTTTTTAATGCCGTAATTGTCGATACCGAAACCTGTGACTTGCGAAAAAATAACTATGAGGAAGAAGATAACGAACACTATATTAGCAAAGTCTCTGAAAATTTGCCAAGCGGTGTATGTGCCAGAGTTTCGGTCGAGTAGCTGAATGTCCAAGATCATTGAAGGTTCAATTATGGCTTCAAAAAACCAGCTTATTGTACTGTTGAGAAAGTTCATGACTGGACAAAGAATCCAACCCATGCTGCCGGCAACGCTAGTGCAGGCAGTGGTACTCGAAACGGTGCCGCCGCCATCAATTTGATCGCCTTGGGATGATTCGTCGTATGTAGTGTAATTGATTTCGCCGCCGACCAAATCACCAATTTCGCCAAGTTTGTCATCTAATAGATCAGATAATTCACACGAAAGCCTAGAGCCGTCTTCGCTTTCAAAAGAATAAAATCCTTCGACTGAATCCCTAACGCTTTCCCCATCTCGGTGAGCATTTTCGCTCGGCCTTAAAGCCCGTGCCTCTTCAATTTTCGTTTCGACATCCGATAAAAGCGTATGAAGCTCATTAGCCGCACTTTCCAACTCCTCCCAGTCTTCTCGAGTTACTCCTGAAACACCGTCAAGGCCATCCCAGTCTCGTCCAGCTGTTACTGCTGCCTGTTTGAACACATCTAACGTTTTTTGTGCCACTGAAAGAACAGCACTGTAATTCGCTACTTTGTTAACTACGGTGTTGTTCTTATAGACATTGTAGTTCTCTAACGTAATGTACGTATAATCACCAGTGGACGCCGCCTGAGCAAACCTTATCACTCTCCATGCCTCGTTGTAGATAGTCTGCCAGTTCTCGAGCAAGTTTTCGAGTACCGCTAATCCATCGGTATAGCTTTGTAAACAGCTTTCGATTGCTGTTTCTCTCGTTGAATCGATCAAGCTTGGCGACGCCTCTTCGAGCTCTTCAGCGACGGCGTAACACTTTCTTTTGTTGTTACTGGACGAAAAACCAACCGAAACCTCGTCATCCTTTTTCACCTTCCAATATTCGTATCCGCCATTGACAAAAAATCTGTAGTAGTTAATAGCGCTGGAGTTAGAGTCGTATTCGCTTTTATCAATTCTTGATGCATCGCATAAGCCGCTTTGTGTCACAGCCAGATATTTATTTGCATTATCTATCTCGTTTGAGTATGTTTCGAAACCGTCAAAATTCACAGCACTATAAATGTTTGAATTGCCCAAAAAACTATTCCGGACAATATCAAATCTAACTTGAAAGTTTTTATTGCTGCCGTTTTTTGCGAGTTGAGCACTGTTAATAAAATCGCCATTCCACAATTTGTCGTAGATCCTGTTACATGCTTCTAGTGTTTTTGGATACCCGTCGTTAGTTAACTCATCTGGCGATGGAAATCCTTCTGGCCAATTTGTTGTATTTCCGTCAGCCCTGAGATCGAAGCCAATGCGGAATTTAACAATACCGTCTGTTCCGTTTGTGCCACATAGAACTTTCTTGACATAGCTCGTATAGTACAGATTAAACCGTCGGAAAAGATCCGCCCATTGAAAATTGCCGGTGCTAGTTAGATCTTCGCATTTAAAATAGCTATCGCCTTTTCCAGAGTCTTTCGAAACATGTTCAAGGTAAGAGCTATAGATCATAGTTCCATCAGACTTAATACGCGCATTAATTATGTCGCCTAGCCATTTCCTCTGGTTCGTAGTCGAAGATGGTGAATTGGAAAAATCAATTGTCTCAGCCCATTTACCATCCGTGCTGGTTTTCCCACCTTTTTGGCAATACGACATCGCCTGTATATACATGAGGTCTTCAGCAAGAGCAGTGTAATTGTTGGAATTAACTCTATTTTCGACTGATCTACTACTGGCCGACACGGGAAGAACTGAGGCAATCGTGATTAAAATAGCAATAGCAGCTGAGTCAATAATAGTTTTTTGAAATGACTTCTTCATATGGGACTATTATAGCATAAGCATTTAGTGTGCAACGCTTTTTATAATGGGCATTATACGAATAATACTTATGCTATAATAAATATTATGTCGAGTGATGCGATTCTGCGTAAAACTGAAGAGGAATTAGTTGAAAATGCTGACGGCAGTATTCCTGAGGAGGCTGTTGGCCAAGCGCGTGAAGCCGAAGAAGATGGTTTCGACAATAAAGTAATAGGTAAGGAAGAGGGTAGTAAAAAAGTAAGAACAAAAAAGTCCCGCTTACGTCGCAAAAAAGGCCCATTGTTTGCAATTATTGGCTTGTTATTCGTATTCGTAGCATTAGTTATCGCGTCACAATCAATGATGATGTTTTCACTCGCAAACCGTTTAATTGAAGAATACAATACGAATGGAATTTCTTCTGTTTTACGCTCGGATAATATCCTTGATTTGCAACTTTCTTCTGCGCAAACATCAATTCTAGGTCTAACCTCAGATCAGAGAACCGCGTTACAAAAAAATGGTATTTACTCAAAAGAGTACAACGGTGGAACGATTTTGGCTTTTAAAGGTGCGAACGGTAAGTGGACTGTAGTTGCACCAACCGCAATAGTAAATGGAGGGTTAGGTGCTGGAGCAGCTCAAGCGATTCGCGATGAGTTGCCTGACAACAACCCAGTTTTTACTATTCCGGAAGCAGTATCGGTCGCTGACGCCTTTACGGATAATCGTTTTAAAGACCCGTATACCACGGCTTCAAAAACTTGGCGAGGAGGAAATTCCGGTTGGTTTGATCATTTGGCAGATTTAGCTGAAGCGGCACATGGCTACTCGAGATCACGTTGGTACTTGTATGATGCCCAGAATATTGCTGGTGGAGTTGTTCATGCTGGTGTTCGTGCTTTTAGCAGTATTGCACGGTCAGCAGTAAAACAAGCTAATAAAGCCGGCGAGGCAGTGGGTGGTTTTGTAACCTGGAAAGAAGGTGAGGTCGGAAGCGAAGCATTGGCGAAGGCTTCTAAAGTGACCGACATTGCGGCAAAATTTACGAGCTTCGCAAGCACTGGAGCGAATGTAGCATGCGCTGCGGTTGAAGGCTTCATGTCGATACAAACAATGCTGACCGCGTATCAAAGGCTTCAACAGATAAACTTCGTGTCTGGTTTTCTAGAGTCGATACAGAAAGTTCAAGCCGGGAACGGTTCGGCAGACCCAATGCATGAATATGGCAATAATTTAATTACGCCCGTTGGTAGCTCCCAGAAAAACGCCATGAACTCGGCCGGCATCGCAAACTTATTCGAAGGCTCGTCGATCGGCGCTGACGATCCGAGCGTGCTGACGTCAAATAGCGAGCACGCTATTAGCTCCATAAGTCAAAGCCAGGATTCGAGTATTATGGCGCTATTTGCCGATATTGCCGGTAGTGCATCCGGCCTTCTTAAAGCTTTTGAGGTTTGTAATTACGTTAAGGGTACATTGGCTGTGGCTAACGCCGTTATGACGGTAGTGTCTTTTATACCAATTATCGGACAAGGCTTAAAGTTGCTTCAGATCGGATTCAAAGCAGCTGCGAAAGCAGTAATGGTAGGACTTATTAGTGCAGCGGCGCCGATCATAGCGAGAGAAGTAATCAAGTATTTCGGTCCAACGCTTTTAATGGATTTGGCTACGGAGTGGCTAGGTGAGGATTTAGGCAACGCATTAAGGGCTGGAGCAAACACATTACTGGCCGCCAATCATCAAACTGGTGGCGGTTCGCCGGGCAGCAGAGAAAAAGTAGCGCAATTCAAGATTGCGCAGGATGCCGTTCTCGCAGAAGAAGCAAGGTATCAACGTTCTGTACGTTCGCCGTTCGATATAACCTCGCAATATACATTTCTAGGCTCGATCATCTATAGCATGATACCGATGGCGAATTCAGCTGGAGTTGGTAATGCTATGAGAAGTATGGGATCACTCTTTGCCGATTCGGTCAGAAAGCTTTTGCCCAGAGCTTCGGCCGCCGCCACCAATGCCACCGTTACGCTGGCCGCACCAAATGAATGCCCAACGCTTGAGATGATCGGAGTCCAAGGTGATGTTTATTGTAATCCTCTCTACATAACTGATGAATCAACGATTGGAGGTTCGCTTTCTCCAACTGCCGTCATAGAGCAGGAAAAGAACTGGGGGTATGTTAAAGAAGTAGATGGAAAACTCGAAGTTGTTGACGCAGATAATAACCTTACAAAATATATTACCTATTGCGGACAACGTACTTCTTCTTGGGGTATTGCGGATGCGAATATCGCAAATGCAATCTCTTCTAGCGTGCCGGGGGGCCTATTATCAGCTATCCCGCTAGTCGGAGACGCTTTGGAAGTGGCGAACGCTGCTGTCAGCATTACTAATTTGCCTTGGACGACTGGATCCGCATGTATCGCCTCGTCCGGAAATGGCAAATGGAACGAATTAAAGATTCACCAACGTTTTATCGAGGACCAACGACTACTTGAAGGAACCGGCCGAATCGACAACAATGCTATTGCGGTCTATCTTGAAAAATATTATGAGAAAAATCCACTTGATAATTCTTTTGAAGGAGTACTAGCGAGATATTCCGGCATGACTAAAGACGACGTAATTGCTAATCTCGAACTGTTGGATGGGCTTGTATATTTAGCAAACTATCACCCGGAAGAACGAATTGCCTTCGGCGAGGAGGAACCTGAAACGTTCGAGATATACATTGAGGAATCTATTACCGATAATAATTTCGTTGCTATGGAGCCGAAGTATATTATATATAGTGATATCAGAAACCGAGTAATGACGGTCTAAGGAGAGTGCATGCGACTAAAGAAGAATCATAACAGAAAACTATTAACCGCGAATAAAAACATGTGGACGTTGGGATTCTTTATTATGTTTTCTTGCATCGGCACGGCTGTCGTGGTATCTGCAAATGTGTCCGCTCGCACGTTAACTGGTGAAGAAAATGAGTTCTACGCACAGAATAACATTATTTTCACGGTTCCCTGCAACGCAAAGTCGGATTGTAACCTTACATTTGGTGGGTTTTCGGGTGATGAGAATGATGGCTCAACTGCTGAAGAAGGAGGGTCTGGATCAGGTGGCGTCCAAAGTATCGTTGAGGAGGCGAAGCGGATGTCTTGGCCGGATGCGGATGGAAAATGCCGAGATGCTGTTACTGGCGCCTATGTTGATTGGAAGCCAAATGAACCAACTGGCTGTTTGTCTACGGTCAATGATTATGCAAGGGGCAAAGGATACATTGATGGCTATAACACAAGCGGAACAACCCTACAAGATTGCGGTGTATTTGTCGGCTATGTTCTAAGACATACTGTTGATCCAAACGCTTTGGACCATGGGACTTATTCGCAGGCGGATACATTGGACTCGCACTCATCTCTTTGGAAAAGAGTTTCTCGCTACGGCGTAGAATACCCTATGGCTAGTTTGGAGCCTGGTGACGTTCTTATTGCTTGGACCGGAAGGACGCATGGTTCCGGTGGGCATATTGTGATTTGGATCGGTAATCAAAGGATCACGAGTGGTGATGGAAAGACATATACAGTCAATATTGCTTCGGCTTCTTGGAAAGGTCGTACGCCTAGTTTAAGGAGGATGACCACAACCACTTACACAAGTGGCGGTGTCACTGTCCCATACCATGTTTACAGATATATAGGAGGCTAATAAGTGTCGGTCAAATCTAAACTAAACAAAGACAATGTTCTCACGTTTGTTGGCTTAGTCATCATGGTTTTTGGAATAATAGTAGCTGTCATAATAATTACTAGAGTTCCAACAATTAATAGCGGTAGTCGCACTAATAGTTACGATAATTCTAACGATTACGAATTAATTGAAGGTGCTAATGATACAAAATTCGAAAACTATCTGAATGATGCTGATGAATATCTAGCCAAAAATCATCCGATAGATTCCGCTTTGCCAGTCGAGAACGAAGATCCGTTTTATTATATTCGCTTACGCGTCGATACGAATGAAGACGATAGTTTTGTTGCGTCAATTGAGATTTCTTACTATGATCCTGCTGGCCGCGAGGCGGCAGAAGCGAGGCTTAAGACCGGCGAATTGTCTTATTATGATTTATCCGAGTATGAAATTAAGTATGTTGAATTAGAGAAGTAAGCGTACAGTCGTTCACTCCCGTAATCCTAGGATAGAAATAAGAGTACCGGATGGTACTCTTATTTCTATGGGGTGGGATATCGGGATCGAACCGACGACCTTCTGGACCACAATCAGACGCTCTAACCAGCTGAGCTAATCCCACCAGATCTTTATTATTGTAACATAAATCTAACTATTTAGGAAGGAGAAAGTATACACCAGCACCTACAGCTGCACCAAGAAGAATCGTGAGTATGATAATGAGCCAAATTGGCATACCATTACCTTCTGTCTCGTCGTCAATAATACGGACGGTTTTATTCTTCTTCTCGTCTTTTTCGTCGTTCGAGTCGTCGTTACGTTTATAAACGTTTTTACGGCGACCAGACTCTTTTGTTTCGTTAACGCCAAGGAAACTAAGCTTCTCAAAGTTGTCGTCCTTTTTCTTGGCAGGAACAGAGCTGGATAGTGGCCGTTTGTCCACGTTGTAATTTGCTAGGAATGGCGATTTGCCACTGAGGGAGTAGGCGTTGTTGTCGGGGGCCGAATCATTTCCTTTTGCTTTAGGCTCACTTTTCTCAGCTGGTTTCGGAACACTCTTGTTAGGATCGGTAGCCTCGTTGTATAAATCGCGAGATTTCGCTGGCTCACGAGAAATCAATGGCTTTTCCGCTCTCTTTTCTACAGGCACGGAATTAGATGAAGCGGTTTTCTTTGGAGTTGGTTTGGCTTCTTCTGATTTAGCAATGGGTTTTTTTGACGCAGAATGTGCACCTTTAGGGGGGATCTGGTCCGCAACAGAAGAGACCTTTTTGACGACAAATTTTGGCTTAACAGCTGGTCTAGAATCCGGGCGCGAAGCAAGAGGGTCCGCATTAGCTGATGGCTTGCGGCCAATGAAGTCCATGTATCGGGGAGTTTTTTGCTTAGTTTTTGGTTCGACCATCTTTCACTCGTTTAGCAATTTCTATTATATCAGTAAACTCCGGAGCAATCAAACTGGCACCGCCAATTAAGAGCCCATTGCAGTTATCTAGCATTAAATATGATTCGGCATTAGTGGACTTTACGCTGCCGCCAAAGAGTAGAGGAATATCTTCTGAGACGGATTTACCATAAGTGTCTTTTAAAACACCACGGATAAGTTTAAAGGCATCTTCAACATCAAGTGGTGAAGCGATCTTAGCGGCTTTGTCATGGCCAGAGATTGCCCAGACTGGCTCATAAGCGATAATGCATTTTGTAAGGTCCTCAGCGGAGACTTCCTGAAGCCCGCCAAGAAGCTGATCGCGAATTACATCGGCAGTCTCGCCGAACATGCGCTCGGTGTCGGTTTCACCAATGCAGAGAATAGGCGTCAAGCCATCTCGAATCGCTGCGGAAACCTTGGCGCGGATATCCTTGTCGGATTCGTTAAAGATATAACGACGTTCTGAATGTCCCACAATGACATAGTCGACAAGCGAGCGAAGTTGCGAGATAGAGACTTCTCCTGTGTAAGCACCGAAATCACGATGATAGAAATTCTGAGCAGCAAGCTTAATCTTGCGACGATCGGTTTGTAAGGAAAGAGTTTGAATCGCCACTAGCGACGGGGAAACCACGACTTCGATGTCACGATAGGCGTGGACTTTTTGTAAAAGTTTATGTAAGTAGAGCGATGACTCGCCTACCGTAAAATTCATTTTCCAGTTGCCAATGATATAAGTCTTCATAATGATTATTCTACACTTGTGACTTAAAAAACGCAAGCAATTTCAAGATTACAACTTATTCACGACACCAAGAATGCCACGCAACGCATAAGCCGTGTCGACGTGGGAGCGTACGGTGATTGTATCGATACCCATTTGAACGACTGGATAATCATTGCCGCCCGGCTGAGTCATATCGCCAAAATACAAAATGTCTTTTTTGGTAACCTTTAGTTCCTCCATGAGGTGCGTCATGCCGAATACCTTGTTCATGCCAGGAGTAATAGCGTTAATGGAAGTGGTACCACCAATTTCGTAATCGAATTCTGGAGCAAGTTCCTTGGCGCGCTTAACGATCTTTTCGCGTTTCTTGCACTCTGGATCCCAAGCGTACTTAGCCTTAGTACCGGCTTTTTGACCAAGTGCTGAGAAGGTGACTTGAGAAAGGCGGTTTTCGATGATTTCGTCGCCTTTTTCGAGTTTGTCTTCTTCCCAATAACCTAATTCACGCGCAGCTGTTTCTATAGCATTCGTAATCTTTTTTACTTGCTCGTCAGTTAAAGGAAAGCTATAGACTTGCTTCCATTCTTTCTTGCTTTGGCTAAAACGATAGTATTGCGTACCTTGGGCGACAAAAAGATGAAGATTCTTCAGATCTTCTGGCTTTGCACCTCGTTCAACGAGACGATCGACGATTTGTATCATGAATTGATCGAATTTTTGACCAGAGATTGGGCAAATCTTAAACCCGGCGCGTAGGCATCCGTTCAGTAGATCAGCGATTTCGTCCGGGATTGGAGTCTTCGCAACATTTAACGTTTGGTCAACGTCGAAACTCAATACTTTTTTCATTATTACTCCTTAATGTAGTTAGTTACGGTTGCGTTTGATGTAGTCGTCTTCTTTTTCAAGTTGAGCACGGAGAGTATAGCTCTTGCATTTGCCTTCTTTACAGTTCGTTGCAGCGTAAGAATAGGATCCGTAATCTGTATTAATGTAAATGCCGTTTGGATCAGTGAAAAGTTGCGGGTCAATCACGGTCAGGACTTCCTCATTGATCTCTTCTGGGTAATAGCCATTGGTTTCGTAAAAGCCTTCCTCGAGAGCATAATACATTGCATTGATGGCTGTCTTGCGTTTTTCGTCGCGTGTCATGGCGTCAACATTTGATTTTTGAATGAGAAAAAGAACAAGAAGTAGAGTTGCAAATGCACACACGACTAATAATTCTGGGACGGTAAAAGCTTTTTTGAACTTGCAAAATTTCATAAGGTTATTATAGCATAGACTGAGGTTTTGTGATAAAATATCCTGCGGAAGGGTGGCCGAGTGGTTGATGGCACTGGTCTTGAAAACCAGCAGATTAACGTCTCGCAGGTTCGAATCCTGTCCCTTCCGCCAGGAAGATTTAGAAAATGGCCGTCAGGCCATTTTTTTAAAGCTTTTTAGCAAAAGAAGCAAGGATTCGAGCCAGGTTCGTTATCCGAGCATAGCGTGGATCAAGCGATCCTGTCCCTTCTGTCGAAATGCAACAAACATGGCCAAAAGCATAATAAAATAGCCCCCATTTCTGGGGGGCTATTTGGTTTTACTTCTAATGCTTCCTCTATTCAGCTTTTCTCTTAATCATCACGTGAGCCACCCTGACAAATGTAGTAGTAATCGCGCCGCCTTCGTTCATGTCATTGCGAATTGTCTGTATTTGCGGATGCTTTATTATTGTCGTCCTTTGAAGAACTTTTCTTATTGCTGTTGGCCATGTTTTTAATGGCGCGAATGATGAGGTAGAATACTGCAAGAACAAGTAGCGCGCCAAGAGCCGTCGCAACGATCCCCACAAGATGAAATCCTGCTCGCGAAAAAAGTCCGTCTAACAAAAGTAAAAGGCCAGTGACAACTGTGCCAAAAATAATAAAGAAACCTAGACGATCATCCGTGCGAAGTGTGCGATTGTCGCGCCATAGTTTCTTTTCTCGTTCACTTTGTTCTGACCCTTCAATTTCTTTCGTGACCATTATTGCAGCTTCATGATGCTGCTTTTGAGGAGCATTGAGGTCTTGCAAACGCCCATGGGTAGCTTCGGGATAAAGATCTGCGGCGTTAACTTTTCCACCCATAGACGATTCACTACTATTTGTTTAATTTTTTATTGATGTAATTTCTGAAGAAGTTTTGAATACCGTTCTTATCCGGTTCGACATTGGTACTCCAATCGATTTCTTTGCCGTTTTCATCAAAGAAAGATGGAGTGGCGGAAAGGTTCAGAGATTCAGAAATTGAGCGATCAAAGCTAACTTTAGCTTTGACTGCGTCACCAGCCATATCAGCTTTAAACTTTTCAACATCGCCCTTCCCTTTTGATACTGTTTCGAAATAGCTAGCAAACATGTTCGTGCGCTTATCACCCGTGAGATAGAACCATTCAGCTTGATTTTCGAAAACTAAATTGCCGTATTCTTCCCAGTAGCCTTGAAGACCTGCGGCTTCGACAGCGGAGGCGGCGGCAATTGCGTTTGGGTGGCCTTTAACTAGAGGAAAAACACGAAAGACGATGGCGAGGTCATCTTTGTATTCTTTTGCTATTTCCTTTATCCATGGATTAACAGTAGCGCATCCAGAACATGCATAATCAGCATATTCAAAGATAACAACCTTAGCGGTTTCTAAATTGCCTTTAACGTGATCAGCAATGCCACCATTGTCACTGTTAGCTGCGATAACCTTAGACGTGTCGTATTTAGAAACGTCCACTTGTGTAGTGGTCGTAGTGTCACCGCTACCTGAATCACTGGAGCCTTTTTCTTTATTCAACTGAGGAAGGAACACGACGGCGCCAATAAACAGCGCGACGATAGTAACAATTATAATTAGGAGTGCGCGATTATTTTTCATGGGTTTATTATATCACACTAAATATAGCTCAGGAGAGAAACAAAGATAATGAAGCAATAAATCATGACGAAGAACGATAAACCGACGATACCAAGGATAAGCCCCGCCTTCCCGAGTTTCGAACCCGTACGGTGAATTGATTTGGTGCCAAAAACAATTGCAAGTATGCTAGCCGGAAGAGCGATATACCAGAAAAAGCCTGTGAGTATTGAGATGATACCTAGCACGAAGCTAGCTATATGCATACCGGAGTGCTTACGCTCATCTGCCTTAGCTTCATATCGTTTCTCGCGTTCAGACTTGGTTGGTTTGTTATTGAAGGTAGTTTCCATGGTGTCTTTCCTTACTTATTTGTTAGATTTAGCTCGCTTATGAGACTGAGATTAGAGAGGGCGTTGATTGTCAATTCGTTCTCCGATACGGTGATAAGATTATCGCCGATATATGCTCCGCGAATTAATTGGGAGTCTTCATGAACTATAGAGCCTTTTTCGGTTATGCCATCTTCCAAGTTGATGTTGTAGACAATGTAGCCTTCGGATACGTATTTATTGTCATAGCTTCGGAATCGTTCTATGGAATTGGCTATGCTATTGTTCGTGTCTGAAACTTGAATCTTAAACTCGTCGATATAGTTATTGACGGGTATTGCCAAGAGCTGTTTTTCTTTTGAGAAGAGGAGCGCTTTAGGGTTTGTTAAGATTGCAGAGGAGGTGAGTGAGTCACCTATTTTAATCTTAGAAATTTCTTTCGGGTTCTTGTTGTCGGACACGTCGAATAGAGCAAGTTTCATGCCAGTGATATATGCAGTCGTGCTGATTACTCGTCCGTTTCTGTCTCGTCGTATCTCTTCTTCCGTATCGATTCCTATACCTATAAGGTGATCTTCGTCATATGGGTGTAGATAGACGCTGTAGCCGGGGATCTTAAGTTCACCAAGTACCTTTGGGTTAGACTCGTTTTTGAGATCGATCACAAAAAGTGGGTCAGTGTTTCTATATGTCACGAGATACGCTTTGTCGCCGATAAAGCGAGATGCATACATCTTTTCGCCGCTGGCGAGATGCCCAGACTCGCCAAGCTTATTAAGGTGTTCATCGAATACAGCAATATATGATCCATCTTCGTCTTCTAATGCTAAACGAAGATGGCCGTCTTTTTCGTCTAACGAGTATTGATTAATAGTTGTGCCTGCAATTTTGGTTTTAGCCTCGTAAGAAATGTCGCCGGATTTATTAATATTAAACTTATAGATATTAGTTTTGTATCCGTAATCTGAATAATCATAGTAATTACGGTTTTGATGCTCGAAGAAGCCATAGACACCTTTAAGACCAAACAAAGGTTTTATCTCATCCCAAAACGAAGTTGTCCCGTCATAATAGTACTGTTCGTCAAGAAGATAAAAGGCGTTTTCGGATACATATGCGTTGGATATATCTAGGAGGAATGGCTCGAGTGTAATGTCGGAATCAAGTTTTGTTAGATCGATTCGAGAGACAATAGTTAAGCAATCAGTCTTGACATCTTTTAGGTATCTCACGCTAGTTGCAGGAAAAGCCTTAGTCACGTAGTCCTCTTCGTAATCAAGGGTAACTTTGGAATCTTTTGCACGAAGACGACCGGAAGCGATGACGTAAAGCTGATTGTCAATGCGGCGAGATGTATAATATGGTTCGTGTAAAGTGTAGCTCTTTTCTAACCTAGGATTTGTGCGATCGTGAATATCGTAAACGCGAACGATAGTATTTTGATTGTTGTAATAGAAGGAGTTCCGATAAAAAGTTCTGGATTGGTTAGTGGTATCGCTTGAAATAATGGCTAAAACATCACTGGTGAGTATGAGGTCTTCCGGAGCTGAGTTATCAGGAGAAGTAATGCGCGCAACAACCGTCGGTTCTTCCGGATCGCGAACGTCGGTGATTATGGCATCAGAACCGGAAAGAGAATACATGTAGTTGCCGTCTGTTTTGATGATGTCAGCTTCGTCAACGTTTTCAACTTGGATGTTGGTTGTTGAATAATCGCTGCCATTAGTTTTTGTTCCTATCTCGTTTTCGGAGGAAGCGTTATTCATTCCTGATCGCCATCCATCCACACTTACATCGTCATATTCGTAATAAACTGGGTAATCTCTTCCGATAAAACCTGAGAATGGCAAAGTTAGGAGCCTAAGAAGAAAGCTATCTTCTATACCAGATGAACTTGTTCCTTGATAGATTTTGTATAGTTCCGCATCGGATGATATGTTTCTCAGTTCACCTCTAGATGGTTTAAAAATAAAAATGCCCGCAATGACAAAACAAAGTGTAAGCAGTGGTAAAAAGATTTTTAAAAGCTTGTGTTTCATAAGTACTATTATAACAGTTTTACCGGCAAAAAAAAGTTCCCTTGCGGGAACTGTTATTTAACCCCTTTATGTAGATTTAGATACATTCTAAATCTCGATAAACTCTTGCCATGGGGCAGGAGCTATCTTAGACTGTTTACGCTCAACTTTGCGATTTGCGCGTTTTAGTCTGATACGCATCAGGCAAATTGCCTCCTGTTAATTGTTTCTCGCTCAAACGACCGGCCCACCGTGCTCCCTTTATGGATGCTTGGAGAAAAGAGCGATGGAAAATATTTTATCAGTGTTCAAAAAAACGTGCAAGTCTTGATAAATCTGTATTATGTGGTGTTATTGTTGATTATTCGGCGTTTCTAAAGATGATCTTTTTAAGTTTCTGAATGATTGGCATTATTTCAGAAATCTTTAGGAAATAACAAACTATAATATAGGCAACAAGCGAAACAACCGTAATAACGCAAAACTTAGGGAAAGTAGCAAGGAAGGAATTATCGGTTGCCATGAGTGGTAGGAATTTAGTCATACCATAAGAAACGCACGCCGTGATAAAGCCAGCTATAAACATCTTACCCACCGAAAGTAGGAGCTCTTTATTAATCAGCTTAAAGCTAGAGCGGCGGTTGAGAATAAACAACAGTAGTAAATCTTCAAATACTGCGCCGATACTCTGTGCCCAGCCGAGTCCTTTCGGGCCAAGCCCGAGAACATAGAACAATATTGACATGCCGATTGTTGAACCAATAGCGACTATGCTAATAATGAGCGGGGTCTTAGTGTCTTGATAGGCATAAAACCCGCGTGACGCAATGTGAAAGACGCTTTGCGCAAAAGTTGCCACAATGAGTGTGCCGAGCAAAGTCGAAATAAGCATGTCCCCACCGTTCATAATAAAGTTGACAACATAGCCGCGCGCAAAAAAGGCAATAATAGAAATTGGGAGCGCAATGCAGATAATTGAACGAAGTGCGGTGCGGAACGAATCATGAAATTTGTCTTTATCGCCCCGACCAAGTTCGTTGGTAAGTTGGGGGAAGAAAGCGGTAGAAATAGCGACACCGATAAGCGATACTGGCATTGTGTGGAGCGTGCTTGCTTGTTGGAAGCTACGAAGAACACCGGCGCCCATGCGTGACGAGAGATTGGTCGAAACGATATTGTTTACGTAATCTATGCCTTGGTCGAGCGAACGTGCCGGTAAGAGTTTCAAAACACTACGAAAGCCTTGGTTTTTCCAGTTAATCTTAAACTTGTAGTCAAATCCAAGACCAAATAGGCCGACGAGACTGGCGATAAGTTGCAGTACAGCGCCAAATGCGACACCGATAGCAACCCCCATAATGCCACCCTCGAAAATTTGACAGCCAAAAATATTAATACCGCCCGTGAATACCGTGATGCCAATTAAAATGCCAACATTATAAAAAGTTGGTGCTAGCGCATAAAAAACAAAACGTCCAACTGCCTGTTGCATTGACGAAAGAACCGTGGAGATAGAAAAGAGAAACGGATTAATCGCTATAACGCGCATCATATTGATCGCGAGAATGGTGCCAGACTCATCTAAGCCAGGCCCCACAACATATCTCACGAGTGGCTCCGCAAAGATCATGATTAGAATACTAGCTATACAAGTTATAAGTGCAAGAAAATTAAGCAAGGATCCCGAAAGGTCCCAAGCAGATTTCTTGTTCCCTTTTATGAGGCGTTCGTTAAAAACTGGAATAAATGATACTGCGAGAGCTCCAGATGTGAGGATAAAGAACATGAAGTCGGGAATGGTGAAAGCGGCAGTATAGGCGTCAATACCCGTAGGGTATGTTTTTAAGTAATATGAGTTCAAAAGGCGGTCGCGAAAAACACCAAGAAGCGAAGAAACCAAAGTTGAGCCCGCGAGCAGAATCGCAGCTGATTTAACGGAGAGCTTCGCATTCGCAAGAGCAACAACGGACTTGAATTTGAACTTTGCCATGGAATCATTATAGCATTAAAAACTTGCTGTGCGATGCGTTTTGAAGATGCTGTTTAGCAAATTTATTCTTCGTCTTCGACGATTGCAAGATGAGCCTCGTCTAGTTGAATCTGATCAACGCTAGACGGAGAGTTCATCATTAAATCGATGCCGGAACCGTTCTTTGGGAAGGCAATAATGTCACGAATATTCTTTGCGTTCTCAAGAACCATAAAGATGCGATCAATACCGAAAGCACAGCCAGCATGTGGTGGGGCGCCGAATTTAAAGGCATTTAGCATTCCGCCAAATCGTGCGGTAACATATTCATTGTTAAACCCAAGAATATTAAACACTTTAAACATAATTTCTGGATTGTAATTTCTTACGGCGCCAGAACAGATTTCAAAACCATTCATGACCATATCGTATTGATCTGCTACAATAGCAAGTTTTTCTTCGTCGGTTTTAGCGGCTTCAAGTGCGGCTAGGCCACCTTTTGGCATTGAAAATGGATTATGACCGAAGTCGAGCTTGCGATTTTTCTCATCCCATTCATAAAACGGGAAGTCAACTATCCAGCAAAGAGCGATTTCATTATCTTTCTTCAAACCAAAATAATCAGCGAAAGAAATACGTAGTTGTCCTAAGACTTTGTTGACCTTGGCACGTTCGTCGGATCCAAAGAACACAGCATCGCCATCTTCTGCGCCTGTGAGTTTCTTTACACTAGAGATTTCTTTGTCGCTCATGAACTTAAGAATTGGAGATTTTGCTTCACCGTTCACATATAATATATATGCTAATCCACCAGCGCCGAGCTTTCTGGCTTCTTCGGTAAAGGTGTCAATTTGCGAACGAGAGAGGGATGCACCGCCTTTTACGCAAAGGGCTTTAACGCAAGGGCTCTTAAAGACCTTAAAGTCAGTGTCCTTAAATACATCGGTAAGCTCAATTAGCTCCATGCCGTAGCGCAAATCTGGTTTGTCAACGCCGTATGTATTCATAGCGAACTCATAAGGAATACGTGGAATATTCGAGCCTTTTTCTATGAACTGCTTAGCCGGCTCTGAGCGAAGAACGAGTTTTTTGTTCATAAATTCAGTCGCTAATTTCACAATGAGCGGCTCAGTTGTTTTGCGAACCACCTCGCCGGACTCGACGAACGACATCTCGCAATCGAGTTGATAGAAGTCGCCATATAAACGATCAGCACGCGGGTCTTCGTCGCGGAAGCATGGAGCAATCTGGAAATACTTTTCAACACCGCCGACCATAAGCAATTGTTTAAATTGTTGAGGGGCCTGTGGAAGTGCATAGAATTTACCCGGGTGAAGACGTGATGGGATTAGAAAGTCACGAGCACCTTCTGGTGATGAATTGGCAAGAATAGGAGTTGTTACTTCTTCAAAGCCAGCATCATACATGTATTCGCGTAAAAAGCGATAGTAGCGCGAACGTTCTTTTAAAAGATTCTGCATTGATGGGCGACGAAGATCAAGAAAACGATACTTAAGCCTTAAATCCTCTCCAGATTCGACTCCCTCGTCATGCGTATTGACTGGTGGAACATCGGAGCGGTTGAGCAGCTCAAGGGTATCGACGACAAGTTCAATATCACCAGTTAGAATGTTAGGGTTCTTTAATTCGGGAGCACGTTCACGGATTTTGCCAGTGGCACGGAGAACAAATTCATCGCGAACGGATTCAGCAAGATGAAAGCTTTCTGGAGTATCGGGCGTAACGACTAGTTGGATAATGCCTGCAAAATCGCGCAAATCGATAAAAATCAATCCACCATGATCTCGACGGGAATTGACCCAACCAGCAACAGTAACAGTTTTTCCAAGAGATTTTTTAAGTTCTAGCGATTTTTGATAGTCCATAGAGGAAATTATATCATATTTCCTCTGGAATGGAAAATTCTATTCGTGAAGCTTTGCTGCAACTGGAAGGGTGGCTGGCTTAAGTATTTCTGCAAGATCCTTTTCTTCGAGTGTTTCTCTCTCGAGGAGAACTTTAGCAAGTTCATCTAGCACTTTCCGATTGCTTTTAAGAACTGTTTCTGCACGAGTGGCCGCTTCTTCAGAAAGAGTTTTGATCTCTAGGTCAATTAGCTCGGCGGTTTTCTCACTATATGGCTTACCGGTTTGAATAGTGTAATAACCGGTTGCTTCGGACGGGAATACGAGATTACGAGTCTTTGCGCCCATACCTTCCTCCACAATCATCTCTTTCGCAAGCGTTGCGATGTTTTGTAAGTCGGAAGCAGCCCCAGTCGTAATCGCTTCGCTGCCGAATACGATTTTCTCAGCAATTCGGCCACCCATAGCACGAGCAAGAATATCTTTTAGCTCATAAATGCTCTTGTAGTTTTTGTCTTCTGGAGGCAAGAACCAAGTAACTCCACCAGTACGTCCACGCGGAATAATCGTAACTTTATGGACCGGGTCAGAATCCGGAAGAACGTGGCCGACAATTGCATGTCCAGCTTCGTGATAAGCGGTAACTTGGCGTTCATGATCATTCATGACTTTCGACTTTCGCTCTGGTCCAATTGCTACGCGCTCAAAAGCGTCCGTCAGATCGCTGTTAGTAATCTCTTTGTGCCCAAGTCGTGCGGCGGTAATTGCAGCCTCGTTTGCAATATTTGCGAGATCCGCACCGGAACTACCAGCTGTTTTTGCAGCGAGAGAATCGAGGTCTAGGTCGATTGCGACCGGTTTACCTTTGAAATGAACTTTAAGGATTTCAAGACGGTCTTTGCGTTCCGGAAGCGCAACATTCACATGGCGGTCAAAACGCCCAGGGCGAAGCAGGGCCTTGTCGAGCATATCTACGCGGTTGGTTGCTGCCATAACAATGACTCCGGATTCATTATCGAACCCATCCATTTCGACAAGGATTTGGTTCAAGGTTTGTTCATCTTCTCTGCCAGCTCCACCTCGAGCATCGCGTTTATGAGCAACGGCGTCAATTTCATCAATGAAAATAATAGATGGTGAATTTTTCTTAGCCTTTTGGAAAAGATCCCGAACACGTGAGGCGCCAACACCGACAAACATCTCCGCAAATTCTGAACCGGAAATTGAGAAGAACGGAACGTTGGCTTCTCCGGCAACTGCTCGCGCCATCAATGTTTTGCCAGTACCAGGATCGCCAGCTAGCAAAACACCACGAGGGATTTTTGCGCCAAGGGCGCCATATTTTTTAGGGTGTTTAAGGAAGTCGACTATCTCTTCCAGATCTTGTTTAGCGGATTCGTTGCCAGCCACATCTTTAAAGGTGACGTGTTTTTTGTCTGGTCCATAAACGCGAGCCTTAGCTTTACCAAAGCCGATATTCTGGTTGTTCATGGATTGCGCCTGACGCATCATGTATGAGAAGAATAGAATAAGTGCAAGAACCGGAAGGACGATAAGCGCTACGTCGATAATTGTTCCCCAAACATCCGTAGGCTCGACGTATTCAATAATAGGATAGGTTTCCTTACAAGCGTTTTTCTCTTCTGCATCTTCAATATTTGCACAGTAATCGATTAGACCTTGTTCATATAATGTTCCTGATCCATCTTTGCGCGACTCTTCCGTTGGATAGTCTTTGTCTTTCAAGGTGATTTTTAGTTCATTGCCCTCTACGGTGATTTTCTTTATGTTCCCTTCTGGGCTATTCGCTCGGGAGATAACTGAGCTAAGCGGAACGGTTTCCAGTGTTGTGCTACCGGTAGAAAAGGAATTAATCACGGCTGAACACAACAAAACCATGAAAGCGAAGAATAATATTGAACGCAGAAAATTTGAAGTCTTTGAAGAGGCTGAATTTTTCTGTGTCGGTTTAGGAGAAACGTTTGATTTTGGCATGTCTCTATTGTAACATATATCTGATTTATATGACTAGAAAAAGAGTTGCAAGAGGACTTATAGTGGGTCTTTTGTTTTGTGTGATTATTTTTTCTGTTTGGCGTGCAATTTTAAATTTTGGTGCAGAGAGCGCTCTTGATGATTATATCGGCAAAGTGGTCACTATAAGTGGCGCTATAAAAGGAGATCCAGATCTATCAGATGAGAACGGCTCAATTAAGCTTTCTAAACTAATACTTGATGAAGAAGAAATACCCGGAACCGTTTTCCTATCTGGGAGGTTTGGTTTAGAGCTTGAACGAGGCGATCGCTTAAGTGTGACTGGAAAACTATCTGACGGATTCGGCACGTACAGCGCCTCGATCTTTCGTCCGACTATAGTCGCATTGGCAAAGCCAGAGCCAGGAAGCATAACTCTAAAACTACGGAATGCATTCGCAGAGTCTGTCGGTGAGGCTATGAGCGCAAAAGAAGCAAAACTTGGGCTAGCGTACTTATTCGGAATGAGAAATGGCTTAGACGACGACCTGCTTGAATCGTTGAGGTTGGTTGGTTTGACTCATTTAATCGTGGCAAGCGGGACCCACCTTGGGGTTATTGTTGAGTTTTTTCGAAAAAAGTTTGGGAAGGTTTCGCGATTTGCCGGTATGCTTTTCAGCTTAATCTTTGTTGTAATATTCGGACAATTAATTGGCTGGACGGCAAGTATATCTCGCGCAGCAATCGTATCGATTCTAGCCGTTATTGGTTGGTATTATGGACGAAAGCTTAACCCTTGGCGTATCATTTTAATTGCAATGGTCTTTACACTTATAATCGACCCGATGAATATAGTTGATCTTGGTTGGTTGCTATCATTTGCTTCGTTTATTGGGATATTAATTCTGCAACCAGCCATCATCGAATTCTTCTATGGACAGAAAGAACTTCATGTTAAGACGGCTAAAGGTGCTAGACAGATCACGAGCGCAATCGTGGAAACTATCATTATGAGTGTTTCTGCTATGTTAATGTGTGCACCTATTTTATTGTATTACTTCGGATCGTTCTCACTAATCACTATAATTGCTAATCTTTTGATAATGCCGACAATACCTATCGCAATGGGTCTTACTTTTCTGGCCGGTCTTTTCGGTATGATGCCATCCTTTTTCGTTTTTGATACATTAAAATGGGTTATTGGCAGGATGGCGTCTCTATTACTCGATTATCACCTTGTGATAATCGATTTCTTTTCTAAACAAACTAGTTTTATAATAACTATTCCAAAGAATAATCCATTGGTGTTTTTGCTATATATACCAATCGTTTTCACAATAACTGTCTATTATATTAAAAAGAGCAAGAGGAAAAATGAAGCAAAACTCCGGATCTATTCCAACCCGGAGCGCTACTTGCCTTTTTCTCGTGCTTTATAGACGAATCTTGCGGCGTTTATCCATACGAGCATATCCCCACGCGCCGATCACAATGAACGTGACGACGCCAACTGCGTATACACTCATTTGTTTTGCACCTTCAACCATACGTGTGAAGAGACCGGTGTCAGGTGGTACAACTTTTACCCAAACCGTCTGAGCCTCGTCATTTATGTCTGCGTGCTCCGCAATTAAGTCTTCTTCAATGACATATTCGCCGATATAGAGTCTCTCGAACACGACGAATTCCTTGCCACTAAGTCCGGTCGTATCGATTGTAAATTCAATGGATTCTTCTCCTTCATCGCGCGTCGCCGTAAACTCCCATGTGACTTCCGTGTTGCCGTTAGCCGTAACGCGTTCGCCGGTTTCTTTATCAACTAGATAACCGTGAAGTACGTAGGTTGTGCCAGGGACCAATCCGTGATACTCGACTTTGTCAACAATGACGACTTCGAGGTTGTTTGCGAGTTCTTTGTCTAGGTCAGATTTATCAACTGCGGTAGTATGGATTTCCGGATCAGCAACTGTGATAGTTTGTTCTTCATCTTCGAGATCCTTGTGTTCGGCAATTAGCTCTTCGCTTTCATCTTCTTTAACGACATATAGTTCTTCGAAGGCAACAAGTTTCTTCCCAATTAATTCACGTGAATCGAATTCAAATGTGATTGTAACAAACCCGGTGGTTTCCTCGTAACCTTCGCTCCCAGCAACAAAGCTTTGCGTGCCTTCTATATCGAAGTGCTCTCTTGTGCATTTAACTTCAGGCTCTTCTTCAGCTGGCTCCTCTTCAGTTGGTTCTTCATCCTCTTGTTCTCCTTCGGCCGGTTCTTCTTCGTCTTCGGTTGGCACGCCCGTGCACGTAACAACAACACCTTGAACTTTCTCGCCGGTTTTTGCATCAACTAACCAACCTTTAGCTTTATATTTTTTGCCTAAAGTTACGCCCTCGTATTTTAGCTTATCGATTACTTTAACAAGGCCAACGCCAACTTCTTGATCGCCGTCATAAGCATCACTGGCGGTAGTACCGACGCGCATAGTGACCCTGACCGTTTGGTTGATGGAATCTGGATTGGCATGGTCTGTGACAACTTTGGTTAAGTCTGGGTTGCCGTTTTCGTCTTTCGGAACGTCAGTACCTTGGAATAGATATTCGAAAACAACAATTTCCACGCCTGGTAGATCGTTCGCGTCGACGTTAAACTCCATTTCTATGTTGCCGCTGTCGATTTTTGTTGAAGTGGTAAAGTTAGCTTTAGCCGAAATTAGGTTGCCGTCTTTATCAAGAAGGGGCTCGTTTGCGGTTTTGTTCCAAAGGTAGCCATAGAGCACGTAATCTTCGCCCATTAATAAGCCATCATAGTGGACTGTATCAACAATAATTTGTCCAGTTTCGTGCTTGATTACATTATCGTTGTCTGCTTTATCTTTAGCGGTGGTCTCGATTTTTGCGACTTTGACTTCGATCGTTTGGTCGCCTTCGTCGAGAGCTTCCTCGTGAACAGCCAAGAGTCGTCCATCACCATGTTTCGCTTCGCTACGATAAAGTCGTTCGTAAACCACAAACTTGCGACCTTGAAGTGAAATGGTATTGAGGTTAATCTCGAGCGCAACTGTCCCCTTGCCTCCTGTATCCGCCTTGAAGGTTACGGTGTTAAGCACGGCTTCATTATCAATCTCGACAATTTCGTTAGTCTCAGGATCTATAATGAATCCTTCGATCCTATACCATTCGCCTTCGACGAGGCCTTCATAGTCAACGTAGTCTTTCATGGTAACATCGCCCACTCCAAGTAGATTGGAACCGTCAGGCTTATAGGTTGCTCTAGTTTGGATCTTTGGCGGGGCGAGCTGAACTGTTTGATCCTCATCTGTAGAGTCCATATGCGCAACTAACTCAATGTCTCCAAAGTAAAGGGTCTCATAAACGACGTATTTCTTCTGGTTTTCACCCAGCGTATAGTCGTAATCTAGCGTTGAATCAAAAGTAGTGAAGTTATCGATGGTTACAGTCCCGCTAACGCCAGCAGCTGGAAAGCTTTGAATTGACGCAACCTCAACGTTGTTTGAATCTTTGACAACATTGCCAGTCGCGACATCAATTAGTTTCCCTTTAAGAATATAGGTCTGGCCAGCAACTAGCCCATTGTACGTTACTTTATCTACCACTGTGGTTGTACCAATTGGAAGGAATTTAGTCTTGTTCTGTACGTCCGTTGCTAAGGTTTGAAGAGTTGGTTCTTTGACCGACACAATTTGATCATTGTCGGACACCTCTTCGTGTTGAGCGAACGGCGTTGCGCTTGAGCCAAAGTAAATGTACTCGAACACGACAAATTTACAAGGAAGTGTAAGCTTGTTGTCTACTGCGCATTTTGCTATAGTATCGATGTTAAATGTTAACGACTCGGAGCCGTTCTCGCCGGTTGCTGTAAAACTTTTTTGATTCTCGGAAACCTTAACGTCTTTAGTACCATCAGCCTTCAGTTTCCAAACCTCACCTTTAATTGTGTATTGATTACCGGAAACTAAACCTGTATAAGTTACGGTATCTTTAATTGTGGTTTCGCCTACCTCTAATTCCTTTATGGAATTGTCGCGCCCATTAACTGCGGTAGTGCCGATTTGTGGTGTTAGTACAGTGACAGTTTCTGAGCCGTCGGCAGGCGGATTATGAACCGCAATTGATGTCCCGGCAGCTGTTTGCAACTCAATGTAGACAGAAAGTGCTTGGCCAACATACGGAGTCGAATCGATCTCAAAGCTTGTCGGGATTGTAACTCTGGTAGTCGTTGGGGCGGTCATTGTGTAGTTGACGGTTTTTGTAGCAATAATGTTCCCGGACGGGTCTTTTAAGGTGGCAACTATATTGTACTGTTCGCCGGTCGCTAAGCCGAGAACGTCGATTGATTCAAGGATCTTAACCGTGCCTGCGGCGAGAACTTTATTGTCAGTTCTTTCTGTTGTTGCAACGGAGGAAATTTCGACGTTTTTCACTCGCACTTTTTGATTTGGATCAGTTAGATCTGCGTTGTGGGTGAAAACTGGGATCCATGTGCTGTCGTTTTTCTTTTCAAGGTATTGGATAATGCCGAGTTCTTTGTCTCTGTAATTGTATGAATTAAAGGTGCTAAATACAAAGTCATATTTTCCAGAGCCTCCAGAAGCGGCGGTAAATTCATGCGTGTTTGTTACGATTGGAGTGGATGTCGCAGAAAGATCATAGAGTTCGCCTCGGAGCCTATACTTATGTCCACCAACGAGGCCGCTATACGTGACTTCATCTGTGACTCCTGCAGTTGAAGACAGTTCGATCTCTTTGTCTGGATTATCTGCTGACGATAAAGAATTCCGCGCTATCGTAGACATGTCTGGAGTGTCAGGCATTTGGTTGACGAGGGTCCCTCCATTCACGGTCGTACCGTCTGCTGAAATTGTAAAGTCAAATTCTAGCAACGGCGTGAATGCTTCATTCGCTGAACTTGGATCTTCTTTTGCGTGGTACTCGCCGTAGGGCAGATCGCCAGAAGTAGCATTACCATTCGCATCTGTAGGGCCGAGCGTACCGGTAATACTAGAGTCTGTTTTGTGAGTAACGGTGAATGTTACTCCCGCAAGAGGTTTATCGTCCGCTCCATAGCTCTTGTATAACTTCGTGATTGTAACCTTGCCTTTTTTGACATTGTTTACGAATATACAGTTGGTCGTCGCAGTACCAACACATGCTGGTGAGCTACTGTCGTATAAATCGATCGTGTTCCCATTGTCGGCGTCAGTAATAGTGAAGCTTCGCACTATGCTGTTATTCAAAATTAAACCGTCTGGTACACTTTTTTCTTTGATTGTGTAGTTGCCTTTCGGGAGCCAACCAGACGTACCAGTGCCACTACTGCCGATCGTTATTACTTTCACTTCGGTACCAGAAGCATCCAATACTGAGAATTTTGTTCCAGAAACACTTATTCCCGCGTAACTCGTAACCGTATCTTCGGAGTCTATTTTCTTAATTACTTTTTTGATTTTTACCTTAGCTTTAACTTCTGGCTCGTTGTCCCTTGCATTACATGTATTATCAGTGTATGCAGTAGCTGTACAGGTTTGTGTGCCAGTATATAATATATAGCCCGTTGGCGCTGTCGTTTCAGTGTACGATATGGTGCCGGGATCAACGGTAATCCAATCGGTGCAGCCATCACTGCCGGTCGTGTAAGTTGTTCCCCCTACCGTAAATACTGCCCCGCTGAGTGGATCTCCGTCAGTATCCTTCTTGCAGATTTTGATGCGAGTTGGTGGTTGCGGTGAAGATTCGAGCCATCCAACAGTTTGCGTTTCAGCATCTACCCATGTTGCGAACGCAGTATAATCATCGGCTGGGTCATGAGCTAGACCGCCGAAATATGTGTTAATTTTGCTAAGTATTTTACCCAATTCGCCACTACCAGAACTCCAATCAGACTCAACTCCGTAATCCATTCCACTATACTCTATACTAGCTAGCATGTGTCCAATTGCAAAAATACGATCCGTGTCCGAAATGCCGCTTTCTCCACCGTAGTGTGTTGCGCCCGTATCATTATTGTAGAGGTTCGTAATCGCTCGCATCGCTCCGGACCAACCGTTGTATCCGCCGTAAGAATAATTTGAACTAAACCAGGTTTTGAAATCGTTGTAATAATCTGGCCCGCCCGTGCCAGAGCTGTAGCTTGGGACGGTAGCGAGCATGATGTATTTTACTGCCTTACTATTAATGTGGACTGTGCCCGAACCTCCTGGCGTGCTAAGCTTAGCTTGCATGCACATAGCATCGTGATCTGTCCCTTGAGTATTATTTCTAACGTTGTACCAGTTCGTATTCCAAGGCTGGTTAGTGTTGTCTGGATTAATACCGTAGTAGATTTTATTTGAGTTAACGGTAATTGTTGTAGAGTCACCCGTGCTGGAAATAGCGCGGACGACAGAATAGGCGCCAAAACCAATGCCTACAATGGCAAGCAATGCAATAGGAACCCAAAACTTTTTGTTTATTTTACGGAAAAGCTTCATAGACCTCCATTTTTGTTTGACCTAAACGTATATGTATATATAATAACGCTAAAGCTTCAAAAAATCCAGACTTTTGTTACAATATTTTCAAGGACCTCTTGACAACTTGTTAATGTCCTAGCTCATTCCCAAGTTAGAAAAGAAAAAGGAGGGGAAGTCATGGGCAGAATGAACTACGTAATCGACACGAATGTCGCAATCGACTATGTAGACATCATCCCGAACGGGGCTCACATCACGCTCGATCATCCCAATATCGACTTGACTGGATCCAATCTAATTATCCCAACTGCTGTGATTCGTGAATTGAACAGTTTCAAAACTGAGCAGAGCGACCGTGGACATTCTACGCGTGAAGCTCTGAGGCGAATTCGTAAAATCACGGAGCATGCCAATCTTACTATGGGCGACGTGTATGACCTAGAAGCACCAATTTCGGTAGCAACAAGTGATTACACGGTTTCAATTTTGCCGGTTCACCAACATTTTTGCCAGGCTCTTCCATTCCATCCCTCGGATCGCGATATGGACGGTCAAATCATCTTGACCGCAATGGCTGCGCTTTATCGTGCAAACGGTTTAGCGGTAGATGGCACAAAAGTTGATCTGTCAAAGCTGGATCGTAGTAAGGTAGTTCTTCTGACCAATGATAATGGTATGGCGATTCGAGCCAATTCACGTGGCATCATCACCGCGAGGTTTGGTTACACGCCACCGCAGCCCTACACGGGTCGTCGTGACGTCGTGGTGCCAGATGATTTGTTCGCGAAGTTCTACGACGGAACGGCGATCACCGGTGAAGAATGGAGACAAGCTTTACCGTCTGAACCACGACTGATTGCTAATGAGTTCCTGATCATGAAACCAGAATCAGGCAATTATCCTGAAGGGTTCGATCGTCAGCAATTCTACCATATTGGCCGCTATAACAAAGTTGACGACGAAATCGTTCAACTGAGTTATTGGCGTTCGTTCTGGGTAGAACCAAAGAACGAAGGGCAGGCAATTTACGCCGAAGCATTGATGGACTATTCAATTTCGTGTGTGATTTGTACCGGTCCTGCCGGATCTGGTAAGACCTTCATGTCAAGCATTTTTGGATTGGAGTCATGTCGAAAGCATTCCTATATTGGCGTAACAGTGGTTCCTTGCGACGTCGAAAACGATAAGCTTGGCGCTTTGCCAGGAGATCTGGACGAAAAAATGGATCCGAGTGTTCAGCCGATTAAGAATGCGCTCAAGAATTACCTGTTGCAGACCAAAAACTACCGCAACACTGGTGATAAGATGTCAATCAAGAAACGTATCATGGAAGAAGTCGAACAGCTCTGGGATTGGTTTGAAAATATCCCCATTTATCATGCGCGTGGACGTGATTTTACGAGAGAAATCGCCATCTATGACGAGTTCCAGGATCAGAATCGCTCACAGGCCGATACATTGCTCAAACGAATTGGCGACCACGGCAAAATGATAATCACCGGAGACATCGAACAAATCCATTCTACGTATCTTGATCACGACAACAACGGGATAGTTTATGCGCGTGAGATCGTCAAGGATGACCCTATGGTGGCACAAGTAACCTTCACTGAAGAAGAAGTCGTAAGACATCCTCTGGTAAAGCTGATTGCCCAGCGTCAACGCGAAGCAAGACGCGACAACACATAACTTTTCTAACTTACCTGCCCCTGCCAAAAGCGGGGGCTTTTCATTATCTTAAAACAAACCAATCGTCCAGTTTATAATCTTGACCGGACACTAGACCGACTGCGAGAAGCGGCGAAAAAGCTTCTTTAAGCGCTGGCGAAAACTTTAGAAACGATTCCGCTGCAAATGTCATTTGTTTAAGTTTTTTATCCGTAATCATATCAAGCGATGTGCCGCGAGATTGGTTTTTGCGATATTTCACTTCCGTAAAATAGATCTTGTCGTCTCTTGTTGAGATAATATCTATTTCGTAGAATTTGGTTTTGTGATTACGAGCAACAATGGTGTGATTATTGTTCATTAAATACTCTGCAACAATTGATTCGGCATAATCGCCGATTTGCTTTGTGCTAATTTGTCCCGTCAGACGCAGCTTATTCTTCTGGTTGTTTATCCGCAAATTGAGCGACCTGATCGGGTCAAAGCTTATGCGGTGTTCGGGGCATGGGCCATATTTGTTTAACACTTCACGATGCAGAGCCGTGCCGTATCCGACATGTTTCTCGAAGCCGTAATTCGGATATACTTTCGTAAGGTTTTCCATATATGTGTCACGGGCAACTTTGGCAATGATTGACGCGGCGGAAACTTCTTTTATTAAGGAATCGGCTTTCTTCAAGTTCGTAACGTATCTCTCTAATTTTGTTCCGCTGAGAAAATTCACCGTTCCATCTATTATTATTTCCGAAAACGGGATGTGACGTAGTTTTATTTCTTTAACTGCTCGTCGAGTTGCCAGTCTGAGTGATGCAGAGAGCCCGAGTTCGTCAATTTCTTTGGATGAGACCCAGCCGAGACCAGTCGCCAACGCTTCTTTTAGTATCATGTCGGAGTATTTTTCGCGTTTCTTTTTTGACAGTTTTTTGGAGTCGGTTAGGTTTTCAACCCAGTCAGGGTAATTCCCTTTTTCGTCTTTTGGCAAAATACAGGCTCCCACTACAAGTGGTCCAGCCCACGGCCCGCGGCCGACTTCGTCGATTCCCAAAATTGACATACGTATATTATATATATAATATACGCGGTTTTACAGAGTTTGATTGATTAGATACACTCGTTCGGAGATATCGTGCATTATAGCTTCTTTGCCGGATCGATAGCCGTGTTGAGTAAGGATAGTCAAGAAATATGGACTGTCGGCGTAGAAAAAGGCACTTTCGTGATGAGCCGCACCGTAATAACCGGCCTTAAAGCCGAGTCGTGGTGCTCCATAAAAACCAATTGTGGTGTAATAGCCATTAATGAAATAATCTGCAAGTTCTTGCCCATTTTCTAGGTTGTTAATAAGTTCCCAAAGTTTGGTCCATTCTGCCATCTGGTCACTAACTGATGTATCGCAAAAGTATTCAACGTCTCCGTAGAAAATTGAGCCTCTTAAGTGGTGTTTCATGCCAATACTGTCCGCGTAATTACGAAGGTTTTCGACACCGAGTGATGATGCAAGCGACATATGAGCAGAATTATTGCTGTAATTAATTGTGTTAATAAGAAGGTAACGTTCATTCCAATTACGTGGGCCACCGAAATGGTCGTAAATATATAAAGCATCTAGCGTTTTAACGAGTGAAGCGCCGTAAAAAACTCGATCTGGATCTATTGTGTACTCGGTACCTTTATTAAAGTTTTTGAAACCTAAGCTTAAGTCCCATCCATTATTACTGATGTAATTTCTAAGATCATCAAAGCTTGCGATTGGCTCAGATGTAAGCGCAGACCCATTGTAAACAAAAACTCGTCGTGTTTTTTCGGCTTTATTCCCTGCTTTGTCGGAAACAGAATATTTGAGTGTATATACACCGAGTTGCGATGTATCTACGGAGCCTTCGATTACAACTGAGTCTGTTAGCTCCCCATCATCTGTGTCTGAAGCTGTATAACCTGGTTCAACATACGGTTCCCCCACGTATAGTCCAATGTTTTCAGCACCAATAAGGTTTAGTTCTGGAGGTTTAACATCTCTAATAATTATTTCGCGCAGATCCGTGTATGTCTCACCGAGATAATTCAATTGATATGATATTTCATATTGACCAACCTCGCGGCTTTTGATTTTGTCCGAATCCGGAGCCGACACAATGACGTTTTTGGTTAAATCATGGCAGCGCGCAAAAACGCAATGACGAGCATAATAGCCAGGCTCTTCAAACTCGCCAGACTCAGAATAATCGAGGACTTTATTACCAATTAATCTAAGTTCAATCCGGGATGATTCGTAAGCAGCTATGGTGGCCGCAATAGTGCCGATAGTCGTTAAACACAGCAACAAAACAAGAACCACTTGCAAAGAATGGCTTTTTGCGGAGCTTGCTTTGTGTTTTGGCAAGCTACCGTCCAATTGACCTCCGGTTTAGCATAAGGTTATTATAACACCTTCTTGGTCTTCAAACAAAAATCGCCCGAATTTGAGTTTCGGGCGACAATGAGTTTTCTATATATTAGGCTTCGGTCTTTTCTAAAGCTTCTGCTTTGGTGGTGTCTTCGGCTGGCTTTGCCTCAGCTATCTCTTCGGCTTTCGGCTCTTCAAGTGTGTTTACGGCAGCACGATCAAAATCTTTGCCGCTAAGGCGAGCAGATTTACCGCTGCGTTCGCGAAGATATGATAGATTGTTTCTGCGAACTTTTGCGCGACGGACAACTTCGATCTTTTCAACAAGCGGAGAGTGAATGAGGAATGATTTTTCGACGCCGACGCCCGAAGCTATCTTGCGGACGACGATACGAGCCGTGTGCGACTCTTTGCGATCGGCACGTACGACGACACCCTCAAACATCTGAGAGCGGAACTTTTCACCTTCTTTAATCTTTTGGGTAACTTTAACGGTGTCACCAGGGCGGACGTCAACAACGGCCGGTTTTTTCTGGGCTTCGCCAATTTTTTGTAGGATAGAAAAACTCATTTATATTAACCTTTATTAGACAATTACGTGTATTTTATCATATTTTCGGCATTTTTGGAAGGGGTATTTTATCAGTTACTTGCTACGCTCGTTGTCAACAAAAGAAGGGCTATTTAGACTTAAGCGCAAGTCGGATACGCTCATCGACCGCAAGATTACGGTCGATACCCTCGAGCGCTGCGGTCGCCTCTTTCAATGGGAAACCAAGTGCGATGAGTGCGTCAAGCGCTTCGTCATTCTCTGGTTTTTTGCCTGCCGTCGCGACATTTGTAGCTCCGTAATGAGTTGGGATGCCAACTTTGTCCGAGAGGTCAACAATGATGCGTTCGGCAGATTTTTTGCCAACACCTTGAGCCTTCGAAACAAAAGAAGAATCAGCATTAGCGATGGCATTTCTAACTTCTTCCGGTGAAGAGAGAGATAGAATCGACATAGCGGCTTTAGGTCCAATGCCGTTGACGGAAATTAGGAGCTCGAACAGCTTTTTTGCGGCAAGCGACAAGAAACCATAAAGTGCGATATCGTTTTCCGAAACTTTTTGATAAGTATAAATCTTTACTGTATCGCCAAGATTAAGCGCTTCGAAATCTAGTGCGCTTAGGGCTATTTCATAACCAACACCTGAGACATCGACAATGATAGAATTGGCAAATTTTTCTTCTAGGGTGCCTTTGATATGTGAAATCATGGTTTTATTATAGCACGGCAAACTATGGGCATATGTACTATCGCTCGTGTTTTTGGGCGTTATTCAGTAAGCTAAGCTAGCATTAAAAATTCGTTAACTAAAAACGGTATCGTTACTATCAGAATAGACGTACCACGTATTTATTGAGCTAGCGTGAAGCTTTTGCCGCTATCTGGATAAGCATAAGCTGCCCTAGTCTTACCGTACATCCGGCTAGTAGTATTGCTAATGTTTTTGCCGTTAGTCTGTGGAATAGTGACGGACCAAGTGGTGGCGGAGTGGCCGGCATTATAGACTATTGCGCCTATGTTAGTGACGCTAGATGTGTTCCAAGAAGAGAGATCAAGAGTGAAGGTAGTGGCAGAGTAGCCGGCATTGCTAAACATGCCGCTCATGTCTGTCACGCTAGAAGTGTTCCAGGAAGAAAGGTTGTTAATAGTCCAGGTTTGGCTGGAGTAGCCAGCAGAAGCAAACATCATGCTCATGTTCGTGACGCTAGATGTGTTCCAAGAAGAGAGGTTACCGAGATCAAAGGTTTCGGCAGAATAGCCGGCCTGCTCGAACATTCGATTCATGTTCGTGACGCTAGATGTGTTCCAGGAAGAGAGATCGCCGACGGACCAGGTGGTGGCAGAGGAGCCGGCGTAGTGGAACATTTGATCCATGTTTGTAACTTTGGAAGTGTTCCAGGAAGAGAGGTTAAGAGTGAAGGTGGCGGCATTCTGACCGGCATAGGAGAACATGCTGTCCATGTTCGTTACACTGGAGGTGTTCCAAAAAGAGAGATCGCCGACGGACCAGGTGGTGGCAGCCTGACCGGCGAGAGCGAACATTCTACGCATGCTTGTGACATTGGAAGTGTTCCAGGAAGAGAGATCGCCGACGGACCAGGTGGTGGCACTTTGGCCAGCATTACTGAACATACCGCCCATGTTCGTGACGCTAGATGTGTTCCAGGAAGAGAGATCGCCGACGGACCAGGTGGTGGCAAGAGGACCAGCAGAGGAGAACACACTGCCCATATCTTTTACACTAGAAGTGTCCCAGGAAGAGAGATCGCCGAGATCAAAGGTTTTAGCACGATAGCCAGCCATGTAGAACATACCATTCATGTTCGTGACGCTAGATGTGTTCCAGGAAGAGAGATCGCCGACGGACCAGGTGGTGGCAGAGAAGCCAGTATTGCTAAACATCTGGCTCATGTTCGTGACGCTAGATGTGTTCCAGGAAGAGAGATCGCCGACGGACCAGGTGGTGGCACTAGAACCAGCATTGTCGAACATGCGGCTCATATTTGTCACGCTAGAGGTGTCCCAGTTAGACAAATCACCAATAGACCAAGTGGTAGTTGAGGATCCGGCAGAAAGAAACATTGAACTCATGCTTGTGACGCTGGAAGTGTCCCAAGAAGACAAATCACCAATAGACCAAGTGGTGGCACTTTGACCAGCAGAACAAAACATGCCGCCCATACTCTTCGCACTGGAAGTATTCCAAGAAGAGAGGTCTAGAGTGAAGGTAGTGGCGGAGGAGCCGGCAGAATAGAACATGTCGCCCATTTCCGTAACTTTGGAAGTGTCCCAGGAAGAGAGATCAAGAGTGAAGGTAGCGGCATTCTGACCGGCAAAATTGAACATGTCGCCCATGTCTGTTACGTTGGAAGTATTCCAAGATGAGAGACCGATAAGAGAAAAAGTGGTGGCATCCTGGCCAGCAAAACTGAACATTCGATTCATGTTCGTTACGCCGGAAGTATTCCAAGATGAGAGGTTAACAGAGAAGGTGGTGGCGGAGGAGCCGGCGCCAACAAACATATGATCCATGTTTTCCGCAGCAAAAGTATTCCAAGATGAGAGGTCGATATCGAAGGTATCAACTGAGGAACCGGCAGAATTGAACATTCCACTCATATCTGTGATTTTGGAAGTTTTAATGTCGAAAAGATCAGAAATTGTTTCGAGAGCCTCAAATTCTCGGAACATATCGCGAGAGTTTGGGTTAGCGTAAATAGCAGTAGCTTCGGAGTAGTAATACATAACACCCGTGTTGCTATCGAAGAAAATATAAACTGGGATATCGGAAGAAGGCAAAGATATGATATTGCCATCAGTAACAATAAAGTCATTTGGAAGAGTATACGAACGACGAAAAGAAGTAATAGTGGTGTCTTGAGTATATTCTTTGGCGTCTGTGGTATTTTCAGCTAAGTTTTTAAGCTTTGCGTTGACATTCGGTCCTGTGTCGAGCATTGCAAATGGTTTATTATAAACAGCATAAAGAGTAATAGTGTCGCCATAGTCGCCTGGTAAGTCAGCTATGACTTCTTGCTCATCAATGTAGGTGGGGTCGGTAGCTTCCGGATTTTCGCTCCAACCAAGGAAAGAATAGTCCGACAAGCTAATCAGTTCTTCGTAAGAGCCCAAGTCGTTAATGCGATTACATCGAGCGACAGTATCACCCGTAGTGAGCTCATTGTCGTTAGCGTCTAATGCAGTAATAACAGCATAATAGCCATAATAAGCAACCGATGCATCCGAATAAAAGGCGAAAGTAGCGGTATCTCCTTTAATATCGAGCGTAAATGTGCGAGTAGAGGTGTTCCCGCCTGAATATACCTGGAGATAGCCGGTGGTATAGTTTTGAGTAACTGGTCCAGTGTATTCACCTTTAAAAACATAAAGCTTGTCATAAGTACCTTGGGTAGCATAAGTAATTGTTGCGCGAAGTTTAGTGGCGCCTTCTATAGTGACGACATCTTTTGTGGCAAGATTATTAGCGTAGCTACCACTTCTATTACCAGCATCATCAATATTGGCGGTATGGGAATAGCGTGGAGTAACGCCAACTGTGACTTTTTCGCAGTCTGGTTTATAAGTTAGTGTGTTCGTAGCTTCGTTATTCGCGAATGTAGAACCATTAGCATCAAAGATAACAGTTAGTGGTGGGATCTCTTGCCAGATTGCATAGAGCGTTGTTTGATTTTCCGTCTCTGGATCGAGCAAGAAAGCATCACCTGCTAAGTAAGCTGGTGTAGCAACTTCGCTGTTTTTGTCCCAACCTAGGAAATTATAGCCTTCTCGTTCCGGAGTATTACTCGACAGAATCACTTCTAGTCCCGATACTGGTTCTTGTTGGGGGGATGGCATGTTGCTTATATTGGCTAATTCTTCTTCTGGCACGTTAGCATCGTAATTAATTGTGTAGCCTGCAGGGTTAGCGATAGCAGTCAACATATAAGAATTGCTATATACTCCAACTGGAGTAGTATCGTTCACTTTAGCACCAAAAGTAAGAGTGTATTCAGTACCGGTAGTAGCGGAATCTGTATTGTCTAGTTCATCGCCATGTTCTGATGAGGTAGCAGGAGCTGGTTTGTAGTTAGTGCCATCAAGACTATAGCCATAGCCTAGGGTGATATCGTTTTCTGTAATACCAGTAGTATTGCCTTCTGGTAGTTCGATAGTAGGAATAGTTAGTTCGTTGTTGTTAGTATCGACTAGGTCAGTAGTGGTACCAGCAGTAGAAAGATAGAGCTTATAGCCAGTATAGTTGGTAGTAGAAACAGAAACAGTCTGTTCAGCTGAACTAAAGACATTAGGGGAGACTATAAGATCAAGACTACCGCTAGGAGAGATACTGAGGCTGGGAGTTGCTG
>JAEEGL017222769.1_pt1 | contig 63019 bp, 47 predicted proteins | sample 9134231 | NCBI WGS metagenome assembly JAEEGL01 (sample SAMN16246548, study PRJNA631951) | gut metagenome | biome: gut microbiome; feature: rumen; material: fiber-attached | host: Bos | place: Iran: Karaj | collected 2018-10
TGCTTGTAACTTGGTTTGAATTTCATCTGCTTGCCAGTTTTAACACCCAAAGGTACTCATTATTTGTTAAATAAAAGAAGAATAAATGTTATAAATACTTAATATTCAATAAGTTACTATTTAATCAGTAAACACTAATTAGTGTGATTCCTTCCATTTTTGCATCCTTCGTCGCCATGGAGAGCCGCATGCGGAAAAACGGATGAAGGAGGGTGGCTCAGTTGCCTCCCTCCTTCACCTATATGAAATGTTAAATCTTGACCTGCGATCAGAACAGGAAGGTTCGTATCAGCCAATAGGAGAACATGCCTGCGAGATAACCCACGAACACGATCCAGGTGATGCGGCGCATATACCATCCGAAAGTGATCTTCTCCAGTCCCATTACCACCACACCAGCGGCACTGCCGATGATGAGCATCGAACCGCCTACACCGGCACAGTAGGCCAGCAACTGCCAAAAGATACCGTCGACGGCGAGGTCGCCGACCTCAGCAATGGGATACATGCCCATACAGCCGGCTACCAAAGGCACGTTGTCGACAATGCTCGACAACACACCGATCACACCGGTCACCAGATAGTGGTTGCCGCCAGAGACATGGTCGAGTCCCTCGCCAAGGGCGGTGAGCACACCCACTTCCTCCAGACAGGATACTGCCATCAGGATGCCTAAGAAGAACAGGATGGTGGCCATGTCGATGTTGCGCAGCAGATTGGTGACTCGTTTGGACAGACCGTCCTTCGTCTTCACCTTGCGGTGGAAAATCTCTGTCACTGTCCAAAGGACACCGAGCACGAGCAGGATGCCCATGAACGGAGGCAGGTCGGTGAGGTAACGGAACACGGGAACGAACATCAGACCGCCGACACCGAAGATGAATATCAGGTTGCGCTGGCGCTTGGAGAACACGTCCGTGGTCTCTTGTTTGCCTTTTTCCTTGACAACGGCCAACTCTCCCTTGAGATAGTACTGCAGGATGAGTGCCGGGATGACCATCGAGACGAGCGAGGGGATGAATATTTCCTTGATGACACCCTGTGTGGTGATCATACCTTTGATCCACAGCATGATGGTGGTGACGTCACCGATGGGGGAGAAAGCACCGCCGCTGTTGGCTGAGATGATGATGAGCGAGGCATAGATCAGACGGTCGTTGCGGTCGCTGACCAGTTTGCGCAGCACCATGATCATCACAATACTCGTGGTGAGGTTGTCGAGGATGGCTGAAAGGATGAACGTCATGAAGGCGAGGCGCCACAATAGTTTCCGCTTGCTTGTGGTCGCCATCATGTCGCGGACAAAGTTGAAACCTCCGTTCTTGTCCACAATCTCGACAATCGTCATGGCTCCCATCAGGAAAAACAGCGTCTCACCTGTCTCACCCAAGTGATGCTTCAGTATCTCACTCACCCGTTGGGGAAGTTGGGCGTCGGCCACACCTGAGATGTAACTGCCCGGGTCGAGCATGAACAGCGTCCAGGTGGCGACGCACATGAGGATGGCGATGGCAGCCTTGTTGATCTTGAGGCCGCTTTCAAAGGCTATGCAGAGATAGCCCAGGATAAAGGCGATTACAATGGCCAGTGTCAGTGATGTCATAATAGATTGAAATTTGTTGCAAAGGTAGTGTTTATTTGCATGTTCATGTAGGGTTGGCACATGGTTTTTCACGAAAACGATTGCATACCCCATAAAAAACCTGCCAGACATGGCCTGGCAGGTTTCGGTTCTCTCTTTGTCAGAGTGCTATTTCACAAACGTTCTTCCATTCTGGATATAAATGCCTTTGGTCACATTCTTCACCCTGCGGCCCGACAGGTCGTAGATGGCGCCGTCGTTCTTGGCAGGAGCGGTTAACTCAACAATGCCGTCGGAACTTACAAAGTGGACATTGAACACATAGTACCAACCGTCCTTTTCGAAACTGAATTTTGTGTCGAAAGGTTCTGCCAGAGCCTCACCAAGGTTGGTGATGACGAAGGCGGCCTTGTTGTCTGCTGACTGACTGTCGTCCACCTCAATGTTGATAGTGCCATTCTCATCATAGATGCCTTTGGTGTTGAGAATGAGTCCGTCATAGACAGGATTGATGCCATCTTCCATGAGTACCTCTTCCTCATTGAGAGCCTTCATGATCTTGTCACTCGTAATCAGTGTCTTGAGGTCGTTGATACCCAGTACATTCATGGCCTCTGTCATGTCAACCATGACGGTTGTTGGCTCTTCACCGGAAGGTACGGGGAGGGTGATGCTCTCCTCACCAATGGTGCGGTCGGCATCGGTGGCGTCAGCCGCGTTGATGCTGAACTCTTCGATGCGGAAGTAGTAGTTGTTGGCTTCACGGAGTTTGTTGCTGTTGAAGGCGACGGTCCATCCACCTTCTTGCGCACCGTCAGTAATGGTGGTCTCTACCTCAAATTTCTGCCACTCTTCCGTCAGGTCGAAACTGCCGAGGAACACATAGTGGATGTAATCACCAGGAGCACGGTGGATCTGGGAGTCAATCTGTGCTGGTTTGTCAGCACGTGCCCACATCACGAAGCGTACTTTTTGGTTGAGTGAGAACTTGTGAGGCTGGGATACGAAGAACTGTGTTGACCAGTCGGTAATTTCCTGTTCTTGCCATTCCATCTCACCGGTACTTTCATTGAGTCTCTCTACTCTTTGATAATAGGTGCCGTTGGGCTCATAATCTATGGTGTCGCCGGTTTCCTCGTCTATCACAGGACGTGTGCCTTGACGGCTTGGCTCAAGAGAGGTGACGTTCAAGGCAGGCTGTCCGTCCACGGGATCAATCACGATACGTGCGGGCAGGTCTTGGCCGATCGCTGCGTCACGGCCCGTGAAGTAACTGTAGCCATTAACCACTTTGTCATTGATGGTCTCACTGGTCAGGTCGGTGTTGCGGAGCATGTTCAACCATCCTGCGAATGCGTTGTCGGCAATATCCTTCACCTCCAGTTTGATGTCGTCGAAGTAGAACACGTTGCCGTCGGTCATAGTAGCAAGGTTGAAGGCCACGGTGTGCATCTCCTTGCCGTTCTCTTCCTGTGTCTGAGAGGTGTTGGTGTTGGTTTCTACCTCAATCTTTGTCCACTCTTCGGAGACTTTGATGTTGCCGAAGAGTTGGTAGTGGTTGTAGTTTCCTGGCTCCCAGTGTGCCTGGGTCTCGATGGAGCAGGCTTTGTCGGCTCTTACACGCATGGTGAGTTTCAGTTTCTTGCCGCTCTCAATATTCTGCCTGACATAGATGAAGAATTGGGAGTCCCAACTGGCCAAACTTTCCTGTCCGTCGGGTTTGATCTTGTTGCCGGCCTCATCAGCCTCAGCCTCAGTACGTACGACAACCTTTGCGCAGTGGTTCTTCGGATCCAGAGGATCTTCCACAATGTTGGCAAATCCTTGGGTCTGCTCATCCATAGTACGCCACTCATGTACCCAGAAGCAAGACCAGTCCTCAGACTGGGGCTCCTCCATGTGGCCATTTTCTACCATGTCAACGTATTTGTTCTGGCCGAACATGCTGGCGCAGATAAATACGAAAGTGAAAAGAGTAAAGAATTTTTTCATAAATGATTGTTATTTTAGTTGATAAATAATTAGGTAAAAGTTCGGTTTCGGTCAAAATCTGTGCAAATGTATTATAATTTGTATAATATGGCTTTGTTATTTGTAACGTTTTTTTTGGATTTTGGCAAACTTACTCCTATTCTCCCAGAATACTAAATAAAGTAACTGGCGTTTTTTCGCTAGCATCAGCGTTTGCCGGATGCCATCCAATTCTGTTTTAGAATGTTAACCAAATCTGTTTTTCTTCTTTTTTCCGAAGCGAAGCGTTTTTTGATTATCTCTTCTTTTCAGGTGAGTTTGAATTTGTGGAAGAACATATAATTGCCATATAATATCCCATTAATTCTTTAATCTCTGTACCTCTGTATCTCTGTGTTGGAAATCTTGAAGACACTTTTCCGAAGCACTTTAAAACCTATTTCACGGTGAAGTCCAGCGCCTGAAGATCCTTGTCCATGGATGAGCAACCATAGAGAATCTGGTAGCGGCCGGCACGGGTAGACAGTTCGTCGATGGTCGGGTCGTAGTATTCAAACGCCTCTCCGTCGAGAGTGATGGTGGCCTTGGCAGTCTGACCAGCAGCGAGTTCCAACTTTTGGAAGCCGCGGAGCGACTTGATGGGTGCCTCAGGATAGTCGAGCGCCTTCACATACACCTGCACGGTCTCTGCGCCCTCGCGTGAACCTGTATTGGTGACAGGAACGGTGAGGGTCACCTTGCCGTCTTTTTTCATCGATTTGGCAGAGAGTTTGCCCTTGCCATAGGCGAAGGTGGTGTAAGACATTCCGTAACCGAAGGCATACTGCGGCGTGCCCCGGAAGTAACGGTAGGTGCGGTTGTCCATGCTGTAGTCGAGGAAGTCGGGCAGGTCGTCGTTGGAACGGTAGAAGGTAACGGGGAGTTTGCCGCTGGGGTTGTAGTCACCGAAGAGAACGTCGGCGAGGGCTTTCCATCCTCCCTGACCGGCATACCATGCCTGGAGAAGGGCGTCATACTGGCCTTCCACACTGCCGAAGGCGATGGCGGAACCGGAGCAGTTGACGACAATCACGGGACGGCCGGTGGTGTGCATGGCCTTGATGAGGCGCTGCTGCACCTTGGGCAGTTCGATGTCGGCCTTGTCGCCGCCCTCACCCTCCATCTGGGCGGAGATGCCGCCGATGACGATGATGGCATCGGCTTGGCTCACCTCCTTGGCAAGGTCGGAGAAGTCGACGAGGACACGCTCGCAGATGTCACCGCGGAACATGGCGAAGTTGCCGTTGCCGTGCTTGTATTCGATCTCCACGTCGTAGGTCTCGCCTTTCTTGACAGGGAATGACTTGTATTCTACGTTGCGGCGGAAACCGAACCCGCCTCTGCGGCCGCCGGGTTTTGCCTCTTCCACTACCTCACCATTGACACGGAGCACATAACCGTTGTCGGTGGCGAAGGTGTATTTCATGTCGCCGGTGAATGTGGCCTTGTACTGGCCGGTGATGCGCATGGAGAGTTCGTCCTTGCTGACGCCCTCGGCAAAGCCCCACGCTCCAAAAGTGGAGAAGTTGAGTTCGTTGGTATAATATGCGGTTTTGGCGGGTTCGCCCTCGAGTTGCTTGTTGTTGTAGAAGTCTATTTTTACGCCCTTCCCGTCGTTGAAGTCCTGTAGGTGGTGCACGGTGGTGTATTCATCAGCGAGTTCGCAGGCCTTGCGGTAGATGACGTTGGCATTGGGCACGGCAGCCTTGATGCCATCCAGGAGGGTGTGGGTGTGCTCCTTGGTGGGTGTTCCGCCGTAGTTGCCGTTGAGGAGAGAAGCATTGTCGGCATTGGGTCCCACCACTGCGATGGTCTTCACGGTCTTGGACAGCGGCAGGGTGGGTTGACCGCTGGCATTCTTGTTGTTGGTCAGCAGCACCATCGACTCGCGTGCCGCCTGTGTGGCGAGGGCGTCGTTTTTCTCGCTGCTGATTACCTCAGGACCAAGGTTGGCCCAGGGAAGTTGGTCTGCGGGGTCGAACATGCCCAGTTCGAAGCGGCCCAGAAGGGTCTTACGGAGGTGGTAGTCGAGCACGCTCTCCTTGATGAGCCCTTTATCCAGTGCCTCGGTGAGCACCATGAACACCTTGCCGCACTCCAGGTCGGTGCCGTTGAGAACTGCGTCGACAGATGCCGACAGCGGGTCGGGATGGGTCTCGTGCTGCCCCTTGTTGTAAAAATTGTTGATGGCGTCGCAGTCGGTGAGCACAATGGCGTCGTAGCCCCATTTGCGGCGCAGGATGTCCACGAGCAGACGGTCGCTGGTGCAGCAGGGCTTGCCCTCATAACGGTTGTAGGCGCACATCACCTCGCGCACGTTGCCTTTCTTCACCAGAGCCTTGAAGGCGGGGAGGTAGGTCTCCCACAGGTCGCGCATCGAGACGGAGGCGTTGTAACTGTGGCGCAGAGGCTCCGGGCCACTGTGCACGGCATAGTGCTTGGCGCAGGCATGGGTCTTGAAGTAGTGGTCGTCATTGCCTTGCATGCCCAACACGGTCTGCACGCCCAATACGGCGTTCAGATAGGGGTCTTCGCCGCAGGTCTCCTGACCGCGTCCCCATCGAGGGTCACGGAAGATGTTGACATTGGGGCACCAGAAGGTGAGTTCGGGATTGCCTGGGTAATAGGTGACGCCCATCGGCACGTTGAACACGTTGTGGTCGGAACGGTTCCAGTTGGCGCGGGCCTCGTCGGAGACGGCGCTGAACACGTCATATACCTGCTGGGGGTTGAAGGCGGCGGCCATACCGATAGGTTGTGGGAATACGGTGTAGTCGCTCTGGCGCACACCGTGGCAGGCCTCGCTCCACCAGTTGTAGGAGGGGATGCCGAGGCGGTCGACAGACACCGACTTGTTCATCATCAGTCCCACCTTTTCTTCTGGGGTGAGCAGTGAGAGGAGGTTCTCCACACGCTCGGTATACGACAGACAGGCGTTGCGGAAGGGATAGGCGTGGTCGGGGGCAAATTTGGCTCCATCATTGCTCACGTTGGCCTTCACCGAGAGGGCACCGAGGGGACGGCCGTCTCCATCGAGGAATTCCACGCTGCGGAAGGTCTTGCCCTGTGAGGTGGAGGGGTAGAGGGCAAGCATCACCTTGACTTCACCACCTGGTTGGATGGTCTCTTCGGGATAGAATGCCTTGAGGCATACGCAACTGGGAATTGCACGCCCTATCTTGACGGGTGATTTGGTGCCGTTCTTCAGGGTGAAGGTGTGGCATACGGCTCCGTCGGCGGCCTGGATGCTGCCGAAGTCCCACTCGTAAGTGTCAAAACTGACGGCTTTTTTCTGCTGTGCCGAGACCGAGACGGTCATGGCTAAAGCGCACAAAACAAGGGTAAAAATCCTTTTCATGATAAATGCGATGTGTGTGAAGTGATGAATAGTTGGGACAACCCCATTCGGGTTATCGGCAACAAATGTAAGCAATTTGCCGCTTTTACCCAAACTTTTGTGCGATTTGCATCCTTTATATATTAAATATGTTACAAAAGCACAAATCTGTGAAATAATGCAGGTGAAAAATCAAGGAAAAACACCGTGCTTAAGGTAGGGACGTGATGTATCGCGTCCGCCAACTATGCACTATGCATTATGAACTATGAACTATGAACTACTCACTACTTCACCATTTTCCTGCCGTTTTGGATGTAAACACCTTTCTGCGGGATGCCGTTCAGTTGTCGCCCCTGCAAGTCATGTATCCCTTGATGGTTGTTAGATAAACATTTTGTGGTGGCAGATTGGATGTTTGTGATTAGGTTGAGGTCCTCAACTGAAAAGATACATTTGTCACCGTCATAGCACGAAAGCAACAGACTCCCACTGGATGCTTCCCACCAGAAGGGGAAGCTTGGAGGGCCGAACATGCATCCAATCCCTTCTATCCAATAGTCCACCAAGCCGTCTATGATCTCAAGATCTTCTTTATAAACCCACATATCCAAACAGCGACGGTTGATTCCACTGAAGCTGAACGTCCTCACCTGCCTCACCTCCATCTGGGAATGGTCATTGACCTCATCCTTGAAAACGTCACCAGTCAGGAAGTTGATGTCAAACGTCAGTGTCTCAGGAACATAATCCAGATAGCATTCGTATATACACCCACCCTCTTCACGAAGGCCACAGATAAAACTACCGTCACGAAACAGTTTTTTGTAAGTTTTCCCACCCATGATGGTGTCGCCCTTTAGCAACAAGGTGGAAGGCCAGCCTACACCCCATCGTCCCTTGATGTCTTTGTAGTAGCCGGGGGTGGAATCAGACTCTGGTGGCTCTGCCGGATGGATACTCACCACATTCCAGGCCCGACCATCGACAAGCATTGGATAATAAGATGGCATCTCGAAATCCTCCTTCTCAAAGATGCATTGATCATCCAGATAGCAGGAGAGCTGGGTGTACTCCCTTCCGTCTCCCACCAAACGCTCAACAGGTTCATCAAGTGCTTTGGCACCGCCGATACCTTCCACCCAGACTATATTTTTCTTACTCCCGGTTTCCCACTCCGGGATGGCAAGTACGAGCCGCTTGCGCAGGATGCCACGGACAAGGATGCTGTCTGCGGACACGACCTTGAGACCATCCAGGAAATAAACACTGGCTGTATGAACGGGCGCATCGTCTCCTGCCGAAAGAGTGAAGTCATAGACAAGGTTTGCTATCCTGCCCCTGTCATTGCAGGTATATACCTTGCCGTCCTCCTCGTACCAAAGCTGCCTGAAAACCTGCCCTTCCTCTTCAGATTTGCTGAAACACATCCAGAACAGCCGCCGTCCATCGATGATGGTGTCACTCTCCGTCCAATAAGTGGCATTGCCATGTTTTCTTTGGAAATCGATGTCTACGTAGGTGTAGTCGTAGTTCCATACCTTTCCAGTCTGAAGCAGCGGCTGGCTGACTTTTTCTCCTGCCACCACAATGTTTAGAGTCAAAGAAAAGAAGATAAATGTCTGTAATATCCGTTTCATGTCGAATAATTTTTTAGTTATCAAGCCTTTGCTGTTTTTCAGTCAGATTCTTTTCCCTTTGATTGGTATAACGCATCAGCCTGTCATTTCTTGCATGGAAAATCCATTTTTAACGTTTTACACGTTCTTCACCATCACCTGATATACTTATATTTTTAGGTTTGAGGTTTGGGATTTGAGGTTTGTGATTAGCATCGTATAGGAATGCATTCTATTGGGAGAAACAGGCTTCCGCCTGTGCGGTCTTTCTTTAGACCCTGCGGGTAAAAGCGGCGGAGCCGAGCGGACGAGCTACAGACCCTACAGCCAAGAATGTCAAGGCGCAGGGTAGGGACGCGATGCATCGCGTCCGCCAACTATGCACTATGAACTATGCACTACTTCAAATATTTCTTTCCGTGTTGGATGTAGATGCCAGTAGGCAAACCTGACAGATTATCTATTGAGTCAGCCACCTTGATGCCAATGATATTGTAGATTGCCGATGAGGAGTCGCCACCATTCACCCTCATTTTGGAGCTGACATGAGTACCTGAAAGATCCTCATAAACAGGTCTTATAGGCATACCCACATAGGGGTTCATGATGTAGACGTATTTGGCTGGGGTATCTGTGTAGAACAACGTATTGGCAAAATTCTGGTCGAATGGATATCTGTTCCCTGTCCATAATCTTCCTGCATGGTCGAACGTAAAGGAGAAGAATATACTCTTTCCGCTGGGTCCTGTTACTTTCAGTCCCTTTGCCAGGCGGTTTATTACTAACTCATGTGAGCAACAATGTATCAACTCTTCAGACTCTTCCACTGTGGGTGTATGCCATCCTCCACCCCAGATGACGTGGGCTGCGTCATACTGTGTTCCGCTGATGCATAAGCCGGTCTCACTGAAATCATACTTGCTGTCCCCCATTTGATAATGAAACCAATAGTTTTTATATTCATACGATTCTTTCTCCTCCGTCTCTCCCCAAGCGAAAAGGTTGCCTTCTTCCGTTGGCGAAACTGCACCGATGTTGCAGCAGGCCCATCTCAACCCGCTTGGAAGCCCCAAATCGATGGCATGGGGATGATTGTCGTCGGGGCAATCGAGTTGCACGCTTTTCTTCTCATATTCCGTCACAGCAGTTTCTGCCATTTCTTCAAAACTTTGGTAGTACAGCCACTTGTTATTATTGTCAAATTCCTTGAGTATTGCGAAATCGAGCAGCGAATGTCGGGGATTCAGATAGAACAGAAGAAGTCCCGGGGAGTTGATGCATCCTATCCCCTCCACAATCCGATAACCATTACTTAGCGTCAGCAGACGCCTCCTGATGCCGTCTCCTGTCTCTAAATAATCCACGGCATCAACGATGACAAGGGCATGCCCCTCAGCATAGCCATAAACGTCGCCAACTTGCTTGTTGAAGTCATAGAGCACCAGCTCGCCATCTCCCGTATCTTCGTATGGGACGAAACAGGCATCTCCCACATATCTCCACCAGCAGGTATCGGAAATCAAGCCAAGATATTCATCCTTGTCAACAAGCCAACGACCGTTGTCTTCACGGATGCCTATATAGGAAGGGTGTGTATGGGGATTGGGATGCGCTACCAAGTAATAGCAGGAATCAGGCATTTCTCCACAGTTGCCATCATCCTTTGTACGATAGAATTTCACATTCCAATACGTCCTGCCGTTTATTTCTTTGCTTCCCATTACAGAATAGTCCTCATAACTAAAGCGTTTTCTACAACCACGGGCAAGGAAATCCATGGAGGAAATATCATAAATCCACACTCTCCCTTCATGGAGATAATCTGATCCCTGTGCTTTAGTATCAATGGCAGCCACAAATAGTAACAAGAAGAGAAAAATGTTTCTAAATAATAGATGCTTCATATTAGCCTGATGTTTATTTGATGATTAGCACAGCTCCTTTCTCGCATTCAAAACAATCCGTGATGGCCGTTCCTCCGGCACCAATCCTAATGCTGAGCTTCGTTCCGCTTTTTACCACCACGGGGCCTATTTCCCCTTGGGGATCTACATACTCTCCTATGACCAATGGGGAATGTTCATAATAGGAGTCAATTGTGAAAGTCTTGTCCTGAATGGATTCAGACTCAGAGTCATAATAAGCTACGTATGGGGAAACGTTGTGCCTGTAGATAGACAGATAGAACTTGTCGAGCAATTTGGGAACAGATAATCGGTTGCCTGACGCATTGAATGTCTGAACAAACTCTCCGTCATCATCAGCAATGGATACGGAATATGTACCAGGGTTGCCGACATTGATGATGATGGAATCGTTTTGGGACTCTATACTCACTTCACCCAATCCAGCGGGAGTGGATGTCCATATTTCCAAGGACGGGTCTCCTCCGCAAATATAAGAGTAGGCACAGTCCTTCGAAGGAGCATAATTAAAGCCATAATTAATGCTTTGAATATGGGCGGCATTGTTTAACTCACCTATATGATAGACATTGCTATTCAGCAGCTTGGCAAAAAGATTGGTGTTGTATGTGTCATTGGCATCTGTATTTGTTTCTATTGTGGCGCCAATGAAAGCCGCTGCACCATGAGAAGAACGCGTAAACGTCTCAAGCATACAAGTGCTATTGATATTCCCATTATTGCAAGCCACGCTAAAGAAAACGGCATTGCTGCTCTGGCTCATGCTATCTATCTCCGTGCTGTAGAAAACCTGTCCGTTATAATTCCACATAGTGGCAAATAGGTTCTCACCGATTCTCATTGTCTTTGCCCAAAAATCGTTTCCTCCATGCCCTCTGTAATTGACAATATTTACCCCGTTGTTGATGGCTTGTATAACGGAATCATTAGTCGCATTTGTACCTCCATGTGAAGAGTCTGCGCCATAAGCCTTCTTGAATGTGACAGGTTCAGTATAGTTTCCATTTATTATACCATCGCAGCACAGCTGATAACCATTGGGAGCATCTTCCAAATGTGCCACCATCAGCACCTGATTTGTCGCATTATAGTATTTTTCATAAGATATGGTCTTGTTCACCATATTGTTGAACTCATTGACAGAATTGGTGGAAAAACGGCCAATGGCGACATCAGCAATCACATTATCATATCCGCCTAAACACCCATACCAATAATCACTGGCAACGCTGCCCGTAGGATAAGCAAATGAGCTGTGTAAGTGAAGGGGTACCTGGTCAGCATCGCCTACGAACAACACATATTTTATTCCCTTTTGCCTTTCCTGTGCGATATAATACTTGATGGAAGTGTCAGTATTGCCTGTTACCGAGGTAGTCACCACTTTCGTCTTCAAGCCTTTAAGTGATTTCCACCATCTGAATTGTCTCATAGCTTCACTGTTGAGGATGCCGGTCAATCCCGCTCCCACGATTATCAGGTAATCATATTCGTCGGTGTTGGCATTCCTGAGCATTTCAATTCTCTCCGTGCTGTTTCCCATGTCCACGTTGTTGAATATGCGGTAGCTGTTGTCAACGATAAGAGGAGAATCGGGATTGTCAGGGATTTGGCTGTGGGAGAAATCCACCCTGATGACAAATGTTTTCAACACCGACAGCTTTTGTGTGAAAGCATAGTATTTAAAGGGGCATACCGCTATATTGACATAGCTAATACCCCTCCATTTCATTTCTTCTCCCACATGCAACAAGTCAGGAAGGAAAGGTTTTGCGTAAATATCCTCATCATATTTGAACTCTTTTGCAGTCTCGCTCTCTAAGCGAGGCTCCTGTGCTGGATAAACCAAACCCATACTTAAATCTTCCCATGATTCCTCTTCTATTGAGACTACATGCGTAGCACCGGAAGGAATGGCAACGGATTGTGTAATAACAGGCAATGCTGGTGTCCCTGCATAAGTCAGGCGTTGGTTGCCCTCTAAAAACAGATGATGATAGGCAATGTTTCCATTGCTCTCCACTTGGTCATAAAGACCGTTGACGGTGATTCTCACTTTATAGCAAGTGACAGAAGACTCCAATATATCGTAGGTCAAGGCATCCTTCTGCAGCAAATTGCCGCCTACAGGCACCCAGCCATTGTGATATGACTCACAATTGGCTGACGAAAAAAGGGAAACAGCCCATATAAATACAATGATTCTTTTCATGGCTAATAAAAGACTATTTCGATAGAATCATCCTTTTGGTGTCAATTTCCTGTCCATTGACAATGAGTGAATACAGGAATATGCCCTCACCCAGTTCATAGCAGTTTACAGAAACGCTTTCCATGCCTTTTGAGACGGGTACTTTCTTGAGTTGCTTTCCCGTCATGTCAAAGATACAGATAGAAGCATCCTTGGCTTCATCTGACAACTTGAAGCGGATGATTGTTTTCTCCCGGAAAGGATTGGGCGAGTTCTGGTACAGTATGTTTCTGTCTGCTGAACTGAAAGCCGGTGCAGCGGCAGTTTGCGGCATCCTTTTCGTGTTTCCGCCCTCGGATTTCAGCTCGTCTATCTCTTGCTTCAACACCTGTATGGAACGGACGAGCAGGGGAACCAGTTCGATATAGTTCACCGAAAGATAACCATCCTGCCCTTCCGTTACCAGGTTGGGATAGATTTCCTTCAGTTCCTGGGCTGAGAGGCCGAAGTGGAGGCGGGAGGCCATCTCTTCCTCGTCTTTTTTCATCATTTCATAAGAAGCCCTCACATCATCTGACATTTCACCAAGGTTTTCCGGAGACTTTTCGTCAAGTCGGCTTTTGTGATTGTATTCCAGCACATTCATCCTGAGCAGGTTGTCAAGCGTCAGTGTTCCGTCCTCGTCATTGCGGGCCATTGACTCTACATTTTCATTTAGCCTATCATCTGAAGGTGTGTAAATCGCATTGGTTGTCATAGCTCCATAAATATTTACGGGGCCGTGGAAATAACCTGCATATATGCCTTGAATATTGTCCGGATTAGAGTAAACATACGAATAGTTGGTTCCATATATACCAGCACCACCTGAATTTGAGTTTGGACTGCCGAATGATACCATTCCGCTAACACCATAGTTTCGGCCATGGTTAATGTTAATTTCTGTTATACCAAGAACTCCGAAATTAATATCTGAATTAGAATTTTGACTGGAACAGGCATAACCTTCAACCGCAATATTATAACAATTCGCTTTTGCATCTGGCTTAGCAGCAACACCAATATTAGGGATGCTATAGCCTGTATGAAAATATGGATTGTACCCAATTGACAGATTTGGAACAAAATTAGAATTAGGCGTAGCAATAGCCACATTGCCGTCGGGATTGACAAGCAATTGTGCATGGGCGTTGATAGCCAATGCCACTATTAAAATGGGAAAAAGAATTCTTTTCATAGTTTGAAATTTATGTGAATAATACAAATAAGCCTGTGTATGATGATTATCTATTGATTTATTTCAATCTAATACATGTATCTATGATAGTAACAATATCAATAAATACCGTTTCATCGTTATTTCTTTTTCAGTTTCCAGTTGATTCTGACATATTGCAAAATTAAAAAGAAAAGATTACCTTGCCAAATTTTCATGTGGTTATCTGTTGAGGTTTGAGATTTGAGATTTGAGATTTGAGGTTTGTGATAACCACTGTATGAGAGGAAACAGGCTTGCGCCTGTGCGGTCTTTCTTTAGACCCTGCGGGTAAAAATGGCGGGGCCGAGCGGACGAGCAACAGACCCTACAGCCAAGAATGCCGATGCTCAGGGTAGAGACGCGATGCATCGCGTCCGCCAACTATGAATTATGAACTATGAATTACCTCATCCTTTTCCTGCCGTTTTGGATGTAAACTCCTTTCTGCGGGATGCCGTTCAGTCGGCGGCCTTGGAGGTCGTGAATGGCTTTGGTGAGGATGTCTCCTTTTGGGTGTGGAAGGATATTGTCCAAAACCATGTCGCCATTTTCATAGACAGAATCAATGCCGCCTTCCTTGTTGACATAGCAGAAGGAAGCAAGCGTGCCTTTAGTGTCGAGGGCTTGTCCTTCCTCCGTGTTCTGGTAGGCAAATAGTCCGAGTGGGGAGTTGATGCAGCCGATTCCCTCCACGATGACGAGGCCGTTGGTCAGCAACAGCGTCTTGCGGCTGATGCCGTCGCGGGTGGTCAGGGTGCCCGTATCCTTGACATACACCTCGCCCTTGCAGGGATATCTGTCTCCCACACCGAGGGTAAAGTCATAGAGAAGGAGGTGGTAATATGCGACTCTTCCTTCCCTTGTCTTGTAAGGACTGCTGATTTCCGGATGGATGTCATTCAAGTAACGATCAAAGTAGTCTTCTGCGATATATACCCTGCCTCCTTTCTCATACAGGGCAAGTTCATGGTTGGAACCCTCCATGTTATTGCCTGTAACAGTCTTGATATTTAGGAGGACATGGGGAAGATACCCCCCAGCGATCATCACCTTAACCTCCTTTCGCGTGATGGTCTCACTGAGCGGAGAGGAAGATTCTTTACTGCTCAGAATGGGATATGACCACATGGGACTGAAGGAAAGCATCCGAAGATTATACCGTTCTGCCTCCTCAGAGAACAGCCTTGAGTCGCAGATGACATCCTCACCTTCCCGGAAATCCAACAGGCGCGTGAATGGAAGATAAGACTCATAAGGAAAACTATAGAATCCTTTCTCTCCGCCGATGCCCTCTATCCATTGGCCTACATACCCGTCGTGCTGAACTTGTGGATAATGGACATATTCTTGTGTGATATTCAAGAAAGTCACGCGGCGCAGCTTCCTTTCTCTCAGGCATAGCGTGTCCACCGCTGTCACCACCAAGGTGTCGCATGGCTCGCGTCCCCACCTGATGGTGTCGCCTACATTGGCTCCGAAGTCATAATAGAGATAGAAACCATCATTCTGACTGTCATACAAAAGGATGCGTTTGCCCTCCTGATAAAGACAGGCAAAAGAAGTCGTGACTCCATTCGATGTTTTATTGGTCTTGTAGTGATATCTCAACACCTTGCATGCCTTCCCACCTACAACAGTGTCACCGTCAATAAACATATATCCAGAATAATCATTATGATAGAGGTTCCACGTCGAGCCGTCTGCCAAGAAATTCATTTCCTGACAGTTGGCATGCAAGGCAACACTTGCGGACAGAAGAATAAGGAGGAGAGTTCTTTTCATTTTCAGTATTGTATGATTCCGTTTGTGACTTCCATATTGGCACCGAAAGGATGGTAAATCCATCTTTTACATTTTTATGTATTCCATCATCACCTGATACATCTTCTCATAATCTAAGACAAATATGAAGATGGCGATGCTTACCATCAAGATAATCAATCCATAAACGATTCCTGCCGAATTCTTTTCCTTGACGGCATGGTAAATGGTTTTTATTTCTCGGATTATCGAGACAAGCAATACCACAATAATAATGAGATGGATGATAAACAAAAAAGCACTCATAAATTCCAAATTATTAGCCCCACATACACCATGCAAACTCACCTAACGCAATAGTCACACCAACCGGCCCCATCATTTTTTTGGCTATTGTCTTAAAAGCTTTTTTTATAGCAGTTTTTCCCCATGTTTTAATAGTGCTATTCGCAGAACTAAAGCCAAAGTCGGCTCCAAGTGCTTTAAGAGCACATTCTCCCACATGCCCCCAATCTACAGAACTTTGAGCAAATGTAGGTATGCATAAAAAATGATAGAAAACATGGCCTTTATCTTGAAGATAAGTCAGTTCTTGGGTTGTTTCTTCGAATGAGGAGACCCCAATAACAAGGCGTACCAATTCTGATTCATCCATGTTGTTCTCTTCAAGCATTTCCTTAATTTCTGTATCTGAGAATCCTTTGGAATATAGATATTCTTTGCTTTTTGCTATTAATGGATTGAGAGCTTGTCTTGCTTTTGACTCGGAAAACATAATAGTATAGTCACTATTACCTGAGAACTCTGTACTGATTTCTATGCCAGTTGAGGCAACTAATGAGAGTATATCTTTGACATTATTGACATCATCCAACTGCGTTTTAAGATTTTGAACAATTATGTCTGTATTTCTCGGTGCTGTTATATAAATGGCAACATCATCGTCTTTCGAAATCTGAACATTTAGAATACTACTATTATTATGACCTGCATTTTTTACAGGGGAAATGTCTGTTGATATAATTTCATCATAGTTTGAATGGCAGAAAGATAAAAAATCTTTAGCTTGTTTTGAGCCACTAATAGTTTGATTTGTGTCAGAGCAAGAATAAAGTAATAATTCAGCTAAGCAACCACAAATAAAAATGGTAAAGAAACCTTTAATTAATTTTCTCATAATACTTATGTTTGATTTGGTTAAATTAAAACAATGAGGATAATTATTTATTTCATGATACGAGACTACCGTAGGTCTTGTTGCCCACGCTGAGCGGTATGGCGGATGTCGTCTGGGTGCTCTTCACGCCCACGTTACCGTTGGAATAGACGCACAGCTGGGCATGGGAATGGATGCAGCACAGCAGTGCCGCCGCGAAGAAGAATAATAGTCTTTTCATGCCGGTGAAGTTTTATGATTTCTTGTGATTCCTGATATATTATTATAATGTGATTTCACCCACGAAGCAGTAGATGCCTATATATAGCCGTAGTTCAAAGGTGCCGGAGAGAGAGGACGGGAGCACAACCTGGGTGTCCGTATCATAGACAATGGTTGTGAAAACCACATTGTCGTCCTCATCGGTCAGCGTGAGGAGGAACTCTGCATGGGAACCTGTGAAATACAATGTGTGGCCGTAAATACTCACTTCAGGAGGGGTGATGGGTGTTTTGGGGCCAGAGGGTAATTGGGAGCCTGTACCTACATATTCTGTTGTGAAACTGATGGATGTCCCGTCTCCTGGGGTCTGTGCTGCCATTGTAACGAATACGAAACTCAGAAGAATGGTTGTCATAACTTGTTTTGTCATAATTTTACTTTTTGGTTAAACGTGCTCCAAAATTATAAAAAAGTGTTTTGATGAAAAAATATGCGAGGCACAAAAAATCGACAGAAAATCGACAAGGAGTAAAGTCTTTTATAATCAACAACTTATGACATGCAAAAAGAATATATTTTTAAAATTGACAAAAATCGACAAAAGGATTGACGTGGCCTCACATCCGAGGAATGGAATTAAGGAAATCATCGAATTGCTTAGGTTTTCCTGCTTTACCAAGGATTTTCAAATGAAGACGCTTTCTGACAGTTGTGGCATAAGAATGGTCGAAACCCATTAATAATGAAATGACACTTGGTGAGATTTGAATACGTGCAAGTTGACACACTCGGTATTCCAAGTCTGTTAGCCTATGCCTGACGTAAAGAGTGGAATGGAAATTAGGGTATTCACGCTCAAATAACAAGTTCAATTCATTCCAGTCGTTATCGTTCAGTTGTTTTTTTGGATGATAAACAGTCTTTATTATTCTCTTTACAATGTCTGATTCCATTAGGATATGGTCAAGGTCATCTTTTATTTCTTTGTCAATGGAAGACTGAAGATGTTCTATTTGATGTGTCAAGTCTGCAATTTTCTTATCTTTCCCAACAATATCTGATTCTCTGCTTGCTTTCAGTTGTGAGAGTTGGTTGATCTTGTTTTTGTAATCCAGCAGTTGTGTTTTATGCTGCATTTTTTTATGAGAATAAAAAACAACTGTTGTCAGAACGAAGAGCAATAGAAGGAGTGAGAGTATTATGATTCCATGCATTCTTTTGTCAGACATCATCTTGTACTTGTGCGAGGCCTCCAGATACCTTGTATAATTATATAACTGCTCATTCTTCTGTAGGTCAGACCTGTAATTAGTAAAATATAGGGAGTCATCGAATTGCTCGCTCAGCATGGCATATTTTGCCAATGAGTCTACTGGTCCTGTTTTATTAAACCTTTTACTCAATCCTAAATATGAAGCATGTGTATCGTTGATGTTTCTTGCAAGATGATGCAGTTTCCTGAACATCCACTCTGCTGAGTCCAGTTTCTCAGATTCCAAGAAGAATAGCCCTTTAGTGAAATAATAAATTTCTCTTCCTTCCTGAATGTTGTTATTGTCATCAAAATAACCAGAATATTGTTCATAAAGAGAAATGCAATCAGATGCTCTCTTCAAATCTCCCTTCTTCACCAAAGGTAGAATTGCGGCTGAAAGATATTGGCAGGCCATCTCCTTCTGTCTGATGAGAAGAAATCGTCTGAATGCATCCTCAGCACAAAGAATGACGGAGTCAGGGTTGTCCGTTAATTCATAAACCATTGTTTTTTTCCCAATTGCAGAGAAGAAAGAAAGCGTGTCACCCGCTTTTTCAGCATATACTTGTGAGAGATTCAGTGTTTTGAGCATCTCCTTGGGCAACATGCTTTGGTAGTGTAGGTTTGAAAGTTGGATGTATACCCTACATAGATTCCAATAGTCACAGTCTGCAGCGGAGGTATCGGCTTTCTCTGCTGCATCCAAAAACGCTCTTTGAGCCATGGGAGCCTCCCCCAAGTCGAAGTAGGCCCTGCCGAGGAGGTAGTGCGCCCACATCTTCTCATTGGGTGTGCCATGGTGGTCGTAGTAGTCGGTGAGGATGAGTTGGAGGCTGTCGGAGCGGAAGACAGTGTCGCACTTGTTCTGCGCCATGAGGCGGAGGAGTTGCCACCGGCGGAGGGCGGATTTAGAGAAGTCATGGGAAGACGGCTCCAAAGAGTCGAGGATGGCAAGGGCGGAGTCGGGGCGATTGTTGATGACGGCCTGCGCCGCATCAAGGACAGCACGCTCCTTCCCGTTGCCCACGCAGGCAGCGAGCACGATGGTTGCGACAATGATGTATAATAGTTTCCTCATGATGGTTATGGCCGGACATACATCAGGTATGTCCCAACATTTTCCTCATTTTTTGCTTTCGGACGCGATACATCGCGTCCCTACTTGTCGCACCGCCATTCCGTGATGTTGCGCTCCTTGGCACTTGGCTCCTCAGCCCGGATGTCAGCCCCGAAGACGGTGAGCAAGGTGTAGAGCAACGCCTGGTGGTAGTGTCATATCGCCCTCAGTGCGCGGATGATGCCTGCCTCAAGGGCTTTCTCATAGGAACGGAATTTCGGGGTCTCACCCATGGCTCCATCTCGAAGCCGGTAGATGCGGGCGTAGTACTTGCCTACCTTTCCGAGGAAATATTCACGGTCGACGAGGACATCGAAACGTTTCTTCTCACGAAGCCACTGCTGGGCAAGTGCCAGGGTAGGGGCAGCGAATGACTTGTGGCGAGGGTCCTTGTCGTGAGCCGGACTGTTCCAACATTTGTCCTTACCATCCTCGGGATGCTCAATCAGCGCTCCCTGGGGGTCGTAGTGGGCGGGTATGGGCTCGTTGAACCTGTGTTTGCGTAACAGTCGGGCTGTCTCAATCGACACTATCTTCATGGTGGCCATGGGGAATGGGGGTAGTTGTGGGTTGTACTTCTGTTTCTGGGATAGGGTGGTCCTTGGGCTGGTTCTTCTTGTCGAAGCGCTTGAGAAAACGGCGGATGTCCCCCTTGAGTTTCTGATATTGAGGGGAACGGGAATAGCCGTTGTTTTTCTTCAGCATCGATGCCAGATTCTCCACGCTGTGCTGATAACTCGACAGTTCGTTGCGCATCTGCGTGTTGTGCACCGCCTTGGAGTGGATTTCCATCTCGCGCTCGCGGCGCAGGCGCTCACACACTTTGTTGAGCATCGGCATCACCACATTGTCGTTGAGGTGGTGCCCCTGTATATATAAATAGGTAGTGTCGGGAGTGACTCCGAGTTTTTTCAACTCATCCTTCAGGGCGAGATAAGTCTCTTTGGCATCGGGATTGTTTTTCTGGAGTTGCAAGATTTTGCGCCCCACCTTGTGGCGCACGTTGGCAATGCCGTTGTAAGCATTGGCTATGGTGAAATGCCCCGTCTCTATCACCTTGCAAAAGTCGGAGATGCAGAACTCACCATAGTTCGGTCTGCGGTAATACCAGATGCTCCAAACAAAAAGTGGAAAAATGGCCTGGGAGTAGAGACGGAGATATTCCTCAAAATCAAAAATCAGATGGTCGTTAAGGGTCGCCATCACACATACGTCGTGCAGTGAGGGCGCATAGCATTGGTAGTTCTCTATTGCATAGACGTAGGTGTGGAAGACGTATGGATTGGAGATCACCTTCTTGGAGGTCTCGGTGACGCCCTGCATCAGGTAGTCGTAGTCGGCGTCCACACAGGCTATCATCGCCTCACCCACCTGGTTGCTGATGAGGTTCATGAGCACCTGTTTCTTGCCCTTGGAGAGATTGATCTTCGAGGGAAGCATCACCTCAAAATAGCGCTTGTCGTTCTCGAACTCACTGAGCACCATGCGCCAAAAATACACGTCATCGTAACTTTCCACGTATGCTACAATGCGCTTTCGTGCCGCCTTCGCTCTCATCTTGTTGGCGGCATTGAAATAGTCGGAGTTGATGTATTCTCTCAGGCGCTTCGCCATCTGGCTATGGGATAGAATGGGGAATCAATAACTGTCGGTGATGTCGGAAACCTCGGTGACATGGTCAATCCATCCGTTCATTACGACAGCAGGGGAATGGGTGGTGAGGATGATCTGCACATTGGGGTTCATTTCCAGGACGATGTCGATGAGCCGCTTCTGCCATTCGACGTGGAGGCTCACCTCAGGCTCGTCCATGAAGAGCACGCTGTGCTTGTTGTCCTGGATAAGCACGGTGAGCAGGATGGCAAGCATCTGTTTCTCTCCGCTCGACAACTGGTAGGGCACCAGCGTCTCGCCAATCTGTGAGAAGAAAATCTCGTTGGCGGTGCGCACGATGGTCTTGCCCGTGTCGGCAAACAGTTCGTCGATGAGGTCCTGGAAACGCTTCTTGGGGGCTGATATCTGCTGTGCCTTGATGGCTGCGTCTGGGTCACCGCTCTGCAGGGCCTCGATAATACGGTTGCCGATGTTCACCTGATAGTCGAGGTATTTGCGCTGCAACTGAAACAACTGCCAGTCGAGTTCGGTGGCAAGGCTCATGTCCATCTTCGCCAGTGTGTCGAGGTTCATCAGCGGACGGTCGAACGAACGGATGACGTCATAGCGTATCCATTTGGCCTCAGAGGGATATACCTTCAGGCGCACGCCCTTGAGCATGTGGCTGGGGTATTCACCGCCGGCGGCGAGACCTTTCACCACTTTGTTGATGATGGTGCTCTTTCCCTGACCGTTGGTGCCGCTGAGGATGTTCACGTGTTCATCAAGGTCCCATTTGATATGGCGCCTGCCGCTCCAAAGGGAGTCTATCTCTATCTGCTCGATGTAGTCTGCGTATTTTTGCATAATATGGGGTTCTAACAGGGCAAAAATAAGCAAAAAAAGACAATATTCCTACTTATTTGCTCTTTTTTTTCATTTTTGCCGGAGATTGGACATATATTTCTTTCCTTTTGTGATGACAATGCCGTGATAGGATGGTCCCACCGAGGTGCCAAAGGGAGTGAACATCTTGTCTTGAACAGGGGCAGAGGAAATATTTCCCACCGATACAGGGTCGCTGAAAAAACGGTCGAGATGTTGCAAGCGCAGGTCCAGCCACTCATAGATGAATGCTAATTCATCCTTGATATTGAGTGGGAGCCCTTCGATGTCGCTGTCGCCGCTCCACCTGCGTTCCTCCCGAGTGGTGGCTCCGCATCTGCTGATGAGGTCGTAGCACGCTTGGTATCTGCCAAAGAGATAGGCGAAGGAGAACACGTCCTTTCGCAGAGTGAAATACCGTTCGGCTATTTTTCCTCTGAACTGTTGGTAATTGAGCAAGAACAGTTGCAACGAAATTCTTGTGGGAAGCATGGGCCAGGAGTCAAAACTGACATAGGGCGGATGGGGTGGTGGCTCGTGGCTGAAACTCTGTCCCATGGTGGCATCAAGATCCCATATGCCGAGTGTGAGCATCTTGCTTTCCTGCTTGTCATAGACGGCCCAGTAGAGGTTCTTGCCTGCCAGGTCGTATGCATCGAGCACGTTCATGAATAGGATATAATCGTAGAATACCGGCAAATCTATGTAGTCGGCGATTTGCTCCTTGAACTCTTCCTTGCTGGCATTGACGACGAAGTCGATGGCATTGTACAACGTGCTGTAGTCACTGGGGCACAGATCTTCGGTTTTCGGGTATTTAAGTTCGAAGTCTCCCCATTCCGGCAGTGTGTTGTCATAGAGTGGGGGGAGGGCCTCGAAGGTGGCTCCTTCCCATCCAACGGCTTTCCACACTCCACCATGGATCTCGCCTGTCACGGGGTCGAATTCTCTTACCTTGAACTGTTTTTGGTCGATGGGCTCACAGAGGTTGTAAATACCGCTGTACTCGTTGTTGAGGAATACCTCGACCACTTGCCCGCGGGATGAGGTATGTATGTCTGTGTCAAAACGGGCATAGTAGGGTTTTGTGGCGAAATCGTCCCACAGCCATGCGGCAATGTGGTTTCTCAGTCTGAACATGTCGGCCTGTCCGGCATCGAGAATCCAGTCATCGTCCTTTCGCAGAGAGAAAAAGCGTCTTTTCACCTTCTCACCCTTTTTGTTGACAAAACTTAACTTGTAGTTGCGCTTGTGCTTGAATGGTTGGTTGGTGGTGGCACCGCGCCATCTGATCTGGGCAAGCATTTCCTCTGGCTCGGTATCGGGCTGCTGCAGGACAACGGTTCCGGGGGCGTCCTCATAGCCGAACTCTCCGTGCAAGAAAAGGATGGGCAGGTAGGTGAATTCCAGAAGGGCGCTGACCGTGCTGTCGCCGATGTTGGCGCTGATCGGATAAGACTTGTCGGGCTGCATGCTCTCAATCACAAAGGGATTTTCGATGGACTGTCCGTCCACCTCTGTGTTCTCCCATTGGACGCTGTCCGACACTGTGACATGCAACAGACATGGTTTTCCCCATTGCTCCTGAGGGATAGTGGCTAAATACGTGTTGGTGAGGCGGTCATAGCCGGCTATTGATCCGTTGACATATATTTGTCCGAGTGCAAGCCGGGCAGATAGCATGCACGTCAAGAGGAATATATGCCTGAGGTTCATAAAATATGATGTATCAATAGAGTGCTTACACAAAGGATTCCAGGAACTTAACAGTGCCGTTGACCGTGATTTCCTGAGTGGTGGCGGGCAGCAAAAGGGTCTCTCCGGCACGGAGCGAGGTGGCGTTTCCCTCATCATCGGTAACGGTGCCCTCGCCGTCCACGCCGATGAGGATGACAAAACTGTCGAGGTCGCTGTAGTCGATGGTCATCGGTTCGTCGATGTCGTAAACTGCTGTGGTGAATTGAGGGCATGACATCACTTGCACACCCTCGTTCTTTTTTGCCTCATAGTGGATACGGTAATCGTCTTTCACCTCGTAGTTGATGCTTTCCGCTGCCTCTTTCGTGTGGAGTTCACGGTAGTGCCCGTCCTTGTCCCTTCGCTTGAAATCGTAAATGCGGTAGGTAACATCGCTCGTCTCCTGAATCTCTGCCACGAAACAGCCTTGCCCGATGGAATGGATGCGTCCCGCAGGGATGAAGAACACGTCGCCCTCTGACACAGTATATTGGGCAAGGACATCACAGATGGTATCGTCTTTCACCATCGTCTTGTAATCCTCGACCGTGATTTCCTTTTTCAGTCCGTTGTAGAGTTGTGCTCCCTCATCGGAGTGCAGCACATACCACATCTCGGTCTTGCCTCGCTCCTTGCCCAGTCTGTGGGCGGTATCATCATCAGGATGCACCTGAATGGAGAGGTCATGATGGGCGTCGATAAATTTGACGAGAAGCGGAAACTCATTGCCGAAACGGCGGTAGTTGGAGTCTCCGAGCAGGTGGGCGCCCATCAGCGATACTACCTCGTTGATGCTCTTGCCGGCGAATTCCCCTTCACTGACAATGGTCTCATGGCCGGGAACACCGGATATCTCCCAACTCTCACCTACTTGGGTGAGGTCGCTGTCAAGACCTTTGAAGGCGGTAATCTTCTCTCCTCCCCACAGGGTGGACTTCAGCAGTGGTTTGAATTTTAGAAACATATTCTTGTTTTCAATTCTCCAATTTTCAATCTCCAATTTTCAATTTTCAATTTTCAATCTTCAATCTTCAATTTTCTTTAATTGTCTTCCCAGAAAGATCTGGTGAACAAAATCAGTACGTTGAATATCTCAAGACGGCCAAGGAGCATGAGTCCTGTGCATATCCACTTGATGTATAGTGGCATGACGCTCCAGGTCATATCTGGACCCAGTTCGTTGAGCGGCAGACCGGCATTGGTGATGCAACTCAGCGAGATGGTGACCGAATTGGTGATGTCGACTCCGATGGCCATCATAAGGGCTGTCGTGCCCATGCAGGCAAGGATGTAGATGGCGAAAAAGGCCAGCAAACTATGCACCATCGAGGTGGGCATCGCCTTGCCGTTGATGCTCACGGGAAGGACGGCGCGGGGATGCATCATCCTGATAAACTCGTTGCGGATCACCTTGATGATCATGAGGGCGCGCGAACTCTTGAAACCGCCTGTGGTGGACCCTGAGCAGGCACCGACGAACATCAGAATACAGAGCAGTATCCACGTGATATGTGGCCACCCTCCCACATGGTCGCAGAAAATGCCGGTGGTGGTCATCATAGAGACCACATGGAATGCTGACTTACGGAATCCCTCTTCCAGACCATAGCCCCGGCTCAGCATCAGGATGGCAGTGATGAACAGTGTGGAGGCCAAGACAGTCAGAGTGTAGAATCGCCATTCCTCATTGTGGATAAATTCGCTCCATTTGCTCCTCTCACTGCGCTTGAACTCACGCCAACTGGTCAGTTTCCTCATCGCGATAATCATGAAGAGCATGGAGAAGTTGATACCAGAGAGGTACTGGAATAAAAGAGAGATATATTCAATGGAGGCGGAATGGAAGTGGGCAATACTGTCGTTGTGGATTGAAAAACCACCTGTCGCCGTAGTGGTCATGGCATAATTGATGGCACTGAACCCATCCATGCCGGCCAACCAAAAAGCGATGCCACAGCCGATGGTGAGGATGATATACACCCACCAGATGCGCATCGCCGTGGCGCTCAGACGGGGATGCATCTTGGAACGGATGGGACCTGTGGCCTCTGCGGAAAACACCTTCATGGTGTTGCCTACCATGGAGGGCAGGATGGCGATGGTGAAGAACACAATACCCAGACCACCAATCCACTGTGACAGCGAACGCCAGAAAAGCATGGCATGGTGGGCATCGAGTTCGGACTCCACATCGTTGATCATTGAGGCTCCTGTGGTGGTGAACCCCGACATCGTCTCAAAAAATGCGTTGGTGGTGATGGTACTCAGACCTGCTATATCGTAAAATTTGGTCGTCCCGAAAAAACCACCGAAGAGATAAGGGAGCGAACCGAAAATGCTGAAAGTGATCCAGGTGAGCGTCACCACCACATAAGCATCTCGGCGGCTCATCGTGGTTGGGGCACCCCTGCCAACGCGCAGAAGGCCCATGCCTGCCACCGCCGTGATGATCAATGAGAAGAAAAAGGGCAGAAACTCCTTGTTGTGATAGCAGAGTGCCACTATCACGCACAGGACCATGAATGCCGCCTCAAGCAGCAAAAGTGACCCAATGACTTTGGATATGAGTTGCTTGTTGAGCATCAGTTAGTAAAAAACTTTTCTATCTTCTTCAAATCCATCTCATGGCAGATGACCACCACGCAATCGCCGGCCTCAATCTGAGTGCCGCCCGATACCAACATGCTTTCGTCGCCTCTTACAAGGCCGCCGATGGTGCACCCTCGGGGAAGGCCCAACTCAAATACTTTCTTGCGGGTGACCTTTGAACCACGCTGTGCCACAAATTCTGCCACATCGGCATTGATGGATGCCAGATAACCGATGTTGCGCACGTCGGCGGCAAGCATCATTTGGTAGATGCAACTCGCGACAAGTGTCTTCTTGTTGATGATGGTGCCGATGTCGAGGCTCTCTGCCATGCTCAGGTAGTTGGGGTTCTCAATCATCGCGATGGTCTTTCTCACACCCAGTTTCTTGGCTGTCAGACAGGCGAGGATATTCACCTCGTCATTGCCGGTGAGGGCCACAAATCCCTGGGTGTTCTTGATGTTTTCCTCTTTCAGCAGGTTGATGTCGCGTCCGTCACCATGGATGACCATCGCCTCACCCTCCAACTCTTCGTGGAGTTCCTCGCAGCGGTGCTCGTCGATTTCGATGATCTTGGTGTTGATGAAAGAGGGCATCTCGTTGGCAGCACGGATGGCTGTCTTGCCGCCGCCCATGATGATGACGTTTTTCACATCGGCATAGTGCTCCTTGCCCACTATCTTGCGAATGTAGGAGATGGTGTTCACCGTGGTCATGAAGTAGACGATGTCGTAGAGATGGAGTTCGTCGTCACCACCCGGTATGATGGTGTCCCGTCCGCGCTTGATGGCTACCACATGGTAGGGGTCCTGGGGACCGCAGAGCAGGCGGAGTGGCTGGTTGAGAATCTGACACGACTCACGCAACTTGATGCCGAGCATGACGAGGGAACCGCCATGCACGTCCCAACGCTGGCGCACCCAACTGAGTTTGAGTCCCTTGATGATGTTGTCGGCTGCCAACTTCTCTGGATAGATGAGGGTGTCGACACCCATGTTCCGGATGATGGGGATATTGTCTTCGAGTATGTACTCTTGGCTGTCGACTTGGGAGACGGTCTTGTGGGCGCCCATGGCATGGGCCATGATGCAACTTGTCATGTTCTCGTTCTCATCAGGGGTGACCGCGATGAAGATGTCGGCCTTGTCGGCGTCGGCATTCCTGAGTGTCTTCACGCTGGTGGGCGATCCGGTGAGTGTCATCAGGTCATATTCGCTGCTGATGACATCAAGTTTGTCGGCGCTGGGGTCGATAAGGACGATGTCCTGGTTGCTGCGGGAGAGCAGACTGGCAAGATGTGAGCCTATGGCGGAGGCACCTGCAATGATGATTTTCATAGGCTGAGGATGGTTTGTTTGATGGTTTCAGGATCGAGTCCGGTGAGTTGCTGCAACTCGGACACGGTGCCATGCTCAATAAAATGGTCGGGAAGTCCGAGACGGCGGATGACGGGATGATAACCATGGTCGGTCATCCATTCGGTCACCGCGGAGCCAAAGCCTCCTGTCACACAACCGTCCTCAATGGTGATGATGTGGGTGAAACGGGTGGCAATCTCCTCGAGCAACTGTTCGTCGAGGGGCTTGGCAAAGCGCATGTCATAGTGGGCCACGGAGACATCCTGTCTCTCTTCGTTGATGGACTCGATGGCCTTGACCACGTTGTTGCCGATAGGACCGAGACTGAGCACCGCCACATCGCTGCCTTCGAGCAGTTTCCTTCCAGTGCCCACTGTGATTTCCTGCATGGGACATTGCCAGTCGGGACATACACCGCGGCCGCGGGGATAGCGGATGACGAAAGTGCCCTTGCCGTCCAACTGGGCGGTGTACATCAGATGACGCAGTTCATGCTCATCCATCGGCGAGGCAATGGTGATGTTGGGAATGGCTCGCAGGGAAGCGATGTCGAACGCTCCGTGGTGGGTGGGACCGTCTTCTCCCACCAGTCCGGCTCTGTCAAGACAGATGACGAGAGGCAGGTTGAGGATAGCGGCATCGTGGATGATGTTGTCGTAGGCTCGCTGGGCAAAGGCACTGTAGATGTTGCAGAAGGGCATCAGACCGTCCTTGGCCATGCCGGCGGAGAAAGTGACGGCATGCCCCTCTGCTATGCCGACATCGAAGGTGCGGTCGGGCATGGCCTTCATCATGATGTTGAGTGAACAGCCGGAAGGCATCGCGGGGGTGACACCCACTATGCGCTTGTTGGCTTTGGCCAATTCCAGGAGGGTATTGCCGAAGACATCCTGAAACTTGGGCGGCTGACCAGCGTTGTCGCTGACAATGCGCTCTCCGGTGTCGACATCGAACTTGCCAGGGGCGTGCCATGCCTGAGCGTTCTTCTCGGCTGGTTCGTAGCCCTTGCCCTTGATGGTGTGCAGGTGGAGCATTTTGGGCCCCTTATATTTCTTCAGCCGTCTGAGCACACGGACGAGTTCCACCACATCATGACCGTCCAACGGACCGAAATAGCGGATGTTCATACCCTCAAACATGTTCTGCTGCTGACTGATGGCTGACTTCAGGGCATTGGTGAAACGGATCAGACCGTGACGGCGCTGGTCGGAGAGGAAACCCTTGCGGCGCATCCACTCTGCAATGCGGAAACGCACATTGTTGTAGGTCTCACCGGTGTTGAGTTTGATCAATAATTGTTTCATGCCTCCTACGGAACGGTCTATGCTCATGTTGTTGTCGTTAAGGATGATGAGCATGTCGTTGGGGGTGGAGGAAACGTTGTTGAGACCCTCGAAGGCCAGACCGCCGCTCATAGCGCCGTCGCCGATGACTGCCACTACCTTGCGCTTCTTGCCCGACAACTTGGCGGCGACAGCCATGCCAAGGGCTGCCGAGATGGAGTTGGAGGCGTGACCGCAGGTGAACGTGTCGTAGGGACTCTCTGCTGGGGAGGGGAAGGGGCGCAGACCGTGGAACTTGCGGTTGGTGCAGAAGGTGTCACGGCGGCCTGTGAGAATCTTGTGGCCATAGGCCTGGTGACCCACATCCCAAATGATGCGGTCCTCGGGGGTGTTATAGACATAATGCAGCGCGACGGTGATTTCCACAACACCAAGACTTGATGCCAGATGTCCGGGATTCACCGACAGTTCATGGATGATGTCATCGCGCAACTCCGCACATAGCAGAGGAAGATCTTCCACCTTCAGCCTGCGCAGGTCGGCGGGACTTTGTATGGTGTTAAGTATCTTGTATTTGCTGTTTTCCATTATTTCATCTCTCTGCCGATCCCTTAGGGGAATTGTTGCCAGACGGGATGCTTGACCCGATTCTTGGCAAATAATTGCACAAAGGTAATAATAAATCTTCATTTCTCATCATAATTTCAGGAAAAAACGCTAACTTTGCGCATGCAACTAATTTCAATAGTTATACAAATCAAGTCTTAAGATAATGAAAAAGTTCCTTTTTATCCTCGTTTCCGTGGCCTTGACGGCAGGGGCATTCGCGCAAAAAACTGCCGGAGGCATCTCGGCGGACATGCTCCAGAAAATAGAGCAGGCACAGGTGAAGAGCCCCTCGGACAAGGCTCTTTTCAATGCCATCGCATCGAATTCCATCGATGACCTGGTGAAAAACTTCAGCAACCAGAATGTGGTGGATACCAAGTTCAGCCATGAGACACCAAGCCAATCCATCCACAACCAGAAGAGCAGTGGAAGATGCTGGATGTTCAGCGGACTCAACGTGCTGAGGGCCAATTTCGCCAAGGCTCACAAAGACACCATGGTGGTGGAGTTCTCACACGACTATCTTTTCTTCTACGATCAGTTGGAGAAGGCCAATCTGATGCTTCAGGCTGTTGTCGACTTGGCTAAGAAGCCCATTGAGGATCAGTATGTTACCATGCTTTTTAAAAACCCCATCGGCGATGGCGGCACCTTCTGCGGCGTGGCTGACCTGGCTGAGAAATACGGATTGGTGCCCATGAGTGCACAGCCTGAGACTTACTCGGCTGAGAACACCTCGCGCATGTCGCGAACCATCGACTCCAAGTTGCGTGAGTATGGACTGGAACTGAGAAAAATGGTGGCTGATGGCAAAAAGCCGAAGGCTATCAACGACCGCAAGACGGAGATGCTTGCCACTATTTACCACATCCTGCGCATCACCCTCGGTGAACCTGTCAAGGAGTTTACCTATGCGTTCACCAACAAGAGCGGAAAAAAGGTCACTGAGGAGCGCAAATATACACCAAAGGAATTCTATGAGGCTACGGTGGGCGGTCCCATCAACGGCACGTTCATCATGGCGATGAACGATCCGCGCAGGCCTTATTACAAAACCTATGAAGTGGAGATGGACCGTCATACCTACGATGGCCACAACTGGAAATATATCAACTTGCCTATGGATGATATTGAGGAAATGGCGATTGCTTCCATCAAGGATGGACACAAACTCTACTCGTCTTATGATGTGGGCAAACAACTTGACCGTAAGAACGGCATCCTCGATACGGAGAACTATGACTATGGCACATTGTTCGGCACGACTTTCCCCATGGACAAGGCGCAGCGCATCATGACTTATGAGAGTGGTTCCACCCACGCCATGACCCTCACGGCGGTCGACCTCGACGCCGAGGGGAAGGCCATCAAGTGGAAGGTGGAGAACAGTTGGGGAGCCACATCGGGAAAGAACGGCTATCTCATCATGACCGACCGCTGGTTCCGGGAATATACCTACCGTCTTGTGGTTGACAAGAAATATGTACCCGAGAAAATCCTGGAGGCAGAGAAACAGCAACCGATCCTCGTGATGCCGGATGATCCGCTCTTCCTGGAAGATAAGTAACTTTGATTGTTCTGAAGACTGTTCCCATGACTTCCAAAAAAGCGTTTTGGTTGCTGCTGGCCATCTGTGTCCTCACGGTGATTCCTTTTCTGGGTCTCAGTGAGTACAACACCAAGGGTGAGCCCCGCGAGAGCATTGTGAGTTATACGATGATTGAATCGGGCAATTGGATCCTGCCCCGAAACAGCGTGGGGGAGATGGCCTATAAGCCCCCGTTCTTCTATTGGTGTGTGGCGGCCGTGAGTGTGGTGTGCGGCGGCGTGACAGAGTTCACCTCCCGTGTGCCTTCTGCAATAGCGTATATATTTCTTACCATTGCTGTTTTCCTGTTTTATCAGCGGCGGCGTGATACCCGGATAGGGTTTGTCGCTGCCTTGGTGGCTTTCACATCGTGGGAACTCCATCGGCAGGGGGGAAATTGCCGGGTCGACATGGTGCTCACCTTGTTCATCGTCATGGCGATGCTCCTTCTCTACCGTTGGTGGGAGAGGGGCATGAAGGGTATCCCTTGGGTGGCTATTCTCATGATGAGTCTGGGCACGCTGACCAAAGGACCAGTGGGAACACTCATACCCTGTCTGGTCGTAGGCGTGTTCCTGCTTTGCCGACGTGTGAATTTCTTCCGTGCTTTCCTGACGCTTTTTGCATTTGGTTTGCTCTCCCTCGTCCTTCCGGCTCTGTGGTATTACGCTGCATGGCAACAGGGCGGACAGGAGTTTCTTGACCTGATGCTGGAGGAAAACGTGGGGCGCATGACGCAGACAATGAGTTATGAGTCGTGCGTGCATCCATGGTACTATTATTTCAAGACACTGCCTGGAGGCTACCTGCCGTGGACGGCTTTGGCGGTGATGATGCTCTTTGTCGTCGACTGGAAGGCCCTGCGCGGTCAGTGGCAAGGTGTCAGGGAGACCTGGCATCGGCTGTCGCTTGCGTCTTGCGACTCGCTTGAACTGTTCTCTTGGTTGGCGGTGATAGTCGTGTTTGTGTTCTACTGCTTCCCTCAGAGCAAGCGTGGTGTCTATATCATGCCAATTTATCCTTTCCTGGGATATTTCATCGCAAGGATGCTCCTGTGGGCGGAACAGCACCATCGCCGTGTGCTGAGTGCCTTTGGCGGTTTCCTCTCGGTCGTCGGCCTGTTGCTGGCTGTGGTTTTTGTGGTGCTCAAGTTCGTGCCCATCAGCGCCGACTGGTTTCATGGCCGGCATGCCTTTGAGAATCTCTCGATGGCACAGGGACTGCAACAGGCTGGCAGTTGGTGGCTGTGGATTGTTTGGCTGCTGGGTGTTGTGGTGATGGCATGGTGGTGGCGGAGCCGCAAGGGGGTGATGCCGCTGCTGGCACTCATCTTGGCCATCTACCTACATGCGGATGCTGTCTACAAGCCTCCTGTGCTCAATGCAAAATCGGTGAAAGGGGTCGCTGCCTTGATTGATGAGAAGTTCCCGCCCAGTGAAGGTCACTTGTATGAGTTCATCGAGGATGGAGTGCTGTCAGCAGGAGACCCTGTGCACTATTTCGAACTCAATTTCTATATGCACGACCGTGTGGGTGATTTCTATCGTGCGAAACCGAAGGAGGGTATCCTCATGATCGGTGCGGATGACCTGCAGGGGTGGCAGCCGAAATTTGAAAAAGAGGGATACCGTTTCACACCGGTGTGGAACTCGGGTGAGAAACTGGTGCTGAAGCAGCAACTGCAGTTGCTGCGGTTCGAAAAAGTCAGTCCAGGAAATCCTTGACGTTGTAGAGCGGCCTCCGCTTGATTTCAAGATACATCTTGCCAATGTAGATGCCTACGCCGCCGATGCATAGGATGGTCACTCCTCCTACGAGCCAGATACTCAGGATGATGGATGCCCATCCGTGCTCTGCCGTACCTGAAATGAGGGAGTAGAGCACGTAGAAACCGATGAGGATGCTGAAGAAGACGAAGGCGATGCCCACATACATGACATAGTAGATGGGCTTTACCGAGAAGGAGGTGATGCCGTCAATGGCAAGGCCGAACATCTTGCCCAGGGTGTATTTCGATTTCCCAGCCTTGCGCTCGGTGATGGTCTCCTCCACAGTGGTGGAGTCAAATCCGATGAGGGGAATGAGACCACGCAGGTAGAGGTTGCGCTCGCTGTATTGCGAAAGGGCGTGCAGCACACGGCGGCTCAAGAGCCTGAAATCGGCATGGTTGAACACGCTCTCCACGTCCATCATCTTCTGCAACTTGTAAAAAGCAATGGCTGTGAGGCGCTTCATCAATGGGTCGGCATCGCGCTCCACTTTCACTCCATATACCACGTCGTAGCCTTCCTCGTAAGAGTCAACCATCTTTTCGATGCAGTTGATGTCATCCTGAAGGTCGGCATCGATGGTGACGATGGCGTCTGCCATGTCCTTGGCCTGCATCATGCCGGCCATGATGGCGTTCTGATGCCCTACGTTGTGGGCGAGGTTGAGCCCCTTGAATCTCGGGCTGCGCTCATGCAGGGCGACGATTTTTTCCCAAGTTCGGTCCTTGCTGCCGTCGTTGACGAAAAGCACAAAACTGTTGGCCGAGATTTTGTTCTTGGCGATGAGGCTGTCAAAAAGGGTGTCAAGACGGTGGGCAGAGTTGTCGAGCACCTCTTCTTCGTTGTAGCAGGGCGATATGATGGCAAGTTGGATCATGAATGGGTGGCTTGGGATGGTTGGGCGTTGAGGCGTTGTGCCTGTTGGATGGCGAATGGGGTGTAGGTGCCGAATTCGTGTCCCCGTCTTTTGAGCATCTGGATGAGGCTGCTGAGCCGGTCGCACATCTGGCGTCCGCTGTGGTTGCGGATGATAAAGGGCATCTTGAACTCGGGGTGCTCGCGCAGGTCATAGAACTCCCATGGATGGAAATAGGTGACGAAATACCCGTCTTTGGCGAGCACTCTCCTCACAAAAAGATGATAGAGCCATTGGGGTAGGTTGTGCAGCGAGAGCCAGAAGAGGGGAAAACGCAGCCAGGGGGTCACTGAGGCAGGTATCTGTACGACATCGCCTTTCATGAAGCAGGTGCGGGAGGCAGTGAGGTGCATGTAGCGCCCGGGGATAAAGGCGGGGTTGAGCGAGGAATTGTAGAGATAGCCTGCCTTGGCAATTTCCTCATCACTCACGGGAAACATCCTCGGTTGGCGATAGCCAAAGGCTTTCTGGCCGGTGGCATTTTCGAGTATCTGCTTCGACTCCCGCACATCACTTTCTTTCGGTTGCCAGTGGTCGACACCGTGGCAGGCGAGTTCATGACCCTCGTCCATGATGCGGCGGATGGTCTCAGGGGCATGGCGCACGAAATTACCCGTGCAGAAGAAGGTGGCTTTCACCTCGTTCTTCTTCAGCACATCAAGAATTCTGTTGGTACCTTCCACAGATACCTTCATCCCTTCCTCAAGGGTGAAATCTACTCCATGTTCGCGGGGTACGTCAAATTCCTCTGTGTCAAAACTCAATAAAATCATGCGATGGGGATTCTGGAAAATCGATGCAAAATTACTCCAAATCGACTATACTGCAAAATAAAACCCCACTTTTTTGGCAAATAGAATCTTTTGTCGTATATTTGCTGAAAAATAGAGCGATGACGAGTTATACAGATTTTGGCCGAAAATATCCTGTAGGAATACAGACCTTCTCTCGTTTGCGGAACGAGGGCTATGTCTACATCGATAAGACCGACCTGATGTGGCGGATGGCGCATGTGAGCCCGTACATTTTTCTGAGCCGTCCACGGCGGTTTGGCAAGTCATTGCTCACCACTACACTGTGCTCGTTCTTCGAGGGCCGTCGCGATCTCTTCGAGGGACTCAAGGTGATGGAACTTGAGAAGGAGTGGACGCGGTATCCCGTTCTCCACATCGATGTGAGCATGGCCAAAGGAAAGAACGATGTGGAAGGTCTGCAACGGGCATTGCTTTTGCAATTGGATCCGTATACAGAAAAATATGGCCAAAAATCCGCGGAGAGTACCCCCGGAGAAGTCTTCTCCGGCCTTATCCGCCGTGCCTATGAACTGACGGGACATCAAGTGGTGGTGCTGATCGACGAGTATGATGCTCCCCTGCTTGAGGTGCTCCATGAGGAGGAGCAGTTGCCTGGTTACCGCCGTGTGATGCAGGAGTTTTACCAGTGTCTCAAGGCCAATGAGGCGATGATCCGATTCTGTTTTATTACTGGCATCACCAAGTTCTCACAGTTGAGCATCTTCTCTACGCTCAACAATATCACCAATATTTCGCTGGATCCAGAGTTTGCCGCTATCTGCGGCATTACCGGCGAGGAAATCGACGCGCAGATGCGACCCGACGTGGAGCGGTTGGCAGAGCGTTATAAATGTACTCCGGAAGTGATGCGCGAGAAACTGCGTTCTACCTACGACGGCTATCATTTTTCTGAGGAGTCCCCCGACATCTACAACCCGTTCAGCCTGATGAAGGCTTTCAACCAGCGTCAACTGAGCAACTTCTGGTTTGAGAGTGGCACACCTTCTTATCTCATACAACAGATGAGGCATTTCCGCACCGACATTACGAAACTTGATGACCTACAGGTGCCGTTATCTGCTTTTGACCAGCCGACGGAGAATATGATGGACGCACTCCCGCTGCTCTATCAGAGTGGTTACCTCACCATCAAGGATTACGACTTTATGAGTCAGATCTATTCGCTGGGCATCCCTAACAAGGAGGTACGTGTGGGCTTCACCGAAGGACTGCTACCCTCAGTCACGGGCATGCGCGGCAGCGATGTGCAGACAGGGTTTGCTTTGCGCTTCTGGCGTGCACTCCTTGCCGATGATACTGATTTGGCGCTGCGTGAACTGCAGGCCTATCTTGAGAGCCTGCCCTACGTGGAGGGGTTCAAGAAAAAACTGGAGGAGGTCTCCACCGCCGAGGGATTCTATGAATGGTCGTTCTACCTGATCTTCTCGATGCTCAACGTATATGTGCAGACGCAGGTAAAGTGCGCCCGCGGACGTGCCGACATGGTGGTCTACATGCCCGATACGATCTACGTGATGGAACTCAAGATCAATGGCACTGCCCAGGACGCTCTCGATCAGATCAATAGCAAGGGCTATGCCCTCCGCTATGCCACCGACGGTCGCCGCATCGTCAAGGTCGGTATGGGTTTCTCCATTGAGAAACGCGCCATGACCGAATACCTGATTTTGGATGAAGAATGAAAAGCCAGTCCCCACAACCCAATAAGTTGTGGGGATTGATTATTGTTTAAAACTCTGTATCTCTGTAATTTTGTGTTGGTAGCATGATCATTGGGGACGGTTCTCAATGATCATTGTTACTGGTTCGCCACGTTCCGACAGATATGTTATCCGATGGCTTCTAATCAAGGTGTTCCCCTCATTGCTCCTCTTTTATTTTCCGAATAATCACAGTTTTCATGCGTTTAATCACGGATATGGCATGAATCATCACAAATCGCCAAAAATGGGGTTGCAAATAAATATAAAATCGACTAACTTTGCAAACAAAATTAATACACTACAACAATGAAACAACTCTTCTTCACCTTCGCATTTATGCTCATGGCATCCATGGCAAATGCTGACAACACGACCAACTTGGTTATCAGGCAGAAGGCAGGAAATGAAACCATCCTGTCGCTCGACTCCAACCCCGTCCTCACATTTGAGGGGGAGTACCTGAACGTGAGAAACGACTATATGACTTTCTCTTTCCCTATCGCTGACATCGACCAGTACAGCGTTTCCAACCCGACCGATATCAAGGAAATGCGCACTCTGCCACGTATCTCCAACGGACAGGTCACCATCAATGACCTCCCCAACGGAACCAAGGCTTACGTCCATTCCATAGACGGCAAGGTCATCCGCGAAATGGAGTCGGACGGCATGGGCATCGTATCCTTCAGCCTGCGTGACCTGCCAAAGGGCACCTACATCATCAGTGCCGCAAGCACCAGATTCAAGATAGCCAATAAGTAAAACAACAATAAAATCCAACTCATCATGAAAAGATTATTTTTACTCACAACACTCGTAGGACTGTTCGCTGCAGTCTGCCATGGCCAGAAGAAATACGAGATGGTCATCGAGAAGACCGACGGCACGAACATCGTCGTCAACACCGAGGACATCGTCCGCACCTATTTCCGTGAAAGGACAGGGGGCGATAACCCTCAGCCGACTGCCCTCAACATTGTCGGCACATGGAATGTCTATGAGGCAGACGTGCAGGGTCTTGACGGCATCTGGACATTCAATGCCGACGGCACCGGCACCATAGAGGAATTTTATCATGGAGAATCGGAAGGTGTTGACAAAATGACCTATGATTTCAGTGGCACCAGACTCACCATCTATTTGGAGGGTGAGAAAGATGACCCCTTGGTTTTCGACATCAACGTAGTCTCAGAAAACGAATTCACATGGACTGACGGCTATGACACCCTGACGTTCAAGAGACAGGGTAATTGATATAATCAAAGGGCCCCGACCTCCGATACTTGATAAAAAAGCCAATCCCCACAACCCAATAAGTTGTGGGGATTGATCAATTTTCAAAACTCTGTATCTCTGTAACTCTGTGTTGAAAATGATTAACGTAAACTCTGTAACAGTGTTGATAATGATATCCTAATGCTTATTGATAGCACTCAAAAATCTTGTCCACATCCTTGCGGGGCAGTTTCGGCGTGAGCAGGCTCACGATGGCCACGACGGCAAAGCCGCCGAGCATGGCGATGGCTCCGCAGTTGATGGGGTTGATGGGATTGCCGATCAGCATGTTGATCACCGTCAGGCCCACGCCCCAGGCAAAGCAGGCCCAGACGGAGGCTTTGGTCACACCGCGCCAGTAGAGGCCGAGCATGAACGGGGCGAGGAAGGCACCTGCCAACGCACCCCATGAGATGCCCATCATCTGAGCAATGAAGGTGGGCGGGTTGAGCGCAATCATCAGTGAGATGACGATGAAGAACACAATCAGCACGCGCATGACGACCACCTTGCGACGCTCGATTTTCTCCGACACCATGTCATCGATGCTTCCTTCTTCCACCTCACCCGGGGCAGATTTCTTGTCACGGTAGATGAGGTCAAGTGTCATGGTTGATGAGGAGGTGAGCACCAACGATGCAAGGGTCGACATGGATGCGGAGAGCACCAGAAGTACGACAAGGGCGATGATGACATCGGGCAGCGTGACGAGCATCGACGGTACGATGGAGTCGAAGTCGAGACGGCCGTTGGGAAGGGTAGGGGGCGTGCCGAAGAGACGTCCGAAACCTCCGAGGAAATAGCAGCCGCCTGCCACGATGAAGGCGAAGATGGTGGAGATGACGGTGCCACGGTGGATTGCACGCTCATCAGTGATGGAGTAGAACTTACCCACCATCTGTGGCAGTCCCCAGGTGCCGAGCGAGGTGAGAACCACCACGCCGAGCAGGTTCCATGGGTCGGGACCCCAGATGTCGGCCAACATGCCATTGGCGTTGGGGTCGGTGTCACTGGGGATGGCGGCCAGTTTGTCGACAGCGGCAGAAAGACCTCCCTGAGAACTGAGCACGGAAGCGATGACCACCACAATGCCGAAAAGCATGATGACACCCTGGACAAAATCGTTCATCGCAGTGGCCTTGTAACCGCCGAGGATGACGTAGAGTGCAGTGAGCAGCGCCATGATGACTACGCAGTACTCATAAGGGATGCCGAAACCCATCTCAAAGAGGGTGGAGATGCCTTTGTACACACCGGCGGTATAAGGGATGAGGAAGACAAACACGATGACGGAAGCCACGACGCGGAGCCACTCGCTCTGATAGCGGGTACCGAAGAAATCAGGCATGGTGCGGCTCTCGATGTGCTGCGTCATCAGTTTGGTGCGCCGTCCCAGCAGTATCCATGCCAGCAGCGAACCGATAACGGCATTGCCGATGCCGATCCAGGAGGCAGACATGCCATATTTCCATCCAAACTGTCCGGCATAGCCCACGAAGACCACGGCGGAGAAATAACTGGTGCCGAAAGCGAAGGCGGTGAGCCATGGGCCTACTGCACGGCCGCCCAACACAAATCCCTCTACAGTTTTGGCCTGTTTACGCGAATAGATACCCACTCCCACCATGACGGCCAAGAAAAGGAGGGTGAGCAATATCTTGATGATCATTTGTCTTTATTCCTTAAATAATTGTTGTTCTCGTTTGCTTGTTCTCTCTTGTGTCTTCGACTCTTAGAATGCTACCTGTACCTGAGCCTGCAGCCAATTGTAGTCATCCGTGAAATGGCTCATGCAACGGGTGTACTGCAACTGAAGACGGCATTTCTTGTAAAACCAGTACTGGATGCCGCCTGTCAGGTTGGTCTGGTAATAGTCCATGTCCGTATTGCGGTCGTAGTAATCGGCTGATGCCACAATGTCGAGATCCTTGGCCACAGGGACGCTGGCTGTCACATAACCGCCCATGCTGCCCACGTCGCCATCTTTGCCACCCAACCATTCGGCACGCACGTTGCAGGCGTCGCTCTTCCATTCTGCGCCGATGCTGTAGCGGTCGCGGCGGTAGTCGTCGCCAACCTGCACACCTGGGTTCCATGCGGCGGTGCCCACGGCATGTCCACGTCCCTTTTGGGCAGTAGCCACCAGGCGCAGGCCGTCGATGGGCTTGTATTCCAACCGGGCGATGACATCTTTGTCGGAGTTACCGTCCTTGCGGTTGATGCCCTGTCCGTTCATCAGCGCCAACTCATAATGGATGTGGTTGTCAAACAGGTCGCCATAGACCATCATACCGAGGTCGCGTCCGTAGTTCACACCGTTGAGCGGATCAGGTCCCTCACCGGCGAGGAAAAGTACAGCCTGTGAGTAGACATCGATGAGTTCGAGCATGGTAGGAGAGAGGGGGTTCTCCAAACTGTAACTGTGTTTGAACTGGCCAAGCCGCATGCTGAAGGCTTTGTCTTTGGAGAAACGGTAGTCGAGATAATACTCTTGCACAACACTGGAGAAATCGTGCATGAACATGAATGAGAAACGGTCGGTGATGCGGGCCTTTGCCCAAAAAAGAGTCCGTTTCAGGTTGTAAGTGCTGGTAGTTTTGCCGCCGGCATCGTCATAGGAATAGCCCCCCTGGGCATAACCATGAAGTTCAACGCGGTCTGTGAATTCCTTGGTCCAGTCTATCGACTTGGACGCACTCTGTTGCCCCATGGCCGCCACCGAACTGAACACAGCCATAGCGACGGCCAGAGAGGATGTCTTGATGGATTGTTTCCTCATGCAAGTGAAATTTTGAAATGAATGATTTTGTCGATTAAAATACTTTTAGATTCATTTTCGCTTGCAAATTTACAGCATAAAATTATAAAACAATAACAAATTGCTTGAAATTTGCTTTTTCCCCTTACTTTTTGCGATGATTTTGCAACTTGGCGCTTTCTGAGTTGTCAACTTTTTGTCTCTTTCCAGAACAGGAGAGTTCCCCACCTTTAACAATTCTTAAGTGTCATTCCCCTTGGTAGGATGGGAAGTTTGTCGTAACTTTGTATTTTGCAATGATAGACCGTCCGACCATCGACCGTATCATGGACGCTGCCAACATCGTTGACGTCGTCTCTGAGTTTGTCTCGCTCCGAAAGAGCGGGGCAAATTACAAGGGTCTGTGCCCCTTCCACGATGACCGCACCCCGTCGTTCTCCGTGTCGCCTGCACGCGGCATCTACAAATGCTTCTCCTGTGGAAAGGCGGGCAACGCGGCCAATTTCATCATGGAGCATGAGCAGATGTCATATCCTGATGCGCTGAGATGGTTGGCTCGCAAATACCATATAGAAATCAAGGAACGCGAGTTGACCGATGAGGAGCGCGAGCAGGAAAGTGAGCGTGAGAGCCTGTTTATCGTCAATGAATGGGCTGCAGACTATTTCAGTCAGGTTTTGCACGACGATCCCGACGGTCAGGCGGTGGGCATGGCATATTTCAGGTCAAGGGGATTCCGTGATGATATCATCGCCCGTTTCCGGCTTGGCTATGCTCCACAAAAGCGGAATGCACTCTCCACCACCGCCCATGCCAAAGGCTATAAGGATGAGTTCTTGGTCAAAAGCGGCCTGTGCGTGCAGCGTGACGATGGCAGCCTCTACGACCGCTTCGCTGGCAGGGTGATTTTCCCCTGGATAGGAGTGAGCGGCAAGGTGACTGCTTTCGGAGGCCGTGTGCTCGACTCGCGCACCAAAGGGGTGGCGCAGAAATACGTCAATTCTCCCGATTCCGTGGTCTATCACAAGGATCATGAACTCTATGGGCTCTACCAGGCGAAGAAAGCCATTGCCAAGGAGGACTGCGTCTATATGGTGGAGGGATATACCGATGTGCTGTCGATGCACCAGTGCGGCATCGAGAATGTGGTTGCCAACTCAGGCACGGCTCTCAGCATCTTTCAGATTAAGTTGCTCCGGCGCTTCACTTCCCATATCGTGCTGCTTTATGACGGCGATGAGGCAGGCATCCATGCTGCACTCAGGGGGGCGGACATGTTCCTCGCTGAGGGGATGAACATCAAGATGCTCCTGCTCCCCGATGGTGATGACCCCGATAGTTTCGCCCGCAAGCACACGGCAGCGGACTTCCGGCAATATGTAGCCGACCATCAGGAGGATTTCCTTGTATTTAAAACGAGGTATCTCCTAAAAGGAGTCACCGATCCCAGCAAGCGCTCCGAGGGCATCGCCAGCATCGTGAAGAGCATCTCGGTCATCACCGACCAGATCGTGCGCTCCACTTATATTAAGGAATGTGCGCAGCGGATAGGCATGTCGGAGCGAGCACTCATCTATGAGATGAACAAATACATACGTCGCGACAGGGAGGAGCAGATGCGGCAGAAGGAGCGTGAGGCGGAACGGCAACGTATAGCCTCACCCCAAAAAGTGTCACAGGGACCACTGACTGCCACACAGATGACGGCGGATGTGGAGACATTGCTCATTCAACTAGTCGTCAGACATGGGGCGGAGAAGGTGTTCCGGGAACTGGTGGCGGAGGATGGCTCTGCCTTTGACCTTTCTGTTGCAGAGTTCATCTTTTACAATCTCGAGGAGGATGGCTTGCGCCTGGAGAACAGCCTATACCAAGGCATGCTGGAGGAGGCTGTGGCGCTTGTGCAGCAAGGAGAGACTGACTTGCTGGGGCATTTTGAGCGGCATCCCGATGTGAGGGTAAGTTCTGAGGCCACACGGTTGAGTGTCACCTATCAGTTGTCGGAAAGCAATCAGGTGAGGATGAATGATGAAACCCTGCGCTCCCAGGTGGAACATGTGCTGCTTGACTACAGAATGGCCATTGTGAAGAGCAGGGAGGAAGTGCTTCGACAGCAACTCGCACTCGCCAACAGCAGCGAGGAGAAGAGGGAAATCTTGGCAGAGATGAGCAATCTCTTGGCCATGAGAAAGGAAATTGCCCGTATGGTGGGCAAGAGCATCATTATATAAATAGGACAAATATATGACATACGCTATAGAATTATTGATTTTGGGTGTCCTCCTCCTGCTGCTCTATGCGCAGTGGAAGGGGAAACCTGTTGGCAAACTGCTGAGAATCAGGCGCAGGAGGAAGGGTAATGGGCCTGATGCTCATCGGGCAGAGGAAATGGAGCGCTTGGCCAGCCAGGCACTTCAGGACTTGCATTGTGAGGTGTCATGGGAAACAGACAAGACGGTGCGTATCGGACAATATGATTTCCAGAATGGGCATTTCCAATTGCGCATCGACCCATCGACGGCATACGCCAGCCTCGCCTACCTGTTCTGCTTCAATGTGAAGTTGGACCAACTCAATAATGTCAGGATGGTGGTCAACAAGTGCAACATCAACTCAGAGAACCATAGGATTATCTATACCATCAATGAGGAGAAAAACGAAGTGGACCTGCACATCCTCGCTGGCATCAGACTCTCGCAGGGCAATGCCCGGGAGACATTGGCTGAATGTATGACAGGGGCTTTCGCATGGCAGAACACACTGGCACGGCATCTCACTGAGAGGAAAGAAGGACCGGCGAAAGCGGATGTCGAACTGAGCAATGCCGAACGGGGGCGCGAATTGTTCTTGCTGCATGAGCATGAGATGCGCATGCAGGGCGATGACAGCCTGCGGAAAAATGAGGTGGAGCGTGTCACTCTCGGACAGTTCCTGGAGAAAACGATGGGACTGACAAGTCTTTCCGCCACCAGACTGGAATTTGCCAATTCGGAATGTGAGACACTGGAAGACAGTGATGAGATTTTGGACTATGACCTCTCGCAGGCATTGTTTGCTGATGGCAAGAGAGTGGCGACACAGACCGTGGCGATGCTGCGTGTCATCATGCCCGATATGCCGCTGGAGGAGCGGTTGATCACACTGACCTTCAACGAGGAGGGCTCCGACGGTCTCACCGACTATTTCCGTGTGTCCGCTTACATGGTGCCGGTGTCTGTCAGCGCGTCACATCCGTTCAATCAGAAACACCATATCCAACTGAGCAATTCTGCTCTGATGGCCTATGACCATGTCTCCAGACAGCAGCAGAGAGACGAGAGCAACTACATGTGGAAGGAGGCGGTGCAGAAAAAGAAAAACGGTCAGGCCGACCAACTCACCGACGAGCAGAAGTTGTTGTCGGATTGTTCCGACGCAGGATTGGCCCATCTGCTCTACAGGGGCAGAAAACTCTATCTCGCCGGGCGTTACTATGAGGCGTTGCTGCACTTTGAGAACGCTTTCATAGAGATGACAGACTTCTATGACCGCATGAATGACAATGAACTGCAGTCATTCTACGACCTCGTTTTCGATATCGGCTTTTGCTACAGTGAACTCAAGGTTTACGACAAGGCCTTGTTCTATCTCGAGATGCTCTCAGGACTTCACCGCATCACCTATACCATGGAGTATGTCAACTGCCTGGTCAACAGTGGTGACTATCGTGCGCAGCAGGCCATCGACCATCTTATCGCAGGGGTGAAGATGAATATAGAGGAAGACGAGCAACCTCAGGAGCATATCGCCGCCTTCCTCGCCTTCCTCCAGCGCAGGAAGGTGTATGTCCTGATTGAGAAACAGGCTTACAACAAAGCGCAGCGAATGCTAAAGAAAATGCTCAACGACCCCGAGAATGCCGATTTCGCCCTCAACGAACTGGCATACCTGCAGAAAAAGATGAAGGAAAGAGATTGAAAATTGAAGATTAAAGATTGAAAATTGAAGATTGAAGATTGATTTCGGCAAGCCGATTGAAAATTGAAGATTGAAAATTGAAAATTGATTTCGGCAAGCCGATTGAAAATTGAAGATTGAATATTTTTGTGGCACAAGGGTAGGGACGCGATGTATCGCGTCCGCCTATTCCATAGTAGGAGTAATCATAATTCTTAATCCTTAATTCTTCATCCTGAAAATGCTGAAATTGACGCTTCCATAGGTGCGGCGCTCGATGAATTGGGGCATGTCGGAAAAATCATTGCCTTTGCCATGCTCGAAGACAAAGACACCATTTTCCGCCAGCAAGCCACGGTCGAAGATCAGCGAGGGAATCTCTGTCAGACGCTCCAGTGCATAAGGTGGGTCAGCGAAGATGAAGTCAAACTGCTGGTGGCAGGTCTTGACGAATTTGAACACGTCACCCCGTATAACGACGGATTTGTCTGTGCCCAACGAGGCCATGCACTTGCGGATGAAGGCAAAGTGGTCGCGGTCGGACTCCACGCTTACCACCTGTCGGCAACCGCGTGAGAGCAGTTCCAGTGAGATGCTGCCCGTGCCGGAAAAAAGGTCAAGGGCGGTCGATTCCTCAAAGTCGATATAGCCGTTGAGCACATTGAAGATATTCTCTTTGGCAAAGTCGGTCGTGGGCCTTGCCTTAAAAGTGCGTGGAATGTCGAAATGACGACCTTTATAAATGCCTGTAATGATTCTCATGACTGTGCATGCTGAAGATAAGCGCAGATGTCGAGGGGAATGTCGCGGGAGACGGGACTGCTGATCTGCATCGTCTCCGCATCGCAGATGGATACACGGCTCACGTATGCCCGCAGATTGTCGGCCACCCATTTCAGATGCGGGGTGCTGCCCATCACCATCACTTCGTCGCGGTCGCCCTTCATACCCAGTTGGGTGAAGGTGGACAAGAGATAAAACAGCGCGTCGTGGGCATGCACGGCACTGAAGGTGTTGCAGAATCTGAAGCGTTGCTTGGAAAAGGAGAACACGTCCGCCTTGCCGTCATGGAAATACCCATACAACCGCTGGCGCGTACCTTCGGTCTGCTTTCCCACATGCTCCCAAATGGGCAGGGCGACAGGCAGGTAGTCTGCATCCTTGCAGTGGTCGCTCACTGCTGTCTGCACGTCACGCTCCACGGCATAGAGGGCCACGGCTCGCAGCGACTCCATTTGATGGTGGATCTTCACATCGCGTTCATGGCCCGAGAAAGCATGGGAAAACAGCAGGTCGGCGTCGGCGGCATCAAACTCTTCCTCTGGCACCAGCATGACGGGGACATCAGCCATTACGATGGCCTTCTCCCATGTTCCTCCCAGCATGGGCAAGGTCTTGAATGCCTCACGCAGGTTGGCGGCAACCGACATACCGCCTTTCATCTCATAGGTTTTGTATATCGGTTGTCCCTCGATGTCAGAAGAGAGAAATGTCAAGGCGTCGTGCCCGATTCTGATGATCAGTGTCTTTGTTGGGTTCATCTGTTGCAATTTGAACGCGAAGTTACGAATAAGCAAGCGAAAAGCAAAACAAAAAACGAGGTTTTGCTGATTCATTCAGGAAAAAAGATTATTTTTGCACATCAGTTAACTGTTTATGACTATGATGAAGGCTCATTTGTTGAAAAAGGTGGCTGTCATGATGATGATGGCAGCGGTTCCGTTGTTGGTCCTCGCTGCTGGCATTCCCGGCCAGTCAGAGTATGAGAAGGGTGTGTGCTATTTTCAGGGCTATGGTGTCGGACAGGACTTTTCCAAGGCTGTGAAGATGTGGAAAAAGGCAGCCAAGAAAGGTCATGTGAAGGCAGAATACAGTCTCGGCTACTGCTATGCCAATGGCGTGGGGGTGGAAAAGGACATCGAGGAGGCTATGGCTTGGTATCAAGAGGCGGCGGAACAAGGCAATGCCGACGCACAGTACAATTTGGGGCTCCTTTATGTGAACGAGGTCGATGACATGGCGAAATTTGAGAAAGCAGCGGAGTTGTTCAAAAAGGCAGCAGAGCAAGGTCATGTCCGTGCGATGAACAACCTGGCTTTTTGCTTATGCAGATTTGGCCCTGACCGTCAGGACGGATACCCCGAGGTGATGATGTGGCTGAAAAGAGCAGCCGATCAAGGCCATTGGAAAGCCAAGGAGGCATTCGAAGAATACGCCGAGGAAAGAGAGGAACTTGAGCGGGCTGCCCAAGAGAGAAGATGGAAGAGAATGCACTTCAGATAATATCCTCTTTCACTTTTACAATGTGTAGGTCGCGCTGCGGGAACGGGATGGTGATGCCCGCCTTGTTGAGCGTGGTGTAGACACATTCCAGTATCTCGCAGTCGTCGCTGTATTGCGTAACCACAGGCACCCATGCCACTACTTGGAGATTGACGCTGCTTTCGCCGAACTCACGGAGCAGCACGCTCACCTTGTGGTGGTTGGGGTCGCGCTTGATGAATTTGAGTTTGGAGACGGCCTCCACCAAAAGTTTGCGGCATTGCTCGATGTCGGTGCCATAGGCTACGCCCACATCGAGGGTGTGCATCTCGTAACCATGGTTCTTGGTCATGTTTTTGTAGTTCTTGGTAAACAGTTGGCTGTTTTGGAAAGCGATGACCGAACCGTCGACCGATTCCACCATGGTGCTGGTGTAACTGATGGATTTCACCTTTCCGCGGATGCCGTCGCAGATGATCCAGTCGCCTACCTTGATGCGCCCGGCCATGAGCGAGATGCCGTAGTAGATGTTTTCCAGAATGTCTTTGGAGGCAAAACCCACACCAGTGGAGAGACCTCCTGACACCACCACCAGCCAGGTGTTGTCGACATGGCAGATGGCGAGGCTGATGATAAGCCAAGCACCCCAGATGAAGAGTTGTATGATGTTTTTGCCCATCACGAAGTGGCTCTCTGCCGTGCTCTTGTCTTTTTGGCGGAGGTGATGCAGATACAGGGCCTTAAAAGTGCGGTTGAGGTAGGAGAACACCATCCACAGGATAATTACCAGGGCGATATTGAGCACACTGATGGTGATGTTGGGGGAGTCGATGAACTTATAGGTGAAGATGCGCCAAGTCAGTTCGGTGAGATTGAATATCGAAGCCGCCCAGTAGATGGCGAGCAGCACCGACATCACACCGAGGGAGGGGAGAACCACGCTGTAGAGCAGGTCGCCCAACCATGTGTCGGTGACGGATGCTTCCTCGTAGGGAAGATTTTGGCTCACATAGTTCGCCCTCAACTCTTCTTCCTTGCGTTTGCGGTAGGCCTTGATCCAGGAGCGGAGGCAGGTGATGGTGAGGATGCAGGTAAGTTGCATGATCCACCAGATGAGCAACTGCACGCTGAGCAAGGTATAACCCATCCAGGAACTTCCCACCGAGATGACGAACACCAGCATGGAGATGTAGGTGTAGAACATGTCGGACTTAGGGATGTTGTGGTTGTTGTGGCTGATGACCCACCATTGCCACAAGGCACATACCAACAGGATGGGCGGCAGGATAAGGTTGACCAGTTCGTTGGGGATGAGGATGATGCGGAAGGCGATGATGATGAAGCCGATGACAATCAGCGGCGCATAGATGCGCAGTGCGCTCATCAGTTGGCTGGCATCCACGCGCAGCAGCAGTGAGACGAGGATGACGCCAAGCAGCCATGCGTACTGGGTGAGCAGACTGCTCGCCATGATGAAAAAGTTCTGTTCCCATGTGATGCGGATGAGTTGCAGGGCCAGGGCGAAGATGATGACCGTGGCAGTCATGATGATGACGGTGCGCTTGTCGAGGAAAGTCTTCGTTTGCAACTTATCTGGCAAGGCCTTGGCTCCGAGCATGCTGATCAGCATGGCAGCCAGGGCGAAGACGCCCATCGTGATGAAAAGGCCGATGATCATCCTGCTGTCCCATTGTGAGTTGACTTCCTTGTAGGGTTCGTATTTGTCAATTACCGTGTCTTTGGTTTTTGACAAATGCCCCTTGAAATTGGACAGGATGCTGACGTAGTTTTCCCCTCCGTTGACGAAGATGTTGTTTCGTATCTCGTTGTATCTCAGATTGGCATAGTCGTGCAGACTCTGTAGTCGGCTCTCGGTAGCCTCATAGATTTTGATGTAATCACCCATGCTCTCCTTGTTCTCGCGAAGCATGCGGCTGATGCAGACGGCAAGGGTGAGGCATACGTTGCGGTCGGTACGTGCCTTTTCCGACAGACTTCGGTAGGTCATCTTGTCAAGGCTGTTCTTCAGACTGTCATAACGTGCGATCTCGGTGTTGATGTTTTCGATGCTGTTGCGGAACGGCTGGATGCTGCGGTTGTATTCGCGGTAGAGTTTGGTCGCCTCGTTGCAGGCGTATGTGAGGTCAAAGACAAACTCCTCGCGCTGTGAGTAGAGCATCAGTGCATTTTGATTGCTCCGTTTTGAAATGTTGATGAGGCTTTTGATGATTTGCTCACGCTCTTGCTTGTGCCCTTCCGCTTCATGCAGTAGGTTCTGGTAATAGTTGGTGATGTCCTGGCGCAGGATAACGAGGGTCTGCTCCAGGTCCTTTTCCTTGAGCACGGCATGCGATGGGAGCACTGTCACCGATAGTACGGTCAGCAGCATAAACAATTTCTTGAACATATCGCGAGTCACATCAAAAGGGGTTGATAATCTATTTTACATTTTACATTTCCGTTTGCAAAGATACGATTAAACGGGCGAATAGCAAACAAAAAAACGAAATTAAAAATCGTCACTAAGTCAGAAAAGTTTTGCTCATCCGTTTTTTTTGCGTAATTTAGCGGCGCGAAAGGACTTCAAGTTTTACCACCGATGCCACAGATACTCATAGCAGACAGCGGCAGCACCAAGACAGACTGGTGCCTGACTGCTCCGGGAGCCATTCCTCTCAGGATGTCCACACAGGGCATCAACCCTTTTTATCAGACCGATGAGGAAATTCGCAGCATCCTGCGCGATGAACTGATGGCTCAGTTCCCTCCTTTATCTTCCGAAACCATCACTCAGGTGCAATTTTATGGCGCTGGCATACGGCCCGAAATGCGGCAGCGGATGCAAACACTGCTTACCCCCATGTTCCCTTCCGCCACCGTGGAGGTGGAGAGTGATCTGTTGGGGGCAGCCCGTGCGCTCTTCGGCCATGAGGAGGGGATTGCCTGTATTCTTGGCACAGGCTCCAACTCAGGGCTTTACGACGGGTGGTCTATCGTGGCCAACACTCCACCATTAGGCTTCATTCTTGGTGATGAGGGCAGCGGAGCCGTCTTGGGGAAACTGTTTGTGGGATCCTTGTGCAAAGGTCTGATGCCCAAGGGGTTGCTCGAAGAATATTTGGCAGAGACCCGGCAGGAAGTGGCAGACATCATTCAGGCGGTCTATCGGCAGCCTTTGCCCAACCGCTATCTCGCAAAGACCTCCCGTTTCATCCACAGTCACCTACATGTTGGTGAGGTCAGGCAGTTGGTGATTGATAATTTCCGTTCCTTCTTCCAACGGAATATCCTGCAATATGGCAGAAACGACCTGCCAGTCAGTGCGATAGGAAGTGTGGCATGGTATTACCAGGACCTTTTTAGGGAGGCAGCCCAGATGGACGGCTTCCATGTCGACAAAGTGATGCAAAGTCCCATGGAAGGATTATTGGAATATGTCTCCCTCTGACTGGTGCTGCTAGCCTAACTAGCCTAACTAGCCTAACTAATCTTACTAGCCTACCTAGTCTTACTAGTCTACCTAGCCTTACTAGTCATACTAGTCTGAGCGCAGAAAACGCCTGCTTCCCTAAAAAATGTGCAAAATATAGTTAATATATGCATTTTTTATATTACCTTTGTACCCGAAAAGATGAGTTGTCACTCTTGATGAGCATACAATCATTATTAAAAACATATATATGTATTTCACTTTGTTAATTACCGTTATCTTGACGGCAGTTGTCTTGGTGGTGGGTGCATACGTCATCGCCAAGTTGATTGGGCCTCGGTCGTACAACAAGGTAAAAGGTGAGCCGTTTGAGTGTGGTATTCCTACACACGGATCCTCATGGATTCCCGTGTCGATAGGCTATTACCTCTTCGCCATCCTCTTCCTCATGTTCGACATTGAGACCGTTTTCTTATACCCATGGGCGGTAGTGGTGCAGAAATATGGTGCCATGGCAGTTGTCAGCATCGGTTTCTTCCTGCTCGTGCTCGTATTTGGCTTGGCTTATGCCTGGCGGAAAGGAGCGTTGGAATGGAAGTAAGAAAACCACACATCAAAAGCATCCCCTACGAGGAATTCAAGGACAATGAGTCCCTGGAGCGCATCGTGGAGGAACTCCATGAAGGCGGCGTCAATGTGGTGACCGGCAGTCTCGACCAACTCATCAACTGGGGAAGGTCCAACTCGCTGTGGTCGCTCACTTTCGGTACGTCCTGCTGCGGCATCGAGTTCATGGCCGTAGGCTGTGCTCGTTACGACTTCTCACGTTTCGGTTTCGAGGTGACGCGCAACTCACCCCGCCAAGCCGACCTGATCATGACAGCCGGAACCATCACCCATAAGATGGCACCGGCCTTCAAACGTCTCTACGACGAGATGGCCGAACCCAAATATGTGGTGGCCGTCGGTGGATGCACCATCTCGGGTGGTCCGTTCAAGTCGAGTTACCATGTGGTGAAGGGCATCGAGGAGATTGTTCCCGTGGATGTTTATATCCCAGGCTGTCCTCCCCGTCCCGAGGCAATCCTCTATGGCATGATGCAACTGCAGCGGAAGGTGAAGATCGAGAAATTCCTCGGGGGAGCCAACCACAAGCAGACCGCAGAGGAGCGTGAACTGGGCTTGTCCAACGAGGCCTTGGCTTCAGGTTGGAAGCAGCCGATAGTCGTGACCGACGTGCCTGAGGAATTTACTGAGCAACTCAAAAAAGAACAGGAGGGCGCCAAATGAAACTCGACAGCAAGACCATCGCATTCGACAGCCTCTGCCGCGAGATGCGCGAACTGAAGGAAAAGCAGCATTATGACTACCTCGTGACCATCGTCGGAGAGGACTTCGGCAAGGAGGGACTGGGCTGCATCTATATCCTCGAGAACACGGAGACACATGAGCGCACCAGCGTGAAGACCATCGCAAGGCAGACGGGCGACGACCACGTCATCTATTCCGTCATCGACATCTGGAAGGCCGCCGACCTGCTGGAGCGTGAGGTGTACGACTTCTACGGCATCAAGTTCCTCGGTCATCCCCACATGGACAGGCTGTTCCTGCGCAACGACTTCAAGGGACACCCCTTCCGCAAGGACTGGAAGTTTGATGACTCCTACTCCCTGGAGGATGACATCGAGTCGGACTATGCCACAGAGTACAGCCTCGACGATGACGGCAGGCTCGTCACCAAGAAACACCGTCTGTTTGATGAGAACGACTATGTGATCAACATCGGACCGCAGCACCCCTCTACGCACGGCGTGCTCCGTCTGCAGACTGTCGTCGACGGTGAGACCGTGAAGCGCATCTATCCCCACCTGGGCTATATCCACCGTGGCATAGAGAAGATGTGGGAAGGCTATACCTATCCGCAGACACTCGCGCTCACCGACCGCCTCAACTACCTCTCCGCCATGATGCACCGCCACGCACTGGTAGGCGTCATCGAGGAGGGCATGGGCATTGAAATCACCGACCGCATCAAATACGTCCGCACCATCATGGATGAGTTGCAGCGTATCGACTCCCACCTGCTCTACTGCGGATGCTGCGCACAGGACCTCGGTGCCCTCACCGCCTTCCTCTATTGTATGCGCGACCGTGAGCATGTGCTCAACGTCATGGAGGAGACCACCGGCGGACGACTGATTCAGAACTATTACAGAATCGGTGGTTTGCAGGACGACATCGACCCCAATTTCGTGGAGAACACCAAGACACTCTGCAAGTATCTCCGACCGATGATACAGGAGTATATGGACGTGTTCGGCGACAATGTCATCACCCACAACCGCTTCGAGCAGGTTGGCGTGATGGGTCGTGAGGACTGCATCAACTATGGTGTGACTGGTCCTGCCGGACGCGCTGCCGGATGGGCCAACGACGTGAGGAAAAACCACCCCTACGACCTTTACGACAAGGTGGAGTGGAAGCAGATTACCCTCACAGGATGCGACTCCATGGACCGCTATCTGGTGCATATTCAGGAACTCTATCAGAGCCTCGACATCATCGAGCAACTCATCGACAACATCCCGGCTGGCGACTTCTACGTCAAGCAGAAACCCATCATCAAGGTTCCTGAGGGACAGTGGTACTTCTCCGTTGAGGGTGCCAGCGGTGAGTTCGGCGTATATCTCGACTCAAGAGGCGACAAGAGTCCCTACCGCATGAAGATGCGCCCGATGGGCCTCACCCTCGTGGGCGCACTCGACCCGATGCTGAGAGGACAGAAGATTGCCGACCTCGTGACTACGGGAGCCGCCATCGACTTCGTCATCCCCGATATTGACAGATAACCACGTTTTCACATTCAAGAAATACTTCTTATGTTTGATTTTTCTATCGTATCACAATGGTTCGACTCCCTGCTCCGCGAGACACTCGGCCTCGGGGACTTCTGGTCGATTCTGATAGAGTGTGTGATCGTGGGCTTGCTGATTCTCGTGGCATACGCCCTCATCGCCATCGCTCTGATATTCATGGAGCGCAAGGTGTGCGCCTACTTCCAGTGCCGTCTCGGCCCGATGCGTGTCGGTCCGTGGGGCACCCTGCAGGTGTTCGCCGACGTGCTCAAGATGCTCATCAAGGAAATCTTCTTCGTCGACCGTGCCGACAAGTTGCTCTACGGTGTCGCACCGCTTCTCGTCATCATCGGGTCGGTGGGTGCCTTCGGATTCCTGCCGTGGAACAAGGGAGCCGGCGTGCTCGACTTCAATGTGGGTATCTTCCTGCTCACCGCCATCTCATCCATCGGCATCGTGGGCATCTTCCTTGCAGGATGGGCTTCCAACAACAAGTATTCCGTGGTGTCCGCCATGCGTGGGGCCGTGCAGATGATTTCTTATGAGATATCTCTTTGTCTCTGCCTCATCTCGGCAGTCATCCTCACCGGCACGCTGCAGGTAAGCGGTATTGTTGAGGCACAGACCGGACCATGGAACTGGCTCATCTTCAAGGGGCATATTCCCGCCATCATCGCCTTCCTCACCTTCCTCGTCGCAGGCAACGCAGAGGCCAACCGCGGACCGTTTGACATGGCAGAGGCAGAGAGCGAGTTGACAGCCGGACACCATACCGAGTATTCGGGTATGGGATTCGGATTCTTCTACCTCGCAGAGTATCTCAACCTCTTTATCATCTCGGGCGTGGCAGCCACCGTGTTCCTCGGAGGATGGGCACCCGTCAATATCGGCATCGAGGGCTTCGACACCGTGATGAACTACATCCCCGGCATCGTCTGGTTCATGGGCAAGACCTTCTTCATCGTCTGGCTGCTCATGTGGGTGAGATGGACATATCCCCGTCTCCGTATCGACCAGATCCTGAAGTTGGAGTGGAAGTACATCATGCCGCTCTCACTGCTCAACCTGGTGCTGATGACCATCATCGTGGCTTTCAAACTCCATTTCTAAGTCATCCGTTCAGACCATTTATACTTATCTATCAGAATAATGGAAAATAAATCATATTTTGGCGAAATTGCTGCTGGAATGAAGACTTTGGTCGTGGGACTGAAAACCACATTGGTGGAGTATTTCACACCGAAGTCAACGGAGCAATATCCCGAGAACCGCAAGACCACGCTCCATGTGGCCAAACGCCACCGTGGCCGGTTGGTCTTCAAGCGCGGAGAAGACGGTGCACACCGCTGCGTGGCATGCACGATGTGCGAGAAGGCATGTCCCAACGGTACCATCAAGATTCTTTCAGAGATGCGCACCGATGAGGCCACCGGCAAGAAGAAGCGCGTGCTGCTCGACTATCAGTATGACCTGGGCGACTGCATGTTCTGCCAACTCTGCACCAATGCCTGCAACTTCGACGCCATTGAGTTTACCAACGATTTTGAGAACAGCGTGTTCGACCGTGGCTCGCTGGTCCTCCACCTCGACAAGGAGGTTTATGAGGGAGGTTCACTGCCTCAACTCATCGACGGAGGGGCACCGCTCACCATCGGTCAATTCAACACAAAAACAAAGTAAGGAATATGGCTAATATCGTAATGTTTTGCATCCTGGCCGTCGTCATTCTGGGTTCGGCCATCTATTGCGTCACTACCAAGAGTATCATGCGGGCAGCCACTTTCCTGCTCTTTGTCCTCTTTGGCGTGGCGGGAATCTATTTCCTGCTCGACTACACCTTCCTCGGTGCTGCACAGATCAGCGTCTACGCGGGAGGCATCACGATGATCTACATCTTCGCCATCCAACTCGTCAACAAGCATGGGCTTCAGGGTCTTACCGAGCGCATGCGCGGAAGCAAGGTGGTGGCAGGCTGCCTGGCAGCCCTTGTGGGCTTTGCCATGGTGATGGTCATCCTTCTCAAGCAGCACTTCGTCAGTCTGGCTATCCCCAACAAGGAGGTGCCGATGGACCTCATCGGCGACACCCTCATGGGTTCGGAGAAATATCAGTATGTGCTCGCCTTCGAGTTCATCTCTGTTTTCCTCCTCGCATGTATCATCGGCGGAATCGTCATTTCAAGAAAGGACAAGTAATATGATACCAGTAGAATATTTTCTCATCCTCAGCACCCTGTTGTTCTTCATCGGTGTGTTTGGATTTGTGACACGGCGCAACCTGATCGCCATGCTCATCTCGGTGGAACTTGTCCTCAATGCAGTTGACATCAATTTCACCGTGTTCAACCGTTTGCTCTTCCCCGACCAACTCGAGGGCTTCTTCTTCACGCTGTTCTCCATTGGCGTCGCCGCCGCCGAGACAGCAGTTGCAGTGGCTATCATCATCAATGTCTTCCGAAGGTTCCATAGCGACCAGGTGAACAGTATTGAAAACATGAGACTATAATTTAAAACTTTACAAGCAACATGGATTACAGTTATGCTTTTCTGATACTGCTTCTGCCTGCCCTCTCGTTCGTCTTCATCGGACTGTTTGAGGACAAGTTGTCGCACCGCACAGCGGGAATCATCGGCACCACCGTACTGGGTGTCATTGCGGTGCTGTCTTATTACACCGCTTTCAAGTATTTCGGTGCTGGACGTCTGCCGGAGGGCATTTATCCCACCATCGTGCCGTTCAACTTCACTTGGCTGCCTCTGGGCAACCTGCATTTTGACATCGGCTTCATGCTCGACCCCATCTCGGTGATGATGCTCATCGTCATCTCCACGGTGAGTCTGATGGTGCATATCTACTCGTTTGGCTACATGCACGGTGAGAAGGGCTTCCAGCGCTACTACGCTTTCCTCTCGCTGTTCACCATGTCGATGCTGGGTCTGGTGGTTGCCACCAACATCTTCCAGATGTATCTCTTCTGGGAGTTGGTGGGTGTCAGTTCCTACCTCCTCATCGGTTTCTACTATCAGTTGCACACGGCCGTGGCAGCCTCCAAGAAGGCCTTCATCGTGACCCGTTTCGCTGATATGTTCTTCCTCATCGGTATCCTCATCTATGGCTACTACACCGAGTCGTTCAGTTTCTCGTTCGTACCAGCCTTGCAGATGGGTGCCGGCAGCACACCGTTCATCGTTGGCAACACCGCCAAGGCTTTGGCAGCAGGTGGTTTCATCCTGCCCACCGCCCTTGTGCTGATGTTCATCGGTGGTGCCGGTAAGAGTGCGATGTTCCCATTGCATATCTGGCTGCCCGATGCCATGGAGGGTCCCACGCCAGTCTCGGCACTCATCCACGCCGCCACGATGGTGGTGGCCGGTGTGTTCCAGTTGGCACGTCTCTTCCCGCTTTGGATCCAGTATGCACCCCAGTCGCTGAGCATTGTCGTCTGGGTGGGTGTGTTCACTGCTTTCTACGCAGCCGCCGTGGCTTGTGCTCAGACCGACATCAAGCGTGTGCTGGCCTTCTCCACCATCTCGCAGATTGCGTTCATGATGGTGGCACTCGGCGTTTGCCTGCCGGGTCATGAGGCCTTGCTCGACAACCACACGCAGTTGGGCTACATGGCCTCGATGTTCCACCTGTTCACCCACGCCATGTTCAAGGCCTGCCTCTTCCTCGGAGCCGGTTGCATCATCCATGCCGTCCATTCCAATGAGATGGCACTGATGGGCGGCTTGCGCAAGTACATGCCCGTCACGCATATCACCTTCCTCATCAGTTGTCTGGCCATTGCCGGCATCCCGTTCTTCTCGGGCTTCTGCTCCAAGGACGAGATCATCACGGCTTGCTTCGCCTACAGTCCTGTGGTGGGTTGGATCATGACAGGCATTGCCGCCATGACGGCCTTCTATATGTTCCGTCTCTACTACGGCATCTTCTGGGGCACTGAGAACAAGGAAGCCCATGAGCACCATACCCCGCATGAGGCACCGCTGACGATGACCATTCCGCTCATCGTGCTCTGCGTCATAACCATGGGTGTGGGCATCTACTCCACCATTGCCGGTTTCACTGGAATGGGAGGCAACTTCGGCAGTTTTGTGTCGGCCAGCGGACAGGACTACACCATCCACTTCGACACACAGATTGCCATCACCTCCACCGTGATAGCCCTGCTGAGCATTGCCTTGGCCACCTATATTTATAAAGGTGAGAAGCAGCCCATTGCCGACAAACTGTATACCGCCATGCCGCGGTTGCATCAGGCTGCCTACCGCCGCTTCTATATGGATCAGGTGTGGCTCTTCATTACCCACAAGTTGATTTTCAACCTCGTTTCCAAACCCATCGCATGGTTCGACCGCCACGTCATTGACGGGACGTTCAATTTCATGGCATGGGGAGCCAGTGAGGGTGGTGAGAGCATCCGCGGATGGCAGAGTGGCGATGTCCGCCACTATGCTGTCTGGTTCCTCACCGGTACTGTGGCTTTAACCTTAATCCTGTTATGTGCACTGTAAAAGACTGAAGACATGAGTATACTGACAATTTTCGTTGTAATTCCCGTCCTGATGCTGCTGGGCCTTTGGCTCGCACGCAGTCTCAACCAGGTGCGGGGCGTGATGGTGGCAGGCTCCACGGCGTTGCTCCTGCTTTCCATCTATCTGACCATTGACTTCATTCAACTGCGTCAGTCGATGCCGGCTGAGACCTATCCGATGCTCTACACGGCCAGCCACGAGTGGTTCGCGCCGCTCCATATCTGCTATTCGGTGGGTGTCGACGGCATCTCGGTGGTCATGCTGCTCCTCTCGAGCATCATCGTCTTCACAGGCACATTCGCCTCATGGCAACTCAAGCCGCTCACCAAGGAGTATTTCCTGTGGTTCACGCTGCTGAGTTCGGGCGTCTTCGGTTTCTTCATCAGCACCGACATGTTCACCATGTTCATGTTCTATGAGGTGGCGCTTATCCCGATGTATCTGCTCATCGGCGTATGGGGCTCCGGAGCGAAGGAGTACTCCGCCATGAAACTGACCCTCATGCTGATGGGTGGTTCGGCCCTGCTCATCATCGGCATTCTGGGCATCTACTTCTTCAGTGGTGCCTCGACCATGGATGTCGTTGAGATTGCCAAGAACAACAGTCTGCCAGGCATGGCCATTCCCGACAAGGTGCAGAACGTGCTGTTCCCCTTTGTTTTCATCGGTTTCGGTGTGCTTGGTGCTCTTTTCCCGTTCCACACATGGAGCCCCGACGGTCATGCCTCGGCGCCCACAGCGGTGTCGATGCTTCACGCCGGTGTGCTGATGAAACTTGGTGGTTATGGCTGTTTCCGCATCGCCATGTACCTGTTGCCCCATGCCGCTCAGCAGTTGTCTTGGATCTTCATCATCCTCACCACCATCTCGGTGGTGTATGGCGCCCTCTCAGCCTGTGTGCAGACCGACCTGAAGTATATCAATGCCTACTCGTCGGTGTCGCACTGCGGACTGGTGCTTTTCGCCATTCTGATGATGACCCGCACCTCCTGCACGGGTGCCATTATCCAGATGCTCTCACACGGTCTGATGACGGCCCTCTTCTTTGCCCTCATCGGTATGATCTACGGACGCACCCACACCCGTGACGTGCGCAAACTGGGCGGTCTGATGAAAATCATGCCTTTCCTCTCCGTGGGTTATGTGCTCGCAGGTCTCGCCAACCTCGGTTTGCCGGGATTCTCCGGTTTCGTGGCAGAGATGACCATTTTCGTAGGTTCGTTTGAGAACAACGACGTGTTCCACCGCACAGCCACCATCATAGCCTGCGGCTCGATCGTGGTGACGGCAGTCTATATCCTCCGTGTGGTGGGCAAGATTCTCTACCAGAAGGTGGCCGATCCTCATTATGAGGAACTCACCGATGCCACCTGGGATGAGCGCGTCGCCGTGTGCTGCCTTATCTTCTGTGTTGCCGGACTTGGTATCTTCCCGCTCTGGGTGAGCAATGTCATCTCCGATGCCGTGGCTCCCATCCTCAGTGTCGTCAATCCTTAAATGAAGAAGTGATATGAATTACAGTCAATTTCTCAATATGATTCCGGAAGGCCTTCTCGTGGCCATCCTGATAGCGATATTCATTGCAGATTTCGCCTCTGCGAAGGATGAGCGGCGCAAGTGGTTCAATCCGCTGACCTGTGTCTATATGGCGGTGCTCACACTGGTGTGCATTCTGCCATTGGAGCCAACATCGGCTTTTGGTGGCATGTATGTCACCTCAAGTGCCGTCAATGTGATGAAGGCGATCCTGTCGCTGGCATCGCTCATTGTGGTCATCATGAGCCGCCCATGGATCACTGCAGAGGAGAGCAGCGCCCGCGAGGGTGAGTTCTACATGCTTGTGGTATCCACCCTGTTGGGTATGTTCATGATGATGTCGGCAGGGCATTTCCTGATGTTCTACCTCGGTTTGGAGATGGCTTCCATCCCCATGGCCTGCCTTGTCGCACTCGACAAGCACCGCAACAATTCGGCAGAGGGTGCCGCCAAGTATATCCTCACTGCCGCTTTCTCCAGCGGTGTGATGCTCTTCGGACTCTCGTTCCTTTATGGTGCTTGCGGAACGCTCTATTTCGGTGACGTGGCAGCCAACCTGCATGCCAACGCGCTCACCGTCATGGGCATGGTGTTCTTCTTCAGCGGTCTGGGCTTCAAGATCTCTCTCGTGCCGTTCCACTTCTGGACAGCCGACACCTATGAGGGTGCTCCCACCGTGGTGACAGGATATCTCAGCGTGGCATCCAAGGGTGCTGCCGCCTTCACCTTCATGGCTCTGCTGTTCAAGGTGTTCCCGGCGCTCTATACTGAGTGGCACTATTTCCTCTACATAGTCATCGTACTGAGTATCACCATCGCCAACCTCTTTGCCATGCGGCAGAAGGATCTCAAGCGATTCATGGCGTTCAGTTCCATCTCCCAGGCCGGTTATATCATGCTGGCCGTCACGGGTGAGCAGACGATGGGCGTCACAGCCCTGTCCTACTATGTGCTGGTGTATGTGGTTGCCAACCTGGCAGTGTTCAGTGTCATCAATGTGGTGGAGCAGAACAACGGAGGCACGACCAACATGGACTCCTACAACGGGTTCTATACCACCAACCCGCGTCTGTCGTTCCTCATGACGTTGGCTCTCTTCTCGTTGGCAGGCATTCCGCCGTTCGCAGGTATGTTCAGCAAGTTCTTCGTGTTCATGGCAGGTGTGAGCGGTCATACCTTCGGCACCACCGTGGGCAAGTTGGCATACGTGGTAGTTTTCGTCGCCTTGGTCAACACTGTGGTGAGTCTCTACTACTATCTGCTCATCGTCAAGGCCATGTATATCAAGAAGACGGAGACCCCGCTTCCTACGTTCAAGAGCGACATCAACACCAAACTGGCGTTGGCACTCTGCACTGCCGGTGTCGCCATCTTCGGCATCGCGAGTTGCATCTACCAATGGATCTACGCAGCCGCAGATAAGTTCTGACACATAAGAAACTGATTTGATAAAAGATGGGGGATGGGCTTATGCACATTCCCCATCTTTTCCCAAAGCCCATCACGAAATGAGAACCAATGGTGCCATACAACTTTTCCCTTTGTTGCGCATAGCGGTGTGCATGGTGCTGGGAGTGTTTGTCGGTAATGAGACATGTGGACTGTTGGGGCAGTGGATATGGCTTTTTATGATGGCGGTTGCGGTGGTGGGAGCCTTGCTTCTGCGCCGTCATGATCTATGGCAGGGAGTGATGCTCTGCGTGGCAGCCTTTTTTATGGGAGCGACACTCATCACCCATCAGTTGGAAAGGTTAGACCGCCCTCTGCCAATGGGTGATGTGACCTATCGGGCGGTGGTGGCAAGTCAGCCTCAGGAGCGCGGCAAGGTGGTGAGGATGGACCTGTGGGTGGTGGATGGTCCGCAACAGGGGCGAAAAATAAAGGCCTCCCTGCTCAGGGACACGCTGACTGGGTATTACAAGAGCATCAATATGGGCGACGGTCTGGTGGTCACCTCCGAGTGGCAGCAGCCCACACAGTACACCCCCTCACATTTCAATTATCCGCTCTATCTTCGGTGCCAGGGCTTCACCGCCACCACGCTCATCCTTCCAGGCAACTGGAGGAAAAACCGTGTCAGTCTGAAACCGCTCTCCTACCTTGACCGTACCATCTTGGTTGCCAAGCAGTTCAGGGAATCCACACTCCAAAAGTACCTTGGTCTTGGCCTTGACGACGAGGAGATGGCAGTGGCAGTGGCGATGGCGTTGGGCGACCGTTCCCGGCTCACCAACGACCTCCGCGACATCTACTCCATCTCGGGAGCCTCGCATGTGCTGGCACTCTCGGGTCTTCACCTGAGCATCATCTATATGCTCTTCTCTGTGCTGGTGGGATGGCGTCGTCTCGGTGTGCTACGCGAGGTATTCATCATCGGCGGCATTTGGGCCTACGCCTTGTTCACAGGACTTTCACCGTCAGTGTTACGAGCCTCGGTGATGATCACCATCTTCTCGTTGGCGGGTCTGATTCATCGCCGTCGGATGTCGCTCAACGCATTGGCCCTTACGGTCATCATCATGCTCATGGCCAATCCGTTATCGCTCTATGACGTAGGTTTTGAGATGTCGGTCATGGCGGTGCTGGCCATCCTCGTGTGCTCTCGGCCCGTATATGGTTTGATATCACAGGAGTTTCTCCTCTCACACCCTGTGGTGAAGTGGATATGGGCGACGGCTGTGGTGTCGTGCTGCGCACAATTAGGTACGGCACCGCTGACAGCCTATTATTTCGGACGTTTTTCGGTCTATTTCCTGCTCACCAATTTCATTGTCATCCCGTTGGCGACGGCGGTGCTCTATCTTACAGCCGCGATGCTGATGGCCGCCCTCCTGCCACCGGCACTGCCATGGGTGGCCAAATTGCTTGCCAAGGTGGTGGGGTGGCAGACAACCATGGTGAAGTGGGTGTCCGACCTTCCGGGGTCGCATATCGAAGGCATCGACATCAGCCGCATTCAGTTGTGGATGATCTATGTCTTCATTGCGGCTGTCGCCGTCATCTTTTGGGTGTTTGGCCTTAGGAGAACCAGAGGAATCAAGGTGACAGGTTTTTGATTCCCTTTGCTTTCAAGATTTTTCAAAATTTTTCAAGATTTTTCAACACAGAGATACAGAGGTACAGAGATTTTTATGTGATTGTCAACATAGTTACGGAGATTAGGAATTAATGGGATATTATATGGCAATTATATGTTGATTCTACTTCAGCAAGTTGAAACTTGTCAGAAAAGGAGAGAAGATCAAAAACCGCTTCGCTTCGAAAAAAAGAAGAAAAACATTTTTGGATGACATTCGGCAAACGCTGATGCTTGAGAATTTTGTAAGTAGCGAGAGCAGAGCGATGCTTTGTATCAACCATGCCGAGTCACGACAAAAAATCAACGAAGTAAAAAACGCCATGGCGTTCGCAAAAAGGGGGAAAAAAGAGCCCTCTATGTGGGGTCAACGCCCCCCAACCCCCTCTAATCTTAGAGGGGGAGCCTGATTACTCCTGCTTCAGATGGCTGATTACTCTTGTTTCAGATGGCTGATTACTCTTGTTTCAGAAAAGTGATCAGGAGTGATGCTTTAATAATCTCTGTACCTTTGTAACTCTGTGTTGGAAAATAATTTATGAAAATTTGTGGACATTTGTGGTTATTCGTGTGAAAGATATTTTTGACGTATAATTATCATGTAATGATCCATATTATTATCCATTATTATGAATCTCTATTGGAACTATCATGGAAAAATGCTATATTTGCACAATTGTAGGATCTCAATGATGCCTGATAACTTCGCTGAAACCAAAACGATAACAATAATTGTAACAGATATGAGAAAGTTATTATCCATTTTTATGGTGATGCTCATGGCCACCACAATCTATGCACAGAGCACCCAGAACTATTTGTTGGGTGATGTCAACAGGGACGGGAGGGTCACTGTTGCCGATGCGATGATGGTGGTGAACATCATCATGAATGGCTACACCCCTTTCTCTGTCAGTCCTACAGCCGTCTCCATACCCGCTGACGGCACCGCTACGATTGATATCGAGGGCGGCTACAATGAATACGAGGTCACATCTTCCAATACCAATGTGGTCAAGGCTACGCTCAACGGTTCAACCATCACCCTCACTGCCGTGGCCAGCGGCGAGGCCAA
>JAEEGL013464830.1_pt1 | contig 62997 bp, 103 predicted proteins | sample 9134231 | NCBI WGS metagenome assembly JAEEGL01 (sample SAMN16246548, study PRJNA631951) | gut metagenome | biome: gut microbiome; feature: rumen; material: fiber-attached | host: Bos | place: Iran: Karaj | collected 2018-10
CTGGGCCAGGTAATTTAATAATTTGTTCTGGAAATCCTGGTGTCTTTTTGTATCCATCTAAAACTGAATCAGATACAAAAGTCTTTACTGGTGTGCCCTGATACTTAACTGGCGCACCATTAATTTGATTATCATTATAAGCAACAACATATTGTTTTAAGAAAGGCGTTACTTCAAACTCTGGAATACCATCTAAATATGGAACTGGATAAACTCCTAATTCTTCACCTGTCCAAGCATTACTTGGAAGTTCTGATAAGGAATTACTATCCAAATATTTATCAGATGTTGCCATATTATTAGCATTACCTCTCATAATAATAGCTTTTTGTTCAAGTGCTTGAGTAACATAATCACCAGCAACCCAACAAGAATCCATATAATTCATACGATTTCTTAATAACAATTCACGAGATAATTTTCTATCTCCATTAACTGCATAAGCGTATGAGTTATTATCATATAATAATTCACCAGAAGTATTATAATATCCTGTCTTTGAAGGAGCAACATATTTATAATATTCATCTAATCCAATAGCAATCAAAGGACGAATTCCTTTCATAGCTTCTGAACCAAAAACTTCTGGATCACATAAATAAGCACCATCAATATTTTCATATGTTAATCTACTTGATGCTCTTAAAGTAACATACTTATTCTTAATATAATCTGGGAAACAAGTCCAGAAATTAACCCACAATACGCTTGCAGGAGTTGAGAATGTTTGCTCTAAAGTAGCATCTGTATCATAATCCCATAATGTAGCACCGATATTATTTAAACCTAATTGAGTATCAATATCATAGAAAATTGGGAACCAAATGTAATCTCCACCTTTTCTCATTGGACCGTATGATGCCATCATCATATTTTTTCCACGAGAGTCATAACATAATAATAATTCTGTCATAACATAATATACTGCACAATATTCAAGACTTAAATGTTGCTCGAATTCACTTGTAAATTTCTACAAACGATATGCCGCAGTATCTTTAGTAAATGTTGCATACATTTGAGAACCTTCAGTTCTTGTAGTTACACCAGTCATATCAGAAGGTTCTTTATTTACTGCATATTCTACAGGTTCTGCCAAATCTCTTTCAGAATCTGCTTTATTAGTATCTGTAGAATCTACCCAAGTAACGAATCTTTCCCAGTTTACCCATTTATCAATAATAAATTGATTCATTTTAGGAATTGTATCAATTCTTTCCCATTTTGCTCTCTTTGAAGCATTTTCTTCACTTACACCAAGTTTAGCAATTTCTTCATTAACACCAGCTAAATCATAAGGATTACCATCATCAGCAATCTTTTCAATATAATCTGCTTCTTTATGATAACGACACTCATAATGTCGAATAACTTCAAGACGAGGATTATCTTTTAATTCACCAGTTTCAGAATCATAACTATCAATAGTATAAGTTGAAAATTTTGTTTCTTGAGCAGAAATTGGATATGAGAATGAAGTCCAAGTACCTTGGTTATCAGTCATTTCCCAACATTCAGCTACATCTGCAATAGTTGGATGTAACTCTTCTCCAGTTTCTTCATCAATTCCAGAAACAACATAAGGTTGTTCTGCATCAAGAGAAAAACCAAATAATTCATCAGAACCTTTATCTTGATTTAAATTATAACGACCAATATATTCATAAATTTCATCTTCATTTCTAGTACCAATCTTTTCAAGATCAGATGGCTTAGAATGTTTATGGAAACATAATACTGGGAAACCATAAACAGAAGTTCTTAAACCTTCCATTTTAACACCAGGAATATTATAATATCCTAACGGATGTCTATCATAAATATTATTACCTACTAAGTTTGCAAAACCAGTATTATAACTTCCTGATGATTCCATATAGTCAATTTTCCAAGTATATTTATTTGTTCCATAATTAGGATTATCTTGTTTCCATTTCTTAAAGGTTGTTTTGCCAGTATCTTCAATGAATTTTTCATTAGTGTAAAACCAACCCCAGTCATCATGCTTTTGTTCTCTAGCATCTTTCTGACCAGTCGCAGATTTATGTTTAGTCTTATAATTTCTACGAGGATAACCTTGAGAAGAAGTACCTTGAACATTAATATCTGCACCAATACAAACATATGAAGGACTATGATTTACATAATAATCAGCATCAATTTCACCTTTATTATATAATGCATCCAAAGTTGGATTTACAAAAGTAATCTTACAATAACGATTATTACCTTTCATCCAAGGTAATCTATCATCATTTGAAACGTGAGTTCCTTTATTAGGATCTGACATTCCTGTAGTATTATCAATAATTTCAAATACTGCATATGGCATACTTAAAGAAGAAATATCATTATTTTCTAACATTTGATCATTATATTCAATTAATTTATGATAAGATAATAATGTTGGATTATTATCTTTTGTTAATTGATTTTGATCATATAATGTTAAATCATGCATGTCAGAAATATAATTATGAATAACATCTGGCATTGTTAATCCATATTGATAAAAACGAATCTTATAAAGATCAATATCACTATAATTAGAATTAATAACAATTTCACTACCAATATTAAAACTACTATCTGTTCCTAATTTAATAGATCCTGATAAAATACCATTTAAATAAATTGAAGCTAATCTATCAGTTCTTGAAATTACAACACTAAAGTTAATAATTTCATCTTCTTTATATCTGACACTAGTTACACCTTCTGGAGTTTTAAAATAAGCTTCTTGAGTACCAATACATAAACCATTAAAGTCATTACCAGGGCTGATAATTTTTAAACATACACCTTCATCTTTTTTAATGATTTTCTTAGAATGTTGTTCATCCATTAACCAGTTACCATCATCATCTGTTGCAATGATTAATCCCTGTTCTTTAATAACATTAATATCAACACCTTCAGAAGATTTTACTCCATTTTCCATTACATAATAATAAGGAATAGTAGAAACCAATGTTGAATATTCTTGAACATTTTTAATTCTAAAACGACATTCAAATGTATAATTAAATGTATTACCATTAAAGTTATACATAATTGGAGGATTTGATGAATAATCTAAGAATGGAATTGTTACACTTGCTCCATTAGTAACAGACAAGTAAGAACCATTTCCATCATTATCATTCAACCATCCATTACTATACCAGTTAAAATCATTAAATGTTGCTTCATAGTTTGTTCCAGAACGCCAAATAGGTCTATTTGCAGAAATTTCATTATTTGAACGTCCAGTAGCAGAAAGATTAATTAATAAGTTTTCAGTTTGAACTAAGTCCAAATCTCTTGAACCTTCTGTTGTAACATTAAAAGAAATATTTTTAGAAGCAGTTCCACAACTAATTGTATATTCATTTGGACCAACTGTATAACTTTCAGTTAAATCTAATGTTAGCCAAGATCCACCGACATATTTTCTTTCAACTTCAGAAATTAAAGCTCCACTTTTATAAATATTAACTGAGAAATAATCATCTCTACCTCCGCCGGAAGCCGCGGGGTCATAAACTTGATAATTAATAACGAAATTTTCATATCTAATTACTGTTTTTTCATAATCTTGAACCCAAATAATTGGATCTGATTCATTAGCATCAATCCAAGCTAACTCATATCTAATAGGATCACTATAAATTATAGTACCATTAATATCAGTAGAAACGCTTAATTCAATACTATGAGTTCCATGTCCTTGTGGAGGAATTAAAACAGTTCTTTCACTAGAAGATGGATATACAGTTTGACTTAAATCAAAATTTTCATTTCCATCTATAAAAACATGTAAAGTTTCTTGTAATTCTGAATCTCCACCTAAGTAATAAGGAACAGGTGCAGATCCTTGCATTGCTGCAGCAGTGTTTAAAGTACTAGATTTACTAATTGTCATAGGAATAACTTTAATACCAGTGACACTTCTGCTTGGAAGTCTTCTCATTTCTGTGTTATCAGAACTAACAGTAACTTTCATAGTCAAATTACTATTTTCTGGTAAGATCTTAGTATTAAATAAGAATTCTATTCCGCTTGGATTAATATAACTTTTATCCCAATAATATCCATTTGCTCCAGTAAATTCAATATGTAAAGATACTGTAGGATCTTTAGTAGATGTTCCTACAATTCTAATATTATAATCTTGTCCTTGAATTAATGTTGCGCCAGTCATAATTGTGGTTGAATCAATTGTTAATTCGAGGTCGTTACTAGAGGTACCACCACCTCCGCCTCCGCCGCCACCACCACTGACAGCAATTAATTCGACAGAAAAGAATCTATCAACATCTATTGTATTATCTAAAACTCTGAAAAAACGACCATCAGAGTTCAGAATTAAAGCATCTACATCTGGAATTGAACCGCCTTCTATCGCCGCTAAGCTGTATAGATACATAGAATCAGTTCCACTTGTATCATTTGGATCTTCTTTTAAGGTGTTTTGATCTTCATCCGCAAAACCCCAGACAAGATTTGCTGATCCACCACCACCAGATCCGCCGCTACCGCCGATTTGTTTGCGCTAATTATTCGCATCTATAAAAATTTTACCTGTATCTGAGGCTACATAGACCCAACCTTCATGATGATCAAGGTCAAGAATGCCAGCTTCAGTACCATATACAGGTCTAAATTTTGTTTGATTAGTTATCATGCGGCTTGTACTCCTTTCTATCTTTTTTCTTTTTCATATATATAAAAAAGAAAAAGCGAGAGAGAAATGATATTCTCTCTCGCTTTTTTCATTTCTCTAATTATCTTTAATTTTAAAAAGAATTTATTATTAGAAACTGCCCCAAAGCATTTCAATATTTAATCCAGAAACTCCTTGAGAACTGCTTGCACTAATCTTTTGAGTATCATCATCAGAAATCGTTAATGTCTTACTGGTGATAGCATTATAAGATGTTGCAGATGTAGTTTCAAGAGCGGCTGAAGTTAATGTAACTGTATTTGTAAATACACCAACACTCTTATCATTTGTACCACTATGTGCAGCACTTGTTACTGTAAATCCTCCAGTAGCAGGGAAATATGTTGCAGTATCTTTTAATTTTACAGATGTTGTTTCCACTCCAGTTACGTGACCACTGGTATTAGTTGTAACACCAGTAATAACAGTAATTGTTGTCTCTGCACTCCAAGTATTTGAAGGAAGAGCAGTGGATTGAGTAACAGCTGTAGCAGTTGAATTTGTTCTTGTTACGTCTTTATGCTTAATTGTAACGGTATCCTGCTTACCATTTCCCATATTAGTGGTATCATAAGCATGAGTAACTTTAATCATATCATCAGTAGCTGTTCCTGAAGCATCATTACCACCAGTAACGATTAAAGCACCTTGAGCATTCAAACCAGAATCTCTTAAAATAACACCACCAGTAGTTTCTTGGAATGTATAAGTAGTATCAGTATCTTTAGTTGCAGCAACAACATCAAATTTTAATGTAGATGCTGTAATCTAGCCATTAGCATCTTCTGTACCACGAGCGATTAATAAGCTACCTTTTTGAACATTAACTGCTGATCCAGTTGAAGAAACTCCAGCAGGTAATGAGAATGTAGCATCAACAAGAATTGTATCACCAACATGCATTGGAACATTTGTGCCGCCTAAGGAACATGTTCCAGATCCACCGATAGTATCAACGGCTGTAGCTTGACCTGAAGATGGAGTATTATATTTACCAATATAGGTCATAGCATTAAGACCAGTCATTAAACCATCAATCTGATCTTTTGTATAAGTATTTAATGTTGCAGTACCACTAACAAAATCAACAGTTGTTTGACTTGTTCCAGTACCATATTTAATTTTTGGTTGGAAGTTAGTTGTAACTGTCTCTAAGAAATTATCTGTAATAGTTACATCAAAACCAGCTGTACTATTACCTGTTACAGCAACAGATTGGTTTTGGCTATCTTTTACAGTAACTTCTAATTCACCATTAGTACCAACACCAAAAGAAACATTGGTATTACCAGCACCATCTGCTTTTGGTTTAAATACAACTTGTGTATCATTAGTACCATCTTCTGAATTCAACTCTAATCCTACAACAGTATTAGCGCCTGTGCCGCTTGTATAAGCTTCTAATTCGTATTTACTAGAAACATTAATTGTAGGAACTGTCTGTTGTACGCCATTTATAGTAACATTCGTTGAACCATAAGTAATAACAACACCATCATCTCCAGTAACTCTGAAACGACCGGATGCGGCATTTAATAAACTATCTTGGATAGTACCTTTTAATACTTCACTTCCAGTTGTTCCTTCAACTTCAAATTGATAACTTGCAATTGTAGCAACTTCTGGCATTTGGTTAATTTGAACCCAACGCTGTCCATTATATACACATAAGATATTTGACTCAGCGCCGTCTGTATTACCAGTAATATAATAGAACTGACCTGCTAAAAGTTTTCTTTGTGCAGGAGTGTATCCAGTATAACGTGGTAATTCATTAATTGAAGAAACGGTAACAATACCTTCATTAACAGCACTTAATGAAGTGTCTTCATTACCGACGTATAATCTATGAGTATCTTGTGCTAAATAAAATGTACCATGACTAGCACCAGCATCAGAGCCAACTGCCAACATAGTATCAATAGTTGCTTGAAGACCAGTCTTAAAGCCTATCATAGCACCAGATGTAACATAATTATTTAATGTAGGCATATATTATTTCCTCCTTATTCCTCTACTAAATCTTTCCATCTTATAGATGCTTCTATATTAGTAATATTAGTATTGATAGTAGTAATATCACCCTAAATATCTTCTACATCATTTACTAATCCATTTATACTTGAACCATTGCCAAAGACGGTGTCTTCAACAGCTTTCAATCTTAATGTAGCATCAGCCACATCAATAATAGTATCATGAGAATCAATCCAATCTGAAATTTCTTTTAAAGTATCAAATTGTGAAGGTGCTCCATTTACAATTTTAGACACTTCCGAAAATGCAATTTCTCTAACAGATTTATTAAGATCATTTCCAATTAAAGTATCAATTTGTGATTGTAAAGTTGCAGTTGGATTAGCCCATGTACCATCTCCACGTAAATATTTGTTTTGATCTCCGGCTACTGGAACAGGAACTAAACCACTAGTACCATCAGAATTAGCAGTAGCACCAGTCATAGTAGAAACTATTAACGAAAAAACTGTGCTTAATGATGTTGGTTTCCAAGCATGATCTGTTGTACTATAAGTTAAAAGAGCATTATTTGGAATATCATTCTCTATTAATATATCAGATAAATCTTCAAGAGAATTAATTACATTTACTGTGCCATCACTAATGAGTTTTTCACCTAAATATAGTTTACCTTTTGTAGCACCTGTTTCACATATAAAATATAAGGTATCAGAGTTCTTAGTCTCTAATCCTTGCCAAGCCGCAGGAGTGCCGCGCAAAAATTTTACATAATTGCCGGTTGTAGTTGTCCAAGCCAAAATTTTGCCCTCCTTTAAACTTTTTCTTTTCACATTATATTGAAAAATAAAAAAATAAAATTAAAACAGCTTGGCCTCACAAGAAGCCAAGCTATTTAGTAAAAAATTATGTACCTAAATAATGTTCATAAATTCTAATCACGCTAGTGGCATTCGCAGGAATTCCATAAGGCCATGATTCAATAGGAGTTTCATTATATTCTGTATTATTAGAAATATTTACAAATTTTACTGAAAAAGCAGTAGAAGAGTTATAAGGATTAAAATCTTCTCTCCTAAAATGAGCTCCCGCTACTGATGGGAATTGATCTGTCATTGTAGTAGGCGGGGTCTATAAATTATTAGGATTTACATTATAAACTTCTACACTTACTGTTTTAATTTCTTCATAAATATGATAACCATGACTTGTAGTTACAGTATCTGTATCATATACTTGTACAGTACGATTGCTATCATAATAATAATTCAAACCAGTTACTGAACTTAAGAAACCTCCTTGTGATGCAAAAGTTTGTCCTAATGTATAAACTTTAGTTCCTATAGTTCCATCAGCAAAATGGAATGTAAAAACTTCCTAACGTTCATCCCATGTTTCATAAATATTATTACCGTGACTATCATCTACAATATCAGAAGGTGATGCTGGTGAAGTATGATTACTATCATAATAATATCCATTTGTATAATTAGTATTACCGTTTAATGAAGATGGGAATCCTCCCCAAGTACTAAATGATTGTCCATATTGATAATCATGTTGTTCTGTTGTGTTATTAGCCATATGGAATGTATAAGTCCTTGCTAATGAAGGTAACCATTCATTTTCAATTACTTCTTCTCCCCCAGGGCCTATTCCACTCTCTTCAAATTCTATAATACTAACATCTTCTTCAGCAATAAATGGGAATGTTACAGAATCTGCTCCTGCAGTTTCATAATAAACTTCAGATTCTCCTGTATATGCAGTAAAGTCAGTTCTCTTTACTACCTATCCTTCAATATAAGTCTTTTGTTGAGTTGTTTCAGTATCAGCATGTGAGAATTGAACTGTTACAATTTTCCATTCTAATTCTTCTTCAATTTCTTCTTGAGACATAACAACTAAAGAATTAGTATTTTCATCAACAGTAACTAAACGTTTAATTATATCTTCAAGAAGTGCTACACGTTTAACTAATTGACGAATATTAACATTATGAGTTGCATCATATTCATATTCAGTTTCACCAAGTTCAGCATTAGTTACTCTACTATCTAATTGTTCAACTTGATTATTTAAATTAGAAATATTAGTTCTAATACTTGAAGGAATATCATTTTCTTCAAGAACTATTGTTCTCTTGGTAGCACTAATGAGACCATCTTGCTAAGAAATTGTATCAAATACTTCTAAATGACCACTAGTAGCATAAGCAGCCCCCATAGCTTCAATTGATTCAGTTAACCAAGTTGTTCTCTAAAAATGAGTTGTATGCAATTGAGCTAAAGTAATTTCTTGATCATTATAAAAATTAGTTTTATTTAATTGTTCTAATCTATTAGCAATAATTTCAGTATTAGTGCTTTCATTGTTAATTAATGTAATAGGATCATTATCATGGTCTAATTCAGTATAATAATTAACGACACCATTACTCTCTTTTAATGCTATTTGATGAATTGGTAAAGATCCAGTAGAAGTCCTATATAATTTCAAAGCATCTTTTGTATTATCTGAATCATCTGTACCAAACTGAATCCAAACAGCAGGATTCTTTTCAATTCCTGAAATATTACCATCAAATACTTCATTATTTACAGTAAATCCAGGTAATTGAATTGTATCTTCACCTAAATAACTTACATGTCCAACTTCATCAATAGTTATATAAGGAACTTTAAATGTATCATTGACTCTTGGAGTTAAAGTACTATTTTGATGAACATTTATAGTTAAAGTGTTATTTGATTCAGTAACTGTATGATTACCAGCTTTTGCTGTAACACCATCTGTACTTGCTGCATGACCAATAGTAATATTTTTATTAGTAGTATCAGCACTTAAAGTAATATACTTATTTCCAGAAGTAAGAGTGAAGGCATCAATAGCATTTGCCGCAACTACACTTTGCGCACTTGATGTTCCGGTCGTACCTGCTGTAGCACTACTTTGTACTGCAATATTAATAGTTTTCCAATTATATGGAAGTAAGAATGTTTTTGGACTATGAGTTAAAATATGTCCAGCTTCATCATTTGTTACTGTATCAACTGTAAAACTATTTGCTGTTGTTGTAGTTATACCTTGATCAATTGCCGCATTAGTATTAAAATCTAAACTACTTGGTGTAGTAGTAATAGTCTATACTAAATGACCCATCTTAATATAATGTAAATTATTTTCAGTAACAGCTTTTAATTTAATCCATTTATTAACTGAACTAAATTTAAGAGTATCTGTTGTTTCAGTCGGCACTACAGTAGAAATTGATGATGAAGCATCATCCAAATCAGTAACTCCATCTAATGTATTAATAGCTTGAATTTTTTTCCAACTATATGGAAGAACTGTTTCTGTAACAGTCTGTGTTAATAAATGTCCAGCTTTATCAAATGTATAATACCAAATATCTAAAGGTCTATTAGTATCAACACCATCTACATTATAATCAAAGAATTCCATTGTATCAGCATAATCTGTATAATTTTCAAAACGATGATTTACATCTTGTTCTGATTCATTAGCATACATTGGAACTTCATCAAATGGAGTTAATGTTTTAAATGCCGCAGAAGTAAAATGACCAATTAAAATTCTATGACCATCTTGTTGAGTATTAATTCTTATCCATTTATTATAAGAATTTAAATTAAATAAATCTTGAGCATTTTCTGCAAAAATTGTAGCATTATTATTGATTGGTAATTGCGGTTCAATTGCCAACATATCATCAGGATCATATTGATCATTAATGATTGTACCATTACTTGTACCATTTGTAGAAATTGCTTTAAAACTATATGGTAAGGTTACTGTTTTATTTTTATTACCAACGACGTGCCCAGTTTCATCTACTATTGGAATATAAAATTCTAAGTTATCAGTTGAATATGTTACATTTTGAGATGTAGCAGTAGCAGCTGATAAAACAGTAGTATTATTATTTATATTGTATGTAGTAGGTCTATTCTTAACAGGTTGATAATTATGATGAACTGTAACTCTTGGATTTACTAAATCTCCATCAACATTAACAGTAATCCATTGTTTATTCATTACTGTTCCAGTCTCTCCATTTGGAAGAGTTTGAGGAACATCAGCAGTTTTAACATATTCTGCTTCTGGATAAAAATCTTTATTTACAAAATCATGCCATTCATTTTCACCCGTTTTTGTAATTAAAGTATCTCTTTGATTTGTTGCTACAGGTGCGCTATGTACACGACCAGCGGCATCAATAATGGTTAATTCATTTGAACGCATCTTATTAAAACGCGCAATAGTATCTCTAACTTTATTGAGACCACCTGCAACAGTTGTATCATCACGAGTTAATCTATCTCCAGACTCAAGAATATGTTCTGTCTATAAAATTAAACCATTAATAGTAGAAGTATCAATAGCATAATTTGGAAGACGTTTCATTCTATAAACTTTTGTACGTTTTGCTAAAGTAATATGTTCTGGAACACTTAATGCTTCTACATTCCATTCCATGCCATGTTCTAAATGTTCTTCAGCATTTGGAGTAGTATCTTGATCTACATAAATTGCAGATTTTGTAAATACTTCAGCTCCTTCTGGAATATCAGAAGGATCATTCACTAAAATATACTCTCCAGTTTCAATATCTTTATAATAATAGTCATCTGCTTCAATGAAATTAACATTTCTTTGAGGACCTATAATACTACCAGTTTGTAATGTAGGATCATAAGGATCCATTAAATAGTATTCATATCCTGCAGTCTATGCAGCTTTTTTATCTAAAATATAACTTCCATCAGAAGTTTTATAATGATAAGTATCTGCATAATAGAAACAATCTATTTGTTCAATAGCTCGTTCATAAGTAGCATCTTTACTATATTTAAAGTTTTCTATTTTTATAAAGTCATCTAAAGAAATCCAGTTACAAGTATCAGATTTATTTTCTAAAGTATTCCAAATTTCTTGTAATTCAGTATATTCTTCATCTTCTTGAGAAGGATATTCTCCAAAGATATAATATCTATCTTCAACAGTATCTGCTACATTTTTATTCTATAATTCTTCTAATGTAACTTCTACCAAACTTGTAACTATATTAGGATTGTTTGGATCTATTTCTTTACGATAATATGTACCTCTTCTATAAACTGACATATTACCAAAATCAATAGCACCATCAACGTTTATTTGATAATGAGTATCTTCAGCAGTTATTTTTTTATAAGTAATATTTTGTGTAGCATATCTATATCCATCAGTAAAATGTTTTAAATCATCTTGAATCCAAGGATCATTTTCTCCTTGTGCAGGAGTTTTATAAAAATAAGTATCAGGAATATAAGTTTCTCTTGTTACTGCATTATTACCTGTTAATTCTGTATAAGTAATAATTGCAATATATAAAGAACTTGTTCCATCAGGATTTTTCATCGCTGTAGGTTCTAATAATTGATAACAGAATCCATCTCTTGTATATCGAGCATTCCAAGGATCACTTGTATGTTCTGAATCAATAATAAATTCATGACCATCTAAACTATTAGCTCTAATATATTCAGCGGTGTCTACTTCTGGATCATCTCCGCCGCCATGTTTATAGAAATATTTACCAGGAACATAAATAGAATTAAATCCTCTATCATTTATATTATCAAGGATTTTTTCATTTCTAATTTTGTAATAAATTCTTGGTTCATTATTATTTTCTTTTACAGGAGCTTCTGCTGTTTCTAAGCGGAAATTTCCTCCTATAACTTTATTACCTTGAACAGTTCCTCCCTATTTATAATAATAAGTATTAGCTTCATAATCACTACCAAGCTAAACTTGAGTAGGAGTAACTTTATAATATTGTTTATTTTCTTTCCAAACAGGATTTCTAATATAATTAGCTTTCTATGCAGAAATCTAATCATTATCTTTATCCATATACCATTCATATCCGTCATATGGAAATGAACGTAAAGGTGCGTTTAAATTAACTTTAATATATAAATGTCTAACAGTTTTATAATAATAAGTAATATTAGGATTATAAACATGATTTTCTAAATCATTAACATTTATATAATTATTTCCTTGCTTGATATAATAACAACCATTATGAATTTTTTCATTCGTTAAAACTTCTCTTTCATTAGCTTCTTCATAAACATATTCATTATCTGTTAAAGGTACATATTCAAAATCTAAATATTTTCTATAATATTGTTTATCATCAGTATTATAATAAATACGATCAAAACTTAAAGTATCTGCATAATTTTGAATAGTATTATTATCAGTTTTAACAATTATCATACCAAACAAATCATGAGCAGTATTAATACATCCTGCTAAAGTTAAAATTTCATAATCTGTTTGCTCTCCATTAGCTCCTCTTAAACGTAATCCTTCTCTATATAGATGTTCTGGACCATTTTCCCATTCTATACTCATATTACGTTTATTAGTACTTGCAATTACAGAATTAGTATTACGACCACCATAAATTAAATCCCAGAAATGAGAAGCCATATTACCAATACCTGGCAACATAATAGACAATTCTTGAGTATCTACTTGAGGAGTTTTACCATAAATTCCATCATGTCTATTATAAATGTTTCCACTTAATCCAGTAGGTGTAATAGAAATTTTATCTTCATCAATCCAACCACTTTCATCTAAATCGCGTCGATATAAATTAAATTTAGCTTTTGTTGAATCTAATAAATCTCCACTATACGAAATTGTTGCAGGCTTACTAATAGCATCTTTATTATAGTAAATTGCCGCAGGAACTTTTTTGCTATCATCTTCAACCCAAGTTTTTGAGGTTGTATCATAATACATTTCTTTTTTATCTAAATGTACTTTAGAATTATCTTCAAAGAAAGAACTCCAAGTAACTTGTTCATCAGATGGATAATAAGTATAATCAAGGTGTGGATCTCTCAAATAAACTTTTCCATATTGACCCTAAATTTCTGTTCCATTAATTGTTTGAGTATAAATTTGTCCAGAAGGATCAATAGCTGGAGCAGTAAGTTTATTGTCTGCCGCCTTAACTCTTAAGCCCCATTGAGGTTGCCAATGTAAATCATAATATACATTAGTTGAATCAGATCCCCAGTGTGGATTAATTGGTACTAATGAAGGAGGATCTGATGAAATACCAAATGTTGGTACTACAGTATTTAATTCAGCAATCATAACATATTTTTCAACACCATTTACAATTACTTTTTGCCATACTGTAGAATCATATCCTCTTGATGTTTTATATGCTTTTTTATCTTTATTAAAATTTTTAGTAAAATTATCTTCGTTACTTGTTAATTGAGAAATAACTGGATAATCAACATCATCTTCTGTATATTTTCCTTCTTCAACTTGGAAAAATTGTCCTTCAATATTATAATTATATTTATGTTCAGGTTTTACTAAAACTAAAATTGATTGGACATTTTCACCAACATCTTGCCAAATTCTATCTAAATTTTCAACTGAACAGACGTCATTTGCAACATAACCAAAATAGACTCCTCTATTATTATATTCTATTTCCGGCCATTGTAATGTACCAGTTCTTATACTTTCTTCTGTCCAATTTTCTCTAGCATCAATTTCTTCATTATCTATAATAATTGTAGAAGCTGCTCCTTCCCAATTCATAGCTTGTGTAAAAGTTATAAAATTAGTTTCTGTAGCACTTCCATTTTTATTTAAGATCATGAATATAGGCTCTTCATTTAAAGTTTCAATAACATGTCCTTTATCAAAATACATCATTAGTTTATTAGCATCTTCTAATTCAGCTTTTGTTAAAGGACGTCTTGCCCCTTCAACATTAAAATAATAAAAGAAATTAGTATTATTTATTTTCCAATCATGAGCAAATAATTCTGAATTCTCAATACCATCATAAATTGAAGTAGAGCCTTCTGCACGAGTTTTTGCTGATGCATAAATTTTTATCTCTTCATTTGGGCGTATAATAACAAACCAATCTGAATGATAATTAGTTTCATTTAAATCTGTATCATATTCAATAAGTACATATCTACCATTATATACCCCATCAGAACCACACATTCCATCCATTTCATATCTACTTGGATAAATTTTATCAAATTGAAATGTTGTCCTTGAGGTGTTTGTAATATTACCATAAAAACCCATATTAAGACACCTCCGTAGTTCCATCATCATAGATAATATCCACAATTAATAAAGCATTATTTAACTAATTAATTTGTTGGAGTGAATATCTATCAAAAGATATTTTAGTTATTTCTGCCTATCCTTCAAGATCTAATTCATAAATACCAGTATAACCTACAATTATAGGTTCAACCGAATCATTTAAATAAAACTTAGTACCAGGAATAGCCTAAATACCCAACTATAATATGGGATAATAATTGGCAAAAACTTCTCCATTTACATACTTCACATATGTAGTTTGTTCTGTACTACCATTACTGATCTAAGTTAAGGTAGGCTAATTATTGGAGTTATTTTCACCATAATAACGAAATTGTTTTACTTTTCTCGCCATTTTTCTCCTTATCCTCCTTAATATATTCTATCAATAGCTTTTGTAGCTGTTATATTCATAGTTCCATTATAGCTTAAAGTATAGCTTATTCTTGTTACTATATATTCACCATTAATTCCACTATTTACGTCCGTAACAAAAATTCGTGTATTTGGCTGTAAATAATAAATAGGAACTGCTGTAATGCTAATAGTTTCAGTACAAACAGCATTTTGATATAATAAAGTATTTAATTTATCATTACAACTCTAACGCTATGTGCTTATATTAAATAAATGACTTACATTATCTTGCATTGTAATAAATGTATAACCTTGATTTTGAGCTTTAATTTCAGCACTATCTTCGCTTGCATCAATAAAGATTACGTTAGGAGTTTCCCTATAATATACAGCTTTTATATCAGTATTATTTTCTGCTTTTGGCCTATGCCCAATTCGTTGAACTGAGTATTGGGACAAAACAGATTCATTATCTAAAAAATCAAACCAAAAATTTAAATCTTCTGGAGCCTAAAAAATAGATTTATTCCAATATGGATAAGCTTCTAAAGTTTCTCCATCTTCTTTATATTTTCCATAATAATCTCCAAAAGAAAGAGTATAATACACGCGCGCGGTATCATATGTATGATCAGTATCAACAACTTCATTTTCTTTAATATCATCAAATCCCCAAACTGGTAAATAATAATCATATGAATAATTATAAAATTCTTCCTATGTTACATTTTTATGCGCCTATATTAAATTATATAAATTTTTAGTATAATAAACAGTATTAGGCTAATACTGTTGTCCTTCTTGATTTTTAAACCAACAATATTTACTACCTTCTTTCATATATATACTTTTATTAATGCCTGCAACTTTAAAAGTTCCTACATATTCTGGATCATATAATTCACGCCAAAATGACATTATATCAGTATAATATTGCTCATAACCAGTAACACCAGTTGGATAATAATCAAGATTATATTCTTTTAATCTTGCTAAAAAATCAACATATTGATATAATTGAGTATCAACATCTGAAGCATCCTCAACTTCAATATATTCATCTTTTGTCTCTTTATAATAATATGGAAGTTCAGTAAAATCAGTATCTTTATTTAATTCAATTACTTTATACTCTTCTGTTTCTTCATTCCAATAATAATAAGTTCTATTTCTTATATATTCATATGCTCTAACATAATTTTCTTTCTTAATATAAAATCTATTTGTTTGTAATTGAGCCTAAGTAAAATCTTCTTTATTAACTGCTTCATAATTATTTTTATCAGTCATTCCATGTTTCATATAATCTCGAGCCATCTAATATATAATTTCACGCCAATCAACAACTTGATTAACTTCCTAAATATATTTTTCATATGCTTCTTGATTAATTTGACTAACTTCAGCTTGAGGAATTCTTGGTTTATAAAAATATGAATGAAATTCATATCCTTTTTCAGCTAATTTTTCATAGTAATCCATAAAATAAGATTTATATTTATGACCACAATAACCATTATGTCCCGTAAAACCAATAAGCCATTTTTCATGACCTTCTTCATCTACAGTCCTAAAAGCATCAAATAAATATAGTGGTTTTGATTCCCATAAAATTCCCCATTTATTTTTATAAGAAGAATAATCCTATGCATTAGGATATTCTGATGAATCTCCTAAGAAAAAATATTCATCCAAATTTACATTAGTTGTTGCAGTTCTATAATGTTCCATAATGCCGTCAGGATAATCACCAGTAAGCATTTTATAATACTCACCCCAATCCCAAACATCCCACCAATCACTGTCAAGTCCAGGAGGAAGAGGCTATTTAGGATATGTCATAGTCTTATTAAATATATCTTTTTTAGCAAGAGCTTCAGCCATTTCACTTAATTCTTTACCTTCTATCTTTTCAGTAGAATAAATATATCCATCATAAGATCTATAATATGTTGGTTTCTTATCTATGGCATATCTCAAATGTACTGGATACTCTTTTCCCGATGCCATTGTTTTTACTCCAAATATAGAATAATCATTTTTAACATCTGATAAATTTGGAGAATTTGTAAAAGAACTAATTAAATTATGATTTTCAAAAGAATATGTAGTTGCCGAAGTATATGCTGCACTTTCACCATGTAATTCATCATCAATATTCTATACCAAATTATTCCAACTTACATTAATATAAGTCGGTTTTCTTTGCCATACAAACTATCCTTCAAGATTATAAAAATATTCATAATCTCCCAACATATTCTTTATTTTATCAAGAATAGAAGTTAATGATTCACCAATATTTCCTATAAGATCTCCTGCATAAGTTAAATCTGTTAAACGATAACCTACAACATCTCCATAATTACATTTTACAATCGTATAATAGCCTTGATTAGGATCTGTCTTAGAATTTATTGCTGCGCTTGCACTTCCATAAAGTCTATATGGTGCAATATTCTTCTATTCAAAATTTAAATTAATTCTATGATCCAACTATTCATCAGTTAAATCTTCAACAAGAATAGTTGTATAACCTTCTTCATTATTATCTGGTATAAAATATTTTTGCTTAGAATTTAAAGTTTGATTAACAACTTCATTACTTTCTGATTCAACTGATAAATATAATGGATCTTTTCCCTAATATTCTATAAGCTCAAGAGCAGCTTCATCCAAATCATTAATAATAATATTATGATAAGGCTCGCGCGCATACTCATGAACCGACTCTCTAATAATATCTTTTATTAAAAGTTTTGTTTTCTTTAAACTGCCATCTCGCTATTGCTCTGTTTCCTATCCAAAATCAACTGAAATAGCAGTTATATTTCCTCCAATATCTCCATTTAATAAACACATTTTATCTTTTCCAGAAATAGAAATAGTATAAGATGATAAACTCTAAGAGGTATTGAAAGATGTAATTAAAAATGTTCCCATTGGAAAATATATCGGATTAGGATAACTATTATCAACTTTATTTTCTAATCCAATATAACATTTAAATTTAGTATTTAATCCCCAATAATACGCATGAATATTTAATTCATTTGCAACTAAGCTTAATGAACAAGTACGTCTTACAGAAGAAGTTCCATCTACATTTATTGATCCAGAAGTTACTCGTCCATTAATTTCCTCTATTGGATTTTCTTCAAAATCTAAAGCAATAAGTTTAATATAATAAACTCTATTTCTATCATTATCAACTTTTAAAAGAAAATCCTTATCTAATAATGGATTTTTCATTCTATACCATTTTCCTCTCTGTATTGTTGAATTGCTTCATCTAAAGCCGCAATGTAATCTTCATATGTTCTATCCAATTCATCTTTTATAGGTAATAACTCTTCTTGATAAGTTAATTGAATAGCATCGGTTAAAACTCCATCATCACCAGAATTCAAACCTAATATATGATCATCTCCCCAATTTTGAGGAACTGAATCATTTATATCTTCTAATTGATAAATCTTACCATCATAAACAGCTTTATTTCGACGTATTCTATCCCAAGCTATTGGAATATAACTTTCAATATAATCTAAAATAGAGTTTGTATAAGATGAAGATTTTCTTCCATCTTTAGTTAAAAGATATTGAGCTAATAAATTTTCATAATCTTGTCGAAGATTATATGCTTTTGCACTTCTTTCATTTTCTGAAGCATTTAAACTATCAAACTAAAATACTGTATCCTATTTAGAATAACTTAATTCTCCAATAACACCATTATTAAAAATAATAGATTCAGTATTTGTTTTTAAATCTCTAACTTTCCATGTCTCAATTTCTGAAACATCAAAATCCTCTCCATCAACATAGAAATGGAATAAATCATTATCTGCCGCAATAATAATATTTTGATGAGGATCATAAAAATATCCTGTATATGGACAAAATCTATCCATATTTTTATCAATATAATATTGTTCAAAAGTATATGATTTCATTCCCATTTCATTATCTTTATAAATATAATGATATTCTGTTTCGTCTCCTTCAAAATTCAGCACGCTATAATCAGATTGAGAAGGTCTATAATCTGTTCTTGGCATCCTTAATTGATATAATGGAAGTTCATATTGAGGCATATCTTGAACACTTTTATCAAATCTTATATCTTGCTCTCCTTCTAATTCTGCACAAGTAAATTTTAAATTCCTTAAAGCTGGAGTAGGATTGTGTGTAATTGTATAATTTCTAAACTGATTTCTAATTGAAGTTATAGATTCTTCTGTAACTAAAAAAGCATCTATAATAGGTCGTTTAGTAACTTTTAAAAGATTAATACGAAGAATTGTTGTTTTACAATTCTATAAATAATCTAAAACATTATTAATAGTTTTGAATCCTGTAATTTCACCACGTTTGTTAATAATAGGTTCAGTTTTATAATAACTATTTCCTATAATTTGACGACATGGAACATCCTAAACTATTATTTCTTCAATAGTACTAAATGTATCTGAAGCTTTAGCATCAAACGCATAAGTTATTAATCCAGAAGTAACAGAATTAAGATTTATTGAAATTTCAGAAAATGGATTTAAATCATTAATTACTTTATAAGCGCCTGTTGCCCCAATAATAATAGATTCCTAATCTATAAAAATTTCACTGCCAGGTAATAAATCTTGTACTGAAATTTCTGGTAGACCGCGCCCGCTTATAATATTTAATATAGCTTTATTTTGATTATTAGGTTGTGTTGCATTCCAGTTCATAAGATCTTGCATTTTTTCCTAATAAGTTTTATTTAAAGCTTCAAACCACTATTGATCTTTAGTATAATTTGGATTTTTCCCATATGCTTCATACATTTTTTCTTCAATAAATTTAGCAATATCTACAGTAACCCAACGTCTTTGTTGTGCTACAGATTTAATAGGATCATAAATTTCATAAGTTGCCAAATTTGTTAAATTATAATCAGCAATTTCATATGCTGTACAACTAAAGGTATGAAGCATGCGACCAGTAGCATCATTCGGTGATAAACTAACATTCATCAATCGTACCAAATAATTTCCTTCTCCTGGCGATCTAAAAGATTTAGGTTTGCCATTATTTAACCACTTTAATACTTCCATTTTAAAAATACGCTCTGCGGCAATATTTTTAGCAGTTAAATTAGTTGTTGTATTATATCTTGTTTCTTTTCTATTTCTATTATAATAATTATTGTCATCACCTTTTACATCTTCTTTTAACGAACTATAAGTTATTAATTCAATTCCTATTTCATTTTTAGTTAAGAATAATTCATTTTCATCAACTAAATATGAAATAAGACCAGAAATAGGAAATTCTTTATAATAAACGTGACTGTTTCTTGTAATAAATGGATACTGATGTCCGATTGTATCAGTTTTCTATTCTTGAAGATCTGTTTTGAAACTTGATACTTTTGGATTGAAACGAATCCTAAGTTGTCGTTCTCCATCAAATAAAAATGCATCTTCAAAATCTACTTCAATATCATTGGAAAGTATCCTACTTGAATAAATTCCTTTATCATTATATTGTTGCAAACTATATCTATAAATAAGACCTTGTTCAACCGTGCAATCTTTAAATATAAATTTCTTTGGAGGTGTCGATTGTAAATTAAATTCTTTAATTTTATCCCACTACCAATTATTTACATTACTTGCTCTACTAATAACAAATTGCCCAGAAACAATAGGATCAATATCATCATTTAATGTTAATGCAACATATCCATTATTATAATCTAATGTCGCCACTAATTCGGCATGAATATTTGGATCAATAGAACGTCTCATTACAATTCGATAACGCTAACTATTAACCTATAATCCATTTGTTGTTGTTGCCTAATAAACAATAGTATATGATCTATCAACCACTAACTCTTTTGGAAGTTTATATTCTTCTTGAGCCTAATCTCTATATTCATCATTTGTGTTATTATGAAGTATTTCTCCACTATCACAGAATATATCATTTCCATCATATATAATAAATCTACTTGAATATAACTTTTCTGTTGAGTCTCCATTTGCCTAACTATAAATTCCCACATAAGAATAACGATGAGTATTTATTCTTCTAAAATTTAAACCTGCAATTTCGACTTTTGGTAAAACAGAATATTTAGTTACCCCAACAGTAGAAAAATAACCGACTTCATTATATGTTCCATCAATGTAAGCTAATTGAATTTTATAATAATTCCCCACGTGCAAATCTTTTCTAAATGGGGTTAAATCAAATGTAGCCGTCATTTTTGTTGTTGTATCAAATAAATTAGAATTAACAACCCCTATCTTTGTCCCATTTAGTGACTTTATCTTTAATTGCATTGCTCCTATTTCATTGACAGAAACGGCTCTATTCATAGAAAAGGGGACTACTATTTTTGTAGTCCCCGAATTAATGTCACTATAAAAGGCAGGAATTGTTCCATTTATTTGAGGTGGATACAATTTTGCCATTTTAAATTACTCCTTTACTTCTTCACCATCAACATGTTCAGGTTCTGGGCCTCTTTGTATAGTAAGTCCAGCTTCTTCAGCACCTTCTTCAATAACTTTTTGAAGAGCTTTAATACACTCTGCCATAATCATTGTGTCTTCTCCACGAGTGCTAATAAGAAGAAGAGTATTATAAAGTTTTGTTAAATCTTGTACATGTTTTTCTGACATATTAATGTCCTCCTTTTTTTCCTTTAATTTTTAATAGTATCTTGTATCATAAAAAGAATTGCTTTTAATGAAAGAGAATCTAATTCTACGCCTGCAATTTCTGATAACTAAATCATCTAAACAGGAATTTCCTATTCTAATTCCATTAATGAATCTAATTCTTTCTAAGCTAATTTTACTTTATCAGGATCTATCATATAAGAATCTTTTTCTTCACTATATTTTCCATATTTTTCAAGAATAAAAGTTCTTGATTTTTCAATACTTTCAGCAGCAGTCATAATATTCTAAATATTTTTTTGTATAAAAAAATTTACTACCACTGGTAAAGTATAATTTTTTTCATTATATTTCTATAAATCTAAAGCTATTTCATAAATCTATAAATTAGATAATTTCATTATTCCTTTATCTCCTTAAAATATTATGAAGCAATATTTATAGTTCCACCTGTAGATGCAGCAGGAGAAGTTCCTAAAACTGTTGCTGTTTTTTTAGTATAAGTAATACTTGAAGGAAGAGAAGTATGTTCACTTCCAAAACTAGTTGAAAATGATTGATATGTAAATTTAGGCTATGTTCCAACAGTATAAGTATAATAAGTATAATTATCTGTATCGGAAAATGATAATCCTCCTACGGTAACAGTTCCTATTGCTTTATTGCTGCCATCATATACTGTAAAAGTCTCTGATCCAGTAGTGCCAGAAATACTTACTGTTCCAGTATGAGAAGTTGCAGTTAATGCAGCATTTTGAGTTTGACCACAAGTCAATGTTGTTGAAGTCTATGTAGCACTAGGATAACTAAAAGCAGAAAGTAAAGGAACAGATACAGTCCCAGCAGCAGATATACTATCTACAAAATCTATAGTTGAAGCATCAACTTTTTGATTATTTAAATATAAACTTGAAATATTACAATTTGTTATATTTCCACCAGTAGCATTAATATCTGAAAAATTCGCTTGACCCTAAGCAGTTACACTCCAATTTGTTCCAGTAATCTTACCAGTTAATGTAATATTTCCGTCACTATCAGCTTGAAATTTTCCTCCACCAACGCCTATACCAGTTTTTCCTAAATAAACTCCAGATCCATTAATTTTTTTTTCTCCAGTCCATAAAGCCGTTGAATCAATATTAAAAGGTCCTATTTTACCACCATTTTCAGCATACAACTCAGTACAATAACAAGTACCATCCCAATGCACTTTAAATCTATTATATACATTTAATGGAAAATGAGTTGCTCCACCATCAAGATACATAAATCCAGTACTTTTTTCATTGTGTACATAACTAACTGCTTCATTATAAAATCTTATACTACATTTTCCTATATAATTATTATCTGCAGAATGACCAAAATCAATAATTGCACCAGCTGCTTTTATTTTATTTCCAGTTGATACAACATTTCCATTATTATCTAAAGTATCTTCTACTTGACTATGATCTATTGATTGTTCATAATCTATAGATTTAATCTAAAAAACAGAATTAGTTATACGAACTAAATCCATAGTTTTACTATTATTTACGCCATATACTCTATGAATTCTAAAAAATCCATCTGTAGAATCTCCTTCTGAAGATAATGATACAAATGAACCAGAATTATCAGCAGCTTTTAATTTAAATTTTCCATAATTAGTAATAGAACCTCCAGTAAGGTCTATTTTCATACCTCTTTCTGCATCTGGATTATCATCATTCCATAATGGAGATGTTAATACAAATTTTTCTGGAGTTATTAACATTAAATTATGGCCAGCATTTTCTCCTTCTTTATAATAAACTCTAAAATAAGGATTTCCACCACTATTTATGTGTATATAAGATCCAGCATATGTTCCACTACCCTATGTTGCTTTAATATTAAAATCATAAGCATCTAAATTACCTTTTTCTAAATCAAATTTTAGTCCTGTTTCATTAGTTCTATCATAATCATCTGACTAGAAAAAATATTTCCCATTTCCATCTGCATCTACATCTGGAGCGATTCTTAAAATATATTTTCCACTTTCACTTTTAATAGAAAAATAATCTTTAGTATTACCAGTAGCATTTCTACCAGGAGAAATATAAACACAAGCTTGAGTAGAATCAAAATGTTTTCCTCTGATATCTATTAATCCATCATCAAGATCAATACTCATTCCTTCTTGAGAATTTTTAAAAGCTGAACTTTGTATAACGCCTTTATCTCCATCAATAAGAATTTGACCTCGGCCAGATTTTCCAAAGAAGGCTTTCCCATTTATATTTAATCCAAAAGATTTTTCTCCAGCATTATAACCATAAAGACCTGTACCAGTATAATAACTATTAGGAGTTAAATCAGATCCATTTTCAACGAGAGACATACGTCCCATTAAAACTCCATAAAATTTATTATTCTCATCTTTATAGCCTGCTCCCATCATTGCTGACATAATTGTACCATTTTCTTTATTTAAAGTCAAGCCACCATTCCAAGAATTTAATAATGCTGAATTATAGACTTGAACTGAAACATATAAAGGCATTAAAAAAACTATTTTACTATCTACAATTCCACAAACAGTAATCTATTTTCCATTTTTTTCTATATACATAGATGGCACTGTTAATGAATTAATATTATTCATATTAGGATAATATCTTAAATCTATAGTTCCTCTTTCAAAGCAATCTTCTCCATAAATAATAGTCCATGTTACAAATTCAAATTCACGGCTCTTTTTTTCAACTTCATCCCAATACCATAACTTAAAAGGATCTTTATAATAAGATGGATTAGTTCCAGCTGTATCATAAGTAATTAAATAATTACCATCATATCTTAAAATATTTGTTGTAGGATACTTATATGTAGCATTAGGATATCGTTCTTCAAAAGTAGGTTCATAATTAGGATCATTACTTATTATTGTAGCTTCTTCTCCATAGGAAGCAACTTCTTTATGCTAAATATTTTCAGCTTTAATAATAATTGGAAGCTATGCAGATAAAGTTACTTCAAAATCTTTTTCTTGTTCTTGAGTAGCTGGATGATTTTCATCAATAGCTTCTTTAGCTTCTTCTTTAGCATGAAGAACAATTTTATTTGTTGCTCTTGCCTACAATATATAATGAGCACAATCAGCAATAGATTTATTAGCCTGTTGAATAATCTAACAATAAGGCTAATCATTATAAGTTGTTAATTCTAAACCTCCCGAGCCTTCAGAATACCAACTAAAAGCAAAGCCACCAATACGATCACTACAATCATTACCCTAATAATCAAAAACTTTTGCAAGAATTTTAAAAGGCTTTATATCATTTGTTTTGTATGTAATACCATCAAAATTTCCTTCATACTATAAAATAAAAGTATAATCTGTTCCAATAGTACCTTTAACTCCAAAAGAAAGAGTAGTTTCACTTACTAAATTTTTATTATTTTTAACAATCTCACAATAAATAGTATTATTTCGAGCGTTAACTGAATAAAAATCTTTCACCCTAAATAAAACTTCAGTACTATCAGCTTCTTCAACACCATATTCTGTCTTATCTCTTAATGGTGCCGTTTTTATAATATAAAAGAATTCTTCATCTTCATCAGTTTCAACATTGTTTCTTGAATAATATTGCTATCCAGAATCATATGTTGTAGTTAAAATATATCCTTCAGAAGTTCTAATATAATATTCGCCAAATGAAAATCCTGCTTCTGTTGGGGAAGCTTTTTCATATAATTCATAGTCTCGCCCTTCTTTTGGATATGCTATCATAGTAGATTGAATAGGTATTTTCCAAATAATTTTTTCTGCTGTATCAATACGAGAATCTCCTGTTAATAATGTCGTATATTTAGCAGTTATTTTTCTAGTTCTATTTTCTCCTTCTCCTTTATTTATAATAGTGCCATCTTCATTATAAAAACGATAAATACCATTATAACCATCTACATCAGTTTCTAATTTTAAATTTTTAATTGTTTGAAGTTTAACTAATGCAACTTCAGGATCTTCATTTAAAAATTCTAATTCATCACTTTCATAAAAATTTTGAGAAGCTTTAATAGAAGTTTCAATACTTTCTTTTTTTATATTCCAAGTTTCATAACTATTCTAAAAATAACTATAATTAAAAACTTGATTATATTTTTTTTCATTATCTGAATCATTTAATATCCAAGAATTTACTGGTTCATTATTTTGAACACCATCCTCATCTAAACCCAGCCATCTTGTATAATAAAAATCTGCCTATTCTTTTATATCTTCTTCTAATTTTATAAATAAACTTTTAATAAGATTATAATCCCTTATATCAGGATCTTTATTTATTTCATTCTAAATATTATTTAATTTTTGTAAAATCTTTTGATAATCAGTGGTATTAACTCCACCTTCATCACAAATTAATTCAAAATTAGGTTTGTCAGCAATATATTCATTCATTAACTATGATAATTTTAAATAATAATTATCAAGATCTTCTAAAAAATTAAAATCAGAAATTCTAATATAATCATCTAAAAAGAAATTTTTTATAATGTTATATTCAGCTCTTAATTTATCAGAAATATCTTCATATATAGAAGGATCAACAATTTTAAAACGATAAGTTTTAAAATTATTTAACCAATTTTTAAATATATTTATAATTTCATTAATTAAATGAAGACTATTTGCCTTAGAACTAGCATCACTACTAGCTAATAATGCACCAAAAGATTCATTTATTTCATTTAATTCAGCTCGCAATTTAGCTTTTTCAAAAATTGAATTATTCTAAAATTTATTAGTAAAATATAATCTTAAAAATACTAATGGATCATAATTACTGCAAAGATTTAATGCTGCTTGACTCCATCTTTCAGCTTCTAAATGTTCATTACTATTATTTATTGAATCTTCAATATAAGCATCATGAGGATTTTTTATAACAACTTTAAACATTTCATGATATTCAGTAAAATCTGGATCAAACTATAAATCGAATCTATTTTTATATTCCGGCACTTCATCCCAGAATACTCCAGGAGGAGTAGTATATTGTTCATTAGTCTATTCTTTTAATTTATATCTATACCATAAAATTTCTGCCGATTCGGGCAATTCAGATCCTTCTTGCCCGTAACATTCAATACCATCTTCACCAAAATGAATCCATCTACAATGCAATGTTTTCTAATTAACTGTTTTAATTACAGCATCTATTTCTTCTTGAGATACTGTTTCAGTATCTTTTTCAAAATATTTATTTTTAATATTGTCTGTAATTTGATTAACATAAGTGTTTGGATCAAAAGTATATAATAATACCGTATCAGTTGTATAATTATCTAAACTATAACCTAATTTTAAAATAATATTATTTACACTAAGATTCCAATCACCTTCTATATTTGGAGAAATTAATTCTCGTGATGGAGAATCATCCCTAAAATTATTATCTTGATAAAATGTAAGTTGCATAGCATCAATACGCTCAATGCCGCGCGCTTTTAAATTTAATACATCTGAATGTTGATAATAAGTTTCAAAATTATAAGGATCTCCAAAGAATCTGCTTGAATCTAATTTAAAAGAATAATATACTCTATTATCTGTTTCATAAACTTGAGTAGATTTTTCTTGTGCAATTATATCAAGTTTTAAGCCGTACGCCCCAGAAGAAAGTGTTTGATTTTTTCCTACTGTTGAAGAAAAAGCTCCAGATAATCCTAAAGTATCAAATCCTTTTAAAGGAAAAGTATTTTCATTATCTGCAATCCAACGCCAAATGACACCAGTATTTTCATTTTGTCCATTAGCTATTAAATAAAATGTTCCTTCTTCATTCGTAAATAAATTTCCTGTTATATCTACAAAAGAAGTCATTGGATCTACATAGCCTATAGGTGTGGCATTTGTTCCTTCTGGAAGATATCGACCAATTATATTTTTTTGCTGATTATAATCACCTTGAGGAATGCTTACATATACTCTTTCTCCAATAGAAAAAGAAGTATCGCTTGAATAGGCTTGAAATGTTGTGCCGCCATCATTTACAATATAATAACCTTTTTCTTCTACTTCACTATTATCTTCAATAGTTGCTAAAATTGTTTTATCATATGGTAAATTTTCTATTCGTTTTTTTATGAGCACATCCATGGCCTAAAAAAGATCCTCGGTCAATTTTACATCTGCCATAATGATCTCCTTTCTCTCCATTATCTAATAGTTTTCAAAAATCTATATTGTAAATTAAAAGTAATCGGCCAAATAAAAAATGGGGGGTGTTTATAAAAAACACCCCTTTAATTTTATGAACGATTGGCATATTGACTTGCCATTCCAACTAAATTTTCAAATGCTGCTTGAATTTCTTCTCGACTTGTAGCATTTGGAAAATTAGCAGTAATTTCAACGTGCTAATCTAATTCATTATTTGCATTTTTAATAGTTCCTGCACTAATATTACCTAAGGCTCCTGAAGCTGCCATTGCATTTATATCTATAATATCTGTAATCTATTTTAAAATCTCCATACTATCTAATAAATTCTTTGTATCATCTTTATCTAATACCAATTCTTTTTCATGTAATATTGCTAATTTTCCTTCAGGACCCCATTCTCCAGTATAACCACCAGTTTTAAATCCTAATGCTCTTTTAGCACTTTCCCAACTCATACCATATCCACCTAAATAAGCTGGATAAACCATATTTATAAGAGATTGAGCTTTTGAAATAACAGCATCACTAAAACCTCTTGCTCTCAAATTAGACTTTCTTGTCTCACCATTTCCAACAACACCAGAATTGATTAAATCATATGCAGCTTTAATATTACTCCAAGTTGCATTATTTTTATCTTTTTTATCTTTTTTAGGCTTTTTAGGTTTTTTGCTACCTCCTGCTCCGCCACCCTTTTTAGTAGTATCTTTTTTCTCATTTTCTTTTTTACTTGTATCAACTTCTCTTGTTTTAACTTTAGTCATTCCTTTAATATCTGCCCAAGCAGCTTTTAATTTAATAAATTGATCTGCAAGTTCATCAGCTTCATCTAACATACGCTGTGCTTCCATAGTATAATCGTCACCTAAATTATGAATTGCATCTGCGGCATTTGACATATAATCTTCAGTCTATGAAGCCATATCTGCCATTGCATCTGCGGCATCTTGTGAAGCAGTTTCAATATTATCAACTTCATTTTGTACATGCTCTCCATAATCTGTTAAAGTATCTTTTGAAAGATCTAACATATATGCCTAATCTTCTTGCCATTGTCCTGCTGCATCAGAAACTTGACTATATAAATCAATCTAACTAGATGTCCATGCTGCTTGATACTCTTCTAATGTTGCATATCCATCCATTAATTGACCCATAACAGTCTCTTTCCATTCATCAACATAATTAATTTCAAGAGCCAATCTGTCACCAGTTAATTCAGCATATGTTGCAGCATATTCAGTATTAACTTCAGTACCATCTCTAAGAGCCTTTTGAAGCTATTGATATATATCTGCTTCTTGATCTCCATAATCTTTTTGGATGCGAGCTAATTCAGCTTTATATTCATCACTATTGATTTCTAATCTATCTTTTAATTGTTGAATATCATTTGCCATATTAGCATTTAATTGCATTAACTGTTGCTATAATTCATTAATATATTCTGCATTTAATTTACGCATCTCATAAATTTTATCTGCATAATTTTGTTCTGCATCAGCAACATCATTAGCATTAGCAGTATATACATAACCATAATTACCTTCATTATCACGAGTCAATGAAACCTAAGTTTTAGCTTTTTGAGCATCTTCTAATTTTTGCTATGCTTCTAAAACTTCACGTTTACGCTCCATTAATTGAAGATCATATTCAGATACTTTAACACCTTTTTCTGAAGCTTTATTTATTTCATCTTGTAATTTTAAATATTGTTCTTTAATTTTAACATTATTAGATTCATCTATATCTTTTTGTAAATCTCTTGTCATTTTTTCAAGACGATAAACTTTTTCATAATCTTCTACATAAGTTTTGTGAGTATTAACATAACGATCAAAAGCTGTCTAAAGATTTTCAATACTTCCAAAGCCTTTAACAACAATATCGGCAAAACGCTAAATAGCTCTATCTACTTCGGCAGCATATTTATCGGTAACCATTTGAGCCCCAGCTTCTAATTGAGCTTTATAATTTTCATCAAGTTCCATCTATTTAGAATACATATTAGTTAAAGTTTCATCAATAATTTGAAGATTATGCTTATATTCTTCTGCTAAAGAAGTCTAACCATTTCTTACAGCTTCTTCATATTTTTCTTGATTATGAGCACGAATAGCTTCTGTTTCAATAATAGCTTTATTAACAGCTTCTAACTCTCTCTTAGTCATATCAATATTAGCTTTCTATAACTTTAATCTAGATTCATCCATCTTTTCAGCTAAATCATCTGTAATACCAAGAGTTTTCTTTCCAACAATATTAATAATATTATAATAATGTTCTAATTGAGTTTGATAATGTGCTTGTTTCTATAATAAGAAATCCATCTTTTCAGTCATTTTACTAAAAATATCATCTAATTCTCTAAATAACTGATCTTTCGTTTCTCTAAAACTTAAAGCATTCTGTATTTTCCCTTTAACCCATTCAGTCATTTTACTAACTTCTTCTTCAGTAAAATCACCTCTTGAAGCCAACATATCAAAAGTAGCTTTATCTCCAGACGCTAATTTCTATAAAACTTCTTCTCCATTTAAATATCCAGAACTTTCATCTTGAATACCTTCTAAATCTGCAACATTCGCATGATTACTAAAAATTCCAGCAAGACCTGATGTATAAATATCATTTTGAGCTGAAAGATTTTTCATCTTATTTGCTAATATACCAAATTTTTCAGCAGTATTACCAACATGATCTCCCAATCTTTCCATTAAGAAATCTAAGTATTCTAATTCATCATTATGAACATCAATTTGAACTTCAACTGTATATGTAACTTTTTCAAGTTGTAAATTCATTTTTTCAATTTGAGCATCTAATACTTCTTTTTTCTTTTCTTCTAAAAGATCTTGAGTTTCTTCATATTGTTCAATTAATTTTAAAAATTGTTCATGCTATGCTTCTGCCATAGCTTTATTTGCCTCTAATTGTTTTTTAAGTTCTTCAGCTTTCTTTTTACCTTTTTCTGTAGACTAATCTATAGCATTATATTGATCAATACCCAAATTATATTTATCCATTGCGGCATTATATTTTGCAATATCTGCCTTTCTTAACTATTCATAATTAGTAATAACTCCATCTTGAATTTGAGCATCCATTCCAAGATAATCTTTTACTGAAGCACTTACGAAACCTTTAGTACCATCTTCTCTATCATAAGAAGCTAATCCAGTAGTATCAATTTTATTTAATTTATTCTAAGCACTCTGCAATTGTTTCTTTAAATTTTTAGTTTTCTTTTTCTTACCTTTAGGATCTTTCTTTAAAGCTTCCTAATATTGTTTATCTAATTTATCAACTTTTGCCTATTGTTCATTATATTGTTTAACAGTATTTTTATTACTTTTTCTTAATGCTTCTTCATCAATTTTCATATTAGCTTCTACAGCTTTTAAATATTCTTTTTGTTTTGCAATAATTTCATCTTGTTTAGCAATTTCTTCATCAATTTTAGCAATTTTAGCTTTACCATATAATCTATTTTTAACTGTATCAATTCTTTCATATTGTTTATTTAAATTTTCAAGCTAATTATTTAATTTATGATAACGATCAATTTCATCATTTGCATTTAATTTAGATGCTTTTCGTTCATTTCCATATTGTGGTCTAGAACCTCTACCTCCCTTACCTTTATTATGTGCAAGAACTTGATTCATTCCTACATAATAATTATGGTTACCAGCAACTTCAAAATTATATACAGTAATAAATTTTACTTCAACTTCAATTTTTGAAATTTGATGCAGAGATCCGTCAGCAAATAATACTAAATCTCCTTCTTTTAATTCAGAAGCAATTGTCCAAGATTGGACTCCATTATGTACAATTAAAAATGGATGAATTCCAGTAGCAACAATCTATTCGTTTTCAATATGTAAAGTATAAATATTTTCATTTACAATATGAGTCATTGTTTGAATAACTTTACTATATTCATTTCTCTTTAATTCTTCATTATAAGAAAGAACAATATCTCCTCTTTCAATATTTTCAATATTTTTATAATATCCATTCATTAAAATAGGAGTGCCAGCAATAAAACAACCTTTATTATGAGTTAAAATTCTATTTTTACCAACATAATAATTATGAGTGTTTGAAACTTCAAAGTTATAAACAGTTTCAAGTCTATATTTTTCATCAATTCGATAAATTTCATGAAGAGTTCCATCTGCAAATAATACTTGATCACCAATTTGAAGATCTGCAGCATGAATCCATTCTCTCTAATTATTATAAGTAATTAAAAATCTATGAATTCCAGTAACTTCTAATTTATCATCTTCAATATATAAAATATAAATTTTATTATTAATATGATGAATCATAGTTTCAATAACTTCACTATATTCATTTTGCATAGTTTGTTCATTATAAGAAAGAACAATATCTCCAATTTGAATATCTTCAATTTTCTTAAAACCATTATTAGTAGTTACAAGAGTTCCGGCAACGAAACATCCGCCGCTTCCTCCATTACCTCCGGCATTAGAACGAGCACCTGCACCTGCGCCGCCTCCATTATAAGAAGCGCCACCTTTTCCAAGAGTAGGAAGTGTAATATCTCCATCTCCAACAGCAGTAGTTTCTGTATCAATATCCATATGACCTGAAATTTCTGTAGTTACAGATTCTGAGCTCCCACCTTTTGAGTCTGATGATGTTGAAGTAATATTTCCACCTAAATCTACAGATGAATGAGATTTAGCGGCAGCATCATCTTGCATTTTAACATCTTTTTCATGAACTTCTAATTGAGTAGCAGTATTATTTAAAGCGGTATTATAAGCTTCTCCAGATGACATACCAGCTTGCCTAAATCCTTCAACCATTTGATTTAATCCTGCTGCTGTATCTGCATCTATCTTTGATAAAGCATTATTCCACATTTCGTCTGTTATTTCAAGACCTTCTGCCATTGCAGGACCTAAATCGGCCATAATACTTTCAGCATCTGAAACAGCCATAGTTAATCCATCAAGATTTGCATCATAACCCATATGATTAAGCATTTCTTCAACTTGATCAGCAGTTAAAGTTCCATCAGCAAGCATCTAATTTAAAGTATTTCTAAATTCATCACTAATATCATCACCAATTTTAACATCATCCATTGTATCAAATTGATCTTCTATCGCTTTTGTCAATTTTTCTGCTTCATTTTTAGCTAATTTTAACCCTGATGCATAATCTTTAGCAGCTTGTTTCTATAAACGTTTTAAGGCATCTATATCTCCTTCTGCAGCTTTTTCAATATCGTCTAAATTATTAACAATAAAATTCCTTGAAACTTTTCCTCCAAAAAGTTTTTCACAAGACTTTTGCACTTCTGTAATAGCTTTATTGGCTTTCATACTCTATGTATCTGTTCCATCAGAAAAGTCTTTAAGTTCTTGAGAATATTTTTTAGTTGCAGATTTAAGATTTTCATATCCTTGTTCTTGATCCATCATAGATTTTGTCATTTTCATAGAAAGAATCTATAGCTCCTGTTCTGAACGGCCTAATTCATTTTCAGCTTCAATAACACCATAAATCATTTCTTCATAATTTCTAAATTCATCAACATCAACGCCTATTTCTTTTGCTTCACCAGCTCGAGCACCTTCCATAGCAGTTTGCCAATCTTCATTTTCTTTAAAATAATCATCGTTCGCTCCATTATTTGTCATTAATTCTCCAAATTTATCCAATTGATCAAAAGAAGTAACTTTTTCTGCCATAGATCCAAATAATGCATCAACTTTATACATATAATCTACGCCTTCTGGAAGCATATCAAAAAATTCGACAAATGCTTCAGGAGTTTCAAAAGAAGCAGTATCTAAACTATCAACAATATTTTGATATTGATCAGTCAATTGTTGAGCTGCTACTTCCTAAGCATAACCTTCTCTATCTTCTCCTCTAAGACCCATAGAAGTAGCTTCTTTCCAATTATCTTTATAAAATTGATCTAATATATCTTCTTGACCAGTATCAAGCATATTTAAACGATCTTGAGCAGCAATTGACGTATCCTATGTTATCCCAGTTAAAATTTCTTTTAATGTTTTAGCATCTATAATTCCTTGATCTAAAGCGGCCAATAATTGTTTCATTTGTTCATTTGTATCACTATTTTTACATCCTAATAAATCCATAATTGCTTGAGAAGCTACAACAGCATTATTAGGATCTGTCCCAAATAAATCTTTAATAGCTTGAATTTGTTCTGATAAAGTCATACCTTCAATATTTTTAACTATATCAGCTGCAGCTGATCCTAATTGTCTTAATACCATTGGAGCAGGACTCTAACCTAAATCTTTCATCATACTATTATATTCAGCATGTAAATCTTTAATAGCATCTAATTGTTGTTCGTCTGTTAATCCTTCAGCACCTTTTACTCGAGATATATCTGTCTATATACTTGATGTAATTAAATCAGCTTTTTCTTCATTATTTAATGCTCTTCCTAATTTTGAATCTACAGTATTATCATTTTTAATTTGCTCTCTTGTATTTTTCTAATTTGCTAACTATTCATTTTCAGTATATTTATCACCAGAAAGTTCTTTAATTAAAGATGAATAATTAGAAGCTAATTGAATTCCATCCTAAATTTTTCTTTCAATTTTGTCTAAAGTTGTTAAAGTTCCATCGCTTTCAATATCTAATAATTCATCATAAATTGGAATAGCAGCTTCTGCTTCACTACCACCCTATGCTATAATTTCTCTTAATTTTTCAAGTTCTTCTGTAGCTTGAGAAGAATCAATAGCATCATCTCCCATTAATTGTTTTAATCCTTGCAAATATCCTTCTGTATCTAATTCGCCAGCAACATTTTTAAGATCATCTAAAGTTTCAACTGTAGATAATAAAGTATCTCTAACTCCTTGAATAGCTTTATCTTTTAATGATTTTGGAAGACCATCCATTTCTTCAATTTCTTTAATTGATTTTCCTGTTAAATCAACTGAAGCAGCAAGCTAATTAAATATTTCAATACCTTCTGGACCTAAAGCTTCAAATTTTTCTCTCCAGACATCTAAAGCGCCAGCTTGTGCTTCAACATATTGAGCATTTTCTCCAATCCATTGAGCAAAATCTTCAAATTGAAATTCTTCACCTTCTGCCATAGTATTTTTATAAATACTTTGCATTTGTCCAATTCCAAATTTATCAGTATTACCAGCTGCTGTATATGCTTTTAAAGCTTCATCTCGATCTCCTAATTCTCCACGGCCAGCAGCATTAACTAAATCTAATGCTGATTTTGCTTCAGAAGCAGCTGATTCAGTTTCTTTTAAATAATCGACATATTCTTGCCACTTTTTAGAACCTTCTTCAATTTCTCCACTTGCTACTAAAGCATTTAAATCTGCAAAACTTTCAACTAAATCTCCTACATAAGTTTTTGCTTCCTAAGTTTTAGCATTATGTTGATCTAATGCCGCCATATAAGCTGCAAATCCTTCTGGAGTTTCAAATAATTCTTTAGTATTAAATGCAGAAGTATCAACCCCTTCTTCAGCCAATGCTTCAACATTAGCTTGATCAGCTTTAGAATAAACTCTTTTTTTAACATCATTACCTTTTTCATCTTTAAGTCTATTACCATTTTCATCAGTCCAGTATTGATTAGCATACTATTTATTTCCATCTTTTAAAGTAGTACTTTTTCCTGCTGTTTCTTGTGCTATTTGGATACGAGATTCATGTATTGCATCAATAAGTCCTTTAGCATTACTTTTAACTCTATAAGTTCCATCAGATAATTCTTGAATATAATCTTCTAAACCAGCATCTTTTAAAGCTTTACCCTATTTAGAACTTAATATATCTCCAGCCTTTAAATCTAAAGCATCTAATTCTTTCCAAAGATCTTTTTCTTCTTGTTTCTATAAAATCAAACTTTTAGCTTTTTCTGAATTTGCTTCAACAATTGTCTATTTAGCATTATCCATCTCACCATTTAATCGAGCAACTTCGTCAGAAGCAGCCTATGCCTCTGAATATGCTTTATAAGCTTCATCATATAAATGTTGTAAAGATTCTCTTGTTGAAAAACCTGTTTTTTCAAATATATCTTGATCAGATAAAGCTTGATTATCTAAAATTCCTTTTATTTTACTCAATTTTTCTTCAACATCTTTACCCTATATATGATAATCAGCCATCATCCAACGTTGATCATTTTCTGTAAAATCTTTCCATATATTTCCTTTATCTTCCGCTTCTTGCTACGCTTTTGGCATTAAATACGTGTTTAATTCTTCCATTTTATCTTCTGCTTGCTCTATAGATTCATCTAACTCTGCTTCTCTAGCTTTTGACATTTCTTCATACAAAGTAGTTAAATACTGTTCTCTTTGAGCTTCAGTCATTAATAAAAATTCATCAAAACTTTTAATTTGAACTTTTGCTTCTTCATCAATTCCTTCTATAACTTCACCCCATCGAATTCCACTACTAGATTCAAAATCTGCTAATTCAGATGATGTCATTCCCGTTTTAAATTTATTATTTTCAACAGCATCCATTTGATTATTTAATTCAATTAAAAAATTCTTAGATTTTAACTATTCATCAGCTATTTCTTTTACTCTTTCCGCAGAATCTAAAATATCTTCGGCTCCTTCAACGCCAGATTCTCTTTCTTCCCAAATAATTTTATAATAAGCTGTTGCTTCAACAGGATTTTCTTCGCTTCCTATTCCATTACCTTTAAAATAATTATTAAATGCAATTAAATCTTTACTCTACCAATCTGAATTTTCCATTTGCTAATATAATGAAGCAGAAGTTGGAGCAAAATCATATTTTCCAGTAGATAATAAACTATTTTCTACTTGTCCAGCAACACGTGTCTTAAATTTCGTTTCATCTTCATTTTCTTCTTGTGTCATTAAACCCTAATTAATTACTTCTTCAGCTATTTCTTTAACCATTTCTTCAAATTGATCTTGAGTGTCTATATTTCTTTCTCTTTCTATTTCTGCACTTTTTTTCTGAATTACAGAAGCAATTTCCATACCTTCAACTTCTTTTTCAAAATCTATAATTCCATCATACTATTCTTTTAATAAATCTAAAAATGCTTTTAAATTCTAACCTAAAGTACTATCAATAAAAGCATCAACCTAATCTTGAGAAAAACCATCTTCACTTACTGTTGTAGCATAATTATATAATTCAGTAATTTTCGCATAAGCCTATTTTGCTGCATCAGCATCATTCATAACATCTGTAAAGAATAATTCTAATCCACCTAATTCTTTATCATAACCTTGACCAGCATCCCATCCACTTATGCTATAATCTTGACCTTCTACCCATCCTAAATTCTTAAATGCTTCTAATAAAATAGTTTGAGGTCCAGTTCCTTCTTCTCCACTATCTGACCAAGTCCATTTATCATGTTTTCCATCTGAAAATCTATAACTTCGAGAAGTGCTTTTTAAAACTGCTTCTTCTAATTGATTAATAAAAGTTGGACCGAAATATTCATCAACAATACCATCTTCATTATCTTTAGCAATAATTTTCCTAGTTTCATCTAAAGCTAATTGCATTGCTTGATTTAATTCAGGAGTTGCTCCTTTAATACCTTTTGCTATCTATGCAATAAGTTCTTCTCCTGCATCCATATAAGAATCTTCTCTATAAAAACTTTCTCCAAAATCAAGTTTAGAATCATATAAAAAACTTTTAACAGCATCTAATTCCCAAAATTGATCCATTAAATCTTCTCCCATATTATATTGATTCCCACTTGCACGAGCTGTAGCTCCTAAAGAAGTTTCTGCTCTAGATAAAGCTTCTTTACCTGTTGCTAAAGTTTGATCTAATTTTGCATCATTAACTGCTTTAATAGTTGAAATTAAACCTCTATAATCTCCATTTAAAATTCTTACTGCTTCACTTTCAAGACCATAAGCTCTTAATAAATCATTACCTGTCTAAATAATATTTGCTTTTCCTGTACCTGTATCTTCATAAACTTTAACAGCATCTTCATATGCTTTTAATAATTCTTCATTTTTTTCAGCTTCTTCTTTTGCCTTTTCATATCTTTCTTTACTTTCATCAGCATCTTTCTTAGCTAATTCAGCACTCTTTTTTAAAGTTTCCTAATGCTTTTTAGCTGCAGCATCAGATGATCCAATAGCAGCAGCTAAAGCTCCAAAAGCCGTTACAGCTATACCAATAGCTATTCCTACTGGACCTCCAAAAGATTGCATAGCTGCGCTCGTTATTTTTATGACATTTTGCATATAAAATAATGCAGAAGTAGCAAAACCTATACTTGTAGTGATTTTTTCAGATGCAGACGCTCCTTCATCACCCCAAGTACTAAAGAAATTTTTAGAACTATTTATTAATGAAGAAAATCTCATCATTTGACCTGCAGCTAATCCAATACCCTAAGAAGCTTTTTGAAAATTAGATGGTTTAAGGATTTCATCGCCTTTACTTTGAAAACCGTCTATAGTCTTTTTAAGTTGTTCTAATAATATTGTTTTTTTCTAAATATCTTCTTCTGTTCCTACTAATTTTTCAATAATATCTGCTCCAAAAACATTTGACATTTCTGTTTTTAAAGTTTGAAATTTCGATTCCAAATCTTTTACAGCGACACCATTACCATCAATATCTGTTGCTAACCCTTTAAAATCTACTTGTGTTGCTGTTTCCATGGTAGCTTTTAACTATTTTATATCACCATCAACAGCAGATACATTTTGTCTAAAAGCTTGCCAATCAGCATTATTTTTATTAACTTTACCACTTTCTTCTAATGCATTTAAAAATTCTTCAACTTTCTGTTTAGCCTCTTCAAAACCTTCTCCAGAATCTTTTCCTATATTAGAATTAAATTTAATAAAATCTAATTGAGCAGATCTAGCATTTACAAGAGTATCCTAATATTTAATCATTTCATCAATAGCAGATTCTACATAATCTACATTGAAAATACCTGACTATCCAGTTTCTGCATTAAAATAAGATATATTTCCAGCTTGATCTGTTTTATTTGCGATCTATTCCTCTAATAACTATTTCTATTCATTAAAAGATTGTTGCTATTCATCTATACTCTTTGCTAAAGCTTCTTGTCGTTCATATTCTTTTTCAACTTGACCAACTAAAATTGAATAATTTTGTTTTTGAGCTTCAGTAAGAGTACCTTCAGATTTTGCTAATTTATTTTTCATTTCTAATATTGTAGAAATTTTTTCAATCTACATATCATATTCTAAACTCTAAGAAGGATTTTTAGATCCCTATAAAGACTCAATTATATCTGCTCTATTTTTTTGAGCTAATTTTTCAGCCTAACCAGTAATTATAAATAAATCTTCTTTAATTCTATTTAAAGCATTTGGAGCCTAAGCAATTAATTTTTCTGTAATAAATGATCCTACCATTAAAAGGATACCTTTAAGGCCACCTAATCCATTAATTAAACCACTAACTCCATTTAATACCTTTGTTAATCCATTATTTAAATTAATAAAAAACTTATCATCAACTAAACTATTCCAAATATTTTCCAATGCTGCACGAACACGTTTTGAAGAAGCTTCCCATCCTGAAGCATATCTTTCTTGTTGTTCTTCTAATGAACCTTCAGATCCTGCTGCTATATCAACATTAGCCTATACTTTATCCCAATTTCCCATTAAAGCCATAAATTGAGCATATTGACGTTGACCAGCAACAGTTTGTGCTAAAGCAGTTTTCTAAGTATCAGAAATTTCTGTCCATCTTTGACCTAAATCATTTAAAATATCATCCGCTTCACGTAATTCTCCATTAATATCAAGAACTTTAACTCCAACAGTTTCAAGAGCGGTAGTATATTTCGTTAATCCTACTCCATCCTCAAGAGTCTCACCAAGTTTTAAACTTTGAATACGAGCAAATATTGATTTAAATGCATTACCAACCGTATCTGCACTTTGACGTGTTTCTGCAACAACTGTAGCAATAGATGCAGCTGCTGTTTCATATGATAATCCAATAGTATCAGCAATCGCCGCAAATTTACTTAAACCTTCTGCAATTTCTGAAGAACTTGAAGCTGTCTTTGCACCAAGTGCTGTAATCGCATCAGCATAATATTCTAATTCTTTACTACCATCTGCAAAATTATTCCAAATTGCAGTCATTTGACTTGATACTTCTTCTGCACTTTGACGTGTAACATTTGCTAATTTTAAAGTAGTTTCAGTACGTTTTTCAACCTCTTTATCTCCAAGGCCCTATTGATAATAAATTAATGCCGCATTTGTATAATCTGTAGTACGAGTACTTAAAGCCTATGCTGCTTTGTTTGCTTTCTCAGCTAATTGTGCCATTTGCTATGTACTCTAACCAGTAACAATCTAAATATTATTTAATGATTTATTAAGATCTTGAGCATAACCGTATGCAGTCTAAATTGATCCAATAAATCCATGTAATAAGCTAGATGAAATTTGCCATCTAGCTGTATTTTTTAAAGTGCCTAAAAATTCATTTAGTTTAGTATTAGCCTTTAATAAAGGAGCATCAGCTTGAGCAATACTTTGAGCCACTTTTAAAAAGGCTTGTTCGCCTGATGTTCCAATGGCTTCAAGATCTCTTTTATAATCAGCTATATTCTTTTTACTACTAGCCAAACTAGCACTAAATTTATTTAAATCTAATTTACCTGTATCTACATTAAATGCATTATTTAAATGTTGTTGCAATTCTTGAGCTGCTGTGCTAGCTTTTTTCAAATTACTATCATCAACATTTATATAAGCTCTTCTTGTAATATCTTGCAAAATACTTTGCAAATTTTTCATTTCAGCTTGAGCCTATTTTGCATTAGCATCAATGTTTAACTATACATGTAAATTTCTATTATTTGCCATATTTTTATTTGCTCCTTTCTCTCCATATTTTGTTTTTTTATTTGCGCAAATAAAAAAAGAGGTGGATAGAGTTAATTCTCTATCCACCTTAACTCCTATTTTTTATAAAAAACAGGAAAATAAAATTAGCCTAATTTGGTTAATACAGCTTTTAATAAACCGAGATTTTCAGGATCTTTTAATTTTTGTTGAATGTCAGTTGCCTCTAAATTAAGATCTTGATAATCACGGCTAACTGTATCTATAATACCAAGTAAAGAAGTTTGATAAGCATAAATATTATTAGATAATTCTACAACTCCTTCATAAAGAGTTCTATACTCTTCTTCTGGAATTAAAGCAATTACTTTACTAATAATTTCATTTTCATCTAAAAGATCAAATAGCTTTGCTGGATCTTCTTTTTGTTTTTCTGTAAAAGTAATATTTGTATAATAATACATAATCTCTAATGATAAAAACATATCAAGTTTTATAGGATTAGCAAAATTATATTCATCACCTGCGGCATTAAGTACATTCTAAATTAAATGTAATTTATCCTAAATCGGCAAATATTGTTTTACAGTAATTATTTGATCATTATATGTAAATTCTTTCGAATCATTTATTCTTTTTAATTGAAGTTTTGTAAATGTTATTTTTGACATTTTGTTTTCTCCTTTATCTCAATTGTCTTAAGACAATTATATCTTTTTTTTTAAATAAAGTCAACTTGTTGCAGAAGATGTTATTGCTAATAATGTTTTTACATTATTATCAACTGTCTAACTAACACTACTATTTATTGCAGGAGTTTTTTCTAAAAATTTAGATTTAATAAAATCTGTTATTGTTCCTTCACCTTTATAATTATTAGGATTTAAAATTATTTGAATATTTTCTAAATATTCAATTAAACTATGAGCACTCATTAAATTAGCAGCATTTGATTTAATCTAATTTAATCCAACATCGCCGCCTTTAAAGCCAATAACATTATCATAAGCTAAATTTTTCTTAAAATAAATTTCTCTAAAACGAGATTCATTTATAGAATTCACTTCTTCTAAATTTATATCTGAATATAAATCATATACAGTTGCATCAAAAGCCTAAAAAATCCAACCTCTATTAAACATTTTTGGAGTATAAGCAGATTTTCCTTTAGTAGTATCTTCTTGCCAATATAAATTTGGAGCACTAGTTCTTACCCCAAATAAATCACTAACATTATAAAAAGGTACTACAAAATTATTTTTTTTAACCTAAATAAAATGAGCAAAAATTGTTTGAAAATGTTCATCAAAAATACTCTAAAGATTACTATTCTAAAAAGCTCTTAAACTATCATCTAAAATTCTTTTTAAACGCAATGTATTTCCTGAACGTTCAACTAATTCCATCAATTTAGATTCAGGAATATCAATTACATAAGTATCTGATATTTTTTCTCCTCTAACATATAATCTATATTTAATTTCTTCTTTTTCACCCAATAAAGCAGTTCTAAATTCCATAATAAGCTAATAAGCATTTTTCATTATCGGGGTTAAATTTTTTCTTGCAGGATTTCTTGATCCTTGTTTACTCATAGTAGCTTCTTTTAATAATTTTAATATTTGATCAACATAATTAGTTAATTCAAAAATTTTCTATGAAACAATTTCCTAACTATCCTAAGAAAAAATTTTAGAAACATCTCCTAAAATTTCATGAATATCTTTGGTAAAATCTAAAGAATCACTTGCCATTACTTATCTCCTCTAAAATAAAAAATTGGGGGAAAGATTAATCTTTCCCCCAATTAACTTTTATTATTCAAAAATCTTTAAATCATCATGTGCAGCTTCATGAGCAGTACTATGACGAATAATAGCTTCTCTATCTTCACCAGAGATAATTTGAATAGCAGCAAGAACCTTCTTACTATGATCAAATCTTGTATAATCTGGGAATGCATCCATAGTAAATGTAAATGTACTTGGATCTCCAGAAGAAGCCATAGTAAATGTGAAGTTAGATTGAATCTTGCAGTTAGGAATTATAAATTCAGCTGGCATATCAACACCATTCTGATTTCTAAATAATGTAGAAGCTTCAAGATAATAATTGCCGCCGAACTTATCAGCTGTAATTTCAATCTGTTGTGCATTACTTTCATGTTTTACATAATAATCAACAAGAACACTATCAAAATCAATAGGACTTGGAGTGTCAACTACTTCATAAGTATTTGGAGTAGTACTATCATCAATTATCTGATATGTATCATGATTAGCAACAGTAATAAAGAAATCTCCATTCTCATCTGGAACACCTTCGCCTTCGCCATGAACAGGAATATAAGGTTCAGTAACAATGTCACCATTTTTCTTGAACATTACATAAGCAAAGTTATCATTCTTATTATCTGGAAGATAAGGCTGTTGAGAAAGTCGAATCTTAAATTCACCTTCACTAACTTCTACATCTGCAGCATCGATTGTCTCTGTTACATGTTGATATACAGGCTTTGTTTCAGTAGCATCAATAAGTCCAGCGCCTGAAAGAATCATAAATCCTTCTGGAGAGATAAGAGCATCTTCCATTGTGAAGGTAACAGTACGCTCACCTTCCCATGCTACTAAACGTGAATTACCACGACCACCTTGTGCATATACTGTGGTTGCAGCACCTTCCATGCTAGAAGTTTTTAATGTATCAAAATAAAGAACAGGTTCATTTGCATAGAAGATTTTATTTCCGATCTTTTGTGCAGTTTTTGCTTTAAGAACTACATCACAAATTTCACGAACACCAAATTTCATAGTGTATATTCCTCCTTATTATAATTAATGGATATTTTTCATCCAATCGTCAGGATGGGAATCCGGTTTACCCCCAGCTAATCTGGTACGAGCATCCATATCCCATGCTATATATAGCATATATCTTTCTATTAAATCATAAAGTTGAAACATGGTACATTCCATCAATTCCTAAAGAGGAATATGCAATCCTATTGTTAATATAGAAAGATACCTACTAAACGTGCTTGTCGTTGTAGACCCCTTTTGAGCGGCGACTCTCTAACGACCCCTCATTAATTTATTAGCAATTTCTCGTGCTTTATCATCTGCAGGATTAAAAGCTTGCTAATCCATAGGACCATTTACAGCACAAGTAACTTGCTTAATAACATCTTGTAAAGCATCAAAATTTGTTGCATCTATTAAATGCATTTGATTATTACTGTCAGTAAGAATTAAAGATTGCGGAGTAAACGTTGGTTTTCCTAATCCTAATAATTCACACACAAGATTAACCTTCTATTTTTTATCTTGAGTGGATTTATCATTCATTACTGTCATAAATACTTGAAAATTATTTATGTTAGCCAAAACACTTTTGTCCTCTACAACAAGCATACTTTTATTTACTACTAAAGTCTAAATTCCAAGAAAAAAATCTTCTTCTCCAATAAAACTTATTTCTTTAATTTTAGGCTAATGTAAAATTAACTAGCATTCTGGAATTGGAATATCTGTACCTGTAATTAAAGATAATCTATAATCCATTATGTTAAATGATGCATTGCCTTAAAATCTTTTTCAAAAGCTTCTTGCTGAGTGGGGGTAACCATAGGAGCTTTATCCTCTTCTCCATGAATAGCTTCATATATTAAACATAATCCAGCAAATTCATTATTTAATACTATCTGTTTGGCTCCAAAAAATTTTAATTCACCAATTCCAGTGAGATGTTTATTATTAAACATACTATCAATTTCTGCTGCAATCCTATAAGGCCGCAACTAAAAATCTTCAAGTTGCCACTAATCAAAATGGCAAACAATATCAAATTCAATATAATTATCTCTAAATTCTGGATTATTCATATTTGTAATAAAATTATCAAAACTAATAAACAAATAATTTAAAACAGAATTATCCACATACATTTTAGGAACTATTTTAATATTTTTTCCAAATAATTCTAATGATTGGTCTGCTTTTAATCTTTCTTTATTAAGAGCATCTTTAGTCGTATAATAAAGTAATTTTTTTATACGATCGTTTTGAATAATTTCATTAACAATAATTCCTAAATCTTTTTCTACTGTAAGAAAACTAGATTTAGGTGGAAAATAACGTTGTACCTACATTCTTAATTCTCCTTTATCTCTTTTATTAAAATAATGATTCAGCCACTATCTTTTTAGTAAAAGCACCATATTTTAATTCAAATTCTCCGCTAAATGAAGAATCCCACATGATATAAATAGTAAATGGATCATCCTCATCAACACTATATCGTACAGGTCTATCTTGTTGCACTTTCCATTTACCAACCTCTACAGCACCAATAAACTTATAAGTATAAGTTTTCTTAGGTTTAATAAAAGTATCACCTTCTATATAATTATATCCATCATCATCTTTTGGATTTGGATCTACAGGTTTTGCTACTAAAGTACCAACGAGACCTTCTTCAATATTATCTTCAGATTCATTAGCATAATATTCTACAGCTGTTAATTCAAAAATTCCAGGAGTGGAAATCCAATCAGTTGCTTCAACTCGCCAACAAACTTTCGGCGCAACTTCCTGACACCCCTATAAATAAAATTTTGAATAACGCTCAAAATATTTGACTATTGCATCTGTTCTTGGTAATAATATATGTAATGAATAATTAGGATTATCTACACTTATACCATGTTTCTATATAAAATTAATTTTTGTTTCTACAGGACCTCTAACTGCCGCAAAAGTTGAATTAAGATTTCCATCTTCATCAACCCAATTAATAGAATAAGAACATCTTCTTATTTCCCCTCTAAAATATGCAAGTTCAGTTAAATCCTATAAATAAACTAACCAATATGTATTGGTTCCCATCCATTCAAAAACATCACCTGGCTAATAACCATCTTCAAAATGAACAGATAATATTTTATCATCATAATCCATTTTATTTTTGTCTGGATTTATTAAAGCTCTATCTACTCTTGGTTTTTCTCCAGCTGATACCTAAGTAAATTCAGTACTTTCTTCACTGGCTATCGCACTAACTTTTTGTATATTAGCACCCTAATAAGAGAATAATAAAGCTCTATCTAACGATCTTCTTTTATCAAAAATCATTCTTTCTTGTTGTCTAAATCCACCATTTATTCCTAATCTTAAACTCTAATCATTCAAACCATCCAATAAAAAATCATTTTTTATTGGAACAGGTTTATCTGAATAGTCTTTAGGTTTCATATATTGTGGACCTCGACTATAAATTCCTAATCGGCTTGACATTAAGCCTAAATTACCATTAAATAATTCCAGATTCATTTTTTCACAAATCCTTGTAATATACTAATACATTCGAAGATTGTCTTTCTATAAAAATCAAAAGACACATCTACGACTTTTAATCCTTCAAGTTTACTAATTAATGGTAAAAAAAGTGGCCCAACGAAAATTTCGTTTAGACCAACAATTTCTAATAAGACAGTATCAAGCTATTTTTCCCAATCTTCTTCATGCTCACGCATTGGAATTAATTTCCATAATTGGTTGGTTAAACGTTGAGCATTTTTTGAAACATCTTCTGCGCTGATTTCAATTCCATATTTATTCAAGAGCACTATTCTACCTCAAAACATCCCAGTTTGAACGATAGCGGCCATCTGCAACAAATCTTCTACGTTTATAAAGACGTTGCATATGAAAACTATCTCTTCTTGATTCTTCTAAAAGAGCAAGTAATTTTTGTAGATGATTTGCCTACGAAGTCATCTTAAAATCAGAACCAGAATATTTCATTCTAGTATTTTCTACAGAAGTCACTTGACGCTAAACCCAACCCTATTTCATTAAAAGCGCAAGTATATTTATTTCTTCAGCAGTAAGAGTTGCTGAAAATGAAGATTTTTCGACAATAACCTCAGGAATTTCTGAATTAGGATCTTCTAAAAGATCATTCCAGACAACACCTATAATAAAATCTCCTTCTTTTACCTCATTTTCAGGCATCTATACTACTTTAATAGTATATTCTTGAAGATTCTATCTTGGAAATTCAAACCCAGGAATAGCATTGATCAGAAGACGTTGTAAATCTTTTAATGTATCTTCTGGAGTTAATTCCATATACATGTCATCTGTAATCTTTTCAAGAAAGCGATTATAAATAGTAGAAAATTGTGTACCTTGAATGGTTGTTTCTGCCATTTATATTACCTCCTTATTATTCCTCAGTTTTTGGCTCTTCTACCTTTTTAATTACACGACGACCAGTTGTAGCTGCTGGCTTAACACGTCTCTGAGGAGCCTCAGGAGCGATAACTCCATCTTGAGCATCTTCTTGCTTTTCTTCCTCTATATGAGTAAGCGCTGCATTTACATCAAAACCAGTCTTATTTTTTAATGCACGTCTCTTCTCAATATCATTTAATGGAAGAGAAACAGCAAATTGTCTAATAAGATCCATTTCACCCATTGGCGCAAAATCAAGCATATCTAAAAATTCATCAAGAGAACCAGACTCCATAATTTTAATAATATCTTGTTCAGAATAATTATATTCTGGTTCTACTGGAATATTTAGATCTCTCTGCGCTTCAGCGCTTTGAATCTGTAAAAAATTGTTCATCATCATTTGTCCGCCTGGCTGATAAGAAAGCTTCTCAAGTTCAGTCATCGGAACCATTTTAGTTTCACCAGGCATAAATTCTCTTCGAATATTGTCTTCTGGAATACGATAAATAACTACTCCAGCACTTCTATTCTTAACTTTATAAATTTTATCTGCCATTAAAATAATCTCCTTTTTCTCTTTAAATAACTATATGGGGAGAGGGAAAGTCAATCTCCTCCCTCTCCCCCAGTAACATCTCTATTAAAATCTAGGTTAAAATTAAGGATCTTGTTGTGTTCCAGCACTATGTCCGTCACCAACAGAGTTAATCTGTCCAGTATAATCCTTAATACTCTTATTATTTAAGAACCATGTCTTCATTTGGCCTACAAGTGAAGTATCAACGTATGCACAAATATTATTAGCAAGCATGCAAACAACGCCAACTTTCTTGTAAACTTGAATTTCACGAGAACGATCGCCAGGATTGTTGAACTCATCAACAATAGTATTACCTTCAAAAGCGATCTTAACAGGTTTTCCATCAGCGCCAGTTGGGATTACCCAAGCATAGCCAGGATCGATAACCTTAGTTTCATTTGTTTCATCTTCGAAGCCTTGCTCAAGAATAACAACTTGATGTCCTTTATAATTTGGAAGACGTCCATTATTCCAAAGCTGTTCCTTCATAGACTCAGTATATCTCCAAGCTTCCTGAGGGATCATTTTAACGGCAAATTCATAAGTACAATAAATTGTAGGTGTGCCATAAGCAGCAGCAATAGTAAGAAGACGATCCATAGCGTCCTCATCAAATCCATTAGCAATTACTCTATTTGCAGGTGGAAGTTGATTAATAGAAGCCTTCAGAGCCTGTCCAACCTCTTTATAAATAAGTTCGTCCATACCTTCCATAACGATTCTTGTTACTTCGGCAAAATCAACACGACCATCAAGGAACTCTTCAAATCCGATTTGAGCAGCTCCACCGATTGCGCTTGTACGAACTTCGAAAGACTCTTCGTTCTTACCAAGCTTGAATACTTCATAAATACCTGCAAGTCCAACACGTGTGATGAACTGTTTTGCACGTTGATTAGAAGTCAGCTTACGTCTAAACAGAATCTTATCTCCCTGTGCGAAAGTACGAACTTCAGCGAACTGATTATACTGTTCAACAACTTTCTTTGGAAGAACTTCATCTAAAGTCTCTTCAATAATACTGAAGATTAAATTTTTATTTTCTCTATATAAAGCGTATGTTCCTGCCAATTCATTAAGCTCTCTACGAAGAGTTTCATTAAGAGCTTCATAACTTAAATCCTGGCCACCAAAACTATAGGCAACAGGAGCGGAAGGATTAGCTTTAGCAACTTGCTTCATAAGAGCAACAAGATCTTTTCTATCTAACATTACTTTATCCTCCTTCCTTTAAATTACGCAATACGCATAACCTTAACACCTTTTTGGTGATCAGGCATTGTATAAATCTTAACAACTTGCCATACCATATCGCCAGAGTTAGTTCCCTTTGTTCCACAAAGAATTCCATCATCTCCAACATATAAAGATTGGCCAAGAGTAACAGTAGTTTCATTAATAGTGTTAGTTGTAAAAATATCACCAACATTGGTCTTTAATACACGAGGAACCATAGTTGTGCCAGCTGGCATAAACTGTGGACGTGCCTGAGACTCAATATGATATGGATCTTCATTATAATGAAGTTCATACATATCAGGAGCAGCTGTTACATCATCATATTGGAAAGTTTCACCATTAATAGTAATAGAAGTATTACCTTGGTCATCTTTTCCATCATAATAACGTGACTGTTTATTAAAGTTAGTGTCGTATGTATAAGGATCACTATTTTTTAATTTTTGTCCATTTGCATCATATTTATCGCCGCCAAATGGACTATAAATACGTGCTTGATAATTGTCTTTAATCATTGCGAATTCGCAATCATCTTGATGTTCTCTATAAAGTTTAATTTCATTATATACTAACATCCATTCACCAGGACCGGTGAAATTTACTAAGCCATTTGCATAATCATACTTAACGAACTGACCTTGCTCTAAAACATCAATATCAGGATCTGCAGGTAATTGTGCATAAACCTGAGAAGTTCTTTGAGCAGAAAGATGATTAGGCTCAACTTGACCATAACCCCATTCTACGAAGCTGGCCTGGCTTTGGATATTCTTTTTCAGAAAATCTTTAAGCATTTCTTCTATTTCCTCCTTGTTAAAATCAATTCATGTCTTTCGCAACTTCCATTGCAGCTTTAACCCAAGCTGGGATTGTTGCATCTTTACTTGGATCATCAAAGTTAAATGTCATTGATGGTCCATCTTTGTGCTTATCGTCCTCAAGGTCAAAGCTTACCTTGTTGCGAACACAAATAACAGAAAGTTTTGCCTCAATATCGTCTAATGAGTAAGTATCAATGTTTTTAATAACATCAGCCTTATCATCGTCAGAAAGCATATAGAATCTATTAATCATAGCTTCTTTATCTTTTCTTTCAGTTTCAAGTTTGAACTGTTTTAGAGGCTCCATTTCAGAAGTTAGTGTATCATAATCAGTTTTTAACTGATTGTAATCGCTTTCTAGCTTATTGAACTTTGTAAGAAGTTCCTGATACTCTTCGCAATCTTCTAATGAGAATTGTCCTTTTTTCTTTTTCTTTTTATCATCCTCATCTTCTTCATCATCATCATCAGAGCCTTCTTCAGGATCTCCCTTATCGTTCTTTTTATCTTTTTCGCCAGAATTATTTTCTTCTGATTTATCATCGGAATTAGGATTATTTCCTTTTCCTTCTTTGTCCTCTTCCTCTTTCTTTTTCTTATACTCAGATTCAAAAGCTTCAACATCTTCAGCTTTGAACTGAGCTTCAGCTTCAAAGTCAGTTAACTCACTAACTTCTTCAGCTGGACTAAATTCATTATTTTCAGAAAGTGAAAAGTTTAAACGATAAAATTTATTATCTTCAACATTATGAAGAACAGCAAACTTCTGGTCACCTTCTACGTAACATCCATAGATTTTTTGACCAGGAACCGCAGTCTCTACATAATTATAAAGATCTGTCCATAAAGAATCTCCAACTGTTACTGCATAAGTAGTGAACATTCTTGATCCTCCTTTATTAAGTATTTCCTTCAACTATTTCATCATTGAATACATCTCTCGCTTGAAAGAAGATTCATCAAATGAAAATTGAACAACTGCGGGTTGTTCATCACAAGTGAATTCTCCGCTAGTAATAGTGGCGCCTTCGAAACAAGGCTCCTAATCTTCTCCTAAAATACATAGATTTGTAATAACTGCTTCATTAACAATGAAAATTTTAGACACTCCACTTTTATCTTTTGCCCATTCTGCTTTCAGAAATTCATTGTTAAGATTCATAGATTGATTGTTTCCTTTATCCAGAACTCTTTGTACTTCTGGATATTGCCCAGTCCATAACCAACCCTCTGTCATTAGATACTCTCGCTCATACTTGCCATCATCCAGGAATTTTTGGAACCAACATTTCGCGTTAAAGTCAACAAAGCCATAAGGCTTTGTCACTTCACGCATGATGACTTGATGATTTTTAATATCAATCTGTTTGTTATGTTCTTCAAAGTCTTTTGCATATTCATTAAAGAATCCAACAATTGGACTTCCTGGCAAACTATTAGCGATTTGCTTGGCAGTTTCTTTAGTAATGATACTTCTATTACGATTTGGCTCATCACTAACATAACATACCTTTATCTAACATTTAGAGATCATTGGGTTAAGAGGAGTTAAATTAATAAACTCACTAGGCGTAGTCATTTTAATACTTGTATGTTTTGGCATTTTAAGCCTCCTTAACTCTTTGATTCATTATTCTAAATAGTTTTTTCAGCTTTTTGGCTCTCTGGTTTTTCAGGTCGCCCAGTCTGTTTTGTTTCAGTTGTTACCGTAGCAGAAGATTTATTAGTTCCTCCTACTGGATTTTGAGATTTATTATTATTAATCTAACCTTTTTGACCCAAGATAGCATCTGGATTCATAGTTGATGACATTAATGGTGGAATCATAATTTCATTCAACTTCAATACCTCATTCTCAAACATAGCAGCATATAATATTGAACTCTGAGAATGTCCAAGAGCAATCTATGGTAACATTTTTGAGTAACCAATCTGAACCATTTCTTTATATTGCTTAGATAATTCTTTATAATTATATTGAGTTGTTTCTAAGAAGTATAAATGATATGTATATTTATTTTTATTTTTAGATAATTTAGAAGTTACCTTATCATAAAAAATATTAAATTGAAGAAGTAAACTTCTCATAGTTGATTCATCATCAAGAATTGATTTTTCAAGAGATAAATTACCATCAGTATTAAATAAATTACGAGATACACCTAATGCATTATATAAACTACGTTCAACTTTTTCAAGATCATCTCTTGTTGTTGAAGTATTTTTATCAGCCATATCTTCTACATTTACATCTGCAAATGTCGTTAATACATCAACTCCAATAGCACGACGTAACATTTCAACTGCATTATTATGAATATCCCTTGCTTCATCAACGTCAAATATTAAATCACCATTCTTATCAAGCGGTAATTTCTAAATTAAAATCTTTAAAAGTTGTTGCATCTATTTACGACGATCTAAATCTTGTGCCGCATCTAAATCAAGAATTGCCGGAATTGCATTTATAAATAATGGCTAATCCCCATTTTTAAACGCAAATTTTACTGAAGATTCTGGATCAAGTAAATACCAACTACCCATAGGATCTCCAAGATAATCTCTTGGCAGTTTACCAGTTTTATATAATAAATATCCTTTTTGAAAATCTTCAGGAAACATTTTTAAAACACGAATTCTATATTCAGGATCTTGAAAATATTCATCAAAAAATCGCATATTAAATTCAATTGCTGGCATATCACCTACAAAATAGCGACTGCGGCAATAATTAATAGGAAGTTCTTGAATTACAAGACCATCTTTATTAGGGAAAATATACCCATAATAAGCCCCATTAATAATTGCACTTAAAGCAATGTCGCCACATACCTTCTTAATATGAGAATTATCTAAGAATGATAATATGCTATAAAAATCACTTAGAAGTTTTTTATCTGGTACTGTCGTATCAAATTTTTTCTCTGGCTCTATGTACCAATCATATCTATACAAAAAAGCAAAATAATCACAAACTCTGGCATATATACCATTAGTACGATAGAAGAAATTAGAAATCTCACGCATTAACGGAAGATTTCGTTCTGCCATAGCTTTGAAAATAATTCGTTTATCGCCAAAATGGCGATAATTTTTCTTTAACCAACCAAGGTCTAAAACAGCATCTTCAAGTGTTTTAGTTCCTACTTTTATATCTCCATATTCAAGAGGAGCACCAACATGGCTAATTCGACCAGAACGCATCATATCAAAGCCTTTTTTATGGAGTTCTTCCTATCTGTCTCTCACAGTATTGTACCTCCTTAATATCCTGCTTTATGCATTATATAGTCATATGAAATAAGATTCTCCTCTGTATATGGAATTTCAATTAATTTAATTTCATGCTATCTACAATAATTTCTTTTCTATCTATCATTATATTGTTGCTAATAAAATCCTTTTTTACCACCATATTTTGCACTTGGTTCATAATGTTGTTTTCCTTGATACTCAATTATGAAATCTACAAAATGATCATCATCAAAAACAACAAAATCAAAACGCAATGGTCGTCCACTAGAACTTCTTAATCCAGGGAACACATATTCCATTTCATAATTTAAGCCTGCTTCTTCAAGGATTTCATGGATTTTTATTTCTCCGCGACTAGCGTCCATAATAACCTCCTTAATTAAAGAAAGCCCAATCCTTAGCATTAAACTTCTTTTTCTTTTTCTTATTATCTTCTTCTATCTTTATATAATAAAGACCATACTCAAAGGCAGAAAATTTATCTTTCTTAATTCCTCTATTAGCTTGTTTTAAAATAATATTAACACCTTCATTTTCTTCACGAAGGTTCATCATTTCCTCTTTTAATATGGAAGTTAGAGTGAATGGTTTTAAATATTCTGCCCTCTTCTCAGGCGTCATATTCTAACCAACTTTTGTTCCCATTAATTTAACTTTAGCAACACGCTCATCTATTAAAAGTTTAACCTTTCCAGAAGAGAGCTATGTCTAAACATTTGAATGTGCTTCATTATTTACTGGCGCATTAGCTTTAATTATATATAATGCATCCTATTCACAATTTGCAGTTCTATATTTCTTATATTCATCTACTGCATCATCTTGAGTACCACCATAAACACCGAAATCAGGCCAGATCTCATTGGTCTCAGGATCGATTTGCGGCTTAACTAAATAATCAACAAAACCAATACCCATACCATTACCATCGACTACAAGACGTTTAGCTTTATACTTATAAAAAAGTTTCTTAACTTTAATAGCCTAATCTTCAAAGTGCTCGTCTGATAAAGTATAAATATTAACTAATTGTTTAGTTGATACTCCTTGCGGCTGCGGCGTCACCTTAAATACATTTACTACTGAATCACAGCCTTTGCGGCCCACGTCCATAGATAATATGTAAAATGAAGATTTTGAAGCACGACCAGATGCTTCATATTCTGGTTGCTTCAAAATTCTATTTCTCGTAAAAATTTCTTCATTGAAGAAAGCATCTTCAATAGTACCTGACCATTTAGATTCATATTCACGATCAAATGAAGCTTCATTAAATGTACCGTCCATTTTTAGATCGCGCACAAAGTTTTTATCAAGAAGTTTCATTAATACTGGAATACGATATGTACCACCCATAACAAATGATTTCTCTGGTTTAACAATTTGCCAAACAAGAAGCTGGATAAGTTTATCATATGGGAATGTATTTTTCCAGCCAGCAGTAGTAATATATAATTGTGATTTATTAAGTTGCTCTTCTGGATGAGAGGAACCATCCATACAGAGTCTTGAAACGTTCATTGTAGGAATAATAACTTCAGAAAGTATTGTTCCATCAACACCGGCACATTCTTCTATAACCCCGCCATGTCGACGCTTACCACGAGAAGTTTCTCTTGCGGCAATATTATCGAAATATGAACCTGATTTAAAGACATACTTACAATAATCTTTACCTTCGAGAGTAACACCTCGACTCCAATCAATTTCATTATTGAAGGCGGGAATTAATGTACAAATTTCTTGCACTTTTTCTTTCATGATTCCGGCAGCCTGTTCTTTACCTCCAGAAGTAACGAATAATTTACATTTTGGATAAAGGATGCAACGGATCATAAGTATCATCATTGATAAAAATGATTTTGAGTATGCACGGGGAAATACTGCATACACATATTGATAACGCATAGCAATACGCAAGAATACACGCTAATAAAAAAAGAAATGAAAATCTTGCGGATTACTTTGCTCCAGAAGCCAATCAACAAACATATCTGGATATTCACGCCAGAATGCAATATATTGTCGAGCTATTGAAATTATTGCACGCACACGTTCTTCAGATAAACCAACTTTCTTTCGTTTCTATTGAATATCAAGAACTTCTTGCAGCTTCATGATATACCTGATTTAACAATTGCCGCAATGGCGTCTTCATCAGTCTAAGTTTCTTCTTCAACGAAATCGTTAAAATCGCCAAAGTCTTCATCTTTTATTTCTTCAATAGATTCGAAATCGAGAATTTCATCATCAATATCTTCATCTTCTTCTTTATTTTCTTCACGAATCATTTCACGCACAGCACCTTCAATAAGGTTGCCAAGATTCATTTCTTCAGTAACTAAAGTCTTAGTATAATTTTGAAGATCAAGAATTGTTTCATCAACTCTATCTTTTGGAGAATCAACGTAGTAGCGTGGAATAAATCCTTCTTTTTCACAAAGCTCTACTAGTTCAGAGATAGAATCAATAAATTCTCCTTTATCTTTTTTGTTTTGGGCGGCTGTAAAGTTGCCGGATTTCATTAATTGATCATACATTGATACCATCTTCTTTGCCGAATCAATATCACCCATGTCAAGTAATTGATTAGATTTTAAAGATGTCTTGCAGGCAAGTTTTAATGTATCTTCATGACCGGCTCCCTATACATCATAAGAATCCATCATACTTTGATATAATGATTCTAATTGGACCCACTCATCTGGTTTATAAGTTTTTCCCCATTTAGTGCGTAAATAAACCTTTTCTTCATCAGTTAATTCAATACCGAGATCGGAAGAATCATCATAAACCGCTGATGTATAACCATCTCCTGCAGGCGCAGGTGCTTGCGTAGGCGCGTATGGCAATCCGGCATAATCTGGCTCTTTTAGTTGCTATGTGGGAGGCGGCACCTGCACTATTGAATTAGCAATTGCTTCATCTATTTGCGCTGATGAATAGCCTTGATGAGTCATAGCTTCGCGCATTTTCTTTTCGGCAATACGCTAAAGAACCTCATTATCCTTCCAACGTTTATCACTGTATTGAGTTAACTTCATTTTAGATAAGTATCTACCTAAAATTGTGGTGCCTGTAACCTTTTTGGGATCGGCGCCATAGCTAACAAGAAGTTTATCCCACTCTGATTGTACATATGGAACATCAATTTCTTGTAAAATCCATAAGTATGTATTTGGATCCCAATTATTTACATGCATTGTCAAACATTTTTTACATTGATTTAAGTAACCTGATGGATACTTCTCTGTATTATTTGACTTATAAAACTCTTTGTCACTCATTGTCCTTTTGCATTTTTCACAAAAACATTGACCCATAAACACACCTCCTTATTATTTAGAAAAAATAACAAATAAAAATTACTTCTTTTTGGCCTTAGAGTTGCGGCATTCTTTACAAATTGAGTAGAATCCATCTTTTGATGTTTTATTTTTAGAAAAATATTTATTGTGTGCTAATTTGATTTGCCCACAACGACTACATCGTTTATATTTGCCACGTTCTACTTCTGTAAAGTGCCAATCTAAAAGTTCATCTTCAGCCTATGAAGCAATTAAATTTGGAATTTTATTTCGCCATAACGAAGAAATGTATTCGAGTGAATGAGTTTTATCGAATTTAAAAAGAAGATCCTATTGAATTTCTATATTCTGCATTCCATCAATTTTATCTACAACGATTTGACGATAGATGGGTTCGTTGGCAAGTGCACGTTCAGACACTTCATCAAAAGCCCATAATAAATAATAGAGATCTCCTTCGAAATCACCCCATGAATGTTCTTTTAATTTTGAATAATTGCAGAGAATTGCGGAACATACTTTTGGGTTACATAATGAAAAGCCTTTAGGGATTACATACCCTTCTTTATTAAAAGAATAAGATTCTTCTAATTTAAGATAATGCTTTGAACGAGATATTTTTGTAAAGCGAATTGGTCTTTTATATGCGTCTTTAATTACGTATTGATCTTTACGCATTTCAATTAATGCTTTTTTAATTATAAAACGATCTTTTCCCTATGCCGTTTTCATTTTTTCTTCCCACATGTTAATGGCTTCGCGCAGTTGTTTTAGGAATGGTATTTCTTCTAAGTCTTTTTTAGTTATTGATACGTGCGGTTGAAATATTGTCGTTTTACTTTCATTAATTAAATTATATATGCCATCTTCGCCATTTTCGAGTGTGGAAACAAGACCTTCAAAAGAAGTTTCGTGTTTATTCACTGTAGTCATTCGATTTTCAGTGAGGAGTTTTCTTTCCTTTTTCTCTTGTTTCTCCATGCAGAGAACGAGATAGTCTGCCAAAATTTCTAAGTATTTGGGATTTGGATCAGGGTTTTCGGCAAGTATTTGTTTGACTAGCTCATTTCTCTCTTCTGGAGATTCGATTGTATAATCTAGTTTTATCATGCAATTTACCTCCAGTATCTAGTCTTATTATAGCTAATTTTTTGGGCAAAGTCAAACAGGATTTGAAAAATTAAAAATTTTATGATATAATAAAAGAAAAATGATAGAAGGAGTATTATAAAAATGCTTGCAGTATATAAATATAAAATAGATGATACAAATGCCTGGATTACAGCTCCTGTAATAAATTGGTTGTATATTGACTGGCAAAATAGAGAAAGATGTTTTTGTGCTTGGGCTCTTGTAGATTTAGAAGCCCCAGAAAGAAAATTTCAATTTTTAATGTTAGAAACTGGTATGAAAGTTGATGAAGAAATTTTAAGAGGCTATCAACATTTGGGCACAGTCAATATGGATTATTATGTAGCACATTGGTTTGTTGGCGAATATGATAATGAAAATAAAATTATGGTAGAAGAAGAGGGCAGAGATGTATCAAAATAATTAGAAAAATTCGTTTAACGGCATTTTGATTTTTGTAGGGTTAATGTTAATCGGCATGCTTCTCGGGCGAATAGTTAATGAAAGTTATTAGAAAGAAGTTAGGAAAGAAGTAAGAGAAGCCCTTGATAGAGTTATTATGATTGAAGTGCCAGAAATTGATAGGGAAATCGGCAAATATTTAAGTGAAAATAAATATGATTTTAAATATATTACAGCAATTGATTTGAGCGACGGCATGTATGGTATTTATGAAGTTAAGAAAAATGAAGTAAAGGCATACGCGCATGGTAAATGTACGAGTGTTGGTGAAGCAGAACCTGGTGTATATACCATTAAAGAAAGAAAAGATTACTTGGATTATCATGATGCCAGATATTGGAGAGTTGTTTTTTTGGAGGATGAAGAGGGCGAAGAGCTAATTGTTAGTAGCTCACCCTATGAAATAAATGATAAACCATTATTGAGGATTAGCGGCGATAATGCTGATGATTTGGGCAATGTAATGATTGATGGAGAAGTCATAAATACTGTTTATGATAATGGCGTTGAGGGCATAGTACTTATTGTAGTAGATAGTGATAAACATAATAGTAAGGATATTGATTTAGATTTAGAGGAAGAAAATGATGATAATTAATGTTAAGTATGATGTTGGTGATACTATAAGATATGTGCATACTGATCATCGCAGAACTTTTGGAAAATGTGAGTGTTGTGGTGGAGGCGGCAACATCATTGGAATGGATTATAAGACATATACTTGTCCGAGATGTAGCGGCACGGGGATGGCTCATATTGGTTGGGTGGATGAAAGTGAAGAGAAAGAGGGCACTATTTGGCAGGTTGTTGTTGAATATGATAGTCATGGATATGATAAACCGGTGATTAAGTATAGCACGCCGCACGAGCCTTGTATTTTAGAAGAAGAAATTATTGAAAGGGTGGTAAGCGAGTAGGAAAAGCTTGCCTATACTGATTAATATGATTTTTAATAAAAAGATTACAATTCCAAAAGAGATGAAGGAAATTACTGGCGGATTGAGTGATGAATTAAAAATGAAGAGGGAAGATATAATTCATGCGATTAAGAGTATTTTAAATGGAAGTGATAATCGCCTTTTAATGATTATGGGGCCTTGCTCTGCCGATGATGCCGATGCGGTAGTAATATATTGCGATAGATTAGCAAGAGAAGCCTATATGGTTAAGGATAAAATTTTAATTGTGCCGCGAGTGTTTACCGGGAAGCCAAGGAGCTTGGGAGTGGGCTATAAGGGCATGTTGCATGAGCCGGTGCCGGGGGAGCCGGATTTGGAAGGCGGCATTAAGAGTGCGAGGGAAATGATGTTGAGGGTTATTAAGGAAACTGGATTATTTCCTGCCGATGAAATTTTATATCCTGAGGATTATAGATACTTTGATGATTTATTGGTTTATGCCACTATTGGAGCGAGGAGCGTGGAGAGTCAGCAACATAGAATGACCGCAAGTGGATGTGAAATTCCTGTGGGAATGAAAAATCCGTTGGATGGGAATTTGGAGATTATGGTGCAGTCGATTAATGCCGCAAAAGCTCCACATAATTTTTTATATAGAGGTTGGGATGTTGATACTACTGGAAATATGTATGCCCATGCAATTTTGAGGGGGAGTATTAATAAACCCAATTATTATTATGAAGATTTTGAGAAGTTGAATGAGATATATCAAGGACCAGTAATAGTGGATGTTAATCATGGAAATTCCCAAAAAAGGAGTTGGGAACAGCCAAGGATTTGTATGGAAGTATTAAGGTTAAAAAAATTTTTTCCCAGAATTAAGGGCTTGATGATTGAGAGTTATTTAGAAGGAGGATGCCAAACAAGACAAAATGTTTTTGGGAAAAGTATTACTGATGGATGCTTAAGTTGGGAAGATACTCAAAAGTTAATTTACGATATTTATGATGAGATTTGAAGATACTCGTATCCGAAAATGAAAAATCGATTTAGAGAGAATAGTGACCTCGTACAAATGATAAAAAAAATAAAAAAAATTTTTTTCCCACAAGTCACCCCCCACATTGGAAGTTAGAGCAAATACATGTCAGCTCTAACTTCCATTTTGCTTTTATGACTCTTATACGATTTTTTTCTCATAGCATCTCAGTAAACGTCTACAAAAAGTATTGCCTGATTTTTCGATCGCCGGCGCGTTGAGGGCCATGACGCGCCGTATTTGGCACCCCTTCTAGCGATAGCATTTTCCCCGGCAAATTTCGTCATTTTGCACAACAGCTCTATAGTCCCTATAATTGTGCAATTTGCACAATGGCTTCTACAATAAATGTTTGTGCACTTTGACGAAGAAAAAAATGTAAAAAGGTGTTGACAAGAACCGGCTACTGTGGTATACTCTAATCATCAAAGAGAGGTACACAAGAGAGGAGAACAAGAAGATGATGACTCGTGAGATGGTAGCAGTTGTTGAGGCAATGATGGATGAAGTGGTCGGTGGATCTTGGTACGAGGAAGGCATGACCGAAGAGCAGTGCTCTCAGGTTTGTGCACAGTGTCCCTACGCAGGACAGTGCGGAGAAGGTCTTTGCTACTCTTGTCCTTGCTGGGAAGAGGCCATGGGTGCTGATGTGTGAGGCACACAGCACCACGCAAACACACACACAGAGAGAGACACAACGAACAACACAAAGAAAGAGAGGAACACAACATGTTCACAAACGTAGCAACACTGTTAACACTGATAGCAACACTCAATGGAACACCTATTGAACAGCACAGCATCTATGTGCGTACCATGGAAGTGGTACAGGTAGACTACACACAGGACATTGTTACCTGTGTGGATGCAGTAGGGTTTGAGTGGCAGTTCTATGGCTGTGAGGATTACGCAGAGAGAGACTATGTATCATGTATCATGGACACCATGGGCACAGAGGATACAATACTTGATGATGCTATACTTGATACATACTACACAGGATACTGGAGAGAGTGAGCAACTCTCTCTTTTATCTACTGTAGTAATTAGTCAGCACTAACTCTCGTTAGTCTACGCTAACGGCCCTGGTCGCACTTTAGCGCGTTAAAGCATTAAATTATTCACGACAAGAGGGCCAGCAACTTGCACAACAAACCTCCCAAAACCCGAAAGTTTATTGTGCAACATTTTATTAAAAAAAACATTGACAACCCGGGCAAGTAGTAGTATACTTAAATCATCAAAGAGAGATATACAACACAAAAGAAAAGGAGAAAATACAATGAGTAAAGTACAGGAAATGATCCTCGCAAAGGAAGCACTTGAGAGAGAAATCCGCAACGAGCAGAAAGAAGTTATCAACGGGCTTATTAAGAAAATCAGAGAATCTGATCTTTACCATCCGAGTGGAGAGATGCTGTATGAGATTCAGCAGGCTCTTGAAGAGTACAGAAGAAACTTTCTTTAAAGAAAGTTTCTTCATTTTTTTTAAAAAATTTCAAAAAAAGGCTTGACAAATCCGGCTCTATAGATTATACTATAATCAGAAAAGGAAAGGAGAGTAAAAGAGATGACAAGAACAATCTTCTTCGACATGGATGGTACAATCGCAGATCTCTACGGTGTAGATGGATGGCTTGCAGACCTCATCAACAAGGACGTAAGACCTTACAGAGAAGCAAAGGTAATGCACAACATGCAGGCACTGGCAAGAGTGCTGAACAGACTGCAGAGAGAAGGAAATAAAGTAGCAATCATCAGCTGGCTGGCAAAGAACAGCACAACAGAGTATGATGAGAGAGTAGCACAGACAAAAAGAGAATGGCTTGCAAAACATCTCACAAGCGTAAGGTTTGATGAAGTCCACATCGTCAAATACGGAACAGCAAAACAGACTTTCATCCACACAACAAAAGACATTCTCTTCGATGATGAAGAGCAGAACAGAAACAACTGGACAGGTGAAGCGCACAACGTGCACAACATCATGGAAGTACTGAAGAGCCTTTAAAGGCTCTTCTCTTTTGTACAGTAGCAGGATCGTTAGTTAATTAACAAACGAGTGACCGGGCAATTCCGCTTGCCACGTTTGACTCCCTAGCTCGGCAAATTGCACAATAGGGATAAAAAAATCCGGCGTTATTTTGTGCATTTTTTTCTTAAAAAACTTCCCAAAAGTAGTTGACATTTCTGGCCGGCTGTGCTATACTTTAATCATCAAAAGAGAGGGGAATGCGGAGGGAGAACAGAAAACTCAAGATTGCTACTGACTGGCCTCTGGTGGTTTTGAGAAGTCTCCCGACAGCCCCAAAAAAAATAAAAAAAGGTATTGACAATCCGGACAACCTATGTTATACTCTAATCATCAAAGAGAGATACACAACAGAAAAGGAGATAAGAAAATGACAAACATCAAAGTTAATGAAATCCTTGCCAACTACAATGACACAGACCGTGAATACATCACCCACATGATGAGAATGATGGCACTCATCGGAGCCGGAAATGCTCCGCAGACCGATGAAGAATTCAAAAGGTTCTGCGATGGCACTCTGAAAGACAGAGACGAAGCCAAAGCAAAAGAGGAAGCCAAGCAGGCAAAAAAAGAAGCCAGAGAAAAGGCAAATGCCGAAATAATGGGCATGACCGTTGAAGAATACAGAGCTTACAAGAAACTGCAGACCAAAATCCGCAGATATGAAAACGAGGTGATGAGAGCAGAAGCCGAGATCAAAAAGCTTGAAGAAGAAATCGAATGGAAAAAAGAATACATCAAAAAGCTGAAAGGAGAAGGCTAAAAAGCCTTCTCTTTTTGCCCGGACAAAAAAAAATAAAAAAGGTGTTGACAAACCGGACAAAGTATGATAATATTAAATCATCAAAGAGAGGTACACACTGAAAGGAGAAAGAAATGAGCAGAAGAGAAATCGCAATGGAAACCAAGAGAGAGAACCTGCTGAGCCAGCTCATCACCAAGTTCGGGTTCGAGAGCGAGCCAGTTCTCTACTTCGCCAAGTGGGCATGGAAAGACATCAACA
>JAEEGL010334800.1_pt1 | contig 62982 bp, 43 predicted proteins | sample 9134231 | NCBI WGS metagenome assembly JAEEGL01 (sample SAMN16246548, study PRJNA631951) | gut metagenome | biome: gut microbiome; feature: rumen; material: fiber-attached | host: Bos | place: Iran: Karaj | collected 2018-10
TCTCCCTGATGGCCCAGCGGACACCCGACAAGGTGAAGTATGTGTACACGGAAGCTTCCGACCTGAACCTGATCGGCAAGATCCTCCCGACGCCCAACCCCTACCACCGCGTGGATACGGTGAAATACAAGGGTTTCACGAAGGGCGAGAACAAGCAGGTTCGCTCCTCCGCCGGCCTCGCCGTCGTCTTCCGGACGAACAGTTCCTCCATCACGATCCGCGCGGAAGGCGATCTCTCCTACGCCTCCAACTCGACCATGCGCCTGGCCTCCCACGGCTATGACCTTTATATCAAAGACGGGAGACGCTGGCTGTGGGCCGGTGCGACCGCGCCGAACATCAGCAAGCCCGAAGCTACGATGACCCTGATCAAGAACATGGCCCCCGGCATGAAGGAATGCCTCCTGTACCTTCCGATCTACTGCGACATGCAGTCCATCCGGATCGGTGTCGAGGAAGGGGCTGTCCTTGAGGCGATCGAGTCCCCGTTCCGCCACCGCGTCGCCATCTTCGGCTCCAGCTATACCCACGGCATCAGCACGTCCCGCGCCGGCATGTCCTACCCGATGCAGTTCACCCGCCACACCGGCATCCAGATGCTCTCCCTCGGCTGCAGCGGCAATTGCAAGATGCAGCCCTATTTCGCCGACGTGCTGGTGGACGTCGATGCCGACGCTTTCGTATTCGACGCATTTTCAAATCCTTCCGCGGACATGATCCACGAGCGGCTCTTCCCCTTCATTGAGCGCCTGAACGCCGCCCATCCGGGCAAGCCGCTGATCTTCCAGCAGACCATCTACCGCGAATCCCGCAATTTCAACTGTGGCAACGACGACGTGGAGTCCGCCAAGCAGCACATGGCCGACAGCCTGATGAAGATCGCGGTCAAGAAGTATAAGGATGTCTATTTCATCCAGACCAACGCTACGGCACCGCTCCACGAGTCTTCCGTGGACGGTACGCACCCGGACGACTACGGCTACTACCTCTGGAGCAGGTCCATCGAAAAGCCCATCCTGCGGATTCTCCGCAAGTACGGCATCCGGTAGTGCAACAGAAATAATAACCCGCGTCACCGGTGTCTGCTGCTTCGCAGCCCTGCCCGGGTAAATGCCACCTGTGATAGAAATAATAACCTGCATCACCGGTGTCTGCTGCTTCGCAGCCCTGTCCGGGTAAATGCCACCGGTAATAGAAATAATAACCTGCATCACCGGTGTCTACTGCTTCGCAGCCCTGTCCGGGTAAATGCCACCGGTGATGCAGGTTATTCTTTCACAATTCCTGGGAGCCTGCTGCTGACAATCTGCCGCTGACAAAGGGTAAGGGTTCCGGACGAATTTTTCTGAGTCCGGAACCCTTACCCTTTGTAAATGGGTGCAGCAGGCCTACTTCTCCCGCGGGAGGATTTCGACCTGAAGTTTGGCGTAGGCCTTTTCCACCTTGGCGAGGGCCTTTTCTACCGACTCGTCGCGGGCGAGGAGGACGCCGAAGCGGCGGTGTCCGCGGACTTCGGGCTTGCCGAAGAGCCGGATGTGGACATCCTCTTCGGCAAGGATGTCCTCGAGGCCGGAGAAGCGGACGGTGTCCGTATCTCCCTCGATGACAATGGCTTTCGAGGCACTGGGTCCGAAGAAGCGGATGGCCGGGATCGGAAGGCCGAGGATGGCGCGGGCGTGGAGGGCGAATTCGCTGAGGTCCTGGGATACCATCGTGACCATGCCGGTGTCGTGCGGGCGCGGGGAGACTTCGCTGAAGATGACCTTTTCGCCCTTGACGAACATCTCCACGCCGAAGATGCCCCGGCCGCCGAGGGCGCCGGTGATGGCGACGGCGATCTTCCGGGCCTGCTCCAGAGCCGATTCGCTCATCGGCTGCGGCTGCCAGGACTCGCGGTAGTCCCCGTCCACCTGGTGGTGGCCGATCGGCAGGAGCGTGGTCGTGCCGCCGATGTGGCGGACGGTCAGCATCGTGATCTCGTAGTCGAAATCAACGAATCCCTCGACAATCACCCTTCCGGCGCCGGCGCGGCCGCCTTCCTGGGCCATGTGCCAGGCCTTGTCGATGTCCTCCGGCCGCTTGATGGTGCTCTGCCCGTGTCCGGAGGAGGACATGATGGGCTTGACCACGCAGGGAATCCCCACTGCGTCAATGGCTTTGCGGAACTCCTCGTACGTGTCTGCAAAGCGGTAGGTTGCGGTCGGGAGGCCGAGTTCCTCGGCGGCCAGCCGCCGGATGCCTTCGCGGTTCATCGTGAGGAAAGCGGCCTTCGCGGTCGGGATGACATGGTATCCTTCCCGCTCGAGTTCGACCAGGGTCGGCGTGGCGATGGCTTCCACCTCCGGGATGATCCAGTCCGGTTTTTCCGCTTCGATGACGGCCCGGAGCGCCGCGCCGTCAAGCATGTTGATGACATGGCTGCGGTGGGCGACATGCATGGCGGGCGCGTTGGCATAGCGGTCCACCGCGATGACTTCGATGCCGAAGCGCTGCAGTTCGATGACGACTTCCTTGCCGAGCTCACCCGAGCCGAGCAGCAGGGCCTTCCGGGCGGTGGAAGTGAGGGGAGATCCGATTTGAAGCATGACTATCTGATTGAATGATACTTTTTTACAGGCCTTTCGCCGCACGGATGAGTTCGCCGAGTTCGGCGATGTCGCGGACGATGACGTCCGGCGGGTAGAACTCCGGATCCGGGTTCGTGCGGGCATCTTCGGCGACCTTTTCAGCCGTTTCGAGGGTGGTCTCGCCCGACAGGACGAGGACGCCGACGGCGCCGGCATTGTGGGCCATCGCCGTGTCCGTGTAGATGCGGTCGCCGACCATGGCGATCTCCTCCGGCTGCAGGCCATGGCGGTCCATGATGCCCTGGAGCATCGTCGGGTCGGGCTTTCCGAGGACGATGTCGGGCCGGCGGCCGGTGGCATGTTCGATGCATTTCTGCAGGGAGCCGCAGTCCACCAGGATGACCGGCAGGTCGGTCGGGCAGACCCGGTCGGGGTTGGTCGCGACATAGGGGATGCCCTGTGCTGCCCACCAGGCGGCCCGGCAGAGGCGCGGGTACACGAGCGTCGTGTCAAAGGCCACGACCAGCACGTCCGGCACGTCGAGGGGATCGTCCGCGCAGGCCTCGAACCCCGCCTTTTCAAACTGGGAGACCATCGAGGGCGTGCCCAGCATGAAGAGCCGCTTCGCCTTCGGGTAGGTCTTCCGGATATAGTCGATGGCCGCGAGGGAGGTCGTGTACATGTTTTCCTCCGTCGCATGGATGCCCATCCCCTCCAGTTTGTGGAGATAGTCGGCGACGGACTTCGTGGGGTTGTTCGTCAGGAAAGAGTGCTTCACGCCGATGGCTTCCATGCCGTCGAGGAAGTCGATGGTGAAGGGGAACAGATTGGCTCCGAGATAGATGGTCCCGTCCATGTCGAGGGCGAGATGCTTGATTTTCGCGAGCTTTTCCTTCAGTTCCGGGGTCAGGGTCTTGTTATGGTTTTCTTTCATCTTACTGTTTTTTCTTGAAGGTGCCGACGGGGTAGGAGACGGTCTTCCAGACTTTCTGGGCGTCGTCATGGAAGCGGAGCCTGGCCTCCTTGCGGTCGAGGGTGCATTCGAGGAGGGTCTGGTTGTCGTTGATCACGACCGGGAAGGCGGCGTTGGTGGTGCCGGCGGGCTCGATGCGGTGGACATGGTGGTGGGCGCAGAGCATCAGGTCGATGCCGGCTTCGTTGAGCGTCGGGACGAACAGTTCGGCGACCATCCGGTCCCCGTGCCAGCCCTTCGGGTTCGGGGACATGTGGGAGAAGACGATCCGGGCGTCGGCCGTGCGGAAGGCCTCGCTCGCGACGACCTCCTTCAGCCACGCCGCCTCTTCGCGGACATAGGGCTCGACGGCCATGACCCCAAGGTTGCGGATGTCGCTGTCGGGCTTGTCCTCGCCGCTGTCGAGGGCGATGAAGAAGAAGCCGCCGTAACGGAATGCGTAATAGGTCTTTCCGGTCGGCGTGTCCATGTAATCATACCATTTCAGGGCATCGTTGCCCCGGTATTCGTGGTTGCCGCGGACGATGTAGAGGGGCGTGTCGGAGGCGAACAGCTCCCCGGCGGAGCTGAGATAGTGCTTCACGACATCCTCCTCATGGTCGATGGCGGAGGTCATGTCCCCGTTGAACACGACGAAATCGTATTTCCCCTTCGCGTCCTTGAAGTCCGCGCGGAGGACGGAATCGTGCTCGTGCATGTCGTTGACGACGGCGAATTCCAGCTTGTCGTACGCCGCCCGCTTCGTCGTGACCTTCGTGGGATGCTTGCGGAGGTCGAGGCCGTACCCCTCGCCGTACACGATGCTCCGGCGGTTGTCCTGGTCCAGGACGCCCTGCATCATGATGCGGTAGCGGTAGGTCGTTCCGGGCTCGAGGCCGGAGACCGTCACCTTGTGGACCCGGCCGATGGGACGCCGCCCGAGGCCGCGCAGGTCATAGTATTTCGGCCGTTCGCAGTTGTAGAAATGCGTCCCGTCGTCCGGGGCTACCTCGACCCAGGAGAGGGCGTCGATGTTGGTGGTCCAGATGACCGTGAAACTGGTTTCGGTGACATGCTGCAGGTAGGGATAGCATACCTGCCGGACGTGCTGGACCTCGAAGGTCCGCGGCGCTGCTTCCTGCGCCGCGGCCGGCAATCCGAAGCCGGAGAAGAGGGCGGCGAGGAACAGGATCCAGGAAGATTTCTTCATTCTGCGCGCTTTTGTGGGTTTCGCTTTGCAAAAGTAGTGATAAAATATGTATTTTTGTAGCGTAATAATCGCATAAAAGGAATAACATGGATCAAGCAACCCAAAAAAAGTACAACCAGTGGCAGTGGAAGACCATCATCATCCTGATGATCGGGTACGCGATGTTCTATCTGGTCCGGAAAAACCTCTCCTTCGCGATGCCCGTCCTCGGGGCGGAATTCGGCATTACCAAGACCCAGCTCGGCCTTTTCCTGACCCTCCACGGGGTCATCTACGGCCTCTCCCGCTATGTCGTCGGCATCATCACCGACCGCAACAGCGCCCGTAAGGTGATGAGTCTCGGCCTGTTGCTCTGCGCTCTCGTCAATATCCTCTTCGGCTGTTCCGATTTCCTCGCACGCCTGCTGCTCGGCATCAGCGCGACGGCCGGTGACGGCGCTGCGCTCGCCTCCGCCCTCGTGTACATCATGGGTACCCTCTGGATGGTCAACGGGTTCCTTCAGGGCATGGGCGTCCCGCCCTGCACCAAGACCCTCACCCAGTGGATCAAGCCCGAGGAGCTGGCGACCAAGATGTCGATCTGGAACATGTCCCATTCCATCGGCGCCGGCCTTGCCATCGCCCTCTGCGGCTGGATCGTCATCCCCCACATGGGCGCCGACTTGAGCGGCAATCCGGACGCCGTCGCGGCCATCGCCGCCAACCTCGGCCTCTCCGACCTCTCCGATCCGAAGGTCCTGAACTTCGCCGCCCACTACGGTGCCTGGCGCTGGTGCTTCCTGATCCCGGCCGCCGTCGCCCTCGTCGGCTCGGCCTTCCTCTTCTTTACGATGAAGGATTCCCCGTCGGACGTCGGCCTTCCCGAGATCGTCGGCAAGAAGAAAAAGGCCATCGTCACCACGCCGGAAGAAGCCGCGGAGCATGCCGCTTTCGTCAAGAAGCATGTCTATGGCAACCGGATCATCTGGACCCTCGCCATCGCCAATTTCTTCGTCTATGTCGTGCGCTTCGCCTGCCTGGACTGGGGCCCGACCTTCCTGACGGAGAACAAGGGCCTTTCCATGGCCACCGCCACGACCCTGATGCTCTTCTTCGAATTCGTCGGAGGCAACCTCGGCATGGTTTTCTGGGGCTGGGCAACGGACCATATCTTCCACAGCAAGGCCCATCACACGAGCCTCATCTGCATGATCGGCGTCGCGCTCTGCGCCCTGGCCTTCTGGAAACTGCCCGCCGACGCTTCCTGGTTCTGGCTGATGCTGGTCTTCATGCTGATCGGCTTCTTCATCTACGGCCCGCAGGCCCTCCTCGGCATCTGCGCCGCCCAGCATGCCACCAACCGCGCCTCCGCGACGGCCAACGGCATCCTCGGCATCTTCGGCTATGCCTCGACGATCGTCTCGGGCGTCGGTTTCGGTTTCGTCGCCGACCACTACGGCTGGGACGGCACCTACCTGACGGTCGTCATCGCCGCGGCCGTTACGATCCTTATCCTCGCCACCATGTGGGGCGCCAAGGCAACCGGCTACGAAGAAGAAGCCCCCGCCGAGAATGCATAATACAATGAAACAGAAGTCCTTGATGCTGGCGCTGCCCCTTGCGGCCGCGCCGGCTTTTTTGAACGACTGCGCCGCCGCGCCGGTGCAGAAGCCCAACATCATCTACCTGATGTTCGACGATCTCGGCTACGGCGACCTCGGCTGCTATGGCCAGCAGCAGATCGAGACCCCGAACATCGATGCCCTCGCCGCCCGCGGCGTCGTGTTTACCGACATGTACACGGCCTGTCCGCTTTCCGCCCCTTCCCGCTGCTCGATCCTGACCGGCAGGCACAGCGGCCACAGCCAGATCCGCCACAACGAGGAGGCGAACGTCCGCCTCGAAGACCCGGAGGCGCTCTTTGCGCGCATGGCGGCCGACTCGACCTTCGAGGGCCAGTGGCCGCTGCTTCCGGAGACCCCGACCATCGCCCGGATGATGAAGGGCGCGGGCTACCGGACCGCGATGGTGGGCAAATGGGGCCTCGGCAACCCGGGTTCCGGCTCCATGCCGACGGACATGGGCTTCGACTACTTCTACGGCTTTATCTGCCAGATGCTCGCCCATTCCTATTACCCCGACATGCTCTGGGAGAATGACCACCGGGTGCCGACGGGGAATGCCTACATGCCCATCACCCGCCGGCTCGACCCGGGTGCGGATCCTTACGACATCCGCTCCTACGACAAGTTCAACCAGAAGAACTACTCCTGCGACCTGATGTACGAACGGATGGAGAAATGGGTCTGCGACAACGCCGGGGAGCCGTTTTTTCTGATGTGGACGACGACCGTCCCGCATTCGACCGTGCAGGCGCCCGAGGAGGAGGTCATGTACTATGTCCGGAAACTCGGCGAGGAGAAGACCCCCGTCACGGACGGCGGCTGGTATTATCCCGTCCTCTATCCGCACTCGGCCTACGCCGCGATGGTGACCCATATCGACCGGCAGGTCGGCCAGCTCGTGGAGAAGCTCAGGGAGCTCGGTGTCTATGACAATACGGTCTTCATCGTGACCTCCGACAACGGCCCCGCCTGCAACTCCAACTCCCCGATGGAATACTTCAGGAGCGGCGGCCCCTTCAAGTGCCGCAAGGGCTGGGGCAAGTCCTCCCTCCACGAGGGTGGGATCCGCATGCCCTTCGTGGTTGCCTGGGGCGACCGGCTGACCCCGGGGAAGACGGACTACGTCGGCCAGTTCACCGACCTGATGCCGACCTTTGCCGAACTTGCCGGTGTGGAAGCGCCTGAAAATGACGGTGTTTCATTCGTTCCGACCCTGCTCGGCAAAGAGCAGGAGCAGCAGCATGAATACCTCTACTGGGAGTTCCCCGGCGGCAAGGGCTGGTTCGCCGTCCGCTGGGGCGACTGGAAGGGCCTGGTCAAGAAGGCCACGGAAGCGGGCGCGAAGATGGAACTCTTCAACCTGCGTGAAGACCCCCGGGAATCCACGGATGTCGCCGCGGACCATCCGGAAGTCGTCGCCAAACTATGGTCTTTCATCGAGGCCGGTCACTCCGACCTCCCCGCCGCCTCCCCGGACCGCTTCAAACTGGCCGTCCCGGCGCATTGACCGGCTTCCCGGTATCGCCGGCAGGAGACGCTACGGCTCTACATATGCGACAATCTCCCCTTTGGCGACCTTGTCGCCCTGCCTGCCCGTGACGGCGACGATGCGGCCCGTGACGGCGGGGAGGATGGGTTCCATGCCATAGAAGGTCTGGATATAGCCGAGGGGCTCGCCGGCTTCGACGGCCGTGCCGGTACGCGGGGCCTTCGAAGGGCCGTCCACGTCGATCTCCCAGAGGAGCTGGCCCTTGGCGGGCGCCTGGACCGGGACGGCATGCGGATACTTCGCCGCGTATTCCTCCGCCGAGAATTTCGGCGTCTCGACGACCGGGCGCTCGATGACGACCGGGGCGCCGGCCTTGGCCTTGAGGTCGGCCAGTTCCTTGTTGAAGCGCTCCTTGGCGACGCCGCTGCGGTAGTCGCGGTACTGGCGTTCGTGCATGGCGAGTTCGAAGAGTTCCTCGTCGTCCTCGCCGCAGTCCCAGCCTTCCTCTTTCATCATCGCACGGAACTTCGGAAGTTCGTCCGGATAGTTGTCCTGCGGGTTGCAGGTGGTGAATTCCAGGCCCTTTTCCTTCGCGAGCGCGACGATTTCCGGGGCGAGCGGGCCGGGGAGCGTGCCCATGTGGCCGAGGATCATGCCCCAGGTGTCCTTGTCGATGCTGCTCCAGCGCGGCTTGTCGCTGAGCATATTGAGCAGGTTCATCAGCGCCGTGTTCTTCACATACTGGCTGAACGGGGTCACGAGCGGCGGATAGCCGAGCCGCGGCCATACGTACTCAACCTCCTGGAAGAGCTTGACCATCAGCGTGTCAAGCGACATTTCCGGGCGCCCGTGGGCCCGCTGAGCGGCGTTGATCGCGCCCTGGAAGCCCCGCAGGTCGGCCATCATCGAGCCCATCATGCCGCCCGGCAGGCCGCAGCCTACCAGGAGCGAGGTCATCTCCCGGTTGGTCGGGTTGATCCAGTAGCCGAGGAAATCATCGATGAATGACTGCGTGAGGCGGCGGACCTCCATGTAGGCGTCCATGTTGAGGTCTTTCACCTGGAATCCGTCGGCTTTCAGCATCTCGCGGATGGTAATCACGTCCGGATGGACCTTGCCCCAGGATAGGGGCTCCACGGCGACATCGAGGTAGTCGGCCCCGGCGCGGGCGACCTCCAGCATGGAAGCCGTGGAGAAGCCCGGCCCGGTGTGGCCGTGGTACTGGACCTTGAGGTGGGGATACTTCTTCTTGATGTCGCTGACCAGTTCGCCGAGGACGCTCGGCCGGCCGATGCCGGCCATGTCCTTGAGGCAGATCTCGTCGGCGCCGTACTCCACGACCCTGTCCACGACGCCCATGTAGTAGGCGACCGTATGGACGGGGGAGTGCGTGATGGAAAGCGCTACCTGTGAGATCATTCCAGCCTTCTTGGCCCCGATGACCGAGCCCTTGAGGTTGCGGTGGTCGTTGAGGCCGCAGAAGGAGCGGGCGATGTCCACGCCCTGTTTCTTCTTGACGGAGAACATCAGTTCGCGCACGTCCAGCGGCACCGGGTTCATGCGGAGCGCGTTCAGGCCGCGCTCGAGCATGTGGGTCTGGATGCCCGCCTTGCGGAGCGGGGCGGTCCAGGCGCGGACCGCCTTGTTCGGATTCTCGCCGAAGAGGAGGTTGACCTGTTCGAAGGCGCCGCCGTTCGTCTCGACGCGGTCAAAGCAGCCCATGTCCACGATGGCCGGGGCCACCGAGACGAGCTGGTCCACCCGGGGGACATATTTCCCGGAACTCTGCCACATGTCCCTGTAAACCAGGGAGAACTTGATTTCCTTAGCCATGGCTCAGTGTGAATCTTTCCGTAAAATTACGGATTCTGCAGAAGATTTGCAAATGTGGTGCGCAGGTCCTCCCAGCGGTAGAACGGGCCCTCGTCCGGGAGGAGGGACGTGCGGACCTCCCGTTCGTTCAGGAGGATCTTGACGAGGACGGGGTCCTTGGCGCCCTTCCGGAAGAAGACGAGTTGGATGTTGCAGGCCATCGGGACGATGGCGTAGTCATGGAACACCGTCTTGATGTCCCCGTAAGCTTCGGCGCGCCCGTCGCATCCTTCCAGGCCGATGAGGGCGCCGAGGGTGGCGACGTTCTGGTCGTGGCCATAGCGGAGATGGGCGCCGTGGCTGCCGTCGGCGATGACCGCGTCCGCCTCGGCGATGATGCGGCGGAGGACATTGTGCCCGTCCCGGAGGATCCGGTCGCCGTAGGGGAGGGAGTTGCACTGGCGGAGATAGAACCGCGCATTCTCCCGTTCCCAGATGGGATAGACATCCTCCTTGTCAAGGTATTGGAACAGATTGAGTTCCGGGAATCCGGACGCTTTTGCATCGGCGGCGAGATGGTAGAGGTCGAACAGGGCGATCCAGGCCTTGTCCGGTCCCAGGAATGCGCCGCCGTCGGTGAACAGGCGGGCATTGACCCGGCCCGCATCCAGCGGTACGCCATGCATGTTGTCCTCGCTGTACCAGCCCTGTTTCTTGAGTTCCCGGCCGAGGATTCCGCTTTCCCTGAGGTCGAAGATCCATTCCCAGTTGCCCGGGGCCGCACAGCGCGTGACCCGGATGCCGGGATTGCATTCCTTCAGCCGCTCGGCGGCGAATACTCCGCTCAGGGTGCTCCGCATCCGGGCGGAAGACTGCACGTCGAGGAAGGGCTGCATGCCGCCCCGCTTGCGGAAAACCTGCGGATAATGCCGGAACATCCGTTCTGCGATGTGGCGGTGCTCCCGCTCGCCGACGGGACTCAGTTCGCCGACGCGTCCCTCCGCGTCCCCGGCGAGGATCCGCACGGCGGCGAGCGCCTCCCGTCCTTCCGCGGTCAGGACACCCAGGCTGTCAGCCTTTTCCATCCAGCCGAGCGGCCGCCGGTAAATCCGTTCTTCGCCCTGGAGGCGGGACCCGTGACGCCCGAGATGGCTGATATAGAATGGCTTATACCCTTTCGGCGGCGCGGTCGACGGCTGCTCGATATCCGGATACGGCCGACAGATGCCGGAAAGCTCATCCCAGGACATCGTCTCGTATGCCGGCTGCGCAGTGACATGCAAAGCGATAAAGAGCAGTGCCGGGATCAGGAATCGATGGAGTCTTGTCTGCATGGATGTTGGTATGATCGGAGTCTCAAAGATACGAAAAAAACCTTATTCGCTGACCGTGAAGCGTACCGAGACCGTGCGCCCCTGGGCGTCGACCAGGGTCGCCGTATGCGGTCCCGGTGCGGGATTGACCGACATTTTGTGGACGAACTTCGTCTCGCCGAGGTAGTGGTCGTCGAGATGCCACCAGAGGGTCGCTGCGGGATCCCGGTGGGCGGCCTGCAGCACGATGCCTGGGGTGGAACCGTCCAGCTGGCGGGGAATGTACAGCGTGCTGCCGCTTTCCGGATAGATGAACGCGAGGGCGTCCGGGGTGTGGACGGGCGTCCGGTATTCCGGATGATGCGGTTTGTAGTACCATTCCATGGCGGGCGGAAGGACGAAGGCGCTGACCCCGCCGATTTCCCGGTGATAGGGACAGGGCTCGCTCCGGAGGGCGTTTTTCGGCAGCAGTACCCGTTCGGAGGCATCGCAGTACAGGCCTTTCAGGTGACCGGATGCAGGGCAGACTTCCGCCATGACCCCTTCCGCGGGATCGGGCTCCGGGAACCAGTCCGTCCCGGCGGGCAGCAGGCCGAGTAGTTCGAAGAGCACGGGGCCGGCGGTCTTGGCGCCGGTCAATCCCGGGACACCCTGCCCGAGGGCGTTGCCGACCCAGACGCCGACAGCCCAGTCCGGGGTCACGCCGACGGCCCAGGCGTCCCGGAAGCCGTAGCTGGTGCCCGTTTTCCAGGCCGCTTTCCGGACGGAGGTGATCAGCCGCCAGTCGATTTCATCGGGCCGGTTGACGGCCTTCAGCGCTTCCAGCGTGTGCCAGAGGGCCACCTTGTCGTTCAGCGGAAATTCTTGCTGCATACCGAGATAGGTCCGGGCCAAGGAAGCGTAGATGGAAGTGATTTCATACAAGGTTCCCTCGCCGCCGCCGAGGATCAGCGAGAGGCCGTAATGCCCGGCGTCATGGGTCAGCGTCGTCATGCCGCAACGGCGAAGCAGGGCATGGAACTCCGGAACGCCGTAGGCGCGGAGCAAATGGACGGCGGGTACGTTCAGCGAACGGGCGAGCGCCTCTGCCGCCGGCACGGCACCGTAAAACTGCAGGTCGAAATTCTGCGGAGAGAACCCGTTGATATTCACGGGGATATCCGGCAGGAGCGTGCGCGGGAGGATGGTCCCTTCCTGCAGGGCGGCGGCATAGAGGAAGGGCTTCAGGATGCTGCCGGTCGAGCGCGGGGCGCGCAGGATATCGACTTGGCTTCCCGGCCTTTCACGGAGCGGGGAGGCGTTCCCGATGTAGGCGACGGGTTCCCGGGTGCGGAGGTCGAAAATGACGGCGGCAAGGTCCGCGATGCCGCTGCGGTCGAGTTCATCGGACCAGCGGTTCGTGACCGTCTCCACCGCCTGCTGGAGGTCCAGCCGCACGGCGGTCCGGGTACGGACACCCTCCGGCGCCTGTGCCACGAGATGCGGGGCATGGGAAGGCAGCGGATGCGGCGCGTCCGGCAAGGGCTCCTCGCAGGCGAGTTCGTAGGAGGTTTCGTCGATGTCGCCATGTTCCATCAGCCTCTTCAGCAGGCGGTTCCGCTTTTCGAGCAGGGCCTCCCGCCGCTTCCCCGGATGGATGCTGGAAGGGGCGTTCGGGAGGACGGCGAGGGTGGCCGCCTCGCCCCAGGAGAGGTCCTCCGCAGGGCGCCCGAAATAACGCCACGCCGCGGCCTCGAGTCCGACGACATTGCCGCCGAACGGGGCGTAGGACGCATAGAGCGCGAGGATTTCATCCTTGGTGCAGCGCAGTTCCAGCCGTGTCGCGAGGACGGCCTCCACGGCCTTCTGCCAGAGCGTCCGCTTCCTGCCGCGCGACAGACGGACGACCTGCATCGTCAGCGTGCTGCCGCCGCTCTCCACTTTCCCCGCGCGGATGTTCTGCACGAGGGCACGGGCAATGGCCCCCGGATCGATGCCGGGATGATAGCGGAAGTGCCTGTCCTCGAATTGGATGAGAGCGGTTTCATACCGTTTCGGCATGCTGTCGCAAGGGGGAAAGCGCCATTGCCCGTCCGCCGCGATCCGGGCCCCGAGCAGGTTCCCGCCGGCATCTTCCACGACCGTCGAACAGGGGACTCCTTTGAAGAGGTCCCTCGGCAGGCAACAAAGGTAGGCCGCCACAAGGACGGCCATACCTGAAAGGAATATGATTCTCCGGCGCGTCACCGGACCACTTCCGCCTTGCCGGAAGCGGTGTTCGCGGCCACGTGCGGGTCGTACATGGCCTCGCACGTTACGGCCGGGAGGACATAACTGCCCTCATACGCGGCCCGGAGCCGGATCTGGAAGGTCTTGGCCGTTCCGTGGGGAAGGTCGAAGAACCAGTCGCAGCGGTCGTCGCGGATGTCCTGGTAATCATACATTTCCCCGTCGAGGATGCCGAGCAGCCGCTGGTTGAGGATCTCCCAGCCGGACGGGACTTTCATCCGGAGCGCCAGGTTCCGGTAATCCCGGGCGGCGGACGTTCCGGCCACCGTCACGCTGGCGGTGAACTCGGTGCCCTGTCGGATGGACGCGGGATTGACCGGTGTGCCGTCCGTGAGACTGTACGCGACCCGGAGGGAGAGGCCGTCCGCGCGGGCGGGGACCGGCGTTCCGGCCGGCCTGCGCTCGGTCGTCAGGAGAGTGGCATAGAGCGGTCCGGCGCCGGTGTTCCGCACGTTCACGTCGCCCTGGACCGGCAGGGAAAGGACGGCCTTGGCCGACGAGACATCCTGTTTCTTGCCGGCAGCGGTCACGTCTGCGGCGACATGCTCCGCCGGGAACTTGCCGTGGAGACGATCCATCGCCACGGCGGCAAAACCGGCCTCCTGGGTCGAATAGCTTCCGGCATTGACCTTTTCGGAAATCTCCAGCGCCAGCGGCAGGGCGCCGCCGATGTCATCGGTCAGCGCCAGCGCCTCCAGTGCGAGGGCTTTGTCCCTCAGGCTGCTTCCGTAAGTGGCATAGCCCGCGGCATATTCCTCGAAACTGTCGGTGATCGTGCCGATGAGCTGCTTGGCGATCTGGGCCTTGCCCGTGACGGCATAGGCCGATGCAAGGACCCATTTGGCGCGGTAGCCCAGCCCGGCCGTCTCCTTGAGGCGGTTCATGGAACCGGCCTCCGGCGAGCCGGCTACGGCAAGGGTATAGAGCCGGTAGGCCTCGTCCAGTTCGCCGAACGCATCGTCGGCCTTGCGGCGGAAAATGCGGCACTGTTCCTTCTGATACTTCGTCCAGGCGCGCAGGACGCCCTTTTCAACAGGGAAGCCCTTTCCGCTGGCTTCGCTGAGGAACGCACCGGCCATGGAGCTGACCCATGGATCGGCGGCACGGGCGCCCGGCCAGTAGAGGAAGCCGCCGTCGCCGTTCTGCCGTGCGTACAGCTTGGAGATGATCGCGGGGATGCGCTCTTTCGCCTTGGCGGCGTCCGCATCGCCCAGCTGCGGGAGCAGGTGGAGCAGGGCGAGGCCGCGCGCGGAGAGCTGCTCGGAGCATTCGTACGGGTAATCACCCATGTAGGAGGCGACCGCTGCCGCATCCAGGGCAGGGAAGACGGCCAGTTCCAGGGTTCCGCCTGTCGCGGCCTCGAAGGAGGCCTGTTTTCCGGGATCGACCTTTTCCCGGGCCGTCAGGCGGATCACCGGGTTCGGATTGCCGACGGAAAGGGCGACGGTCTCATGGGCCTTGTGGCCGTTGCCGCTGGCATTGACCGTAAACTTCGCCGTCCCTTCCCCGGTGGTGACGATGTGGAACCGGGCGACCTTGTCGCCGGCCTTGCTGAAACTGAGGGAGGTGGAGGCCGGCCCTTCGATCCGGACCGGGCCTTCCGCCGCGATGCGGACGGTCACGTCGCGGACATCGTCTTCCATCGCGAACACATTGACCGGCAGGGTGAAAGCCTCGCCTTCGGAAACCGTCCTCGGCAGCGTGCTGAGGACCATCAGCGGTGCCTTGACCGCCACGGTCTTGTCCGTGGCGCCATACGCGCCGTCATGCCCGGCGACAACCATCACACGCACGCTGCCGACATACATCGGAAGCGTGATCTTATGGGTGAAGGAGCCTTTCTTCAGGGTGAAAGGTCCGAGGAACTTGACGACCGGGTTGAAGCGGTTGTCCTTCTTGGCCGCGACGATGTTCTCCTGGTCGCCGCCGATGCTGGCGACGGGGGAGAAACGGCCGCTGAAGGCGCCGATGACCTCGTCGAAGAGGTCCCAGGTCCGCACGCCGAGCGCTTCCGTCTCATACATCGCCGACCAGGGCTGCGGGGTCTTGAAGCCCGTCAGGTCGAGCAGGCCTTCGTCCACGATGGCCAGGGTATAGGTCATCTCCCGGCCGGATTTCTCGCTGACCTGGACGGTGAAAGGTTCCTCCGGATGGATGCTGGCCTCCATCTTGATGACCGGCTCCAGGTGCGAGGCCGGGTTGGTCACCGCGATGCGCTTGACGCCGTAAAGGCGCAGCGGCAGGTCGTTGGCGGCCGATCCGTACGGCTGGATGAGGGTGATGTGGACATAGAAATTCGGGGCCATTTCCTTCGTTATGGGGATCCGGACCGCCGTGTCGCCGCCGGCCGAAGTGGATACCCACTGGCGGGAGAGGACGCGGCTGCCGTTCTCCAGCGAGACGAGCGCGCGGCCGCCTGCCGCAGCGGGGATGTACACCGTGGCAACCTCGCCGGCCTCATAGGCCTCCTTGTCGGAGGAGAAGGTCAGCATGGTCAGCGCCTCCGGGTCGCGGCGGTCGGCGCGTCCGCGGGTGGCGGGCCAGTCGATGGTGACGATATCACCGGAGACATGGCCGCTTTCCGTGTCGCGGACAAGGACCAGGTAGCGGCCCCAGGTCGGGTAATCGACCCGGATGGTGAAGGAGACGTCCTTGCTGGCGGAGGAGGTCAGCGTGCCGGAGAGGATCGGCTCGGCATCGCTGCCGTTCACATAGGAATCCAGTTCCTCGCGGCGGCTTTCCCACCACCAGCGCCAGTCGAGCTTGAAGACGCGGTATTCCAGCGGATGGCCGCCTACGCGCTTCCCGGCCGCATTCACGACCGCGATCTGGACCTTGTTGTCCCGGTCGGTCTCCAGGTAGTCCCCTTCCGGGAATTTGACGCCCACATAGGCCTGGAACGGGGAATAGGGGAGGGTGGCCGTGGTAAAGCTCTCGTCGCCGCCGTTCTCCTCGACCGTCGATACGACGAAGGCGGTAAGCATGCCGGGCGCATTCTCCGCATCCGGCAGGCTCACCTCGACGGTGGCCTCGCCATTCTCATCGAGTTTGGTCCGGTAGAGTTCGGTTTCGCTCCGTGCGAAGGTGGAGGCGGGATTGCGGAAGATGTAGCCGTCGAATCCCTGGAACGTGGTCGTGCGGGAAGAGAGGGTCATCGTCGCATGGGCCTTGAGACCGGATGCGGGGGCGCCGGTCAGCCAGGCGGCATTGACGGAGACGGGCAGTTTCGTCCCGGCCTCCAGTGTCTTGACGCCGAATTCCGTGTTGATTTTCAGACGGTTCGGCTTGATGGTCTCGAGGTGGAGGCTCTTGTGGAACGAGACGCCGCCGACCTTGACATAGGCGTTCCAGAAGCCGGTCGGATCCTGCGCGGCCGTCGGGATGTGGAAGGTGAAGAAACCGTCCTGGCCGACCGCCGTCTTCCGGGAGTGGAACTGGCCTTCCGGCGTGTAGAGTTCAAGGGTGGCGGGATGGCCGGCGGGGAGGGGCTTGTCCCGGTCGGAGACAAGCAGGGTGACGTGGAGGGTGTCGCCCGGACGCCAGACGCCGCGTTCGCCGTAAATGAATCCCTTCAGTCCGCCGGTGAGCCGCTTTCCGCCGACATCGAAACGGCTGAGGGACTTTTCGTTCGCGTCCGTGACCTTGAGGTAGCTGGTGCTGTTCCCGCTGCGGGCGACGACGGCGAACGGCCGTCCATCGACGGCGAGTTCGGCCATGCCTTCGCCGTCGCTCTTGCCGGAGGCGATCTTCTGCAGCTGGAAGTTATACACGTCGAGGGTCGCCCCTGCGAGCGGCTTCGCGCTGATCAAGTCGGTGGCGGTCAGCCAGATGCGGTCGCCGCCGGCGTATTTCGCCACGAGGCCGATGTCCGAGGTCAGGAGGTTGACCGTCGGGAAACGGTCGCTTTCCATGTAATAGGAAGGGGTGTCCGGGTCGTCCCGGTCGTCCCAGTCATACAGGTCCCAGTCGAAAGAGTTGTCCCAATAATAGGTCTCCGGGGTATCCCAGACGGCCATTTCCTCGGGCGTCGGCGTCCCGTCGGAGATCTCGGTCATCGGGGAGAGGGTCGAGGCGTCCTTGTTGTAGAGCGAGTATTCCGGCTTGAAGGACAGGTGGATGCGGTAGATCGCGCCGGGCTCCTTGCGGAAAAGGCCGGAGAGGTCGATGGAGAAGTCCTGCCATTTGTGGAGGTCCTTCGAGGGGTTGCCGGCGAGGTCGATCCGCTTGGAGCAGACCAGGCGGCCGGCGCGGCGGATGGAGGAGGATTCGTCCAGGTCGTTGTCCTGGAGGAACATCAGGATGTTGCTTTCATAGATCCGGATGACCCGCAGGTCCACCGCGCGCAGGTTGGCGCTGCGGAAGGGGAGGATGAGGCGGGCCTTGTCCGGGAGGATATTGCCCTGGACCGGCAGGATGACGGCCGGCTTGATCTCACTGCCCGCAAAGCGGCTGCTCCAGTCGGTTCCGAGGCGCACGCCTTCGGCGCTCTGGATGGTCCGGTGGACGGTCACGGTGATTTCGTCGGCCTTCTTGCCTTCGAACCAGGCGCGGGCGATGTTGTCGCTCACGCTGACATGGTAGCGGACCACCCCGTCGAGGGTGATATGGCCCTTCTCGGCCGCCTTCGGGGAAAGCGCCTCGCTGAACTGGACCTCGATGCAGGGATTGTCCTCATCGACATACCGGGCCGACAGGATGCGGAAATCCGTCTGTGCGGGAATGACGGCCTCCACCGGCGTGCATTCGAAATCGTCTCCCTCCAGCCGGAAGCGGATCGTCCGGTCCATCTCGCTGCGCGAGACACCGGCCACCTCGAAGCGGAAACTCTCCGTCCCGTCGGAAAGGTTGACCACGGTCGAGCCGTAGGGATACTCGCAGCGGAACATCCGGACGGCATCCTCCCGCGCGACCGGCTCGCTGAAGGTCAGCGTTCCCTTGACCAGGGCCTCGGTCTTGCCGGAGGGGATCGTAATCTCGTCCACCGTGATGCCGGCCTGCCGTTTGGCTACGCTGAAGCCAAAGCGGAAGTCCTTGAGTTCCTTATCCTTGACTTCCGCCACCTTCCCGAGCTTGAAGGTGCAGTTGTAGGCGGTGCCGTTGGTGAGGGCGCCTTCGTCCGGCAGGAATTCGACCGTGTGGTCGTCGGCCCACCGTACGGTTCCCTTCAGGGACGGCGAAAACTGGAACAGCCCTTCGGCGGACCGCGCCTCCTCCGGTACGGCCTCGACCAGGTCCACGCGGATGACCGAGCGGCTGGACACCGTCCCGCCCGTATAGGCTTTGACATATTCCGCATACGCGGTATCGGGAATCACGGGTGCGGCCTTCTTCGGCCCGCAGGCCACCGCTGCGACCATCGCGGCGACGGCAAGGATCAGAATGTGGAAACGTTTCATGGCGAACTCGCTCTTTGTAGCAAATATAGGTATTTTTGGGCGAAATCCCCTTCCGCAGGGGTTATTTTGCGGAGAAATCGTCCGTTTGTCGGCGGACGGTGGGCGAACTGTCGACGGGCGGTTGGCGGATTGACGGCAGACGGCATTTGGTGGACGGCATTTGGCAGGCAGAGGGGGGCAGGCGGAGGGCGGCGGCTCCATGGCGGGGAACGGCGGTCGCGGTCGGGGAAAGGGGTTCGTCCGGCTAACTCGCGCGGGGGACGGTGCCCCCGCGCTCAAACACACGCCGGCCGTCCTGACGGAACACCCCTTTCCCCGGGCTCCTCTGTAACCGTTCCCCTTAATATCCGCCGCCGCCCTCCGTCTGCCGCTTCCTCCATTTAAGCCGTGGCAGGTAAACACCTGCAAATCAAATGATAAAGCATGAGTGCTCCACCCCTTTTTAGGGGGCTCTTATTTGTAAACAGCTGATAACAAGACGCTTATCCGCCACGGCGTGTATCCCGAGGGACAGTCGCCAGCGGGCGTTCAGCGCCCCGCGCGGCGGCGGTAGCAGCGGAGGGTGTTCTGCATGAGCATGGCGATGGTCATGGGGCCGACGCCGCCCGGGACGGGGGTGATCCAGGCGGCGACGGGCTCGGCGGAGGCGAAGTCCACGTCGCCGCAGAGTTTGCCATCGGCATTGCGGTTCATGCCGACGTCGATGACGACGGCGCCGGGCTTGACCATGTCGCCGGTGACGAGGCCGGCGCGGCCGGCGGCGACGACGAGGACGTCGGCCTGCCGTGTCACGGCGCCGAGGTCGGCCGTGCGGGAGTGCGCGATGGTGACGGTCGCATGGCGGTCGAGCAGGAGCTTGGCGACGGGTTTGCCGACGATGTTGCTGCGGCCAACGACCACGGCCTGCTTTCCCTTGAGCGCCACGCCGGTGCTGTCGATCAGCCGCAGGATGCCGGCCGGGGTGCAGGGCACGGTGCAATCCTTCCCGATCCACAGGCCGGCGACGTTGGACGGGTGGAAGCCGTCCACGTCCTTGGCGGGATCGATGGCGTCAAGAACTTTCTCCTGGTCAATCTGTTCCGGAAGGGGAAGCTGGACGAGGACGCCGTCCACGGCCGGGTCCGCGTTCAATGCGCGGATGTGGCCGAGGAGCGTTTCCTCGGTGGTGTCGGCCGGCAGTTCGATGAGGCGGGATTCGATCCCGGTGTAGGCCGCGGCCTTCACTTTGTTGCGGACATAGACCTGGCTCGCCGGATTCTCCCCGACGATGATCACACACAGGCAGGGAATGCGCCCGCCTGCCGCCCGGATGGCTTCGACTTCGGCGCGGACCTCGTCCTTGACGAGGGTGCTCATGGCTTTTCCGTCAATGATCTTACCCATGGTATTCGAGCGCGCAATGCGCAATGTCATTTCGATGGAACAAATTGTCACAATGAATCTTGGCTACTTCCCGGTACACCCGTTCCCGGGCATCGGCCACATCCGTCCCGCCGGCGACGACCATCAGGACACGCCCGCCGGCGGTGACCAGCTGCCCGTCGCGGAAGGCCGTGCCCATGTGATAGACGCACCCGTCCACCGACTCCGTTCCCGCAATGGGGAATCCTTTGTCGTAATGGCCCGGGTAGCCTTTGGAAGCGAGGACCACCCCGAGCGTGACCCCGTCCCGCCAGCGCGGCTCAGGCGCCGGCCGGCCGGTGGCGACGGCCTCGAAGATCTCGTAGATGTCGCTTTCCAGCAGGGGCAGGACAACCTCGGTCTCCGGGTCGCCGAAACGGGCGTTGAACTCGATGACCTTGATGCCGGAAGGGGTCTTCATCAGCCCGCCGTACAGCACGCCGGAGAGCGGACGCCCTTCGGCGGCCATCGCGGCCGCGGCCTTGCACAGGATATTCTCATAGGCAAATGCCCGGTCCTCCTCCGTAATGAACGGCAGTCCCGTGTAGGCGCCCATGCCGCCGGTATTCGGCCCCTTGTCGCCGTCGAAGGCGCGCTTGTGGTCCTGGGAAAGGGGCATCGGATAGACGCGCTCTCCGTCCACGAAGCACAGGAACGAGAATTCCGGCCCGGTCAGGAAGTCCTCGATGACGACGCGGCCCTTGCCGAAGGCTTCGTCGAGGAGCATGGAGGCGAGCGCGGCGCGCGCCTCTTCGAGGTCCTGCGCGATGACGACGCCCTTTCCGGCGGCCAGCCCGTCGTACTTCAGGACGGCCGGGAAAGGCCGTCCGGCGACGTACGCCACCGCTTCGTCATAGGACGAGAAACTGCGGTAGGCGGCGGTCGGGATGCCATATTTGCCCATCAGTTCCTTAGCGAATTCCTTGGAACTCTCGATGGCGGTCGCCGCCCGGGTGTGGCCGAAAATGGCCAGTCCCGCGGCGCGGAAGGCATCCACGACGCCGGCGGCGAGGGAGGCTTCCGGGCCGACGACGGTCAGGTCCACCTGATTGTCCCGAGCAAAAGACAGCAACCCTTCCACGTCCGTGTCTTTCAGCGGGACGTTGAACGCCTGCTGCCCGATACCGGCATTGCCGGGGGCACAGTAGATCCGGGAAACCTGCGGACTGCGGCTCAGCGCATCCACGATGGCATGCTCCCGTCCGCCGGAACCGATGACCAGCACGGTTTTCCCGATGCAGTTCTCCAGCGTGATCTCCCTGTTTTCCGGGGCGATATGGGTCTGGGGTAACACGTAAATGCTTTCCATAAATCAATGTTTGAAATGCCTGACTCCGGTAAACAGCATGGCGATGCCCAGCTCGTCGGCCTTGGCGACGGCGTCCGCGTCGCGGATGCTCCCGCCCGGCTGGACGATGGCGGTCACGCCGTAGCGCCCGGCGAGGGCGACAGTGTCGTCGAACGGCAGGAAGCCGTCGGAGGCGAGCACGAGGCCTTCCGTGAATCCGGCGGCTTTCGCTTCTTCCAGGGCGATCTCCGCGGAGCCCACCCGGTTGGTCTGGCCGGCGCCGACGCCGATGGTGTGCCCATCCCGGACGACGGCTATCGCATTGGATTTCACATGTTTGACAATCTTCCAGCCGAAGTCGAGGTCGGCAAGGAGAGCCTCGGAGGGCTTCGCCTTCGTCACGCACATGTCAAGGGTCACTTTCTCGACCTGCGTGTCCAGCTGCTGGGCAAGCATGCCGCCGTTCACGCTGACATACTGCGGGACCGGCTTGTCGCTCCGGGTCATATCGACCTGCATGACGCGGAGGTTTTTCTTCGTCGCGAGGATTTCCAGCGCCTCGGGGGTATAGGACGGGGCGATGACGATCTCGAGGAAGATCGGCTTCATGCCGCGGGCCACCTCGGCGGTCAGTTCGCGGTTGACGCCGACGATCCCGCCGTAGATACTGACCTTGTCGGCCTCATAGGCGGCCTGCCAGGCCTCCTCGACGGTGGCGCCGACGGCCGCGCCGCACGGGTTCATGTGCTTGAGCGCGACGCAGAAGGGCTCCTCGAAATCGCGCAGGACGTTCAAGGCCGCGTTGGCATCCTGTATGTTGTTGTAAGACAACTCCTTCCCCTGGATCTGTTTCGCAAAGGCCAGGGAGAATGGCGCCGGCTCCAGGGCCGCGTAGAAGTTGGCGGACTGGTGCGGATTCTCGCCGTAGCGGAGCGGCTGCCTGAGGTCATATTCCAGGAAGAGCTTTTCCGGCAGCCCGGCCTGTGCCCGCATATAGGTGGCGATGCAGGCGTCGTATTCCGCCGTATGGGTATAGGCCTTGGCGGAGAGTTTGAGCCGCGTCTCAGGGGTGGTCGCGCCGTTTTCGCGGAGTTCGGCGAGGACGGTCCCATAGTCGGCGGGATCGCAGACGATGGTCACGTCGCGCCAGTTCTTGGCGGCGCTCCGGACCATCGACGGCCCGCCGATGTCGATGTTTTCGATGGCCTCTTCCAGGGTGACGCCCTCCTTCGCGATGGTCTGCCGGAAAGGATACAGGTTCACGCAGACGAGGTCGATGGTTTCGATGCCGTTCTCGGAGAGGGTCTCCATGTGGGCGGGCAGTTCCCGGCGGGCGAGGATGCCCCCGTGCACCTTCGGGTGCAGGGTCTTTACACGGCCGTCGAGGATCTCCGGGAAGCCGGTGACTTCGCTGATTCCGATGGTTTTCACACCCTCCCGCTCGAGGAGCTTCTGCGTCCCGCCCGTGGCGATGATTTCCCAGCCGAGGGCGACGAGCCCGCGGACGAAATCCACGAGTCCGGTCTTGTCGCTTACACTGACTAATGCTCTCATTATCAATAATTTTATATGATCCGTACGCCGGGGTCATCCGTCACCCGACCGATGATCGAGGCCTTTTCCCCGGCCGCTTCCAGGAGGGCGATCGCCTTTTCCGCCTCGGCAGGCGGGAGGACGGCGACCATCCCGATGCCCATGTTGAAGATATTGAACATCTCCCGGTGGGGGATGCCGCCGAGCCGCTCGAGCAGGCGGAACACCGGAAGGATCTCCCAGCTGCCCTCGCGGATCTCGATGCCCTGTCCCTCGCGCAGCACGCGCGGGATGTTCTCGTCGAAACCGCCGCCGGTGATGTGGCAGATGCCATGGACATCGCAGGCGCGGATGACCCCGAGCATCTGTTTCACATAGATTTTCGTCGGCGTCAACAGGACGTCGCCGAGCCGCCGGCCGCCCAGTTCGGGCACCGGGTCGGTGTAGGCGAGTCCGGCGTCCGCGACGATTTTCCGCACGAGGCTGAATCCGTTGGAATGGACCCCGCTGGAGGCGACGCCCACCAGCACGTCCCCGACGGCGACCTTCGTCCCGTCGATGAGGCGGGACTTCTCGACGACCCCCGTCGTGAAGCCGGCGATGTCGTATTCGCCGCCCGCATACATCCCGGGCATCTCGGCCGTCTCGCCGCCGACGAGCGCGCAGCCCGCCTGGCGGCAGCCTTCCGCGACGCCCGCGACGATGGCTTCGACTTTCGCCGGAACATTCTCACCCAGCGCGACATAGTCGAGGAAGAACAGGGGTTCAGCCCCCTGCGCGAGCACATCGTTGACGCACATCGCGACCGCATCGATGCCGACGGTGTCGTGCCTGTCCATCGCGAACGCGATCTTGAGTTTGGTGCCGACCCCGTCGGTGCCGCTCACCAGGACGGGCTCCTTCAGCCCGAGGGCGGCGAGGTCGAACATGCCGCCGAAGGAACCGATGTTCCCCATCGAACCGGTCCGGGCCGTGGAGGCCACGTGGGACTTGATCCGCCGGACGACCTCGTAGCCGGCTTCGAGCTTCACGCCCGCTTCTTCATAGGATTTTGCCATCGTTTATTCGTCGTTTTCTTCTTCGTACAGGAGGGTGGGGTATTCGCCCGTGAAACAGGCCTGGCAGGGATCCGCGCAGCCGAAGGCGGAGTCCCGGGTGGAGGCCGGGCTGAGGTAGCCGAGCGAATCGGCCTTGATCATGCGGCAGGCCTCTTCCAGCGACCGGGACGAGCACAGGAGCTCTTCCGGCGTGGAAGTGTCCACGCCATAGTGGCAGGTATATTTCATCATCGGGCTGGCGATGCGCACATGGACCTCCTTCGCGCCGGCCTCCCGGAGGAGCTCGACGATCTTCAGGCAGGTCGTGCCGCGGACGATGGAGTCATCCACCAGGACGATGCGCTTGCCGCCCACGATGCTGTGGACGGGGGAGAGTTTCATCTTCACGCCAAGTTCCCGCATCGACTGCACGGGCTGGATGAACGTGCGTCCGACGTACTTATGCTTGACCAGGCCCATCTCGAAGGGCAGTCCGCTGCCTTCGCTGTAGCCCATCGCGGCGCTCAGGCCGGACTCCGGCACGCCGACGACCAGGTCGGCGTCCGCCGGGCATTCCTTCGCGAGCCGCCGGCCCGCCTCCTTGCGGTAGGCGTGGACGTTGCAGCCGTCGATGTCGCTGTCGGGACGGGCGAAATAGATGTACTCCATCGCGCACATCCTGTATTTGCAGAAATGCGAATACAAGGTGCTGCGGACGCCTTTCCGGTCCAGGGAGACGATCTCGCCGGGGCGGACGTCGCGGAGGAAGGTGGCGCCCATGATGCCGAAGGCGCAGGATTCGCTCGCGACCACATAGCCGTCGCCGAGCCGGCCGATGCACAGCGGCTTGATGCCGTATTTGTCCCGGCAGGCATAGATCCGGTTCCTGGTCATGATAACGAAGGTGAAACCGCCCTCCATCATGTTCAGCGCCCGGACGATGGTATGGATGCGGTCTTCGTCCTGGGTCTTCTTGACCAGGTGGGCGAGCAGTTCGCTCTCGGTCCCGGTCTGGAAGATGGTGCCGTGCTTTTCCAGGAATTCGGCGATCTTCCCGCCGTTGATCAGGCTGCCCTCGCCGGCGACGGCGAAATCGCCCGACCGGTGGTGGAAGAAGACGGGCTCCACGTTGTCCAGCCCGCCTTTCGAGGCGTTGGCATACTTGACGGCCCCGATGCCCATCGAGCCCTTCAGCGCGGCGATGTTCTTTTCGTTGAACACCTCGCTGAGGAGGCCGAGGCCGCGGATGCGGTCGAATTTCCCCTTCTCGTCATACAAGGCGATGCCGGCGCCTTCCTGGCCCCGGTGCTGCAGGTTGTGCAGGCCATAGTAAATCAGGGTGGAGGCGTCCGGGACGCCGTAAACTGCAAGGACTCCCATCTTATGCTCCTTCTTTCAATACTTTTTCGAGACGTTCGAGGACGTTGCGGTACGAGGCGACAACGTCGCTCAGGTCCAGGCGGAAACGGTCCTTGTCGAGCCGCTCCCCGGTCGCCTCGTCCCAGAGGCGGCAGGTATCCGGGCTGATCTCGTCGGAGAGGATCAGGGTGCCGGTGTCGGCGGCCCGGCCGAACTCGAGCTTGATGTCCACGAGTTCGATGCCGGCCTGGTGGAACACCTTCTGCAGCAGCGCGTTCGCCTGCAGGGCTGTCCGCTCCATCCACGCGAGTTCGTCATAGGTGGCGATCCCGAGGGCGACCGCCTGGTGGGCGTTCACGAGCGGGTCGCCGAGTTCGTCGTTGTTGTAGCAGAAATCGACGACGGTGTTCGCCGGGCGGAAGCCGTCGGGGAGACCGAGCTTCACGGCGAGCGTGCCCGCAATCCGGTTATGGACAGTTACTTCCAGCGGCACGATGGCAATCTTGCGGCAGACCTGGTCCCGTTCGCCGTCCTGGAAGAGGAAATGGGTGTCGATCCCGTTCCGGTTGAGGTAGCCCAGCAGGAGGGCGGAAATCCGGTTGTTCATTTCCCCCTTTCCGATGAAACGGGCCCGCTTGACGCCGTTGTAGGCGAGGGTCACGTCCCGGAAATGGATGATGACCCGGTCCGGGTCTTCCGTGGCAAAGACCTTTTTCTCCTTGCCGTCGAAAATCAGTTCGTTTTTTGTCATTTATCTTTTCCTGAAGTAGTTGACTGCATTTTCAAACAGGGGCTGCCGGCGGTTGCCGGCGATGTTCCGGAATACGTTCTCCTCGTAGCGCTCGGAGTGGCCCATCTTGCCGAGGATGCGGCCGTCGGGGCTGAGGATGCCTTCGATCCCGTAGTAGGACCCGTTGGGATTGTCCACATAGCGGAAGGCGACCTGACCGCGGGCGAACAGGTCGCGGGCGAGGGCTTCGTCCACGACAAACTTGCCTTCGCCGTGGCTGAAGGCGATGCTGTGTCGCTCACCCGGGGTAAAGCCCCGGAGCCAGGGGGAACGGACGGAGACGACTTCGGTGGTCGCCATGAGGGAGATATGGCGGTTGATGTCGTTGCGGAACAGGGTCGGCGAATCCGGGGTCACGCAGCCGGTCTTCCCGTAGGGGAGGAGGCCGCTCTTGACGAGGGCCTGGAAGCCGTTGCAGATGCCGAGGATGAGGCCTTTCCGGGCAATGAGCCGCCCGATGGCGGCGGAGACCTTTCCGCTCGCGATGACGTTGGCGATGAATTTGCCGCTGCCGTCGGGTTCGTCGCCGGCGGAGAAGCCGCCGCAGAAGGCGAGGATATGGCAGTCGTCGATGCGGGCGGCAAGGGTGTCGATGGAGCGGAGGACATCGTCCGGCGTCAGGTTGCGGAACACGAAGGGGCGCACTTCGGCCCCAGCCCGGCGGAACGCCTTCGCCGTGTCGTAGTCGCAGTTCGTGCCCGGGAAGACCGGCAGGCAGACGATGGGCGTTTCCACTGCATCGAACGGATAATCAAGTTCTTCCGGAGAGAAAGGCTGCGGCTCGACCGCCGGTGCGGGCGCATCGAACTGGGGCTTCACGCGGGCGGGATACAAGCGGGCGTAACGCCCTTCATACGCTTTCTCGAGCGCATCGAGAGACAGTTCTTCGCCGTTGATGCGGAACCCGCCGCCGGTCACTTCGCCCATCGCCTCGAAGGGGCAGGCATCCGTCATCTCGAAAACGACGGAGCCGTAACTGAGGGAGAACAGGTCCGCTTCGGAAACCGAAACGTCCACGCCGAGGCCGTTGCCGAGGGCCATCTTCACGAGGGCTTCCGCCACGCCGCCGAACCCGACGGACCATGCGGAGACGACGGACCCGTCCAGGATCCTGTCATGCAGCCAGTTCCAGTTGGCCTTCAGCGCTTCGGTGTCGGGCATCCGGTTCGCCAGCGGGGTGTGCCGGAGCAGGCCGATGCGGTTGCCGGGCTTCTTGAATTCCGGGGAGATGACCGTCCGGGCATCGACGGTGGTGATGCCGAAGGCGACGAGGGTCGGGGGGACATGGATGTGCTCGAAGGTGCCGCTCATCGAATCCTTGCCGCCAATGGACGGCAGGCCGAGGGCCGCCTGCATTTTCAGCGTGCCGAGCAGGGCCGCGAGCGGCTTTCCCCAGGTGTGGGGATCGCGGGTCATCTTCTCAAAGTATTCCTGGTAGGAGAAGCGCATGCCCGACCAGTCCGCGCCCGAGCAGGCCACTTTCGTGCAGGCCTCGACGACCGCATAGGCCGCGCTGTGATAAGGGCTCCAGACGGCGAGGTCGGGGTTGTAGCCGAAGGCCATGACGCTGGCCGTGTCCGTGTAGCCGTCAACGGGGAGTTTCTGGACGGAAACCTGCGTCTCCGTCGCCTGGCGCTTCCCGCCGTAGGGCATCAGGACGGTCGAACGGCCGATGGAGGCGTCGAACATCTCGACAAGGCCCTTCTGGGAGGCGACATTGGGGGATCCGAGGACGGCGGCCATCTTCTCGGAAAGCGTGCGGCCTTCCGGATTCAGGGCGAAGGGGTTGCGGTCCTCCACCGCGCCGACGGCCGCCCGGGCGAAATGCCGGGCGCCGGCGCTGTCGATGAACGAGCGGGCGAGGTCGCAGACCTGCTTCCCGTGGAAGAACATCCGCATCCGGCCGCTGCCCGTGACGTCCGCCACGTGGGTGACTTCGACGTTGTCGGCCGCGCAAAGCGCCATGAACCGCTCTTTATCAGCCGCTTCCACGACCACCGCCATGCGCTCCTGGGATTCGCTGATAGCGAGTTCCGTGGCGTTGAGGCCGGCATATTTGGCCGGAACGCGGTCGAGGTAGATGTCAAGCCCGCCGGCGAGTTCGCCGATGGCGACGCTGACGCCGCCGGCGCCGAAATCGTTGGATTTCTTGATGAGGCGCGTGACTTCCGGGCGGCGGAAAAGGCGCTGGAGCTGCCGCTCCTCGGGCGCATTGCCTTTCTGGACCTCGCTGCCGCAGGTTTCGAGCGAACTTTCCTTGTGCTCCTTGGAGGAGCCGGTCGCACCGCCGATGCCGTCGCGGCCCGTCCGTCCGCCGAGCAGGAGGATCACGTCGCCGGGCGCGGGGCTTTCCCGCCGGACGGCGGAAGCCTTGACGGCGCCGACGACTGCGCCGATCTCCATGCGTTTGGCCGTGTAGCCTTCGGCATAGATTTCCCGCACGTGGGTCGTTGCAAGGCCGATCTGGTTGCCGTAGCTGGAATAACCGGCGGCCGCCTTGCGGCTGATCATCCGCTGGGGCAGTTTGCCGGGAATCGTGTCCGCCACGCGGGCGCAGACGTCGCCTGCCCCGGTAACGCGCATGGCCTGATAGACGTAAGCGCGGCCGGACAGCGGGTCGCGGATCGCCCCGCCGAGGCAGGTGGCCGCGCCGCCGAACGGCTCGATCTCCGTCGGGTGGTTGTGGGTCTCGTTCTTGAACTGGAGGAGCCATTTCTCCGGTTTCCCGTCCACATCGACGTTCACGAAGATGCTGCAGGCGTTGTTCTCCTCGCTCTGCTCCAGGTCGTCCAGCTTGCCGTGGGCACGGAGCCAGCGGGCGCCGATGGTCGCCAGTTCCATCAGGCAGAGGGGCTTTTCCGTCCGGCCGAGCTCCTCCCGCATCCGCCCGAGCAGTCCGAGCGAACCCTCGATCTCCTCGCGCAGGAAGGATGCATCAACCGTAATCTCCTCGATTTCAGAGGTAAAGGTCGTATGGCGGCAATGGTCGCTCCAGTAGGTGTCGAGGATGCGGAGTTCCGTCTCGGTGGGATCCCGCCGTTCGGCGCGGAAGTAATGCGCCACCTCGCGGAGATCGTCCGCGTTCATGGCGAGGCCATGGGCCTTGCAGAAGGCCTCATAGCCGCTCTCGGTCAGGTCGCGGAAGCCCGACAGGTCCTCCAGCGGCTTCACGTCGCCCTGCTCCCCGAAGTCCAGGACGGACAGGTCCTTCTCCCGGCATTCCACGGGGTTGATGAAGTAGGGCCGGATCTTCGCCAGCGTCTCTTCGGGCGTGGCATCATCGAAAACCAGCAGCCGCGCGCTGCGGATCCGGATGTCGGCCGCCGGGTCGATGAGGTGGACGCAGGCGACGGCGGAGGAGGCACGCTGGTCGAACTGGCCGGGAATGTATTCCACGGCGATGTATTTCTTCCCCTCGAGGGGGAAACGGTCGGTGACGGTGTCCGTAGCCACCTCTCCGAATACGCTGTAACGGCACTGCTCCAGCAGCGTGTCGGAAAAGCCGTCCAAGTCGTACACCTGGATGAGCCGGAGGGAGGGGAGCTGCAGGGACAGGTTCTCGTTGAACTCCGCGAGGAGACTGGCCGCCTCCACCCGGAATGCTTCCCTTTTCTCTACAAAGATGCGTCGAGTCTTCATAATTTATAAAGCGGATGCCCACCGTTGCGGGGTGCGCGGGTGGGCATCATGTCAGATTACGGTTTGCAGGACCTTGTCGCTTTGGACTCTCCGGAATTCCGCGAGTTTCCCTGCGAGGCCTTCGTCCGAGAGGGCGAATATCGCAGCCGCGTAGAGGGCGGCATTCTTCGCCCCGTCGATGGCCATCGTCGCGACGGGGATGCCGGAGGGCATCTGGACGATGGAGAGCAGGGAATCCAGGCCGCCGAGCGCCTTGGACTTCACGGGCACGCCGATGACGGGGAGGGTCGTGAGGGCGGCGATCACGCCCGGCAGGTGGGCGGCTCCGCCCGCTCCGGCGATGACGGCGCCGAAACCCTGCCCGGCCAGGCCGGCGACGTAGTCGGCGAGCGGCCCGGGATTGCGGTGGGCGCTGAGGACGCGCTTCTCGTACGGGATGCCGAACGCTTCGAGCGTTTCCCAGGCCGGGGCCATGACGTCCCGGTCGCTGGCGCTGCCCATGATGACGGCTACCTTCCTCATGCGAAGAAGAGCTTGGAAAGGGTCATCGGGTCGATGTATTCGCCGTCCTTGTACACGCGCATGTTGCCGGAGGCGATCTCGTCGATGAGCATCACCTTGCCGTCGGCGTCGTACCCGAACTCGAACTTGATGTCGTAGAGGACCAGGCCCTTTTCGAGCATGTCGTCCGCGACGATGCGGGTGATGCGCTGGGTCATTTCCTTGATGGCGTCGTACTGCTCCGCGGTCATGATGCCGAGGACGATGAGGCCGTCCTTGGTCACGAGCGGGTCGCCCTTCGCATCATTCTTGAACGTCATTTCCACGTAGGCAGGGAGGTCGGCGCCCGGTTCGATGTACTCGCCGTAGCGGCGGATGAAACTCCCGACCGCCTTGTGGCGGCAGATCACCTCCAGCCCGTGGCCGAAAACCTTGGCGGGCAGGACTTCCATGGTCGTGTTGGCGAGGTCCGCGCTGACGAAGTGGGTGCGGATGCCGGCGGCATTGAGTTTCTCGAAGAAATGGATGGACATCCTCAGGTTGACGTCGCCGACCCCTTCGATGGTCAGGCCGATGGAGTTTTCACCCGGATCGAACACGCCGTCCTTTCCGGTGCAGTCGTCTTTGAACTTGAGGAGATAGTGACCGTTGTCGAGAGCGAAGACATCCTTGGTCTTACCCGTGTAGATACGTTCCATATATACAAAAGGTTTAAGAATTACCACTAACAACGGGATACAAAGTTACGCGGAAAATCCGAACGGCGCAAGGGCGTCCCTTCCTTTTTTCAAACTTTTTTTCAACATGGTACCTGTTGATAATCATCGAAAATTTGCAAAGTCGGAACTTATTCTTTATCTTTGCTTTCGATATGTTCAGGAACATCGCTCATTTCCATCACCATTTCCCGGCCCGATAGGTCTGGTGAGCGGAGCGTGTCCGGAAAGACGCGGGGGGGCTTGCCAGGCGGCAGGTCCCCCTTTTATTATTAAGGTGTCGAACGACTTGACAAAGGATGAATATGATCAGATTGGCAATCCAGTCCAAGGGACGGCTGAACGAGGACAGCCTCAAACTCCTCCGCGACGCGGGCATCGGCGTCGATGACGCGAAGCGGAAATTCCTCGGCAAGGCGGAGAATTTCCCGCTGGAGGTCCTGTATCTGCGGGATGACGACATCCCCGGGGTCGTCGCGGACGGCGCGGCGGACATCGGCATCGTCGGACTCAACGAGGTGGCCGAGACCGGCGCCGCCGTGGAGACGGTCCGGAAACTCGCCTTCGGCCACTGCCGCCTTTCGCTGGCGGTCCCGAAGACGGTATTCCCCGCTCCGGAGGACTTCTTCCCGGCTTGGCTGCAGGGGAAATCCATCGCGACGTCCTATCCCCGCATCCTCCGGAAGTATCTGGATGAAAGCGGGATCGATGCCGAGATCCGGGAAATCCGGGGCTCGGTGGAGATCGCCCCGGCGGCCGGAATCGCCGATGCCATCTTCGACATCGTGTCCTCCGGCGGGACCCTGGTCTCGAACGGGCTCGTGGAGGTGGCGTCCGTGCTGCGGAGCGAGGCCGTGCTCATCGCCCGCCCCGGGCTTCCGGCGGAAAAGCAGGCGCTGCTGGAGCGGATCCTCTTCCGCTTCGACGCCGCCCTGGAGAGCCGCGGCAAGAAGTATCTGCTGATGAACATCCCTACCGACCGGCTGCAGGAGGCCTTCTCCCTGCTGCAGGCGATGCGGAGCCCGACCGTCATGCCCCTGGCCATCCCGGGCTGGAGCTCGGTCCACTCCGTCGTGGAGGAAGCCTCTCTCTGGCAGACGGTCGAGCGGCTCAAGGCCATCGGCGCGGAGGGCATCCTGGTGCTGAACGTGGACAAGATCATCGACTGACCATGAAAAGGTACATCGAAGCGGACCGGTCGCTCTGGCCGGCCCTCACCGCCCGGGTCAGCCGGGACGATGCCGCCCTCCAAGGCCGGGTCGCGGAAATCCTTTCCCGCGTCCGCGGGGAAGGGGATGCCGGCCTGCGGGCTGTCGTAGCGTCGATCGACGGGACGGTCCCCGCGGACTGGCGGGTCAGCGAGGCGGAATTCGCCGAAGCGGAAAAAGCCGTTCCTGCGGCCCTGCAGGCGGCCATCCGCGCCGCTTACGCCCGGATCCGGACCTTCCACGAAAAGCAGCGCCCCGGGGAAGTCGTCTGGGACGACGGGGAAGGCATCATCTGCCGCAGGCGCTACCTGCCGGTCGGCCGCGCGGGACTTTATGTCCCCGGCGGTTCGGCCCCCCTGTTCTCGACCGTTCTGATGCTGGCCATCCCCGCTGCTGTGGCGGGATGCAGGGACTGCATCCTTTCGACGCCGCCGGACAAGGAAGGCCGCATCGCCCCGGCGATCCTCTTCGCCGCCCGTCTCTGTGGCATCCGGACCGTGTTCAAGCTCGGCGGCGCCCAGGCCATCGCTGCCATGGCCTACGGCACGGAGACGGTCCCGAAATGCGACAAGATTTTCGGACCGGGTAACCGCTATGTCCTGAAAGCCAAGCAGTTGGTTAACCGTGAAGGCGTCGCCATCGACATGCCGGCCGGACCGTCCGAGGTCATGGTCATCGCGGACGTAAGCGCCGTGCCGGCCTTCGTGGCGGCAGACCTCCTGTCCCAGGCCGAGCATGGCCCAGACAGCCAGGTGATGCTCGTCTGCGCCGATGCGGCGATGGCCGATGCCGTCGAGGCGGAAGTCGCGCGCCAGAAGGCGCTCCTGCCGCGGCAGGGCATCGTCGATGCCGCCCTGGCCGAGAGCCGCATCCTCGTTTTCGCCGACCCGGCGGACCGGATGGACTTTGCGAACGCATATGCGCCGGAACATCTGATCCTTGCGACGGAGAACGCGGCGTCCGACGCGGAGTCGGTCACGGCGGCGGGCAGCGTCTTCATCGGCAACTACGCGCCGGAGAGCGCCGGCGACTATGCCAGCGGCACCAATCACACCCTGCCGACCCTCGGCCTCGCTTCCGCCTGGAGCGGGCTCGGCGTCGACAGTTTCCTGCACGCCGTCACCTATCAGCAAATCTCGCGGGAAGGCCTGTCCCGTCTGGGAGATACCATCATCGGCATGGCCCGGGCCGAGGGGCTGGACGCCCATGCCGAAGCCGTACGCATCCGACTGGAGGGAGATTATGGAAAGAACTGACATACTGCGTCTTGTGCGGGACAATATCCGCAATCTGGAGCCGTATTCCACGGCGAGGGACGAGTACCGCGGGGCCCTTGGCATCCTTCTGGATGCCAATGAGAACCCGTACGGTGAAGGCCTGAACCGCTACCCGGCCCGCCTGCTCCGCTCGCAACTGCTCGAACGCATCGCGTCGTTGAAAGGTTTTGCGCCGGAACAGGTTTTCCTCGGCAACGGGAGCGACGAGTCCATCGACCTCTGCTACAGGGTTTTCTGCCGCCCGGGGATCGATAATGCCGTCGCCATCGCCCCGAGCTACGGCATGTACCGGGTCTGTGCCGATGTCAACGACGTGGCATACCGCGCCGTGCCCCTGGAGCCGGACTTCTCCCTGCCGGTCGACCGGCTGCTGGCCGCCGCGGACGGGAACAGCCGGCTCCTGTTCATTTGTTCCCCGAACAATCCGACCGGCAATGCCTTCCCCGAGGCGGACATCCGCGCCCTGCTGGAGCGTTTCCCCGGCATGGTCGTGCTGGATGAGGCCTACGCCGACTTTTCCGGGCAGGGGTCTCTCTCCCGTCTGCTGGCCGAATATCCCCGTCTCATCGTCCTGCAGACCCTTTCCAAGGCCTGGGGCCTGGCGGGACTCCGCATCGGCATCACCCTGGCCGACCCCCGGATCATCACCCTCTTCGACCGGGTCCGCTATCCCTACAACATCGGTACGGATACGCTCGCCCTGGCGCTCCGGAGCCTCGATCCGGTCCGCACGGCGGCGGAGGTCGCTACCTTGAAGGCGGAGCGGAAGATGCTGATTGACAAGTTGAAAGGCTTCCGCTGCATCCTTCACGTCTTCCCGAGCGACGCCAATTTCCTGCTGGTGCAGACCCCGGACCCGAAGGGCCTGTACCGCCATCTCCTCGCCGACGGCATCATCGTCCGCGACCGCTCCACCACGGCCGGCTGCGGCCCTGCCCTCCGCCTGACAATCGGTACGCCGGAAGAAAACCAAAAGCTTCTCCAAAGCCTCCAAGCCTATGAACGCCAAGCCTAAAGTCCTATTCATCGACCGCGACGGCACGATTCTCCGCGAGCCGGAGGACGAGCAGATCGACAGCCTGTCGAAATTCCACTTCGTGCCCGGCGCCATCGGGGCGCTCCGCGTCCTCCGCGGCTTGCCGTACCGGCTGGTCCTGGCCTCCAACCAGGACGGCCTCGGAACGCCCGCCTTCCCGGAGGAGACCTTCCGTCCTTGTCATGAACTGATGCTGGAAACGCTTTCCGGTGAGGGCGTTACGTTCGACGACGAACGCATCGACGTGACTTTCCCTGCAGACGGAGCACCGACGCGGAAACCCGGCACGGCCCTGTTCAAGGACTATTTGGACGGCGCATACGACATGGCGGGCAGCTACGTCATCGGCGACCGGCTGACCGACGTGCAGTTCGCGAAAAACCTCGGTGCTCAGGCCATCCTGCTGGCGGATCCCGCCGCCGTCGAGGATGCCGTGCGCCAGGCTTGCGTCCTTGTCACGGAGGACTGGTCGGCGATCGCTGAATTCCTCCGCCGGGGCGTCCGCCGCGCCGAGCGCGTCCGGGAGACGCGCGAGACGCGGATCCGCGTTGCCGTGGACCTCGACGGCCGGATGGAATCCCATGTCGATACGGGCCTCCGCTTCCTCGACCACATGCTGGACCAGATCCCACACCACAGCGGCATCGCCCTGCAGGTGGACGCAAAGGGGGACCTGGACATCGATGAGCACCATACGATGGAAGACATTGCCATCACCCTCGGCGAGACCCTCCTGGCGGCGCTCGGCGACCGCCGGGGCATCGCCCGCTACGGCTTCGCCGTGCCGATGGACGAGTGCGACGCCCGGGTCCTGCTGGATCTCGGCGGGCGGACGGACTTCGCCTGGAACGTCGTTTTCACCCGGGAATATGTCGGGGACACGCCGACCGAGATGTTCAAGCATTTCTTCCATTCCCTCTGCACGGCGCTCCGCTGCAACCTCCACATCGAAGCCGCGGGGGAAAACAACCACCACCTCGCCGAGGCCGTCTTCAAGGCTTTCGCCCGGGCGCTCGGCTGCGCGGTGCGGCAGGAGCCGTTCCGCTATGACATCCCCAGCAGCAAAGGCATGTTATGATCGCGGTCGTGGACTATGAGGCCGGCAATGTCCGGTCGGTATTGAACGCACTGCAGCGCTGCGGGGCGGGGGAGACCGTCCTGACGGCCGATCCTGCGGTGCTCCGCGCCGCGGACAAGGTCATCCTGCCCGGCGTGGGCGATGCATCCGTGGCTGTTGCGAGCCTCCGCACAGCGGGTCTGGATGCGCTGATCCGGTCCCTTTCCCAGCCCGTCCTCGGCATCTGCGTCGGCATGCAGATCCTCTGCCGCCACACGGAAGAGGGCGATGCGGAAGGGCTCGGCATTTTCCGCACCGATGTCCGCCGCTTCCGTCGGACCGATCCTTCGCTGAAGATCCCGCACATGGGATGGAACATCCTGACCCACAGGCAGTCCCCGTTGTTCGAGGGCTTCCCGGAGGATCCCTTCGTCTATTATGTCCACTCCTATTACGCGGATATCTGTCCCGACACCGTCGCCCGGACCGTCCATGGCGTTCCGTTCAGCGCGGCGCTCCGGCGGGACAATTTCTACGGCACCCAGTTCCACCCGGAGAAGAGCGGTCCCGCCGGGGCCCGGATCCTCCGCAACTTCCTCGCCCTATGATTACGATCATTCCCGCCATCGACCTGTTCGCGGGCCGTTGCGTCCGGCTGTCCCAGGGCGATTTCGCCCGCGAGACCCGGTATCCGGAGCGCCCGGAGGAAATGGCCGCGCGTTTCCTGGAAGCCGGCCTCCGGCGCATCCATGTCGTGGACCTGGAGGGCGCCAAGGCGGGGCGTCCGATGAACCTGCCCGTGCTGGAACGCCTCGCCGCCATCGGGGGCCTGGACATGGAATGGGGCGGCGGCCTCAAGACGGAATCCGACCTGGAAACGGTCCTGGAGGCCGGTGCCGGCCATGTCATCCTCGGGACCGTCGCCGTCCGGGAGCCGGACTTTTTCCGCCGCGCGCTCGACCGTTTCGGCCCGGAGCGCATCATCCTCGGGGCCGATGTCCGCGGCACGGCGGTCGCGACGCACGGCTGGCTGCAGGATTCCGGCACGGACATCACCGATCTCATCTCCTCCTTCCTCCCGGCCCTCTCGGAGGTCATCGTGACCCAGATCGCCCGGGACGGCATGCTCGGCGGGGCTGACGTCGCTCTCTACCGCCGGTTGCAGGACCGTTTCCCGGGGGTGACTTTCACCGCCAGCGGCGGCATCGGCTCCGTCGCGGACATCCGCGCCCTCGAATCCGCCGGTATCCCGCGCGTCATCGTCGGGAAGGCCTTGTATGAACATAAGATACGCCTGGAAGAGCTATGGTCGCCAAACGCATAATTCCCTGCCTGGACGTCAAGGACGGCCAGACCGTCAAGGGGATCCGCTTCCAGGGCCTCCGCAGCGTCGGCGACGCCGTGGAGCTCGGGGCGAAATATGCCGCAGACGGTGCCGACGAGCTGGTCTATCTGGACATCAGCGCTTCGCAGGAAGGCCGCCGGACATTCACCGCGCTGGTTTCGGCCATCTCCGCACGGATCGACATCCCCTTCACCGTCGGCGGCGGCATCGGCTCCCTCGCGGACGCCGCCCGCCTCCTGGAAGCCGGCGCCGACAAGGTATCGGTCAACAGCGCCGCCCTCCGCGACCCCTCGCTCATCGATGCCATCGCCAGCCATTTCGGCAGCCAGTTCGTCGTCGTCGCCATCGATGCGAAGACCGTCGACGGCCGCTGGATGGCGACGACCCACGGCGGCAGCCGGCCGACCGACCGCGAGCTCTTCGAGTGGGCGAAAGAGGCCCAGGAGCGCGGTGCTGGCGAGATCCTCTTCACTTCCATGGACCATGACGGGACGAAGAAGGGCTATCCCTGCGAGACCTTCGCCCGCCTCTGCGACAGCCTTTCCATCCCGGTCATCGCCTCGGGCGGCGCCGGGAGCGCGGAAGACATCGCCGCGGTCCTCACCGACGGCAAGGCCGACGCCGCCCTTGCCGCCAGCATCTTCCATTACGGCGAAACAACCATCCGTCAACTCAAGGACGACCTTGCCTCCCGGGGCATCCCCGTCCGCATCCTACCGCAATATGGCAACGCTTGATTTTACAAAAAACGCCGACGGCCTCGTTCCGGCCGTCATCCAGGACGCCGCGACCGGCAAGGTCCTGATGCTGGGATACATGAACGCCGAAGCCTGGGAGAAGACCTGCTCGACCGGTCTTGTCACTTTCTGGAGCCGCAGCCGGAAACAGCTGTGGGTCAAGGGAGAGACCAGCGGGAACTATCTCCATGTCGTGGAAACGTACGTGGATTGTGACGCGGACACGGTCCTCGTCAAGGCCCGTCCCGACGGCCCGACCTGCCACCGGGGCACGGTCTCCTGCTTCGACACGCCGGCCGAGGAAGGCTTTCTCGGCGCCCTCGAACAGGTGATCCAGGGCCGTCACGCCGAAATGCCCGAAGGCCACTACACCACGCTCCTGTTCAACAAGGGCGTGAAGAAGATTTCCCAGAAAGTCGGCGAAGAGGCGGTCGAAACCATCCTCGAAGCGGCTACCGGCGACCTCGACCGCTACATCTACGAAGCCTCCGACCTCCTCTACCACCTCCTCGTCCTGAACGAACAGATGGGCGTCACCCTCGCCGACCTCCAGAAGGAACTCCTCTCCCGGCATAAATAGTTTCATTCTCCGGAAAGCAAAGGAACAGGGTCCGGACTTCAGAAGAGTCCGGACCCTGTTCCGTATCCGGAGGCCTTCGGCCGACCGGGTGAGGCTTTTTCAAACGGCCGGGCCGTTTAGAAAATATAGTTCAGTCCGATGTTGATGCCGAGGTTGACGCCGTCGTTCGGGTCGAAGCACTTGCCGAACTCGAAGTTGATGTTGAAGTTCTGGTTCATGATCACATGGAGGCCGATACCGGCGCTCATGTGGAGCTTCTGGGCGCCTTCCTGGTAGAAGTCCTTGGCCGTATAGGTCGTGGTCTTCTCCGTAGCCTTGTCCGTGATGGTGTTGATGAGGGTGATGTCGCCGGCGAGGGCCTTCATCTGCTCGGGGCGGTACGGCTGGACGATCATGCCGGCATCGAAGAACGGGTTGGTCGCGAGGGTCCAGTTCTGGTTGATCCAGCGGAACTTGGCGAAGCTCCAGCGGAGCTCGGTGTTGAGCCAGGCGTAACCGTTGCCCTGGAGGCGGTTGGCGATCGTACCGCGGACGGTGCAGGTGGAACCGAGGCCTTCCGTGTTGATCTGCTTCATGTTGATGGACTGGATGCTCTGGAGCATGTAGTACGGGGCGTTACCCCAGATCAGGCCCTGGTATGCGAGGTGGGCGCCGAAGGTGAGGCGGTCCTGGACGATCGGGATGAACTGCTTGAAGTGGACGGCCAGTTTCAGGTAGTTGTTGTCATGCTTGGAGATGATGTCCGGGGAGCCGAACATGTACACCTCGAGGTTGGTGCCGCGGGTCGGGTTGTTCTCGTGGTCGCGGGAGTCGAAGACGACGCCGGCCTTGAATTCCAGGTGCTTGCCGCCGTCTTTCTCGGCCTCGGGGATGACATTGTGCTTGACATAGAGGTCATAGAGGGAGATGTCGCCGCCGAGCTGGCCGGGAAGGTTGTTAAGGCCCTTGTTCTCGGCATGGCCGGTCTTGATGCCCCAGTAGGTGAGGCCGGCCGCCCAGCCCCAGCGGCTCTCGCCGAAGGTGCCCTGGAAGCAGGTGGCGACGCGGAAGATGTCACGGCGCATCAGGTAGAAGCCCTGTCCGTCCGGGACATAGCCGAACTTGTCGTTCGGGCCGGTGATGCGGTCGAGGGCGGGGAGATAGACGGAGTTGCCGCCGTTGAAGCCGTAGAAGCTCGTGGTCTTGTTGCCGAAATAGGAGACGGCCGCGGAGACACGGATGCCCGGGATCAGGTATTTGCTGTCGAAGAAGCTGTGGTACACGGAGTTGCCCTTGGAATACCAGGAGGCCTCGACGTTGGCCTTCCACATGTATTCGGGATAGGTGGAGCCGTCGCCGTACCAGTAGATATCGGTCAGGGCGCCGTAGTGCCAGCCGAGGTCGGAGGAATAGCCGACCGCCGGGAGGGGGCCGAAGTTGAGTCCGGTCTTCGCCACTTCCTGGGCGGAGAGGGACAGGGTCGCCGCGAGGGCGACAAGCAGGGTGATGGTTTTTTTCATGTTATCAATAAATTGTGGATTATCCGAGTAACTGGCAGATCAGCACGCCGAGGTAGTTGCCGGCGGCGTAGCCGATGACGCCGATCGAAAGGCCGGGCATGAGCACGCGGCTGTTCTTCATCGAGGCCGCGATCATCGGGACGAAGGGCGGCGAGTTGATGTAGGTGACGGAGGCGATGACGGCGGTGTCCGCATCGACCTTGAAGAGCTTCGCGGAGAGGAGCTGGAGGGTCAGGGAGACGATTTCCATGAAGAAGAGGAAACCGATGATCCAGAGGACCCCCGACAGGTCCATCGCCCGGAGGTTGGCCATCGAGGCGACTACGACCGAGAAGATGTAGATGAAGTACATGCCGATGTCGTAGCCGTACTTGCGGTCGTGGAGCGGCTTGATGAACGAGGCCGCGATCGAGAGGGTCGTCAGGGCGAGGAAGAAGTACATCATGAAGGTCCCGGGCAGGATCTTGGTCAGGCCGAAGCCGATGCCGGCGGAGACGCCGACGACCACGAGCGTCGCACCGAAGAGGATGAGCGCATCCTTGATGCCGCCGCTGGTGAGCAGGCCCTTGTAGGGGTTCTCGTCCGCCTTTTCCATCTCGCGCTTGACCGCCGCCTCGTCATAGGCAGCGTCCAAAGTCTTGACGGGCAGGAACTTCCGGGCGAGCCGGATGCCGAAGGCCATGATGAAGACCAGGTAGGTGAACGAGACGATCATGTCGCAGGTGTTCAGGATCACGAACTGGCTGTCCGGGGCGCCGAGACTCTTGCTGACGGCCGCCATGTTGACGGTGCCGCCGGTCAGGCAGGCCGTGTACATGCCGGCCACCTTCGGCGCGTCGGGAATATGGCCGGCGAAGATCGGGTAGCCGGCCGCGACGGCGACGACGACAGCAATGAGGCCGGTCACCATCGCGATGACCTGGTCGCGCGTCTCGCCCTTCCGGTAGGTGAAGGAGAAGAGCATCATCGGGATGGCCAGCGGGATCATCGCATTCGTAAACAGGTTCTGCATCTTTCCCAGGGCTTCCGACGCATTGGTCTCAGGCGGCGGGAAGATGCCGAGGTTGGCGACGATGGCGCCGAGGAAATAGAGCAGGAGGATGGGGCCGATGGTCTTGGCCCACTTGTAACGCCGGCAAAGCCAGAGCACCCCGGCGGGGGCGAGGCAGTAAAAGAGTGCCAGCAAAATCAGTTGCAGTGTTATCATAAGGCGCAAAGATACACAAAAATCCGTTAATTCCTATTTTTCGCGCCCGGCGTAGGCGCGAAGGCCGTCGCGAAGCCGCCGGAGACCTTCGAGCAGGCGGGTGCGTGGACAGGCGATGTTCAGCCGTTCGAATCCTTCACCGGCGGCGCCGTAGATGGTGCCGGTCGAGAGGACGAGCCCCTCTTCGCGGTCGCGGAGGAAGTCCGCGAGCCGGGCGGAGAATCCCTCGCCGGGCTCGGACGCCGGCTTGTACGCCCGGCAGTCCAGCCACATGAGATAGGTGCCTTCCAGGGGCGGCCATGTCACGCCCGGGAGTTCGTCCCGGAGGAAGTTACATACGGTCAGGTAATTGTCGTACAGGTATTTCCGGAGTTCGTCAAGCCAGTCTTCGCTTTCGTTGTAGGCGGCGACGAGGGCGGCTGCCCCGAAGACGTTGACGTCGCAGCACTCGTTGTCATTGATGGCGCGGTCGATGCGGCGGCGGACCTCCGGATCGGTCGCGACGATGTTGGCGATCTGGATGCCGGCGATGTTGAAGGCCTTGGTGGGGGAGCAGCAGGTGGCGCTGCGGCGGACGATTTCCGGCGGCAGCGTGCCGAACGGGGTATAGTCGTGGCCGGGATAGGTCAGTTCGCAGTGGATCTCATCTGAGATGATGAAAACGCCGTTGCGCAGGCAGATGTCGCCGATGCGCCCGAGTTCCGCCCGGGTCCAGACGCGCCCGGCGGGGTTGTGCGGGTTGCAGAGCAGCAGGACGGTCGCCCGCGGGTCGGCTGCCTTCCGCTCCAGGTCGTCGAAATCGATGGTGCAGTCCGTGCCGTCCCAGACCAGGGTATTGTGGCTCTCCAGGCACTTGTTGTTGCGGATGGCGGGGTAGAAGGCGTTGTAGCAGGGGGACTGGATGATGACCTTGTCTCCCGGGGAGGACATGGCCTTGATGCAGGCGGAGTAGGCGGGGATGACGCCGGTCGTGGGGATGATGTCGTCCTTGCCGAAGCCGGTCCAGCCGTGGCGCCGGGCGAACCAGCCGGTGATGGCGTCGTAGTACGCCTGCGGCAGGAGTTCATACCCGAAAACGCCGTGGTCCAGGCGTTTCTGCAGGGCGTCCAGGATGGCGGGCGCCGCCCGGAAGTCCATGTCGGCGACCCACATCGGGAGGGCGTTCTCCCCGTATTCGTCCCATTTCACGCTGGCCGTCCCCCTTCGGGCGGTAAGCGCGTCGAAATCGTATCCCATCAGTATCCCAGGGTTTCGGAAGGAATGCCCAGGTCCGTGTCCGGATCGTCCCAGGTCTTGATCTCGCAGTCGGCCGGGGCCTTGATGTTGCCGTCGAGGATGACCTCGCCGTAGGACTGGGCGAGGATGCGACCGCTGCGGGGATTCTTGACGCTCGTGACGGGGCTGAGGATGCCGGCGTTGACGCGGGAGTATTCAAAGGCCAGGTCGGCGTCCGGCTCGAAGATGCAGTTCTCCAGGACCAGGCCGTCGCAGTAGCAGAGCGGCTGGGTTCCCGCGATGCGGCAGCCGATGAGCCGGAGGTTCTTCGCATACCAGCCGAGGTATTCCCCGCTCAGCACGGAATCATGGACGGTTACGTTCTCCGTCTCCCAGAAGGCGTCCTTGGAATCGAGGACGGCGTCGCGGATTTCCACGTTCTTGCAGTATTGGAAGGCATAATTGCCCTGGTGGCGGTAGTTCCGGATCCGGATGTCGCTGCTGTGGAGGAAGAGGTAGTCGCCCTCGGCGAGTTCGACGTCCTCCAGCTCGAAATCCCGGCAGAACCAGAAGGTCTCGTGGGCATGGGGGATTTGGACATTCTTCAGGGAGGCGTGCTCCATCTCCCGGAACATCTTCGGCGCCTCGACGAGGGTGTCGCGCATCTTGAGGTCGCGGCTGTACCAGAGCGCGGCGCGGGCGCCCTCCCGGAAGATGCAGTTCTCCACGGTGAAACCGTCCGTCTCCCAGAAGGGATATTTGCCGCGGAACTCGCAGCCATAGGCCTCGATGCGGGCACATTCCTTGAGGGCGGATTCGCCCGGGTGGATGGTGATGTTCTCCAGCCGGAGGTCTCTGGAGGCGTAGAGCGGCCGTTCGCCGCCGAATTCGGCATTCTTGATGACCTGCATGTTTCTTCTACAAATAATGAACGGACAAAGTTAGCAAAAAAGCGGGGATTTCCGCGGGCCGGTCCGTTTCTTGGCATTTCGGAAGAAAATATGTATTTTTACCGCCGGTAAAATACGCTGCGCATGAAAAAGTATCTCATTGGCATTCTTGCCGTTCTGGTCCTGGCCTCCTGCGGCCAGAAGAAAGGTCTTCCGCTCATTCCGGAGAAGAACTTCGCCGACTCGCTCGCCGGCAGGGAAGTGAAGCTCTATACCCTTCACCGCGGGAACATCACCCTGCAGGTGACCAACTACGGCGCCCGCGTCGTCTCGCTGTTCGCCCCTGACCGGGAAGGCAAGTTCGCCGACATCGTCGCCGGCCACAAGACCCTGGCGGAATATGTCAACCCGACGGGCGAGCGTTATCTCGGCGCCTGCGTCGGTCCGGTGGCCAACCGCATCGGCGGCGCCTCGTTCGAGATCGACGGCGAGGTGTTCGAGACCCCGAAGAACGACAACGGGGTCAATACGCTCCACGGGGGTGAATTCGGGCTGGACAAGGTGGTCTGGGACGTCTTCACCTATTCGTCCGACACCATCATCTTCGAGTACGACCGCCCCGACGGGCAGGACGGCTTCCCGGGCAACCTCCATGTCACGCTGCTCTACATGCTCAATGAGCACAATGAGCTTGTTATCCGCTATCTGGCCAATACAGACAAGGTTACGCCGGTGAACCTTTCCCACCACTCCTTCTTCAACCTTGCGGGCGAGGATGCCGGCTCCATCGAGGGTCACCTGATGTGGATCGACGCCGACGCCTACACCCCGATCGATTCGCTGTCCATTCCGACGGGCGAAATCCTGCCGGTCGAGGATACGCCGTTCGACTTCCGCCAGGAGCATGCCATCGGCGAGATGATCGCCGCGGACGATCCCCAGATCGCCTGCGCCAACGGCTATGACCACAACTGGGTGCTCAACGGCGAGGCGGGTACGCTCCGCGAGGTCGTGACGGTCTATGAGCCGGAGAGCGGCCGTATGCTCACCGTTTCGACCGACCAGCCCGGCATGCAGATGTACAGCGGCAATTTCTTCGACGGGGCGACCACCATCGGCAAGCGGGGCAAGCCGCTCGGCTTCCGCAGTTCCTTCGTGCTCGAAGCCCAGAAATTCCCCGACAGCATGAACCATCCGGACTTCACGGACATCCTCCTGTATCCCGACGAGGACTACACCCAGACCACGGTTTACGAGTTCTCGGTCCGGTAGGATTTCCCCGGACATGACAAAATGTCAGCGGCGTGCTCCTTGGCACGCCGCTTGCCATATTCCCGGCGGCATGAAACCAACAAAAACACCAACAATATGATCAGACCACTTGGAGACAGAGTTCTCATCGAGCCCAAAGAGGCTGAGACCAAGACCGCCGGAGGCCTTTACATTCCGGATACCGCCAAGGAGAAACCCCAGCAGGGGACCGTCGTCGCCGTCGGCCCCGGCAAGAAGGACGAACCGATGGAAGTCGCCGTCGGCGAGAGCGTTCTCTATGGCAAATATGCGGGTACCGAGGTGACCGTGGACGACAAGAAGTACCTCATTGTCAAGCAGTCGGACATCCTGGCTGTCCTTTAATCCAGTAAGGAGGAATCATTATGGCAAAGGAAATCAAATTCAATACCGATGTACGCGGCGCGATGAAGAGCGGCGCCGATGCGCTGGCCAACGCCGTGAAGGTGACCCTCGGCCCGAAAGGCCGCAATGTGGTCATTGCGAAGAAGTTCGGTGCGCCCCAGGTGACCAAGGACGGCGTGACCGTCGCGAAGGAAGTCGAACTGGAGGACCAGTACGAGAACATGGGCGCCCAGATGGTCAAGGAAGTCGCTTCCAAGACCAACGACCAGGCCGGTGACGGCACCACGACCGCCACGGTCCTCGCCCAGGCCATCATCAATGTCGGCCTGAAGAACGTCGCGGCCGGCGCCAATCCGATGGACCTCAAGCGCGGCATCGACAAGGCTGTCGCCGCCGTGGTCGCGGATCTCAAGAAGCAGAGCCAGGAGGTCGGTGAGGACTATTCGAAGATCGAGCAGGTCGGCACCGTCTCCGCCAACAACGACGCCTACATCGGCAAGTTGATCGCCGATGCGATGGCCAAGGTCAAGAAGGACGGCGTCATCACCGTCGAGGAGGCCAAGGGCACCGAGACCGAGGTCAAGGTGGTCGAAGGCATGCAGTTCGACCGCGGCTACATCAGCCCGTACTTCATGACCAACGGGGACAAGATGGAGGCCGTCCTGGACGACGCCTATGTCCTGGTGACCGACAAGAAGATCTCCGTGATGAAGGACCTGCTGCCGATCCTCGAGCCGATCGCCCGGGAAGGCCGCTCCCTGATGATCATTGCGGAAGATGTTGACGGCGAGGCGCTTACGACGCTTGTTGTCAACCGGCTCCGCGGCACCCTCAAGGTGGCTGCCGTCAAGGCTCCGGGCTATGGCGACCGCCGCAAGGAAATGCTCCAGGATATCGCCACGCTGACCGGCGCGACCGTCATCAGCGAGGAGCGCGGCTTCACCCTGGAGAACGCCAACATCCAGATGCTCGGCAAGGCTGAGAAGGTCACGATCACCAAGGAGAACACCACCATCGTCGGCGGTGCCGGCGACAAGAAGGAGATCGCCGAGCGTGCGGACCTGATCCGCAAGCAGATCGCCACGACCAAGTCCGATTATGACCGGGAGAAGCTCCAGGAACGCCTGGGCAAGCTCGCCGGCGGCGTCGCCGTCCTGTATGTCGGCGCGACGACCGAGGTCGAGATGAAGGAGAAGAAGGACCGCGTGGAGGATGCGCTCAACGCCACCCGCGCCGCGGTCGAGGAAGGCTACCTGCCGGGCGGCGGCGTCGCCTACATCCGCGCCACCGAAGCCCTGAAGGGCCTCAAGGGCGAGAATGACGACGAGACGACCGGTATCCACATCGTGGCCCGCGCCATCGAGGAGCCGCTCCGCCAGATTGCGGAGAACGCCGGTGTCGAAGCCTCCGTCATCATCAACAAGATCCGCGAAGGCAAGGCCGACTTCGGCTACAACGCCCGTACCGACGAGTATGTGAACATGTACGAGGCCGGCATCATCGACCCGACCAAAGTCGCCCGTGTCGCCCTCGAGAACGCGGCTTCCGTCGCCGGCATGTTCCTTACGACCGAATGCGGCATCGTGGACATCCCCGAGAAGGAGCCCGCTGCCCCGGCCATGCCCGCCGGCGGCATGATGTAAGCCGTACGACGGCCGTCGTTTTTCAGGAAAGGAGGTCCCTTCGGACCTCTTTTTTTTGTCTTCCCTTTGAGAAGAGGCCGGGAAATGTTATATTTGCTCTTTGATAAAAGCCAAGAAACACTAAACATTAATTAATCATTCGAATGAAACGCATTTTCCTTTTGCTGACATGCCTGTCGCTGCTCGCGTACGGCTGCCACAAGCCGCAGCCTGTCGATCCGGGGACGGATCCGCAGGAGCAGGAAGACAAACCCGGAGAGGGGGACAAACCCGACCAGCCTGACCAGCCCGACCAGCCGGGAGGCGAAACCGACACGGACGTCACTTCCGGTGCGGCACTCGGCGACAAGACCGCCGAATCCATCTACAAGGAGGGAGAGGGCGGCGGCCAGGACGAGACGGTCCTCAAGATCCTGTTCATCGGCAACAGTTTCACCCAGGATGCCGTTTGGCACCTTCCGGACGTGCTCCGCAACATGGGCGTCCGGAATGTCAAGATGATCGACGTGTACATCGGCGGCCATCTCCTGCATGAGTACAACACCGAATTCTCCACCGGCACCGCCAACAACGCCTATACCTCCGAACCGGGGCAGATGGCCTGGCACAACGTGACGGGAAAGACCCTCAAGCAGATCTGCGAAAGCGACGACTGGGATGTGATCACCCTCCAGGAGCACACCGGCAACAACGTCGCCTGGAGCTGGACGGACGCCAAGAAGGAGATCATCGGCAGCCTCCTCGACAAGATCAGGGCCACCCAGACGAAGAAGACCCCGAAGTTCTACTACCTGATGAGTCAGTCGTACTACGATTTCGCGAAGATGGCCGGCCAGAAGAGCCACTGGACCTTCACGAACCAGCTCGAGATGTATGACGTCTGCGTCGAATTCGCGAAGAAGGCCGTGGCCGAACTCGGTTTCGACGGCGTCGTCCCTTCCGGGACCTACATGCAGAACATCCGTACCTCCACGGTCAATTCCCCGATGGACATGACCCGTGACGGTTACCACATGGACAATGGTCTCGCCCGGTACGGCGCCGCCTGCACGGTCTATGAGGCCTGCATGAAGCCGTATGTCGGCATTCCGCTCGGCGATGCCTATACTTTCTCCTCGAACACGGTCTCTTCGACCTCCAACACGACACCCGTGAACGTGGAGAACGGGGCGGTCGCCCGCCGGGCGGCGGCCCTTGCGGTCGCCAATCCCTGGAAGATCACGGACATGGGCGGCCGGAAGACCTCCGGCGGCATCTCGAATGCCTGGGAGATGGTCGATTTCGCCCTCGCGGTCAACAACGGCGAGTCGATCGAGCGTTTCTGCGACCCGGTTTCGAACAAGGTCATCCTGAAGAACGACATCGACATGAGCGGGCTCCGCATCTGGATCCCGATCGGGCTCGTGACCCTTTCCGGCAGCGGCAGTTCCCGGGCCGTGAACATCGGGCATGCCTTCACCGGCCATTTCGACGGGCAGGGCCATGTCATCAAGGGACTGAAGATGGTCTGCGACAATGCCATCGCCAACCGTCCCTGGGGCCTGTTCGGCTGCATTGACGGCGGCGGCAGCGTGGAGAATTTCACCCTGGATGAGAGCTGCACCCTGACCGACAAATCGACGGCCGCGACCTTCCTGGATCCCGTCGCGGGCGCGGTCCTGAAGGGTACTGTCACCAATGTTGTCAACAAGATTAAAGAATAGCCGGCCATGAAAAAGATAATTGTTTCCCTTGCGGTCCTTTTCCCGGTCTTCTTCGCGGGCTGTACCCGTGAAATGCCTGTGGCCGGTGATGAACTTGTCACCGTCAGCGCTTCCATCGCGCCGGCGACCCGTGTGGCCTTCACCCCGGAGGAGAATGCCATGAAACTATCCTGGGAGGCCACCGATGCCCTCCGGATCATCTCTTCTTCCCAGAGCGAATCCTACGCGATCGTCAGCGGTTTTACGGCCCATGAGGCCAGTTTCAAGGGCAAGGAGGTCAAGGACGGGCCTTTTACCGTCCTGCTTCCGGGTAAATATGCCTCCCTCGCCGACCTTGAGGCCCGGAGCCTTTCCAACCAGGTGCAGAAGGGCAACGGTTCTGCCGCCCATCTGGAGTACAATGCGGTGCTCACGGGCGTAAAGGACTGTGCTTCTGTCGGTTTCTCTCCGGAATGGGCCACGGCGAACGGGGCGGAATTCCGGGAGAACAGCAGTCTCCGGCTCGCCATCACCCTGCCTTTCGGCACCCACTCGGCCAGCAAACTCACCCTTCAGGCCTCGGAAAAGGTCTTCTACGCCACCAACGCCACGACGGCCGCGACGGATGTCCTGACCCTGGACCTGCAGGATGTGACCGTGTCGGATGAGGACCGCCTGCTGACCTGCTTCCTGGACCTCGGCCTCGCCGGTGCGCGGTTCTCCGCCGCCAGCGTGGTCACGGTGACGGTCGCGACCGATGTCGGCCGCCTGTTCAAGTCCTTCCGTCCCGGAACGAAGATTCTCTCCGGCGGCAAGATGTACACGATCGAACTGAGCGGCGAGCAGTGGAACAGTTCCGATCCCTTCGCCGGCGGCACCGGCACGGAGGCGGATCCTTTCCTGATTGCGAACTACATCCACATGAACAACATCGCCTCCGTCCTCGCCGACGGGGAGAAGAAGTGGTTCAAGATGATTTCCGACGTGGACATGTCCCCGAAATGGGCCGGGAAATGGGACCCGCTCAATGCGGTCAGTCCCTATGACAAGGCCTTGGATTTCAACGGGGACGGCCATGTGATCAAGGGGCTTACCCTGGATGGGAACTACCAGCACGGCGGCTTCGTGTCCATCCTGAACGGCCGTGTCCGCAATGTCACCTTCGAGGACTGCAACTATACCAACGGCTACACGGGCGACAACAACGATACCGGTATCGTCAGCGCCTTCGCCGGCTATGTCTCCGGCGGGCGTGAGCACCATGCCAATATCGAGCATGTCACCGTGAAGAACTGTTCCATCACCACCAGCACGGTTCTCCAGACCGGCGGCGTGGGCTTCGGCGGCATCACCGGCACGTCTGTTTACTGTTCCATCGTGGACTGCACCGTGGACGGCTTCACGATCCATTGCGCCGGCGCCAAGAAGTGCAACATCCATGGCGGCATCGTCGGCCGTTTCTTGTCGAATTTCAGCCAGGTGTACAACAGCAAGGTCGTCAATGCCACGCTGGACGGCAACAGCTTCGTCGGCGGCATCGGCGCCTATGTCAATACGAAATATCCCCCGGAGATCTCCGGCTGCAGTTTCAGCGGCTCCATCAAGGGCAATTCCTTCGTCGGCGGCGTCCTCGGCGCCTCCCGTTACCCGGTGACCATCACGGGCTGTACTTCCGAAGGGACGATCTCGGCGGTCGGCAGCTACTGCGGCGGCATCCTCGGCGGCGGCGACTGTGCGAACAAGCTGGCCAATGACATCGTCGTTTCCGGCTGCAAGTCCTCGGCCGACCTGACCTCCACGAACGTCCGTCTCGGCGGCATCGTGGGGACCCTGCCGACCAACGCGGAATGCTCCGGCGGCCTGGTCGAGCACTGCGAATTCACCGGCAGCCTGACCGGTGCCGCGAACAATGCCGCGGACAAGGCGATGTTCATCGGCGGTATCGTGGGGGTCATCTATAACGGGACTATCAACGACTGCGCGATGAAGGGAACGATCGTCTGCGGCGCCCATGACACCCATTACGGCGGCATCACTTCCTACGCCTCCAACTCGACGGTCTCGTCCTGCACCTTTGCCGGCAAGTTCGAGAATCCCGTCGCTGCGACGGTCGGCGGCATCGCCGGCGCCCTGGTCGGCGTGGACGGGAAGGAAGGGACCTTCATCCACGACAACCTGGTGGAATCGGATGTGGAGGGCACGACCAACGTCGGCGGTGTCTTCGCCCTGGACAATTCGACGGTGGGCAACAAGTCGGTCACGAACAACCTCGTGCTCGGCAGCGTCCGCGGCATCAGCGCCGTGGGCGGCATCGGCGGCCGGATCCAGCCTTCCACCGGCGTCCGCACCCATACCCTGAAGGGAAACCTCATGTACGGCGCCTCCGTGAAGGGCGAACGCGCGCAATCGCTGGAAGAGCAGATGGGCGCGGGCGCCATCGTCGGTGAGATCGACGGCGGCGGATATGTGATTGCGGACAACTTCCATGCGGCCGCCCTGGCCTTCCAGGACGGTGTCGAAGGCGTTGCCGACCGCTTTACTTCCGTCTTTGAGCAGCCCGGGCCGTACGACGCTTCGTCAGCCCCGCTGTCCTGGACCGGAACCGCGGCCCACTATCATCCCTACCATGGCGCCTCCACGACGGAAACGGCTTCCGCCAAGGCCAAGGCCCTGGGCTGGAATCAGGATTACTGGGATCTCTCCGGTTCCGTGCCGGCACGGGTCCCGCTGGCGCAGTAATATGGCAAAGATCCTCGTACTCGGAAGCAGCAATACGGACATGAGCGTCCGTACTGCTGCTTTGCCGTTGCCGGGGCAGTCGCTCATCGGCGGCGACTTCGTCATGGGACCGGGCGGCAAGGGGGCCAACCAGGCCGTCGCCGCCCGGCGCCTCGGCGGAGATGCTGCGCTGGTATGCAAGGTCGGCCGTGACGTGTTCGGCGACAATGCCGTGAAGCACTATGCGGAGGAAGGGCTGGACGTGAGCGGCGTGCTCCGCAGCGACAAGCCCTCCGGCGTGGCGCTGATCACTGTGGATGACAAGGCGGAGAACAGCATCGTCGTCGCCCCGGGGGCCAACATGGACATCACGGAGGCGGACATCGACGCCGTCGCCCCGCTCATCCGTGCGGCCGGGATCCTGCTCTTGCAGCTGGAGATCCCCGTTCCGGCGGTCCTGAAAGCCGCCCGGATCGGCCATGAGGCCGGGGCGCTGGTCGTGCTGAATCCCGCCCCGTATGCGGAGGTTCCGGCGGAGATGTTCCGCTATGTGGACTTGTTCATCCCCAATGAGACAGAACTTTCCGCATATGCCGGCCTGCCGGTGACGGACCGGGAAAGCGCCCTGAAGGCGGCCGACGTGATGGTCTCGCGCGGGGTGAAGACGGTCATCGTGACGCTGGGTTCGAAGGGGTCCCTCATCTATGACGGCCGGTCCGTCAGTGACATCGGTGCCTTCAAGGTGGAGGCGGTCGATACCACGGCCGCGGGCGACACGTACTGCGGCGCCCTCTGCGTCGCCCTCTCCGAGGGTCGGACGCTGCAGGTGGCCGCAGTTTTCGCCAGCAAAGCCTCCGCCTTGTCGGTGACACGGCCGGGTGCCCAGCATTCCATGCCGTATAGAAACGAAATCAATTATTAATCACGAGCTTATGTTTATCGTCAATTCCTACGCGCTTGCGGTGGTCCTCTGCTGTGTCACCATGCTCTGCTGGGGCTCCTGGGGCAACACGCAGAAGCTGGCCGCCAAGAGCTGGCGCTACGAACTCTTCTACTGGGACTATGTCATCGGCATGGTTCTCTTTGCCCTTCTGCTGGCCTTCACGCTCGGGTCCTTCGGCAAGGAAGGCCATCCTTTCCTGGAGAACATCTCCCAGATTTCGTCGCAGGCCTTCTGGAGCATCGTCATCGGCGGTGTCATCTTCAATGCCTCCAACATCCTCCTGAGCGCTTCGATTTCCCTTGCCGGGATGTCGGTCGCGTTCCCGGTCGGCGTGGGCCTTGCCCTCGTCCTCGGTGTGGTCAACAACTACCGGGAGGCGCTCCGGCAGGGGACGGATCCGGGCAATGTGACCCTCCTCGCCATCGGCGTCGCCCTCGTGGTCGCCGCCATCGTCTGCAACGGCATCGCTTCCGCGAAGAAAGGCGGCAGCGAAGTTTCCGCGAAGGATCAGCGCAAGGGCATCGTCCTGGCCGTCCTCGCCGGTCTCATCATGTCTTTCTTCTCCGCCTTCGTCATGCGGGCCATGGACCTCTCCAACTTCGCCGAACCGGCCGCCGGCAAGGCTACGCCTTACACCGCCATCGTCATCTTCACCCTCGCCGTCTTCGCCAGCAACTTCATTATCAATACGATCGTGATGAAGAAACCCTTCGTCGGAGAACCGGTCGCCCTCAGGGAGTATTTCAAGGGCGATGCGAAGACCCATCTCGTGGGCATGCTCGGCGGTGCCATCTGGTGCCTCGGCACGGCCCTGAGCTACATTACGGCCGAGAAGGCGGGCGCCGCCATCTCCTATGCGCTCGGACAGGGCGCTCCGATGGTCGCCGCCATCTGGGGCATCTTCATCTGGAAGGAGTTCAAGGGCGCCAGGAAGGGCGTGGGCGGTCTCCTGACCCTGATGTTCGTCCTCTTCCTCACCGGCCTCGCCTGCATCGTCGCCGCCCGGTAGGGGATTCCCTTTTACAAATGACGCCGGCCTTCCCGAAAAGGAGGGCCGGCGTCTTGTATTTGCAACTGCGGAAGGGGCTTCTTATCGCTCGACGTTTTTGATGCCGGAGCGGTACTTGATCCGGTAGTCGCCGGCATCGATTATCCAGGTCGTCCCGTCGGGCAGGATGAGGAAGGAGGCGTCGCCCTGGCCGGTACCGATGGAGTGGATGTCCATCATGCCTTCCTCCCAGGCGGGAAGGTATTCCGGGCCGCGGGTGGTCTCGGCGACCTCATAGGCCTTGAGGGCATCCGCCTGTTCCCGGGTCAGTGTCAGGATGCGGTGGTTGCCGCCGGGCGTCACGTGGTTGAACCCCTTGTCATCCACCGTGACCGTGACGGGATCGCTGATGTTGAACAGCTCGGGGTGAAGGACATAGGCGACGGAGAGGATGTCCCAGGAAGGGCGGTCGTACGGCTCCTTCCGATAGGCGCGGTAGGCGTCGAAGACGGGATGCGCCCCCTGTTTTTCCACGGCGCTCCAGGGGTACATGACCATTTTGCCGAGTTCAAAGGGATTCTGGACGATCTCGCCGGGCCATTCGGCAAAGACTTTCTGCATCGCGGGGATGTCGTTCACGACGTTGTATTCCGCCCGCTTCTTTGTGCTGTCGAACATCGTGTCGCGGACGCCGTTCACGGGGACCGTATCCTCCGGGCCATAGCTGCCGGCCATGATGGAGAGGTATTTCACCTTCTTTTTGACCAGTTCTTTCCCCGTGTAGCTGCTGAACCGGTCCGGCTGGCTGTCGAGCAGTTGCGCGAGCGTGGTGCCGAAGCCGAGGGAGACGATGACCACCGACTTGTCCGGCTTGCCGGCGAGCAGTTCGCGGTATTTCGCGACCGCCTCGGGGTATTCACCCTCATAGTTGCCGCTCCGTCGCCACGCCGGGTCGTCTTTCAGTACGACCGGAGCCGTGTAATCGCGGTACTGTCCGTTGAAGACCGGCGTCGCGCATTTGGCGACCGTGATTTCCGGATAGCCGTAATACGTGTTCAGGATATCGATGAAATCGGAGGAGGTCAGGCTCTTCTTGTGGTTCGAGACCATCATCAGGTCCAGCTTGCCGTCCTTCACCCCCTGGTAGGCGAGGGCAAGGGCGAGGGCGTCGTCGATGTCGTTGCCCATGTCCGTTTCGATGATCAGGGACTGTCCCTTGAGGTTGTCCGCCGTCTGGGCCAGGGCGGGCCTGACCGCTGCGAGAAGGAGGGCCGCGGCGCTGAGAATTGCCGTGACGCGCATGGAAGCGGTTGTTTTCATATATTTGAGGTTCAATTTGTTCCGTTCAGATAGGCGCGTACTTCTCCGAGCATCCTGTCCACTTTCGGCCCGGAAATGTAGCAGGACGCGTAGCGCAGGCAGTCCCTGGCGGCCAGAACGGCATTCTCGCGGTCGCCGATGGTCCGGTAATAGAAGAAGATCCGGTACCGGGCCGTCAGCCGCCGCGGCACCATCCAGGCGGCGGTGCGGTAGGAGGCGAGGGCCTCCTCTTCGCGCCCGAGCTTGAGCTGGGTGTCCCCGAGGTCGACGAAGAGCTGGGAAGAAGGGATCTCCCGGCTGTATTTTTCCAGGAGGCCGACCGCCTGCGCCGGCTTGGCGGAGCGGAAGACCGCCTGGGCTTCGCGGTCCTTCTCGTTGTCCCTGTTCCATTCCCGGGTGAGGAAGGGGACGAGAACGAGGCCGGCGGCGAGCAGGATGGCTGCCGGGACCGGTTTTGCGCGGTCTTTCCCTTCCGCTTGCGGCACGCAAGACAGGACCCCGAGCGCTACCGCAGTCGCCAGGAGGACCGGCGCCGATTCGACCGGATAGGAACTCAGGGCGAAGATGCAGATACACGCCACGACCGCTCTCGCGAGTCGGGCCTCCTTCACCTTCCAGGAGGTCCGGAAGAGGAAGAAAAGGGCCGTCAGGAGCAGCAGGAGGCCGAAAATGCCCTGTTCGACCAGGACCCGGAGCCAGTCGTTGTACGGGCGGTTGATGTCATCGGCGAAGCGGATGCCCGGCGCGTCGGGATGGGCCTGGAAAAAGGCGCCCTGGGCGAAAGGATAATCGACGGGGAAGGTCTGGATGCCGGATCCCAGGACGGGATGCTCCCTGACAAGGGTCCCGGATACCTGCCAGACGAGCAGCCGGCCCTTGAAGGAGTCAGGGTTGATCCGGTAGAGGAGATAACCGCCTGCCGTGAGGGCGATGACAGCCCCGACGGCCAGTGCGATCCGGTATTTGCGGGGAATCCGGTCGGCGAACAGGACGATGAGGCCCGCGGCCGCCCCGAGGATGGCCGTCCGCGACTGCGAGAGGATGAGCCCGGCGAGGAGGAGGGCGCCGAGGATGCCGGCGGCCCATCTGACCGCTTTCTCCCTGGTCCCGTCTGCCAGTAGATGGACGGCGGCGAGACAACCCGCGGCGAGGAGGCCCCCAAAGAGGGCGGAATGGAACCAGTAAACCTTGACAAAGGCGGCCTTGTAGGGTAATTCAGCCAGCCTTAGCCCGGCCAGCGAGAAGGCCGTCGGCAGGGCGAGGACCATCAAAACAAGCGGCAGGACCGCCTTTCCTTTCCGGGCAAATCGGCCGCAGAGGAATCCGCAAACGAGCAGCGCCACGGTCAGTCCGCCCGCCAGCGAGCGGGCGTGGATACTGCCCGCGAGGAGCAGGAGGGCATAGGCCCCGGCCGTCAGGAGGGCGGGTAATTCCCGTTTGGAAAAGGCGGGTACGCGTGTCATGGTTCCGTTTTACAGTCAGTAACAAAGTTCGCATAAATAATCGGAAATCGCAACAGCGCCCGTGTCCTTGGATTTCCGGTTCTTTTCCGTACATTTGTATGCATCTACATACAATAACGCAAATGATCATGCAACGAACCTTGCTCTGCAATCTGTCTGCCGTCCTGATGTTGGCGGCAGGTCTCCTGTCGGCCTGTGAGAAAGCGCCCCGGGAGGAAAACAAGCAGGAGCCGGCGGACACGCAGCCGGCTCCGAAGGAGAAAAAGTTCATCCTTTCGGTCATGTCCTTCAATGTGGCGGTGGACAACCTGGGCGAAGGGACGGGCTGGCAGTGGCGGAAGTCCGTGGTCAACAGCATGCTGTCTTTTGAAAAGCCGCAGGTCATCGGCTTCCAGGAGGCGCAGGCGCACGAGATTACGGACATGGTCAACGCCCACCCGGAATACGACTGGTACGGCCTGGGCCGCGACACCGGGAAGAAACCGGCCAACACGACGGCATACGATTATGAGGAGTCGATGGCCATCTTCTGGCTGCGGGATGTGCTCGAGGTGCCCCGGTGCGGCACGTTCTGGCTTTCCGAAACGCCCGACGAGGTCAGCAAGGGCTGGGATGCGGCCTACAACCGGACCTGCACCTGGGCGGAATTCGTCGTGAAGGAGACCGGCCAGCATTTCTTCCTCTTCAATACCCACCTCGACAACAAGGGCAAGACCGCCCGGACCAATTCGATGGTCCTGATTGCCAGGAAGATGCTGGAAATCAACAAGGAACATTATCCCACCTTCCTCTCCGCCGACTTCAATACGACCTCGGGCGACGCCATTTTCGCCCCCATCCGGACGGCGATGAAATCGACCCGGGATTACGCGCCGGATTCTGAGAAGGACAAGATGACCTACAATGGCTACAAGGCCCCGAAGAGCCAGATCGACCATATCTTCTACAGCGGGAACGGCCTGGCCCCTCTGACTTTCCGGGTCCTGGACAGTTCCTATGGCGCTTATTTCATCTCGGACCATTATCCGATCATGGCCACGTACCGTTACACGACCACCGAATGATTCCCGTATGCATCGCAAAGTCCTTTCGCTCCTGCTCCTCCTGCTGCCGCTGGGCCTGACCGCTCCGGCGCAGGAGATCGTCGCCCCCGACTATTCGCAGCATATCCTCACGCCGAAGGCGCCCGAAACGCCCCGCATCAACGGGCCGAAGGTGTACGGCGCCCGTCCCGGTCACGAATTCCGCTACCGGATCCCGGCGACCGGCGTCCGCCCGATGACCTTTTCCGCCGAAGGCCTTCCCCGGGGGCTGAAGTTGGACAAGCAGACCGGGATCATTACCGGAAAGGCCAGGAAAAGAGGGACTTATGTGGTGACGCTCCGGGCGGAGAACGCCCTCGGCCGCGACGAACGGCCGTTCCGTGTGATCATCGGCGACAGGATTGCCCTGACCCCGCCCCTCGGCTGGAACTCCTGGAACTGCTGGGGCATCCAGATCGACCAGGACAAGGCCCTCCGTTCCGCGCGGACGATGGTCGAGAAAGGCCTTGCCGATTACGGATGGACCTATGTCAACATCGACGACGGCTGGCAGGGCGTCCGCGGCGGGAAGTGGAATGCCATCCAGACCAACCGGAAATTCCCCGACATGCAGGCCCTCGTGGACGGGATCCATGCCCTGGGCCTGAAGGCCGGCATTTACTCCGGCCCCTGGCAGAGCACCTACGCCAGCCACATCGGCTCCTCCTGCGACAATCTCGACGGAACCTATTGGTGGATCGAACAGGGGATTGTCGATTCCAACTGGCGGCTCGACCGCACGAAGGTCGGAAAGGAGGAGATCCGCACCTTCGGCGAATACTCCTTCGCGGCGAACGACGCCCGGCAGTGGGCCGAATGGGGTTTCGATTACCTCAAATACGACTGGAACATCAACGACCGCTGGTGGCTGGAGGACATGCGGAAGGCCCTCGATGCAACCGGCCGCGACATCGTCTATTCCATTTCCAACTCCTCCCGCGTGGCGCTCGGGCCGGTCCTGGCGGCGAATGCCGAGTGCTGGCGCACGACCAACGACATCCGCGACACCTGGGAGAGCATGTCCTCGATCGGTTTCGACGGCCAGGACCAGTGGGCGCCGTACCGGAGCCCGGGCCACTGGCCGGACGCCGATATGCTCGTGCTCGGAAAGGTCGGCTGGGGCCGCAAGTACCACTGGACGCAACTGACACCCGATGAGCAGTTTACACACATCACCCTGTGGTCCATCCTCTCTTCCCCGATGCTGCTCGGCTGCGACATGGACATGCTGGACGATTTCACCCTCAGTCTCCTGTGCAACAACGAGGTGCTGGACGTCAACCAGGACCCGCTGGGCTACCAGGGGACTTGCTTTGCCCGCACGGACAGCACGGCGGTGTATGTGAAGCCGCTGGAAGACGGCTCGCTTGCCGTGGCCTATTTCAACCTGGGAGGGGAACCGTGCAAAATGGGCGTTACGCCCCGGAAACTGGGGTTGATCGGCGACCAGACGGTCCGTGACCTCTGGCGCCAGCAGGATGTCGCCACCCTTCGCGACAAGATGAAATGGGAGGTGGAGGTCGCCCCGCACGGGACCTGCTTCTTCCGCCTGTCCCCGGGGATTTCTGGGGAAAAACTGAAAGGCTATTACCGCCGTACTGAAGAAATGTAAACCGTTAGATATGAAAAAGTTAATCCTCCTCCTTGCACTGGCGGCGCTTTCACTTCCGGCCGCCCTTCGCGCCCAGGAACCGGCCCCTGACAACAGCCGTTATATCCTGACGCCGGCAGCTCCCGTGACCCCGCGCATCAACGGCCCGAAGATTTACGGCGCCCGTCCCGGTGCGGACTTCCTTTACCGGATTCCGACGACCGGCGAGCGGCCGATCGCCTTCTCGGCCAAAGGTCTTCCGAAGGGCCTGAAACTTGATAAGGAAACCGGCATCATCCGCGGAACCTCCAAGAAAAGAGGAACTTACAAGGTTACGCTCCGTGCGGAGAACCGCCATGGCCGCTGCGAGCGGGAATTCCGCATCGTTATCGGCGACAAGATCGCCCTGACCCCGCCCATGGGGTGGAATTCCTGGAACTGCTGGGGCAACTCGGTCAGTCAGGAAAAGGTCATGAGCTCGGCGAAGGCGATGCTCGAGAAGGGCCTGGCCGACTATGGATGGACCTATATCAACATCGACGACGGCTGGCAGGGCCTCCGCGGCGGAAAATACAAGGGCATCCAGCCGAACAGCAAGTTCCCGGACATGAAGGCCCTCGGCGATTTCCTGCATGAGAACGGCCTCAAGTTCGGCATCTACTCCGGCCCGTGGGTGGCGACCTATGCCGGTCACATCGGGAGTTCCTGCGAGAATCCGGAAGGAACCTACTGGTGGATCGAGAAAGGCATCGTCGACTCGGTCTGGAAACTGGACAGGAGCAAGCTTAAACGCGATTCGCTCTGGTATTTCGGGGCGTATTCCTTCGCGCGGAACGATGCGAAGCAATGGGCGGAATGGGGTGTCGATTACCTCAAATACGACTGGAACGTGAATGATCCCTGGTGGCTCCGCGACATGGCGGACGCCCTCCATGCAACCGGCCGCGACATTGTCTATTCCATCTCCAACCATTCCCGCGTGACCCTCGGCCCCGTCCTGCAGGAGGTGGCGGAATGCTGGCGCACGACCGGGGATATCCGCGACACCTGGAAGAGCATGTCCTCGATCGGGTTCGGCGGCCAGGACCTCTGGGCCGGCTACCGGAGGCCCGGCAACTGGCCGGATGCCGACATGCTGGTCGTCGGAAAGGTCGGCTGGGGCCCGAAGACCCACTGGACCCAGCTCACCCCGGATGAGCAATATACCCACATCTCCCTCTGGTCGGTCCTTGCCTCGCCGATGCTCATCGGCTGCGACATGGCCGACATGGACGACTTTACGGTCAGCCTGCTCTGCAACAGCGAGGTACTGGATGTCCACCAGGATGCGCTCGGCCTCCAGGGCGCCCGCATGTACGGGGATGCGACGTACGCGACCTATGTCAAGCCGCTGGAAGACGGCAGCATCGCGGTCGCGATGTTCAACCTGTCCGAAGAACCGAAACAGATCGGTTTCATCCCTTATTCCATCGGCCTTTACGGCACCCAGACGATCCGCGACCTGTGGCGGCAGCAGGACGTGGCCAAGGTCGGCCAGAAGGAACGCTGGGAGACCGAAGTGGCTCCGCACGGCGTCTGTTTCGTGCGGGTTTATCCCGGCAATACGGGTGAAAAACTCGCCGGCTTTGCAGGCCGGTACCAATAGAAGGATATGAAACGCATCCTGACGCTCGTGGCGGCGCTTCTGCTGTCATCCGCCCTGCTTGCACAGCAGAAGATCCTGGTTGAGGCCGAGCAGTTCGCCTCTTACGGCGGCTGGTCGCTGGACCAGCAGTTCATGGAACAGATGGGCTCCGCCTACCTGCTGGCCCACGGCATGGGCGTCCCGGTCGCCGACGCCGAGACGGAAGTGGACATTCCCCGTGGGGGGCGCTACCATGTCTATGTCCGCACCTATAACTGGACGGCCCCTTTCCAGCGCGGGGAGGGCCCCGGCAAGTTCTGCGTGCGGATCGGCGGGGAGGAATTGGGCCCCGTCGGACATACGGGCGTGCTCTGGGAGTGGCAGCATGTCGGTTCGGTCCGCCTCCCGAAAGGGAAGGCGCCCCTGGCCCTTCATGACCTGACGGGCTTCGAAGGCCGTTGCGACGCCGTCCTGCTGTCCCGGAAGTTTCTGGAGCCCTGGGAGTGCATGCCGCCCCACCTGTCCTTTGCGACGCCGGAGATACAGGAAGCCGGCACATTCGACTTCGTGGTCATCGGTGGCGGCTATTCCGGCATCTGCGCCGCTGTCGCCGCCGCCCGGCAGGGGCTGAAAGTGGCGCTGGTCCAGGACAGGGCCGTTCTCGGCGGCAACAATTCGTCCGAGATCCGGGTCCAGCTGGGCGGCGCGCTCGACTGCGGCCCCTATCCGAACCTGGGCAACCTGCTCAAGGAGTTCGCCCCGACCGAGAAGGGGAATGCCATGCCGCCGTCCTATTACGGGGATGACGCCAAGATGCAGATTGTCCGGAACGAAAAGAATATCAGCCTATTCCTCTTGACAAAGGTCTTGCAGGTCGAGCATATGGGCGAAAATCCGAAGTGGGCCGTCGGGACGGTCCTCAGCAACCGGCCCATCGAAGCCGTCGTCGGGCGGAATGTCGTGACGGGCGAGCGGCTCCGTTTCCGGGCACCCCTTTTCGCGGACTGCACGGGAGACGGGACGGTCGGATTCCTGGCGGGGGCCGCGTACCGTGTGGGGCGTGAATCCCGCGCGGAATATGGCGAGGCGAGTGCGCCCGAGCAGGCGGACAAGATGGTGCTGGGCGCATCCCTCCAGTGGAGTTCCCGGAAAGATGCGGTCCCGAGTGCTTTCCCTGAATTCTCCTACGGCATCGAACTGGACGAGAACAGTTACCAGAAAATGACGAAGGGCTCCTGGACCTGGGAGACGGGCATGTTCAAGGACCAGATCCGGGAAGCGGAGCAGATCCGGGACTATGGGATGCTGGCCATCTATGCCAACTGGTCCTACCTGAAGAACCATGCCGCCTGCCGCGCAGAATTCGCGAAGCGTTCGCTCGAGTGGGTGTCCTTCAACAGCGGGAAACGGGAGTCGCGCCGGCTGGTCGGCGACGTGGTCCTGACGCAGAACCATCTGGAACACAACGTCTATTTCCCGGATGCGACCTGTTCGGCTTCCTGGTCCATCGACATCCATTACCCGGAACCGGAGAATCACCGGTATTTCCCCGGCCGCGAATTCAAGAGCGTCTGCGACCAGGAGGAAATCCCGGTGACGCCGATCCCGTACCGCTGCTTCTATTCGAAGAACATTCCCAACCTGTTCATGGCCGGCCGGGATATCAGCGTGACCCATGTCGCCCTCGCTTCGGTCCGTGTGATGCGGACCTGCGCGATGATGGGCGAGGTCGTCGGACTGGCCGCGAAGGTCTGCCACGACCACTCCTGTAAGCCTGCAGACGTGTTTCCGCGGCATTTCGACGCTCTCCGCGCCCTGATGGCGCGGGGCGCCGGCGATCCTTCCGCACCGAACCTGCAACTGACCAATATCGGCCGCAATGCCCACCACTTCTTCGAGAAGCCGCTCGTCTTGCGGGAGACGCCCGCGCATGATCCCGGTCCCGCCCTGCGGGTCGGGGAGGGCGCTTATGCGGCGGATTACGTCTTCGTCGAAGGCGGGACCTTTGCGATGGGCTCCGACGGGCGCTCCGAGCATCCCTTCGCCGCGGAGCTCCCGGTTCATGACGTGACCCTTTCCTCTTATTATATAGGGCGCCACGAGGTGACGAACGGGCTCTGGAAGGCGGTGATGGGAGCGGATGCGAACCTCAAGGCCTCCGAGGCGACGGATGACCGTTGCCCTGTCCTGCGCAGGACCCGGGCCGAGATTGCCGTGTTCTGCCAGCGGCTCGGCGCCCTGACCGGCCGTTCCTTCCGGCTTCCGACCGAGGCGGAGTGGGAGTATGCGGCCCGCGGCGGCCGCCTGTCGAAGGGTTATCTGTACAGCGGCAGTGACGACTGGGCCGATGTCGCCTGGATCAACCGCACTTCCGGCGGTGTCGTCCATCCGGTCGGCACGAAGCTTCCGAACGAGCTCGGCATCTACGACATGAGCGGAAATGCCTGGGAACTGTGTAGCGACCTGTACGGCCCTTATGCGGCGGGACCGGCCACGGACCCCTCCGGCGCGGAGACCGGCGCCTATGCCGTGGTCCGCGGCGGCGGCATTTTCGGCGGTACGGTCAGCTGCCGTGTGACATACCGCAGTTTTGATGCTCCGCAGAGCAATCTCATTATCAATGGATTCCGTTTGGTGATGGATCCGTAGGCCAATTTTTTCAAAATTTTTCTTAAAAAAGTGTTGCGGAATCGAAAATAATGTGTACCTTTGCAATCCCGTTTGGAAAACGAACGGGATTTTTTGCGGCCCGGCCGTAAGGCGGGCGGCAGAAAATCATGAAGAAGTTCATTGAAAAGACTGGAAGGAAAGTACAAGCAAGTACCGAGAAAGTGTAACAACTTTTCTATACTTTAAACGAGCGTCGATTCCGTAAAGGAAGCGTCAGGGTCAAGCTGAGAGATAAAAAATTATACAATGAAGAGTTTGATCCTGGCTCAGGATGAACGCTAGCGGCAGGCTTAACACATGCAAGTCGAGGGGCAGCGGGTCTAGCAATAGATGCCGGCGACCGGCGAAAGGGTGAGTAACGCGTGAGCAACATACCCTTGACAGGGGGATAGGCACTGGAAACGGTGTGTAATACCCCGTAACACATTCCACCGCATGATGGGATGTTGAAAGATTCATTGGTCAAGGATTGGCTCGCGTACCATTAGGTAGTTGGCGGGGTAACGGCCCACCAAGCCGACGATGGTTAGGGGTTCTGAGAGGAAGGTCCCCCACATTGGAACTGAGACACGGTCCAGACTCCTACGGGAGGCAGCAGTGAGGAATATTGGACAATGGCCGGGAGGCTGATCCAGCCATGCCGCGTGCGGGAAGACGGCCCTATGGGTTGTAAACCGCTTTTGTCGGGGAGCAATAA
>JAEEGL010945432.1_pt1 | contig 62960 bp, 38 predicted proteins | sample 9134231 | NCBI WGS metagenome assembly JAEEGL01 (sample SAMN16246548, study PRJNA631951) | gut metagenome | biome: gut microbiome; feature: rumen; material: fiber-attached | host: Bos | place: Iran: Karaj | collected 2018-10
AGGCAGCTGGGGTGGCGGTGGCGGCACCGGAGGCGGCGGAGGCGCCGGAGGCGCCGGCGGCGGATGGGGCGGCGGCACAGGCGTCGTCATCACCACCCAAGCCCACTACCTCGAAATCCCCTACTGCGAATCCTACGAGACCTACGACACCCTCCCATTCCCCACAGGCTACCGTCGCATCGTCGGCTCCTCCAACCTCTATCCCGCGCTCACCACCACCAACCACCACAGCGGCGAATCCTGCATCGCCCTCTACACCACCACCGACACCGCCTGCTACATGTCGCTCCCACCCCTCGAGGAAAACACCACCAACGAAATGGTCTTGACCTTCTACGCCTACGCTACCAATGGCTACGCAACAACAACCGACGTGCTGCATATTGGCATCATGACCAACCCCGACGACCCAACCACCTACACCGAAATCAACGCATACCGCCTCGCCAGCACCGCCCGCTGGCAGCAGTTCAGTGTCGACCTCGCCCCCTACGCAGGCTCAGGGCAATACATCACCTTCCGCTACAAACCCCTTTATGCCAGTTACATCTATTACATCGACGACATCTACGTCGGTCGATGCGGCATCTCTGATGTCCATTTCACCACCTCGCCCACCACGGTACAGGTTGCCTGGACCTCCCTGCACAACCCCTCCGCCGTCAACATCGAGTATGGCCGCCAAGGGTACGACCGCGACGACAGCACCTACTCCCCCACAGTCATCACCGCCCATTACAGCCCCTACACAATCGTCGGCATCGACCCCGACAGCAACTACGATTTCTACATCATGGCGCAGTGCAACGACACCGACATGGCCCTCTGCTCTCCCGTGGCCTACACCCTCAACCCCATGCTCTACCCTCCCTACTGTCAGGATTTCGAGGATCTGCCCTCCGGCGTGCTCCCCGACCACTGGAAAGTGGTACGCGGCCGCGATCAATATCCCTTAACCGAAACCCAATACGACCAGCAGGTTGTAGCCTTCTCGCCCTGTTCCGGCCACGACAACACCGTCCTGCTGCGTCCCCTGCCCTCCGGCGACTCGCTGGGCGGCAAATGGGTCTACGCCTATTTCTCCACCTCCAACAACAACTACATCTACCTCGACTTCGGCACCCTCACCGACACCTCCGATGCCAACACCTTTGTGCAGATGGCCTCTATCAACAACCAACAAACCAACACCCTGCAAGAATTCAACATACAGCTCAGCGGCGGCAACCCCGCCTACAACCGTTTTGCCATCCGCGCCCGCAGCACCTCGGGATGCCGTTGGGTCAGGCTCTCCAAACTCGCCCTCTCCAACTACCCCTACCCCACTGCTCTCAGCAGCTCCGTCTACGGCTCCTCCAGCCGCCGGATTACATGGAGTGGACAATACAACAACCCTTACTACACCATCCTCTACGGCTACGGCGACAACTGGCGCACCCTCGCCAGCGACAGTTGCCAGGCCCTGCTCAACAACCTCGAACCCTCGCAGACCTACCAGGTCTTTTTCATCAGCCCTGCGGGCGAACGCCTCTGTCTGCCCTACACCTTCACCACCCCCGATGCCGTATCTCTGCCCTATTGCGAAAACTTCGACACCTACGACAACCTTGTCGTACCCCCCGGATGGTACAGCCATAGCGCCTACGGCGACAACTATCCCCGCACCTACAACTACTCCTACAACAGCTGCTGCCGCACCCTCGACTTCTACACCGACTACAGCCACCTGCAATACACCGCCCTCCCCGATTTCAATATCGACAGTGTACGTCATCTCGACCTCCAGTTCTCGCTGCGTATCGACTACATCAGCCGTACACGCCTTGTTGTCGGTGTGATGGACGACCGCGCCGACTTCAACACCTTCACCCCTGTCGACACACTCACCTGCCCCACCGGCAGCGTCTACTACCCCCAGCACGTCTCTCTGGCTCGTTATAACGGCACAGGACGTTTCGTCACCTTCCTCATCTCCACCACTGGCGGACGCGAGCCACTCTATCTCGACGACCTGCAAGTCTCCGCCTGTTCCCTGCCCGATATTATTGTGGCGGGTTCCAGACAGATGAAAGCCTCCCTCCCCGACAGCAGCACCACAGCCGACTACTGGATAGAATACGGTCCCCAAGGATGCTCGCAAGGCGACAGCACCAACACCCTGCTACACGTCACCGAAAACCCCTATTACATCACCGGACTCGAGCCCAACACCCAATACAGTTTCTTTACCCGCTGTTTCGAAGAATACCCCACCTGCGCACCCCCCGTCATCCTCACCACCACAGACGAACTGCACATCCCCTTCTGCGAAAACTTCGACACCTGCCCCAACTACCAGATGCCAAACGGATGGACCCGGCACAACAGCTACAACAGCAACTACCCCCGCAAGAACAGCGACGGCATCATCCAGTTCTACAACAACTGCAATAACAACAGCCGAAGCTACGCCGTTATGCCCGATGTGGCCATCGATTCACTCAACCGTCTCGACCTCTACTTCGACCTCTACAATGAACGTGCCCAGTTCCTCATGATTGTCGGCGTAATGTCCGACAAAGACGACCCCGAAACCTTCATCCCCGTCGACACTGTGCAAAACATCCCCACCAACTCATGGCAGCCCGTTCACGCCTCGCTGCACAACTACCACGGTACTGGCCGGTTCATAACCTTCTGCATGGTCAACACCACAGGCAATTGCAATTCCATGTACATCGACAACCTGCGCATCAACGACCATCCCACCCCCTCATACGCTCTCACCGGTGCCACCACCGTCACCGTCACCTCCAACGACACCCTCTCGCCCGACTACTGGATAGAATATGGTCCCGAAGGCTGCAACCCCGGCGACACCACCAACACATGGCTGCACATCACCTCCCCCACCTACTCCATAACCGGCCTCGACACCATGACAACCTACGACTTCTACCACCATTCCGACAGCGGCGGCGTCACCTGCTTCCCCCCGCAGTCCGTCACCACCTCAGTCGAAGTAGCCTTGCCCTATTGCGAAAATTTTGAAGGCTACGAGTATGATATCCTTTCAGGTGGTTGGATGGCCTACCCCGACTGCAACTATTATAGCACACTCACCCATATTTGGTATGTCTCCTACGGATGGACACAAAGTGTCAATCTCGAATTTACAGGTTACTGCAACCAATGGGTATTGATGCCCTCTATTGCCCTGAATGGCAACACCGACATTCAGTTTTCATGCCGCTTGGGCGTAAATGGATATTGCCAATCCCAATTCGTCCAGGTGGGGCTTTTGACAGACCGTCAGAATATGGACTCCTTCATCCCTGTCGAAACCTTGCAATGCTCCTCAAACTCGGTTTCCCAGCCGAAGATTGTCAACTTCCACGGCCTCGACGGTGTGTCGGCGAATATTGCATTCCGGTACATCAACAATGTCGGAGTCTATTCAATGTATATGGACAACATTTCCGTGTCGGCAATCCCGATGCCGGATATTAACATTGTAGCGTACAATGCCATTGAGATTGTATCCGACACTTCGTTCCCCTTCCACCCCTACTGGATACGCCTTAGTGCCGACAGTGTCGACAGCATGATTCTTATCGACTCAACGCGTTTCCATATCCACGGGCTAACCCCATTGACTTCTTATTGCGTTACCATCTACGAGGACAGCATCACTCCTTCGTGCCATGAAGCCGTCTGCTTCACTACATCGCATCTGCAATCCCTCCCCTACTGCGAGGAGTTCACTGACTACGGCACAGGCTCCGGGGCTTTCCCCACAGGCTGGCAACGTCTTATAGGCGACAATAACAACAACAGGCTATACATCCAACACGACTACGATGCACCGGACTACAGAGACCTGCGTTTCGAAACCTACAACGGGATGTACCTCTACGCCGTGTTACCCGAAATGGATGTCGACAGTCTCCGCAACCTCTCGCTCCGCGCCAAGATGTGGAGTTCATCTGACCCTGCCACCATGTTCTTCGAGGTGGGCGTGATGACGGATATGAGCGACACGGGCTCTTTCACAGTGGTGGATACCTTGCGCAACACCCAGTCCCAATGTTGGGAGTTGCTGTCGGCACGTCTGGAGCGGTACAGCGGTGCAGGCCGCTTTATTGCCCTCCGCATGAGGGAGACCACCGGCAACTCGCGCGCCATCTGGATTGACCGTCTCGAGGTGCTTCCCTGCGACATCCCCGCAGGGGTTCGCGCCTCCCTGTCGCGACACAACGAGGTGCGCATCGACTCGAGGGAGCCTTCTCGGACAGGTTTCTGGGTGGAGTATGGCACTACGGGGTTCCCGCAGGGCACGGGACATTTTGTCCATGTTGACAGCCTCCCCCTGTTTCTCACTCTGGAGAACCGCACCTCATACGACTTCTACTTCCGGTGCGACAGCTTGACACCCACCTGTACACCTCCCCAGACCGTCACCACTCAGGATGGTCCATTGCCGTTGCCGCTGTGCATCAATTTCGACACCTGCCAGAACAACCGTATGCCTTACGGTTGGCACAACCTAAGGGTGCCGCAGGAAAGTGGCAACGACTGCTATGTCTATAGCGACCAAAGCCACACTCCTGTCAGGTCGCTGCGTTTCTACTCCAATTCCACCGAACGCAAGCCATACGCGGTGCTGCCGGATTTGCAGGTGGAAAGCTTGTCGCAACTGGCTGTGTCGTTCTGGATGCGGTGCAACAACTACGGCACTTTTATCCTCGAACTCGGTGTGATGAGCGACCCATACGATGCCAGCTCTTTCATCTCTATTAAACGTTTCACCAATACGCAGAGTAACACTTGGCAGCGGATGCAGGCGGTTCTGTCCAGCGCTCCAGCCGATGCCCGTTTTGTGGCTTTCCGCCTGACTAAGATTTCGGGCAGCTACGACTGGCTGTATCTGGACGATTTGTATTTCGATACCTGCGGGGCTTCGGATTTACAGGTGTGCGGGCTCTCCTCCGACCACCTTACGCTGGACTGGCGTCAGTCGGGGCATCCTACCATAACGCTGGAATACGGCCCCATGGGCTTTGCCGCGGGCAGCGGCACTACTATCCATCCCGCCAGTCCTCCTCTGTCGGTGTCGGGTCTTGACAATCTGATGAATTATGAATTCCGTTTCTCTGCCTCGTGCGGCGGCAGCATGCTGTGGGATTTCTGCAACACGTCTTATTGCGACACGGTGTCCCTCTTCACCCCGGCAGGTGGTACGGGTTGTATCGACCCGACAAACCTCACTGCAGACTACACGACGTGTACTTACGGCTCGTACAGCAACCCCCGCAGCCATATGGGCATTGTGGACTTGGGCAACCAGAGCGCTTTGAGCCGTCACACGGTGCATTACGACACGACGGAACGCGACCCGCGCACGGGTGGCTTGCTGCGGACTGTGCCTGAAGGTGCGGAGGCCTCGGTGCGTCTGGGCAACTGGACTTCGAACAATACCCGCCCCGAGGCTGAGTCGGTGACCTACAGCCTTTTTGTCGACCCGTCGTCGTTCGACTTGTTGATTCTGAAATATGCAGCTGTGTTGCAGGACCCTGAGCACAGCGCAACGCAACAGCCCAGGTTCAGCATCGAGATTCTCGATGAGTACAACGAGCTGATTGACTCGCGCTGCGGGGCGGCGGACTTCATCGCCAACGCCAATCTGGGTTGGAACGAGGCCGCCAACGACGTGCTGTGGAAGGACTGGACTACGGTGGGTCTGGACATGAGCGCCTACGCCAACCAGACCGTCCGCATCCGTCTGACTACCTACGACTGCGGCGAGGGCAGCCACTATGGCTATGCCTATTTCACCCTCGACTGCCTGCTGAAGAACATCCGCGCGGAGTTCTGCGGCGAGGTGGAGTCGAATGTCTTCACCATGCCCGACGGCTTCAACTACAACTGGTATACCGACACGGTGAACAAGACCCCGCTCTTCACTACCCAGTCCATCACCATCCCCACTTCGAACACGACTTATTTCTGCGATGTGTCGTTCGTCGACAAGGCGGATTGCTTCTTCACCATGTCGGCCTACGCGGGCACCCGCTACCCGCTGGCTTTGTTCGACTCGGGGGTGTCGCTGACGGACTGCCGGTTCTATGTGCAGTTCAACAACCGCAGCACCGTCTCCACCGACGGGGTGACTCCCATCGGCACGGGCGAGGGCTGCGAGTCGGCCTTCTGGGATTTCGGCAACGGCATGACCTCTACCGACTATAACGGCAGCACGGTCTACACCTCGCCGGGGTCGTACGATGTGATGCTGGTCTCCTACCTGGGCGGCGGCAGTTGCGCCGACACCGTTGTCAAAACGCTCCTCCTCGAATATCCGTCGGCCACTCCCGCCATCTATGGCCGCACAGACCGCTGCCAGGGCGACCCCGCCGACACCATTGTCGTCCGGAACGGAGTCGGCTACCAGTGGGTTGGCGGCGACTCGGCTTCGGCCGCCGACTCGGTGTTGGTGCTTGCCCCTGCAGCGGACACGGTTGTCCGGTGCGTGGTGACCAGCGCGGCGGGCTGCACCGACACCCTCGCGCTCAGCATTGCCGTGCATCCCGTTTTCGACATTCACGACTCGCTGGCTTTGTGTTCTTCGGCTTTGCCTTACCTGTGGGGCGACACAACCTTGCAGGCCGGCACCGCGAGCGGCACTTACGCCATACACCGCACGACGCTGGCGGGGTGCGACAGCTCGCGGGCGATGGATTTGACCGTATGGGAGGTGTCGACGGGCGACACGACGGCAGTGGTTTGCGACAGTCTGGTGTGGTACGACTCGGTCTTCCGTCTCACGCCTGCCACTCCACCCACCCACACGCTGACGAGTTCCCACGGTTGCGACTCGACGGTGTCGCTGCATCTGTCTGTCCTCCATTCTTCGGGCAGCAGGCTCTTCGACACGGTTGCGGCCAACAGTCTGCCTTACCTTTACCACGGCCACGAGCTGACAGGCGACACGGTGGCGGTGGTGACTATCGCTAACGCTTCGGGTTGCGACAGCATTGTCGTCCTCCACTTGACAGTAATCTGGAACACGTATAGCACCCTCTACGACACGGTATGCGACAGCGAGCTTCCCTATACGTGGAACCACCGCACGTTCACCGAGGCGGGTACGCAGTACGACACGCTGGTGAACAGCCTCGGCTCGGACAGCCTTGTCACAATGATTCTGCATGTGCTTCCCACATGGCACCTCGATTTCTACGACACGATTTGCAGCAACCAGACAGCTTCCTTCGGCGACAGCTCCTATAGCACGGCTGGCGACTACACCCAAGCCCTGCTCACCACCTCAGGATGCGACAGCATCCGCACCCTGCACCTCATGGTGTACAATACATCGCATACCGACACCTTGGTCACAGCCTGCGACAGCTACACATGGCATGATACCACATTGACGCAATCCTCGACGTTGACCGACACGCTGACCAATACATTCGGCTGCGACAGCACGGTGACGCTGCACCTCACCGTCAACCACTCCTCCTCCTCGGTCTATTACGACACCTGCACGGAGAATCAGCTGCCTCGCGTTTTCCACGGTCTCACGGCATACGGCGACACGGCCAATGCCTCCGTTACGATAACCAATGCGGCAGGTTGCGACAGCGTGATTTCGTACCATCTCCATGTGCTTTGGAATAACCGCACCACGCTCTACGATACTATATGCGACAGCCAGCTGCCTTACGCGTGGAACCACCGCACATTCACCACGGCGGGTACACAGTATGACACGCTGATTAACAGTCTCGGCGCGGACAGCCTGGTGACAATGGTGCTGCATGTGCTGCCTACGTACCATATTGACCTCTTCGACACCATCTGCAGCAACCAAAGCCTCGCTTTCGAGGATTCCACTTACTCGCTCCCCGGCACGTACGCCCGTGGGCTGCTCACCGCCACCTTGCCTCAGTGCGACAGCGTCCGCACGCTGCACCTCACGGTGCTCGACACTTCGTCGGGCGACACTTCGGTGACGGTCTGCGACAGCTTCACCTGGCACGACTCCACTTACCTCTCCTCCACCACTCTCTATTCTACCTCGCCCAACTCACAGGGCTGCGACAGCGTGACGACGCTGCATCTCACCGTCAACCACTCCGACCATCGGACGGTGGGCGACACCCTCTGCACCAACCAGCTTGTGGGCGGGTACCCGCTCCTCGACACGCTCTTCTTCCCCGGCACGGCCTCGGGCCTGTACGCCCTGCAGCGCACCAACAGCATGGGCTGCGACAGCACGGTGACCCTTGCCCTTGTGGTGCACGACAACTCGTTCAGCACGGTCTACGACACTATTGTTGAGAACCAGGCTTCGTCGTGGATGTATAACGGCTTGGCTATCGCGCACGATACCTCCAACTGCACCTTTGTCCTCGCCAACCACTGGGGTTGCGACAGCACGGTGAACTACAACCTCCACATTTGGCCTAACAGCCTGACGACAATCGACAGCACCATCTGCGACAATCAGTACAGCACTTTCCTTTGGTATGGGCAGGCGGCGGCCGACACCCTCAGCACTACCCTCGCGGGCAGCCACGGCACGGACAGCACCGTGGTGTTGGCGCTGCATGTCAACCCGACGTACCACTTCCACCGCTACGACACGATTTGCGACAATCGCTCCTCCACTCTCGGCGACACGGCCTACAGCCTGCCGGGCGACTATAGCCTCAGCCTCGTTTCCGCGCTGGGGTGCGACAGCACCGTCACCTTGCACCTCACCGTCTACCCCACTTACCACGCGCACCTGTTCGACACCATCTTCGCGGGCGACACTGTTTTCTTCGAGGGCGACGCCTTCACCCAGACGGGCGATTACAACGCAAGCTACACCTCCGCGCTGGGTTGCGACTCGGTCATCACGCTCCATCTGTATCGAATCGAGTTGATGGAAAGTGTCCGTTTCGACACCATTTGCGAGGGCGACACGTTCTATTTCTATGACCGCCCCCTCACCCTCGCAGGCACCTACCGCGACACGATTGCGTCGGCAAGCCATCTGTTGGGCGATACCATCGTCGTTGAGAACCTGTCGGTGCTGCCCTATCCGACCATCCTGTTCGACACCACCCACCAATGCAAGCCCGAACCTTACTACACCCTCACCGCTCACGCCGATGCTCCTTATCTCCGCTGGTCGTCGCGACCCTCCGACAATAACTTGTCCAATTACGCGGGCGACAGCATCCTGCTGCTGAACCCGTCGCAGACCACCACCTACAGGCTCACCGCCGACTACAGCCCCCGCGCCCTGTGTCCCACCGACGACAGCATCACGCTCATCCCCATCCATCCCGTGGAGGCTCGCATTGCCTACGCCCCTGATTTCCTTTCGGACGACAACCGGAGACTTGAAGCTTACAACAACGGTCACGGACCTGTCAATCACCGCAGATGGGAGGTGTGGTACAACGATATGCCCGCCCTTACGGACACCTCCGGCGCTCTGAGGCTTGATGTCCCCATGCAGGTAGACAGCCTGGTGCTGTTCCTTACGGTGACCAACCTCACCTGCGCCGACACCGACACGGTGTCTGTCCCCATTCTCAAACAGAGCATCTATTTCCCCAATGTCTTCACCCCAGGCGAGAGTACCAACAACACTTTCTTCGGCTTCGGCACGGGTATCCTGCAATTCGAAATCTGGATATACGACCGGCGCGGGGACCTCGTGTTCCACAGCACCGATTTCAACGAGAAGTGGAACGGTACCCACAACGGGGTTACATGCCACCAGGGAACCTACGTGTATCGCTGCCGCTACACAACCCAGTTGGTGCCTAACGGCTGGCAATCTGTCACAGGTACCGTCACCCTATTGCGTTAATCCAACCCTCCCCTTGTCTCTGCCTTTGCAAAATAGAGAGACAAGGGGAAGAAGTGCCTGTGGCACTCAAATAGCGTCAGCAGAGAATTCATTTCATTATCGATGGACAATAAAAAACAATCCTTTATGAATATCAAGAAATTCGGCATCCTGCCCAAGATTCTCATCGCCATTGCCCTTGGCATTGTCTTTTCCCTTTTCATGCCCGGATGGGCTGTGCGGGTGTTCCTCACTTTCAATTCCATCTTCGGGAATTTCCTCGGGATGTTCATCCCCCTGCTAATCATCGGGCTGGTGGCTCCCGGCATAGCCGACCTCGGCAAGGGTGCCGGCCGTCTGCTGCTCATCACCGTGGCGCTGGCCTACGGCTCCACCATCCTGTCGGGGGCGTTCTCCTATTTCTCCTGCTCGCTGGCCTATCCCCACATCCTGGGCAACGGCCTCACCGCCCTGGGCAACATGGACATGGCCAACGCTCTCACACCCTACTTCACCATTGAGATGCCCGCCTTCATCTCCGTCACCACGGCTCTTGTCCTGGCTTTCCTGCTGGGGCTGACAGCCTCCAATATCAATGGCACGACGATGAAGAACTTCCTCGTCGACTTCCGCGACATCATCACCAAGGTCATCACCTCGGTCATCATCCCTTGTCTGCCCCTTTACATCTTCGGTATCTTCCTGCAGATGGGAGCCGAAGGACACGTGGGTGCTGTGCTGGGGGCTTTCCTTAAAATTGTCGGTTTCATCTTCCTGCTGCATATCACCGAACTGGTATTCCTCTTCCTTGTGGCAGGGGGTGTCACCCACAAAAACCCCTTCAAGGCTCTTGTCACCATGCTGCCCGCCTATGTCACAGCCTTAGGCACAGCCTCCTCGGCAGCCACCATCCCCGTCACGCTGCAGCAAGCCATCAAGAACGGTGTACGCCCAGAAACAGCCGGCTTCACCGTGCCCCTTTGCGCCACCATCCACATGCCTTGCAGCATACTGAAGATTACCGCCGTGGCCTACGCCATCTCGCTCAGCATGGGGCTCGCGTGCGACTTTGGCACCTATTTCGGTTTCATCATGATGCTCGGCATCACCATGGTGGCCGCCCCCGGAGTCCCCGGTGGAGCCATCATGGCTGCCCTTGGCCTGCTGGCCAGTATGCTCGGTTTCGACTCCAACATGCAGGGGCTTATGATAGCCATCTACATAGCCATGGATAGCTTCGGCACCGCAGGCAACGTCACCGGCGACGGGGCCATAGCCCTAATCGTCGACCACATCCGCGGGGCGGGCGACTCATCACAAACTGTCGCATCACAACAATAGGCAGAGAGGCCTCGCCTCCCTGCCTATCGGTCACACGGATAACCGCGCGGTTGGACTACAATCAATATTCAACCTTGGGTTCCATCTCTTTGGCCTGGGCCACCATCTTTTCAATCTCTTTGACCGAGGGGATGCGGTTGCAGAGGTTCTTCTCAGCGTTCACCTCCTCCATCTTGGCATAGAGATTGGCGGGCACACGGTGGCGGAACTCCTTGATAGTGTCCACCCCGGCGGCCTCGAGCAGCTCGGCAAACTGACCCGCCACACCTTTGATGCGGAACAGGTCGGCATGGTTGGTCCACTTCAAAATCAGTTTCTCGCTGATACCGGTCTCCTCGGCCACTTTGCGGCGGCCGGAACGGGTGGCGCATTTCTCCAGCAGGTCGTCGGTGGTTTTCACGGCGGCCTCGTTCAATTTGGCGGCATAAACATCGCCAATACCTTCAATGTCAATAATTTTGTAAGCCATAGTATTTTGTTTTAAGATTTTCGATGTAACGCACAATTGCCGCTTTTATTGTGTCGGAACCAACATTTTTCGCTGCTGTCTCAACTCCGCACCTTCGCTCCTTATCCGATTCTTATACCTCAGTTCTCCCATATTTCTCCCATCCTGCATGGGAGAAATATGGGAGAAATATGGGAGAACTGACGAATAACGAGCGAAGGTGCTGCGCGAGCAATCAGAGGAAAAAGAGGCTGACCCCCGCAACGCTGATGACGGCGCCGAGGATTTCGCGCGGGGTGACACGCTGGTGGAAGAGGATTGCGGCAGGGGCAATGATAAGGATGGGGGTGAGCGCGAAGAGGGTCTGGGCTATGCCGGTGGAGGTGTACATGGTGGCGAGGAGCGACATGCTGACACCCACGAAGGGGCCGAAGACGGTGGCGCCGAAGACACACCACATGGCTTTGCAGTCGCGGACGGCATGGCGCAGTTTGTCGACAGCATCTTTGTTGAAAAGGAACAGCAGCAGGGTGAAGCCCACCAAGCCCATGGCGGCACGGATCATGGTGGCTGCAAAGGGAATGCTGATGTAGAGCGGCATGGGGATGAGGGCATCGGGCAAAGGAGAGTGGTTGTCGAGACCTGCGGCGGCGAGGGCGGCATCGTAGTGTTCGAGTCCTATTTTGCTCAACACCAATCCAAAGCCCTGGCAGATGCCGGCCATAGCGGCATAGAAAATCCCCCGTCGGGGAAGTTTGAGTTTGAATTGGGGAGCATGAGGCGACGAGGGGTCGGGAGTGTGCCGTTTGGAGAGGATGGACATGCCTATGCCCGTGAGGGTTATACACATTCCCACAATGGCCAGCGGACGCATTTGCTCGCCGATAAGCAGCCGCCCCATGATGGCAGCGGTGGGAGCGGAAAGGGTCATGAAGAGCTGGCCGAAACGGGAGCCGATGTAGATGTAGCCCTGCATGAGGCAGTAGTCGCCTATGACATAGCCCACCACTCCCGAAAGGAGGAGCCACAGCCACGTGGGACCGTCGGCAAAACGTGGCCAAGGCTGCCCCATGACAAGCCAGAGGGTGACGGCGAGGAGAGAGAGGGACATGACCATGCGCACCACGTTGAGCGGCAGGGAACCCATGCGCTTGGAGGCCACCTCGGCAAAGAGGGCTGTGACCGTCCACGAAAGGGCCACGAATAGGGATATTGTTTCACCAATGAACATGGGGGGATAACGGAAAGGACATCATTTTATTGCACAAGCCCCGAAATACCTTTTCACCCCAATCGTTTTTTCCAACAACTACCCTACTCATGTCCTGTTTTTTTTGTATTTTTGCAATGGAATCGGTATTTAAACATAAAACATATATCAATTATTTTCAAAACATTACATAGAGTCGCGCCACACTTCCTGCCGGTTTTTTGCCGTGGAGTCGCTTTTGTGTTGCTTGTATTGACGATGGGTTCGGAGTGCTGGGGACAGATGAAGTCGCCCATTTCCGGCACGGTGACAGACCAGAGCACCGGCGAGCCGCTGGCCTTTGTTCAGATAGCCATCCCCGGCACCAAATACGGGACGGTGTCGGACATCAATGGCCGGTTTGACCTCAGTGTCACAGCAATGGACACGGTGCTGAATTTCCGAATGGTGGGTTATCGCCCTAAAACAGTGGTGCTGAAGGGCAACTCCTCGCGCCGACTGAAGGTGAAAATGGAACCTGCCGTCACCACCCTGCAGACGGTGAACGTCACCGCGAAGAAGGGCAAAGGCGACCGCTATAGCCGACGGAACAACCCCGCTGTGGAGTTGGTGAAAAAAGTCATCGCCCGGAAGGAAGAGAACCACGTGATGGCGAATGAACTTTTCAGCCGTAAGGTGTTCGAGAAGTTGAACATGTGTCTGGACCAGTTCCATCCCGACTTCGAGAATCATTCGTTCTGGAAGCATTTCAAGTTTGTGGAGAAATATATCGACCACGCCGCGTTCGACAACGCCGAAATACTCCATTTCTCAATCCACGAACGTATGCAGACACAGAATTATTATCACGGAGGCCTGCGTACCTTGACCACAGCCAACCGTGCCGACGGCGTGGATGCCAACTTGACACAGGAGGGGTTCGACGACGACCTGGACGCACTCTTCCCCACCATCGACATTTTCTCGAACGAGATAGCACTGATGTCGGTGCGTTTTGTCAGCCCCCTTTCTTCTGTCCTCGCCAATACCTTTTACCATTTTTACATCACCGACACGGTTGAGATTGAAAACCAACGGTGTATCGAACTCACTTTCGTGCCGTCGAACAAGGGGAACTTTGGCTTTGTAGGGTCAATGTATATTGTTGCCGACAGCAGCTATGCAATAAAACGCTTTTCGTTGAGGGTGCCCGAGGCTGTGGATTTGAACTATGTGCGCGACTTGAATGTGATGCAGACGTTTGAGCGCGACAGCCTGGGGCGCTACATGCCCATACGCACCGACACCTATGGTCGTTTCTATGTCGGGAAGCGCTTGCGCCAAGTCTATGCACATAAAATGCAACTCTATTACGACTATTCTTTCGACACTCTTATCCCACAGCCCGACAGCCTGTTCACTCCCTTGGCTTCGTATGCCGTACTGCCCAATGCCCACAGGGTGATGCGCAAGGAGTGGAATGCCCGACGCCCTGTGGAGTTGACCCTGGCCGAGACCTTCCTCGACAGTATGCGGTACGAACTGGCACGCATCCCTTCAATCCGTTTCACCATCAAGACTGTCGAGGCGTTGTTTTCGGGCTATATCCCTACCCACTCCACCCGCGACTCCAGCCGATTTGATTTTGGTCCGATATACAATTTCGTCAGCCACAACGGCACCGAAGGGCTTAGGCTGAGAGTGGGCGGCATGACACGGGCACGCCTTAACCGGCGAAACTTCTTCGATGGCTACGTGGCCTATGGCTTCAGGGACAAACAGGTCAAATTCAACCTCAACCTCATCCATACCTTTGCCGAAAAGAGGCGTTTCCCGAGGGAGAACCCGCTGGGATACATCTGCCTTCATGCCGGCTACGATATCGAGTCGCCCGGCCTGTCGTTCGACCGCTACGACCGTGACAACATCCTGCAATGGACCGACAAAGAGACTCCGGCACAATATGTGGCCGATGTCCAGCTGAGAGTGTGCAAACAATGGCCCAATTTTATGGACATCGACACTTGGGTGGGAGCCCAGCACATCCGACCCACCGGTCTGCTTAGTTATTACAGGATTACCCCAGAAGGCACGGAGCGCGTGGACGACATCGTCTTCGCCCAATGGGCCACAAGTTTGAGCTTCTCACCCAATTCGTTGGTGCGAAGTGGACGCTCGGGCAAGAGTTCGTTGCTAAACCTTTCCAGCAACGCCACATCTATCACTATGAGCCACGAAATGGGACTGCTTGACGGATTCTATTACAACAGGTCCACGTTCAGTTTGTTCAACCGACTTTGGTTTGCCGCCCTTGGCTATATTGACCTGCGGATGCATGGTGGCATAGTGTGGAATCCGGTGCCCATGCCCAAATTGTTCGTACCCAACGGAAATATCAGTCTGTTGATGTCGGAGAACGCTTTCAATACCATGCGCCCCATGGAGTTTATGATGGACCGGTATGTGTCGCTCTTTGCCACCTACCACATGAAAGGTCTCATCCTCAACCACATTCCCCTCATCAACCGCCTGAAGCTGCGCGAGGTGGTGGGGTTCAACCTGCTATATGGCGGGATGTCGGACATGAACAATCCCGCCAACGGCCACACCGGCCTATACCTGCTGCCCGCAAATACCGAATTCCTCACCGACACACCTTATATGGAGTACAGCATCGGTATTGAAAACATACTGAAGCTGATACGCATCGACTACGTGCGGCGTCTATCCTACCTCAAAGACGGCCTCTCCCCCTGGGCCATCAAAATCTGCCTGCAATTCACCATGTAACCCTCCCTCACCGTCAAATTGACAAGCCAATCTGTATAACCCGAAAATCTGTCAACCATTTTCAGGGAAAGTCAGTCGAGTTATGAGTTCAACACATGCACTTGCTTCATCGTAATTGCCTATGGTTGCCCAACAATAAAGTGCTTATAATGCATGAGGTATGGCTTGTGGAAAACTATTCGACTCAGGCATAAACGCAGCCATTAAAACAAAATCCTCTTCTGTCTGTGCGCAGGATGCAATATTGCTTCATTCAAAATTCGCAAACGCCTTCCTTTGGGTTTCAATTTGATTATTATTTCTTTCTGCTTGTTCGTCTAATCTATCATCTATCCGTTGTTTCAAACCATCAAAATCATCATGCATGTCAATCATTCTTCTATCTAAGTCACTGCGTATTTCCCTATTTCTCCCATTTACATTGATTGCAGACCAAACATTATAACCAATTAATAATGTCACCAATACTGATAAGGCGCAAACTAAAAATTCAGCAGTACACATTTTATTTTCTTTCTGCTATTATCTCTGTCATTCGTTTAATTGTTTCTTGTTGGCTGGTGAGCAGGTTGAGTAGTTCCGCAGGGACATTGATTGCCATACCTCCATTGCTGATAGTGTTTTTTTGTGAATCTTGCACCGATACATTCTTATCGCTCCTGTCAATCGTCATATTCCCCTTACCTCTCAAAAGCCAATTCGCATCTATTTCTGGCAGATTATCAAGAATTTTCTGCACTATTTCTAATCCTGCATTACGTTTGTTTAAGCAAATTTGGCTCATTGTTTGCTCATTTTTCCCTATAGCGGATGCAAATTTGCGGTTGTTATCATCGAATAATGAAGAGCGAATCTGATTAATGCGATTATTTAGTCCCGTTTTATTTGATATTTTTTCCATGTCCATAATATATCATCATATCTATTCGGATTTTGGTATTACAAATCGAAGTGCCTCGGTATTACTTTGGTATTAAATAGTGCCATTGTATGCCATCTTAAATGTTTCTATTTATTGCTGTTCTCCGACCATATTCTTTTTTTCAAAACCCATAACTCACTGAAACAGAGCACCACTATAATATTCATTTTACAATAAAAGGAGAACATGCAAGCACATTCTCCTTAACCATCCAGCGGAAAGAGAGGGATTCGAACCCCCGGACCCTCGCAGGTCAACGGTTTTCAAGACCGCCGCATTCGACCGCTCTGCCATCTTTCCCTATAATTATCAATAAGTTGCAGGCACACCTGCGTTCTTCAATGATTTTGCAAATATACGAATAAAATCTGATATAGGGAAAAAAGTTTGTCAATTGTTAAAAAAAAGGGGGAATATAATAACAATTTGTTTTTTTTTTGTATATTTGCACGATAAAAAGTAACAAACACTTTTGACGAGATAATAATATAAGGACATAGTAATGAGAAAGATTTGGGTATCGCTGGTTAAGATGTGCGGGTGGCACTTTGTGATTCCCGACCTAAAAGAGCGTCCAGAATTGCGTCATTGTGTGGTGGCAGTGGCACCGCACACGGCTATGGCGGACTATTTTGTTGGGTCGGCCGTGTTGTTTGCCGCCGGAGTGAAACCGAGGATTTTGGTGAAGCGCGAGTTTTTCAATTTCTTCACCCGCCCCCTGCTGCTGAAGCTGGGGCTTGTACCTGTGGACCGCGGCAACCGCCACAACGGACTAGTGACAAAAGCTGTGGAGACCCTGAAAAAAAGCGACGACGTGTGTATCGTGATTACTCCCGAGGCAACACGCAAGCCTGTGAAGAGGTTTAAGAGGGGTTTCTATGAGATAGCCTGCCAGGCCGGAGTTCCAATAGTGCTTGGATTTATGGACTTCAAGACCAAAACGGCTGGATATGGACCAACGATAATACCTTCGGGCGACTACGAGGCGGACGTGGAGAAGATGCTGGAGTTTTTCCGTCCCGTACATGCCAAACACCCAGAGGGATGGTATTTTGGAAAAAATAAGAACTAACAGGTGGAGGTAAAAAACAGATATTTAAAAAGAACCGACTGATACGTAACCATCGCACAAGTTTGGACCTTGCAACAACAAATTCTGTTTTTACCTTTTACCCTTTACTAAATAAAAAAACAATCTATGATTAGAAGAGTTTTTGTTGAAAAGAAGAGAGACTTTGCCATTATGGCAAAGGAGTTGAAGGAAGAGATGGAGAAATACCTGGGTATTGAGCCGGGTGACGTGCGCGCATTAGTGCGTTATGATATTGAGAATTTGTCGGACGAGACATACGAAAAGGCTCGTGGCACGGTGTTTTCCGAGCCCCCCGTGGACGTATTGTATGAGGAATCGTTCCCTCATGAGGAGAGTGATTTTGTCTTTACCGTGGAGTACCTGCCGGGACAGTTTGACCAACGCGCGGACAGCGCCATGCAGTGCGTGAGGTTGCTGAACCCTTCGGAGCAGCCTATTATCCGGTCGGCAACAACCTATGTGATAAGTGGAGATTTAACGGAAGAACAGCGGAAGGCCGTGGTGAAGCATTGCGTAAACCCCGTTGACAGCCGTGTGACCGATGCCCCAAAGCCTGAAACGCTTGAAGAGCATTACGACGAGCCAGAAGATGTGAAAATATTCGATGGCTTTGCCGACATGGGCGAGGATGAGTTAAAGGGACTTTATTCTTCGCTGGGTCTCGCGATGACTTTTGCCGACTTCCTGCACATACAACGTTATTTCCACGACGAGGAGAAGCGCGACCCCAGCATGACAGAAATACGTGTGCTGGACACCTATTGGAGCGACCACTGCCGCCACACCACTTTTGCCACGGAGCTGACCGACGTGCACTTTGACGAAGGAAAGTATCGTCCCTTGATTGAAGACGCTTTTCAGCAATATCTGGCCGACCACAAAGAACAGTACGAAGGACGGACAGACAAGTTTGTTTGTCTGATGGATTTGGGAACACTGGCAGCCAAAAGACTACGTAAAGCAGGCTTATTGAACGACCAGGAGGTGAGTGACGAAATCAATGCCTGCAGCATTGTGGTGCCTGTGAAGATGGACGGCAAGACAGAAGAGTGGTTGGTGAATTTCAAGAACGAGACCCATAACCACCCGACAGAAATTGAACCTTTCGGTGGTGCGGCAACCTGTCTTGGCGGATGTATCCGCGACCCGCTGAGCGGCCGAACCTACGTCTACCAGGCTATGCGGGTGACAGGGGCTGCAGACCCGACACGACCGATGTCGGAGACACTGCCAGGCAAACTTCCTCAGCGCAAAATAGTAACCACTGCAGCACATGGCTACAGCAGTTACGGCAACCAGATTGGCCTGGCCACGGGACTGGTGAACGAGATTTACCACCCCAATTACGTAGCCAAACGTATGGAGATAGGCGCCGTGATAGCCGCTGCGCCACGCCGACAGGTCAAGCGGTTGACAAGCGATCCCGGTGATGTGGTGATTCTGTTGGGCGGTCGTACCGGCCGCGACGGTTGTGGCGGCGCCACAGGTGCATCAAAAGCCCACAACACATCTTCGCTGACCACCTGCGGAGCCGAGGTACAGAAAGGCAACGCCCCTACTGAGAGAAAAATCCAAAGACTTTTCCGTCGCGAGGAAGTGTCGAGCCTGATAAAGAAATGTAACGACTTTGGTGCCGGAGGAGTAAGTGTTGCCATAGGCGAGTTGGCCGATGGCCTGCAGATAAATCTGGACAAGGTACCCAAGAAATATGCCGGCCTGGACGGCACGGAACTTGCCATCAGCGAGAGCCAGGAACGTATGGCCGTAGTGGTCGCACCCAGTGATGCGGAGCAGATGCTGCGCTATGCCGACGAGGAGAACCTAGAAGCCGTGGTAGTGGCCACTGTAACTGAGGAGCCTCGTATGGTAATCAGCTGGCGTGGAAAGGAGATTGTGAACCTCAGCCGTCGCTTTATCGACACCAACGGTGCACACCAGGAGACCGAAGTGAAAGTAGCAATGCCCACCGAAAAAGGGGATGCCGCAACAGGTGCCACAAAGGAGCAGGAAAGTGTAAAAGAACGCTGGCTTGAGAATCTGTCGAACCTGAACGTATGCTCTCAAAAGGGTTTGGTGGAGATGTTCGACAGCACGGTGGGTGCAGGAAGTGTGGTAATGCCCTACGGAGGAGAAACACAGATGACTCCGACCCAGTGCATGATAGGTATGCTTCCCACCCTGACCGCCCAATGCGACACGGTGACGATGATGAGCTATGGCTATGACCCATATTTGAGCAGTTGGAGTCCTTTCCACGGAGCTGCCTATGCAGTGGTGGACTCTGTGGCTAAAATTGCTGCAGCAGGCGGAAATGTGAAACGGGTGAGACTGACCTTCCAGGAGTATTTCAAGAAACTGGGACAAGACCCCTATCGTTGGGGTGAGCCGTTTGCGGCCTTGCTGGGTGCATACAATGCCCAAATGGGACTAAGCCTGCCTGCCATAGGAGGCAAGGATTCAATGAGCGGAACATTCAACGACATCGATGTACCGCCGACATTGTGCAGCTTTGCCGTAGGCATCAGCAACATGAAACATGTGGTGACCCCCGAATTGAAACAGGCTGGTAATTACCTGTACCTGTTGGAGGTGAAGCCCGACAAGATGGACATGCCCAATTACAAAATGCTGCTCTCCATGTACAACGCCCTGCACCAAGCTGTGGGGAAAGGTTCCATCCGGTCAGCCTATGCTGTGGGATTTGGCGGAATAGCCGAGGCTGTGAGCAAAATGGCTTTCGGCAACCGCTTAGGCGTGACCTTTGACGGGTATTTCAGCGTTGAGGAGCTTTTCGAAAAGAAATACGGTGCCATCGTTGTAGAGGTGCTGAATTGTGGCTCGCTGCCCGCTGTGGCTCGTAAAATAGGCCGGGTGACCGAAGGCGGCGACTTCGTGATTGGCGGTGAAACCATCGCTATGGACGAGATGATGAAAGCCTGGACTGGCACACTGGAGGGGATTTTCCCCACAGTAAGCGGACAGAACACTGACACGGAAATACCGCAAAGCCCGTTATACAAAGCCAAAAATGTATATGTGTGCAAGCACAAAGTGGCCAAGCCCAAGGTGTTCATCCCAGCCTTCCCCGGGACAAATTGCGAATATGATTCGGCACGAGCATTCCTGCGTGCGGGAGCCGATGCCGAAATATTGGTGTTCAGAAACCTTTGTGCCAGCCAGATTGAAGAGAGCGTAAAAGCCTTCGCACAAGCCATCGACAACAGCCAGATAGTGATGATTCCCGGTGGTTTCTCGGCAGGTGACGAGCCAGACGGAAGCGCCAAGTTCATCACCAGTGTGTTCCGCAACCCGATGATCAGCGATGCCGTAATGAAATTGCTGAAAGAGCGCGACGGACTGATGCTGGGCATCTGCAACGGATTCCAAGCTTTGGTGAAACTGGGTCTCGTACCCTACGGCGAAATACGTCCGCAAAGCGAGGATGCCCCCACCCTCACGTTCAATACCATCGGACGCCACTTAAGCATGATAGCCCACACCAAAGTGGTGAGCAATCTCTCACCATGGATGCAGCAGGCAGAACTGGGCAAGAGTTATGTTGTCCCCATCTCGCATGGAGAAGGGCGTTTCGTGGCACCACAACAATGGATAGACCAGTTGTTTGCCAACGGACAGGTGGCGACACAGTATGTAGACCTGAATGGCAATGCCACCATGAAAGAACCGGCCAATATGAACGGCTCGTACATGTCCATTGAAGGCATCACCAGCCCCGACGGCCGAGTGCTGGGCAAGATGGCCCATAGTGAACGCTGGCGTCCCGGAACCTACCGCAACATTATCGGAGATCAAGACCAACGGATTTTCGAAAGTGGTGTGGCTTATTTCAAAGATTGATAATAATTTTAGTATACCGAATATTTTTTAGTCATGAATAGGATTGTTTTCTCCTTGGCAGCTGTCTTGCTTGTCGCCACGGCAACAGCAGGACCGGTGGACTCTGTCCGAGCCCGTTCGGCTGCGCAGAGTGCCGTAAGGGTTCTTGTTTTAGAGACCCACCCCAATACATACGACACACCGTTGTCGTTGACAGACATTACCGCTACGATGGGCATTGAAAATATCTATGCCTTTAATTACAGTGCTCCAACCACTATGGAAGGAGAAGGTACATCAGGTTTTGTTATCCTGAGCGGTGACGACATTGCCGCCCCTGTGCTGGCATTCTCCGACGAAGGGCCTCTGTGCAGTGAAGACCTCAACCCCGCTGTGCGTTTCCAACTTGAAACCTACAGCCGCCAGATAGCCTCCGCCCGTGCCAAGAACATCAAAGCCACTCCGGAAGTGGAGCGCAAATGGGTTTCCCTTCTCAGCGGAGAGGCCGTGAAGAACGCATATATGGCTTATGAGGGAAAGGGAGACTTTTACAACGACCTTATTCCGAAACTTCTCGGAAACATGAAATGGGGTCAAAGCCGCCCATACAACAATAAATGCCCCCGCAAAGCCATCACAGGCTGTGTAGCCACCGCCTTTGGAATGATAATGAATTATTGGGACTACCCCGAACATGGCTTTGGACAAAACTCCTACGACGGAAACGACAACCCGGCTGCATACCCCAACTGGAAATACGGCAGGCTGACCGTTGATTTCGAGAGCACCTATTATGACTGGCAAAACATGACGGATATTATCGACGAAGTATACAGTAGCACCAGCGAGAAGGAAGCTGTCGGAACCCTGCTTTACCACATTGGTGTGTCGCTCAACATGCGATATGGAGAGGATGGCAGTGGATGCTGGTCGCTACCCGAATACGCCACTTTCGACACCAGTCTGCATCTCAGCCCACTAATCAGTGCCCCATACCGTATCCGTAAACATTTCGGTTATAAATATTCATACGCCGGTATGCGCGACTCAATCGGTGATGACATTCTTTGGATGCAGATGCTTTACAACAGCCTTGCCGAAGGAAAACCCATCTATTATGCCGGCTGGGCAGCCGACAGCAGCGAAGCCGGTCACAGTGCCACCTCGGGTCACGGATACCTGATTGACGGTTATTTCTCCGACCAGGTTGACTCCAACTTATTCCATATAAATTGGGGCTGGAACGGTAACGCCGACGGCTATTTCAAACTGGATGCCATGACCCCTCAGAACTATGACTTTACACAATGGCACGGAGCTGTCATTGGCCTTGAACCCGACACATCTTACCATGGCTATAACCCGGCAGCCATTCCCGCCACCCCGAACACCACAGCCAAGGTCTATGCCCGCAACGGCAGCATTGTTGCCGAGAATGCAGGTGACCAAGCCGTTGTAGTCTATGACCTCGTGGGACACCTTGTGGCCACCATGCCGTCTCACATGGGCGAACACCGCAGCATCTCCGTTAGACCCGGCTTCTATATGGTGAGAGTGGGCATGTCACCTTGCCAAAAAGTCATTGTAAATAATTTTTAATCATAAGTATAACCTTATTCCCGCCGGCGGAATATGCCGGACACAAAAAATATGAGCAACGCACTTAACAACCTCCAACCTGCTGCAGTATGGCAATACTTCGGCGAACTGATGAATATACCCCGGCCCTCCAAACACGAAGAGAAAGTCTCGGCATACCTGCAAGAGTTCGGCCACAAACTGGGTCTTGAAACCCTCGCCGACGAGGTGGGCAACGTACTGATTCGCAAACCCGCTTCTCCCGGCTACGAAAACGCCCCCGGCGTATGCCTCCAAGCCCACATGGACATGGTGTGTGAGAAAAACGGTGACAAGGATTTCGACTTCCTCACCCAACCCATCCAAGCCTACATTGAGAATGGCTGGTTAGTAGGCGACGGCACCACACTTGGTGCCGATGACGGAATCGGCGTGGCGGCTGCCATGGCCATTCTGGCCGACAACAGTATCCAGCATGGTCCCCTCGAATGTCTCTTTACCGTTGATGAGGAAACAGGCCTCACCGGTGCCGCCAACCTCCGTACCGACTGGCTACAGAGCTCAATACTCCTCAACTTCGACGACGAGGACGAAGGCGAGTACTGCATCGGCTGCGCTGGCGGAATCGACACCACCGTGGCCATCAATTACACCACACGTCCGGTCCCGGCAGGCGAAAGTTCCTACCGGGTATCTGTCTCCGGCCTTACAGGTGGCCACAGCGGCGACGACATTAACCGTGGCCGTGGCTGCGCCATCAAAATACTCAACCGCATCCTCTGGAACGCCACTGAACACTGCAAGATAGGCCTTGCCCGCATCGATGGCGGCAACCTCCGCAATGCCATTGCACGCGAAGCATGGGCAGACATTGTGGTGGCACACGACCTCGAGGATGATTTCAAAAAGATGGTCAACGACTTTGCCGAACACATCAAATTTGAATTCCGAAGCACCGAACCCAACCTGCAGATAGAACTCCTCCCCATCAGCGAGCCACCATGCCTCATCGACAGACCCACCCAATACAATCTCCTCAACGCCCTCTTTGCCTGTGCCCACGGCGTGCTGGCCATGAGCCGCGAAATAGAGAACTTTGTGGAAACTTCCACCAACCTCGCCTCCGTTAAGATGGACGACCGCCAAATCCACATCGCCACCAGCCAACGCAGCTCTGTCGAGAGTGCCAAACACGCCGCTGCACAGAAAATAGAAGCTACCTTCCGCATGATTGGAGCCCATGTCACCCATGGCGACGGCTACCCAGGCTGGACTCCCAACCCCGAAAGCAAAGTACTTAAAGTGGGTGTAGAGACCTACAAACGCATGTTCGGCCACGACCCCATTGTCCGTGCCATCCATGCCGGACTTGAATGTGGACTTATCGGTGAAAAATACCCACACATGGACATGATAAGCTACGGTCCCACACTGCGCGGCGTCCACGCCCCAGGCGAGAAAATCGAAATCAAGACCGTCGAAACGTTCTGGAATCTTACATGTGAAATCTTACGCAATCTAAAATGATTGGAGTACTTGGAAGCGGTTCCTGGGCCACCGCAATAGTCAAAATATTATTAGAGCAACCCTCTGCCAAGGTTTGCTGGTATGTCCGTGAACCCGAGATACGCAAAAGCCTTGCCCAGCACGGCCGCAACAACCAATACCTCGGAGAAGTATCCATCAACACTTCTCGCATCCTGATATGCAGCCACCCTCAAGAGGTAATTGACCAATGCGAAATAGTCTACCTCGTCATCCCCACGGTATTCCTTCACAACACCCTTCAACAAGTCGACCCCCTCACCCTCAAACAGCGACAGTTAGTATCTGCCATTAAAGGTTTTGTACCCGAGGCCGACATGATTGTCACCGACTACCTGCAGCACTATTACCAAGTACCCCAAAGGCAACTGGCCATCATCAGCGGACCCACACATGCCGAAGAGGTGGCTCGCGAACGACTCACCTTCATCACTGTCGCGTCGCCCAACAACCAGCTGGCCGACTGCGTCATGCAGCATCTTCGTTGCCGCTACATCAACATCAACTCGTCCACCGACATGCGAGGCATACAGTACGCCACAGCACTCAAAAACATCTACGCCGTGGCAGCTGGCATGTGTAAAGGCATGGGCAGCGGCGACAACCTCATGGCAGTCCTCGTCAGCTACGCCATTGCCGAGATGCGCAACTTCCTCCTCGTCATGCAACCGAACTCCAATATCATCATCTCTCCCGAAAACCTTCCTCCCTATGTCGGCGACCTCCTCGTCACCTGCTACTCCCAACTCAGCCGCAACCGTACTTTCGGCACCATGATAGGCCGTGGCTATACCGTCAAGAGTGCGCAGCTCGAGATGCACATGATTGCCGAAGGCTACTATGCCGCTAAAAGCCTCGAAAAGGTGCGGCACGAACATCATATCGACATGCCCATAGCACAAGCCGTCTATATGGTACTATACGAAAACGCACGTCCCGATGTCATCCTCCGTGCATGGCAAATGCGCAGAACCAACATCACCAATTAATACCCATTACTATGACACCACAAGTTAGCATCATCATGGGCAGCACCTCCGACCTCCCCGTCATGGAGAAAGCCTGCCAATTCCTCGAAGAGATGGAAATCCCCTTCGAAGTCAACGCCCTCTCGACACACCGTACTCCCGCCGAAGTTTCCGACTTTGCCCGCAACGCTCACCTCCGCGGCATACAAGTCATCATAGCCGGTGCCGGCATGGCCGCTGCACTCCCCGGAGTCATTGCTGCCGAAACACCCCTGCCCGTCATCGGCGTACCCATCAAAGGCAGCACCCTCGAAGGTCTCGACGCCACCCTCGCCATCCTCCAGATGCCTCCGGGAATCCCCGTGGCCACCGTAGCCATCAACGGCGCTCAAAACGCCGCCGTCCTCGCGCTGCAAATCATGGCTGTCGGCAACCCCGCCTTGCAAGAAAAGATGATAGCCTACAAACAAAGCCTCAAAAAGAAAATAGTCAAGGCCAACGAAGACCTCGCCCAGCTGCAATACAAATACAAGTGCTAAACCAATTAACGCATTAACAAATTCATTATGATAACCATAGGCATCACAGGCACCCTCGGTGCCGGCAAAGGCACCATAGTTGAATACCTGCAACGCGAAAAAGGGTTTTCCCACTACTCCGTGCGTGCCTTCATCACCGAGGAAATCAAAAAACGTGGACTTGAGGTGAACCGCGACACCATGACCCTTGTGGGTAACGACCTGCGTGCACAGCACACCCCCTCGTGGATAGTGGAACAACTCTACGAGCAGGCCTCGGCCTCGGGCTGCAACTGCATCATAGAAAGTGTCCGAACCCCCGGCGAAGTGGATGCCTTGCGAGGAAAGCCCAATTTCTACCTCTTTGCCGTCGATGCCGACCCGCGTGTCCGCTACGACCGTGCCGTGCTGCGCGGCAGCGAGACCGACCACATCGACTACAACACCTTCCTCGCCAACGAGCAGCGCGAGATGGACAACCCCGACCCCAACAAGCAGAACCTCAAATACTGCATCGAAAATGCAGACTTCCGCTTCGACAACAATGGCTCCATCGACGACCTCAACAAACAAGTGGAAGAAGTTCTTGGCAAAATCATGTACCGACGCCCCTCATGGGACGAATACTTCATGGAACTGGCCAACACAGCCTCAAAACGAGCCACCTGCGACCGGGGGCGCTCCGGATGTGTCATCGTCAAAGACCGCCAGCTGCTTGTCACCGGCTACGTGGGCTCCCCTGCCGGACTCCCCCACTGCGACGAGGTAGGCCACCTCTTCCGCAAGACCATCGAAGCCGACGGCCGCATCACCACCCACTGCGTCCGCACCGTCCATGCCGAGCAGAATGCCATCTGTCAGGCCGCCCGCCGCGGCATCGCCCTCGACGGCGCCACCCTCTACTGCCGCATGACCCCCTGCCGCACCTGCGCCATGCTCATCATCAACTGCGGCATCAAACGCGTAGTATGCGAGCGCAAATACCACGCTGGCGCCGAGAGCGAAGAACTCTTCCGCCAAGCCGGCGTCCAGCTGGAATTCTTCCACGACGAAGTCCAACAATACGACAATCAGTAACCTCCTGCATCAACAAAAAAGAGTGTCCACCAATAGATGGACACTCTTTCTTTTTTAGGCTGGACGATACGGCTATTTCTTCTTAAACAGTGAAATAATCCACAGCAGCAGGCAGGCGCCTATCACCGAAGTGACAAGGCAACCGACAATGGTGGTACCCCAGTTAATTCCAAGCCAAGCAAGGACATTTCCACCAACGAAACCACCAACAATGCCGACGAGAAGATTGACAACAAAGCCGAAGCCGGAACCTTTCATAAGCTTGCCAGCCAGAAAGCCGGCCAAAGCACCGATAATGATACTAACAATAATATTCATAATTTAACAATTTAGAATTAAAACAAACACATAACGCAGAATAAGCCAAAATGTTGCAGCGTCTCTAAATTTTAACATTTCAAGCAATAATACACCCTATTTCCCATTCGATGTGAGACGAACACCAACCTGACAAAAGCAACAACATCCCCTTTCAATGGACATTGGTCACGGCAAAAAATGGCGCAGGTTCGATTGTTATCCGATATTTCTGGGTCAGTTCTCCCATATTTCTCCCATGCAGGATGGGAGAAATATGGGAGAAATATGGGAGAACTGAGGCCGAACGAGCGAAGGTGGGCAGGAAAAAACGGGAGGACGGCGCGGACTATTTGGCGAACTGTCTCACGACATCCTCGGCGTAGGTTTTGGATACGGGGATGAGTCGGTCGCAATAAGCAATTTCGAGCACCAGCCCGTCCTTTTCCTTTCGCAAATACCTGACATTCTCGAGATTGACGAGATAGCCTCGATGGCAGCGCACCATGCCCTGCGAGGAGAACGTTTCGGAGATGTTTTTGAGGGAGTTGTGGAGAACCAGCGAGTCCTCTTTGTCGCCACTGAGATAATGAATTACCGTATAGTTGTCGGCTGCCTCGATATAGAGAACATTGCTGCGTTTGGTGACAAAAACAAGTCGTTCACCCTTGTCGAAAAACTGAATAACATCGTCGCGGGACTCTTCTTCGGCCTGGGTTTGTGTTTCGAGCAACTGGTTGGTGAGGGAAGCTATTTCGAGTCGTTTCTGCTGAAGGAGAAAAACGAGAGCGGTGACGATGTAAGGGACTGTCAGCAGCGCAATAATATCGACAAAGACACGTCCAACAAGGTCGGGAAGTCCGACCGAGTCGTTTTCGTTGAGAAGCCATGCAGCGGTTGAGAGGGAAGCCACCAGCACAAACAGTTCGACACCAATCCAAACGAGATATGAACCGAGCTTCATACTGATACGTTTCTGCGTGATGAAAAGAAGCCTGCGGCTGACAGAGAAGACAACAAGCCCGATGAGGACAAGGATGATGGAGTACAACCGATAGTCGAGGGAGCTGAGCAGTCCGGAGGGTTTTAACAATCCGATAGGTCTATAAACAGCGACAAAAAAGATACAAAAAAGCACCACCAGGGCAAAAAAGAGCATGATGGTCTTTTTCTGTGTCAGGAACTTCGGAATATATATTTTTAACTGATTTACAATTGTCATCCAGTGTATTTGTTTAACATTTTTCACCCAATATAGGTGTTTTTCGCCCAAAATAACGCCATTTAGTCAACATTATTGCGCAAAATGCTAAATTTAACATTAAGGAATGAAACTTTCGTCGTTTCTTTGCAATTTGATTCAAAGAAAAAAAAGGCCGAAAAACCCTTTTTAATTAAAGAAACTAAAACAATTTATGAAGATTATTGGAACTGGTAGCGCTTTGCCTAAGAAAGTCGTGACAAACGACATGCTTACAGAGTTCTACGACACCAGCGACGAGTGGATACAGGCCCGCACAGGCATTGTAACACGTCGCATCATGACTGACGAAAGCTTATTAGATTTAGCCATCACAGCCGCTCAACGCGCATTGGAAGCCTCTGGACTGAAGGCGGAGGAGCTTGACTACATTCTTTGTTCGAATGTGAACAACAATTATGTGTTTCCCTCGCTGAGCAGCATGGTTCAGGGAAAAATAGGAGCCACCTGCCCCTGTATGGACATTAGGAATGCCTGCGCAGGGTTCGTATATGTGATGGACTTGGCCGACATGTACATAAAGACCGGCCGTGCAAAGAGAATACTTCTGCTCACGGCAGAAGAGCCCACCCGTTTCTGCAGCTGGAAACAGAGAGAGACCAGCGTGCTGTTTGGCGACGGAGCCGCCGCCGCAGTAGTGGAAGAAGGCGGGGAGTATCTGGGCGCCCGAGTGACCACCATCTGCAACACAGAGGTCTTGTACCAACGCAGACGTTTGGAACCGACCCCGTTTGAGGTGGAAGGCGTATACATCGACCAGCCCATGGTGATGCAGGGACGCGAAGTGTTCCGCATGGCGGTAACCAATTGCTCGAAAGAGATCAGCACCCTTTTGGAAGACACTGGCTACAAGATTGAGGATGTGAAGTTCTTCCTGCTGCACCAAGCCAACATGCGTATCATCAAAGGCATAGAGCAACATTTGGGTGGCAAGCCCGAGCAGTTCCCGACGACGGTACAGAAATACGGCAACACTTCGTCGGCGAGCATGGCCATATTGCTCGACGAGTTGGTGAGGGAGAACCGGATAGAGCGCGGCGACCTGCTGGTGATGAGCGGGTTCGGCGCCGGGTTCACCACTGGTAGCTGTATGTTAAAGTATTAATACCTAATAAAAGGCATACCAAAACGCCGTAGATGCGGCGAGAATAAAACAAGTTTTATCAACCAAAAAAGAGAACATTATGAATAGAGTATACATCACCGGCCTGGGATGTGTGACCCCCCTGGGAAACAACATCGAGGCTTTGTGGAACGGTCTTATCGAAGGCCGCTGCGGAATAGCCCCCATTGCCGCACCTCATAGCGAGGCGCTGCCGATACATGTGGCTGCGGAAGTGAAAGATTTCAACCCTGAGGATTTTGACATAGACAAAGGAACCGTGCGCCGCAACGACATGTACACCCTTTTTGCCCTTGCCGCTGCACATCAGGCTATGACTGACAGCGGGTTGCAGGTAGGGACGGATGTCGACCCGATGCGCATTGGCTGCACAGTAAGTTCCGGTATCGGAGGCATCAAGACCTTCAACAACGAGCATACCAAACTGATGGAAGAAGGCACCCGCCGCGTGTCGCCGCATTTCATCCCGATGATGATTGCCAACATTGGTTCAGCCAATGTGGCCATTAAGTATAACTGCCAAGGGCCCAACCTGCCCGTGGTGACGGCCTGTGCCACCGGCACCCATGCCGTGGGCGAGGCTTACCGCCTGATACGCGAGGGTCGTGCCGACGCAATGATTTGCGGTGGTGCCGAGAGTGCCATCTGCGACATTGCTCTTGCCGGTTTCAACAACATGAAAGCGTTGACCCAGAACCCCGACCCGCTGTCGGCATCGGTGCCTTTCGACGCCCGCCGCAAGGGTTTCGTGATGGGCGAAGGCGCCGGCGTGCTGGTGCTGGAGAGCGAAGAGTGCGCCCGTAAACGCGGAGCCAAGATATACTGCGAGGTGAGCGGATACGGCAACACTTGTGACGCCCACCACTACACTGCTCCCCATCCCGAAGGACGCAACGCCGCCGAGGCCATCCGTCTGGCCGCCGAGGAGGCAGGGTTCCAGCCTAATGAAAAGATGTATATCAACGCCCACGGCACGAGCACACCGCTGAACGACGCCAGCGAGACAATGGCTATTAAAAAGGCCTTGGGCGAGGAGATAGCCCGCAAAGTGGAAATCAGCTCGACCAAATCGATGCTGGGCCACATGCTGGGAGCCGCCGGAGCTGTAGAACTGATTATCTGCGCCCTGGCCATCAAGAACGGCATTCTGCCCCCGACCATCGGCTACAAGGAGCCCGACCCAGTCTGCGACCTTGACTATATCCCCAACACGGCACGCAAGAGCCAAGTAGACATCACACTGTCGAACTCTTTCGGCTTTGGTGGACAGAACGCCTGCGTGGCACTGAGAAGAGTAAAATAAACTGTGAAGGGTTGCCCCGGAACCCCCGAGGCAACCCCATAAAAACCCATTGAACACACAAACAAAAAGCGAATAATCATGATGACAAGAGAAGAAATAAAAGAATTCCTGCCCCACCGCGAGCCGATGCTGTTGGTGGATGACATGGAGATGGAAGGCGACATGGCCATATCTCACTACCACGTGCGTGGAGACGAGTTTTTCCTGCAAGGGCATTTCCCCGGCAACCCGATAGTGCCGGGAGTCATCCTGTGCGAAATTATGGGACAATCGTCGGCCATTTTGGTGCTTGACGATCTGAAGAACCGACTGACACTGTACAGCGGACTGAACGACGTGCGTTTCCGCCAGCCTGTACATCCGGGCGACACCATCACCGTGAAAGCCCGCATCACCGCCCGCAAAGGCCTTATCTTCTTTGTAGATGCCACCGCTTACGTAGACGACAAAGTGGCTTGCAAAGGGAAACTGTCGTTTGTGCTGGTAGACAAAGAATAAATGCAACAAAGCGCACAATAAAAAAGGACTTTGTGCGTTGTGAAAAATAATATGGAAAAGCCGAAGTGGCTTTATTCATACAACAATTAACGAACAACACAGTAAAAATGAATCTGTTAGAAAACAAAATAGCTCTTATTACAGGAGCAGCGCGCGGCATAGGCCGCCGCACGGCAGAACTTTTTGCCGAAGAAGGAGCCACGGTGATAGTGACTGACTTGAAAGAGACCGAAAGCAGCATAGAGCTGATGAAGAAACTGAAGGACATCAATCCGAATTGTGCCTTCTACACCGCCAATGCCGCCGACTGGGAGCAGACCGAGGCTTTAGCCAAGACAGTTATTGACACCTTCGGCCGCGTGGACGCCATTGTGAACAATGCCGGTATCACCCGCGACAACTTGTTGCTGCGCATGACCCCCGAAGACTGGGATTTGGTTATCCAGATAAACCTGCGCTCGGTGTTCAACTACTGCAAGGCTTTCATCCCCTACATGATGAAGAAACGCAGCGGTAGCATTATCAACACCAGTTCGGTGGTGGGAGTGAACGGCAACGGTGGCCAGTGCAACTATTCGGCAGCCAAGGCTGGCATTATCGGTTTCACCAAATCGTTTGCCCAGGAGTTTGGTTCGCGCAACATCCGTTGCAACGCCATTGCTCCCGGTTTCATCCAGACAGCAATGACCGATGCCATTCCCGACGAAGCACGCAAGAAATGGCTTGATGACATACCCATGCACCGTGCAGGCACCGAACTGGATGTGGCCCGAGTGAGCCTCTTCCTCGCCTCTGACTTGTCGGAATATGTCACCGGACAGGTAATCTGCATTGACGGAGGTATCAGCTTATAATCGACACAGAATGCGTATGCCCTGCAGAGGCAATACGCTGAGAACTAAAAACAACTATACATGAAAGCATACGTATTTCCCGGACAGGGAGCCCAGTTTGTGGGCATGGGAAAGGATTTATACGAAAACAACGAACACTGCCGCGATCTTTTTGAACGCGCCAACGAGATAATCGGGTTCCGAATCACCGACATGATGTTTGCCGGCACCCCCGAGGATTTGAAGCAGACCAAAGTTACACAGCCCGCTATATTTCTTCATTCCGTAATTCTTGCCACCTATATGGGCAGTGAATTCATGCCCGACATGGTGGGAGGCCACTCGCTGGGAGAGTTCAGCGCATTGGTGGCCACGGGAGCCATGGACTTTGAAGACGGCTTGAGACTGGTGATAGCCCGTGCCAACGCCATGCAGCGTTGCTGCGAGATGCAACCGTCGACCATGGCTGCCATCCTGAAATTGGACGACAAGACCGTGGAGGATGTGTGCGCCGAGGTTACCGCAGGGGGCAACGTGGTGGTTGCCGCCAACTACAACACTCCCGGCCAGCTGGTAATCAGCGGCACCATGGAGGGTGTGGCACAAGCCTGCGAAAAGGTGAAAGAGCTGAAAGGCCGTGCCGTACCCTTGGCAGTGGGAGGAGCATTCCACAGCCCCTTGATGGAACCCGCCCGCGTGGAACTGGCCGAAGCCATTGAGCGTACCCAATTCCATACGCCCATCTGTCCGTGCTATCAGAACGTGTGTGCCACTCCGGTGGACAATCCCGACCAGATAAAACGCAATCTGGTGTTGCAGCTCACCTCGCCGGTGCGCTGGACCGCCACAGTGCAGAACATGATAGCCAACGGCGCCACCGAATTTATCGAGGTGGGACCGGGAACGGCCTTGCAGGGAATGGTGAAGCGCATCAGCCCCGAGACCGACGCCCATTCGGCCTATTGAAAACGGAAAGAAGCATTGCCGCCTACTCATCGAGGCACAATGCAACACATTGATACACTGCGGTGAAGGGAAACGCAACCACTGCGTTTTCCTTCCCTTAGTTAAAAAGACACCAAAAAATTGAAATATAAAAGAATATAAATATGAGTATTAAAATCGTTGTATTGGCCAAGCAGGTACCCGACACCCGCAATGTCGGTCCCGAAGCCATGACCCCCGAGGGGACAATCAACCGTTCTGCCCTACCCGCAGTATACAATCCCGAAGACCTCAATGCCCTTGAGATGGCACTGAGAGTGAAGGAGCTGCTGCCGGGTTCCACCGTCACGGTGGTTACCATGGGACCTCCCCGCGCCGAAGAGATTATCCGCGAAGCCATCTACCGCGGAGCCGACGACGGCTTTGTGCTGTCCGACCGCCGCTTTGCAGGTGCCGACACACTGGCCACCTCCTACGCCATTTCGTGCGCCGTGAAGCGTCTCGGACACGTTGACATCGTTTTCGGCGGCCGTCAGGCCATCGACGGCGACACCGCACAGGTGGGACCCCAAGTGGCCGAAAAAATGGACATTCCACAAATCACCTATGCCGAAGAACTGGTGAGCGTTAGCGAAAAAGAAATCCGCATCAAACGTCGCCTGTCCAACGGCACCGAAGTGGTGGAAGCCCCCCTGCCCGTATTGGTCACCGTATGCGGAAGCGCCCCACGTCCCCGTTTCCGTCATGCACACCTGCTGCTACAGAACCGTCACCTTGAAATACCCGTGTGGACTGCCGACGATGTAAATCCCGACTTCGACCGTCTCGGACTCTCCGGCTCCCCCACCAAGGTGAAAAAAGTGGACAGCGTGGTGCTGACCCAGAAAGACAACATCTGCGTCGAGAACACACAGGAAGCCCTCAACAGCCTCATTTCAAATCTTGTTACCAACCATATCATCGGATAAGACATGAACAGCATACTTGTATACATAGAAATCAACGAATCAGGCCGAGTGGCCGATGTGAGCCTTGAACTCTGTTCGAAAGGCCGTCGCCTGGCCGACCGACTGGGAGGCGAGCTCGAAGCCATCGTGGCAGGAAGCAACCTTGCCGACCTCGAGCAACAGTTATACCCTTACGGTGTCGACACCATCTTATATGCCAACGACCCGCGACTGTCGCCCTACCGCACACTGCCTCATTTCAGCATTGTGGACGGCATCATCCGCGAGCGTCAGCCCGAGGTGGTACTTTACGGAGCCACCAGTGTGGGACGAGACCTTGCACCCCGCATTGCATCGCATCTGCGCTGCGGCCTCACCGCCGACTGCACAGCCCTTGAAATCGGCGACCACACCGACGCCAAAACAGGCAAAGACTATCACGACATCCTCTATCAGATTCGTCCTGCCTTCGGTGGCAACATTGTGGCCACCATTGTCAGCCCCGAGACCCGTCCCCAGATGGCCACCGTGCGCGAAGGCGTGATGCGCAAAGAGGTAATCGACGAGAACCGCAAAGGTACCGTTGTCAACCTCGATGCCAACAAATACCTGCGCAACGAAGACGACTGCCTGAAAGTAATCAGCCGCCAGATTGACCCGCAGGGCGTGGACATCAAGGGAGCCTCCATCATTGTTGCCGGAGGCTACGGCATGGGCAGCCGCGAGAACTTTGAGATGCTCTATAAGTTCGCCAACATGATTGGCGGCGAAGTGGGAGCCAGCCGTGCCGCCGTCGACGCCGGTTTCTGCGACAACGATCGCCAGATTGGCCAGACCGGTGTTACCGTACGTCCCAAACTCTACATAGCCTGTGGCATTTCGGGTGCCGTTCAGCACCGCGTGGGCATGGAGCAGTCGGGTCAAATCATCTCCATCAACACCGACCCCGACGCACCCATCAACGCCATAGCCGACTACACCATCATTGGTGACGTCTGCGAGGTAATCCCCCGTCTGATGAACGCCTACCAGTCGTGCAAGCAATAACGGATAAGTAAATTGAAAAATTGAAGTGTCAACTATTTCAGTTTTTAGTTTATAGTTTTTTAGTTTAAAAGAACCATGAATTATTACAGCGATAACGAAAGCTTGAAGTTCTACCTTCAGCACCCCGACATAGAAAAGATAGCCACCCTCCGCGAGAACAACTTCGAAGAGGCCGGCCAATACCCCGACGCCCCCGCCAACGTGCAGGAAGCCGTGGAAGGCTACCAGCATGTTATGGACCTGATAGGCGAGATTGCCGGTGAAGTGATTGCCCCCAATGCCGCCGATGTCGACGCCGAAGGTCCCCAAGTGGTGAACGGCCGCGTGGTCTATGCAAAAGGCACCCAGCAAAACCACGACACCCTCACCCAGTCCGGACTATACGGCATCAAACAACGCCGCAAATACAACGGACTCAACATGCCCGGCACCGTAACCACCATGGCCGGCGAAATCGTCGCCCGTGCCGATGTCGGCTTTGCAACCATTTGGATGCTTCAGGACTGCGCCGACACCATCGAGGACTTTGCCTCCGAAGCCATCAAGGACAAATACCTCCCCCGCATCTATCAGGGAGCCACCTGCAGCATGGACCTCACCGAACCCGACGCCGGTTCCGACCTCCAGTCCGTGCGTTTGAAAGCCACATTCGATGAAACTGCCAACTGCTGGCGGCTGAACGGTGTGAAACGCTTCATCACCAACGGCGATGCCGACATCCACCTGGTTCTTGCCCGATCCGAAGAGGGTACCACCGACGGACGCGGACTCTCCTACTTCGTCTACGACCGTGCCGACGGAGGTCTCACCGTGCGCCGCATCGAGCACAAGATGGGCATCATCGGCTCCCCCACCGCCGAACTGGTCTTCACCAACGCCCCCTGCCAACTGGTGGGCGAACGCCGCCTGGGACTCATCAAATACACCATGTCGCTCATGAACGGAGCCCGTCTCGGAGTGGGAGCACAGGCTGTGGGGCTTTGCGAAGCGGCCTGCCGCGAAGCTGTGGACTATGCCGCCGCACGCGAACAGTTCGGCAAGACCATCGACCAGATGATTCCCGTCCAGGACATCCTCCACACCATGCGCGCACGCACCGACGCCGTGCGGTCGCTCCTCTACGAAACCGCCCGACAGGTCGACCTCGCCAACTGCTACGACCGTCTCTCCAAAATCCGTCCCCTCAGCGGCGACGAACGCCAAGCCATGAAGACAGCCCTGCGCAACGCCGACTGCCTCACCCCCATCACCAAACTCATGGCCAGCGAATACTCCAACCAAAACGCCTACGACTGCATCCAGGTGCACGGCGGCAGCGGATTCATGAAAGAATACACCTGCGAACGGCTCTACCGCGACGCCCGCATCCTCAGCATATACGAAGGCACCTCACAGCTCCAAGTGGTGGCCGCCACCAAAGGCATTAGCAACGGCAACTATCTGAAACGAATAGCCGACTACGACGCCATGCCCATCAGCGAAGAACTTACGCCCCTGCGCGAAGTCCTGCGCCAGATGACCACCGACTACCAAGCCATGCACACCCAGCTCACCGTCGACGGTGCGGGCGAGGCCTTCGAACACCATGTGCGCCGCTTAGCGGAAAGTCTTGCCTACATCATCATGGGCTACCTGCTGCTGCTCGATGCCGAACGCGACCGCAAATACCTCGACTCCTGCCGCCGCATCATCGCCATCGGACGTGCCGAAATGGCCAAACACCAATGCGCAATCAACTGCACATTGTAACTTTTTTGTAGATATAAAAAAAATTAGTATTTTTGTATCATAAACAAAAAACACAACATCATGAATAAGAGTAAATATTTCAAATCGTTATGTGTGGGCATAGCCCTGCTTTGCGCAGGCTATACTGTGAAAGCCCAACAAATCGAAACTTCGGTTTTCTTGAACGGAACACTTCCCGTGGCACAATTCAACGACAATGTCAACCTCGAACCCTTTGGCTCATTCCAGGTGATGAACCGTAGCGACATCGGAAAAGGAGCCGCCTGCGGATTGGGAGCCACTGCCCGTTTCGGACTCTGGTTCGACGTAGGAGTCGGCGAACTCCAGCCCTTTGTCGAAGTAAGTTTTCTGTGGAACAACTCCGGTCCATCCATACGCAAAGCCTACGACAACAACAAAGACTCGCTGAATCAGTACCCCACAGCACCGCAGTACCTTAACCTGCCCGTCATGTTAGGTCTGAAATACCGCTACAAACTGATGCCCGACCTGCAACCCTTTGCCGAGCTGGGCATAGGCTACGACTTCCTCTTCATCACCAAAAACGGCTACCCCGCCCACACCTACTACTACAAACCCAGCGGCGGGCTGGCATGGATGGTTGGACTCGGCACCTACCTCGGCGAGCATGTCTCCGTCAGCCTCAACTTCACCGGACTGGGCAACCATCTCATCGACCCCACCTCCAAGTCGGCCGACGACCCCAACGAGTACACCGAACGCACCCGTTCCTCCATCGGAACCCTGGGGCTCCGTGTAGGATTCCACTTCTAAACTATTAAAAGAAACTAAAACGATAGCGGGCGGCCATCCAGTCGCCCGCTTATTATTTAGTACACCACCCTGTCAATCAATCCAGGCATAGTGCCAAGGCTGTCGAATTTCAACTTAGGAGTAATAAATGATTGATACAACGGCTCAGAACTATTCGACGCCGTAGTGTCGTCGCGGGAATCGGCAAAACGGATTACCTCCTCTTCTGTGACACCTATGAGGTCCATGCTTTTCAGATTAGAATAACGAAAACTGGCAGCCATAAAACGCAAGTAACAAATCCACCCATGTATTTCACCGATATTGTCTCTAAACTCATTGTCTTGCATACACTTCATGCAAATATCACTGCCTGGGAAATCCTTCGCGTGCCTTTTTATCCATTCCACATGCCTGGCAGCTCCCAAGACAAATTCGTTATATTGGTTTTCGCAATCATTTATCTCGGCAAAACACTGACCCACCCTGTCAATAAAATTGAAATTGCCCATGTTTTTCCACGTTTCAATCGAATTTGAAAAAATATTTTCCGCAGTGCGGTCATGGCTAAGTTGTGGAATGGTAATTACCGCGTTTATTGCTTCAACCATCTGGTCGTGGGGAATCCTTTCAAGCGAATCCAACGACAACCCCAGCAGCCACGCCGAGATGGTGTCGCGTTGAGTCAAGTCGTCTGCCAGACCGTCAAGCACACGGGCAAAACGTTCCACATTGCCGGTTACCATCAACGCTGACATTTTACGGTCCCGGTTTCTTTGCCGTATATCCAGCAAATGAGCTGTACCAAACGTTAACACAATAGAAATAGTGGTTCCAAGGAAAGTGAGCAGAAGTTCTTTCCACATGCTCTTATTCGTCAGCGTACGACGGAACTTTGGCATCTTAAACTTTATATTCATGGCTTGACAGTAATACTTGGGGGTTAAATAATATTATTTGATGGCCAACGACAAAGCGGCACGACCGCAGAGGGTGCCCTGAAGGGTATCGCCAATGGCTACCGGACCAACGCCGGCGGGAGTGCCGGTGAAAATCAAATCGCCGGTACGCAATGTCAAAAAACGTGAAATATGGGCTATCAGACTATCCACCGGGAAAATCATATCCCGAGTGTTGCCATGCTGCACCGTCTCGCCATTGCGACTGAGCGAAAAATCCAACTCATCAATCCTACATCCAAGTTCCTCCAACTCAAAGAAAGGTCCCACCACAGCGCTACCGTCAAAGCCTTTCGAAACAAGCCACGGCAGCCCCGAAGCCTTGGCCTTGCGCTGAAGGTCTCGGGCGGTGAAATCAATGCCCAACGCCACCGAATGGTAATATTTATGTGCAAAACGGGGCTGGATGCATTTTCCAAGCCTCTCGATACGAACCACAACCTCCGCCTCATGCTGCAGGTCTTGGGTAAAATCAGGATAAAACAAAGGCAGTTGCTTAGGGTTCAAAGCACTGTCGGGTTTCATAAAGAAAGTGGGTTCTTCCGGAACCGCGGCTTTCATCTCTCCAGCATGGGGAGCATAATTACGTACCACACAAAGAATTTTCATAGCCTCATCAATCCATAAAATGATAATCCACAATGTCGATTCTGCGGGCGCGGGCAGCTTCAAGGCTGTATACAGACTTAAGGCTATGCGGATTGCGCAAAGGACTGGACGGTGCAACCTCGTTGGTGTCTGCAGCCCCGTGTGCCACCTGAGTCAATTTAAGGCTCCCGTTGTTCAGATAAGGGAGCAACGCCTGGTCGTTCCATCGAAGCAATTGGTTGCGGAAACTATCTATACGGCGCTTGGAAAGATTGACATTATACACACTTTCAAACAGGGGGCTTGCAAATCCGTCAATCGTAACACACACCTTTCTGCCCGCCTTCAAATCCTCATACATCAGTTCAATGAAAGTCATCATATCATTGTATCCCCTCTTCAGTTCATATTCAAAAAACATATCAACCGCTCCTTGGATCGAATCCCATTTGCGTTTATCCACCGGACTGGGTTGGGCACCCTTGTATTCGTCAATCATTTGATAGTAACGCTTGAACGTGGCGGCATAATCAAGTTTTGTCACCGTGTCAAGAGTACAAGGAGTGGGCTCGTCGTTATGAAAATAGAGACTCAGCGGCAACAAATCTAACGCACTGCGGACGTATGGCGTTTCGGGATGCACCGGGACTACATCCTCAGGGCGATACAACCTGCGCCAGCGAAACAAATCGTTGCAGCAATTACTGTCCGACTCGAACAACGACCCTGGACGGTTGGAAGAGAAAAAACCGCACGCCACCACCTTGAATGTGGTGTCAACCACCTTCTTGCCCGAAGGCGACTCCACCATAGGGGGTTCCGTGGAGCATCTGCACCTGCAAGGCTGCTGGGTAAAAAACAAATCGTCATAGGGACTATTGATTTCTCTCCCCAAAGTGCGAGGCATCTGCCAGCTGTTGCGGAATCCCTCGGCCTGGTAAATATCAAAACCGCCCATACCGCCTGACCTGTTGCTCGAAAAATACAAACAACCCTCCTCATTCGAATAGAAAGGCGTGATATCATTGCTGTCGCTGTTCACAGGCATACCCAGATTGGTGCAATTGCCCGGCTTCCCCTCGCCAATAAGCACCGTATACCAAATGTCCATTCCACCCATACCCCCAGGTCGGTCGGAACTGAAATAAAGAATGGTCTTGCCATCGGGCAGATAGCCCACCGCCGGATGGGTGCTGGAATACCCATTCAGATTCACATCGCCGCCGAGAGGCTGGGCTTTACGCCACCTCTTGTTGACCCGTTTGGTATAGTAAATATGGTTCACATTCTCCTTGCCAAACTCTCCGCGGGTGAAATAGATGATGTCGTTCTTAGCGTCATAAGTGACATTCCCGCAATTCATGCCGCTGGTATTCAAACCCCACTGGTTAACCTTGCTCCCGCTCAAAGACCCGTCGGAAGCCACATCTGCCTGAAACACCTGTGTCAGTACGGGAGTGAAATCAACCAAATAAAGCCTGTTGGCCTCCTGGCTCTGCATAGTAGTATAAAGCAGCACGCTGTCATCCACCATCACACCGCCCGTCTCGCTTCCCGTGGTGTTAATCGGTGGAGCCACATGCGTTACCTCATAACGAACCTGCCCCTGTGCCACAGCGAGCAAAGGAATCAAAGAAAGAACAATAGCAAAATATCTCATTTTATTATGAATTAACTGTCAATTTTCAATATTGGGGGCATTTGATGCGTTTGGTCTTCTTGCTGTCGTGCACAAAGCGGTAAACCAGTCCCAATTCGAATGCACCGAAACCCTTGCTGGCCGCTGAAAGTCCCGACACATTGGCGTCGTAGCTGAACGAAAATAGAAACGCATCGTACTCCATCATCATATTGGCCACAACCGCGTCGGCATGTCGCACAGCCAGACCCGCCCGCAGACTCACCTCACGCGACCCTCCCTCCTCGATATACCACTTAACATCGGCACCATACAGCAACTCCCTGTACTCGCCCTGCATTTGCCACGTGGCAACAGGCAACAGCGAAACATTCTGCCAGCAACGATATTCAGCCCGTGCAAAAAGGCTCAACCTACGTTCCATAAACGTATTGTCCAGACCCATATAAGAGATATTGGGACGGTTGATATTACGGGCCGACAGTCCTGCCTTCAAATGAAAGTCGGCCGTGGGTTGCCAATACCAAGCCAACCCGGCGGCAAACAACGGATAGTTCACCTTCTGCATGGCGAAACTCTCCGACCCGTCCTCCATCTCGGCACGCGAAGGGTCGAAGCCGCTCTGTGCCCATCCCCCGTCCACACCCACCGACAGGATGCTCGTGCCCGCGCGGTTAAGCGCACAGTAATAAGCCAACGACAAATGTCCCGACACAGTGCCGTAATGCAACGTACCCGCATGGTCGTTAAAAAACGACACACCCGCACTCAATCCCTTTCTGCTGCCGCCGCGCCACAGAGCCATCTCACCCGTCAAAGCCAACGTCTGGTAAGGGATACTCACACTGGCCCACTGATTACGATACAACACACCGAAACGCCCGTCACCCTGATAGAAACCCGAGTAAGCCGGATTCAGCAGGACAGGGTCGGCGTCAACCTGCGAAAAATGGATATCCTGCCCTACGCCCGACAGCATCGGCAAAACCAAGCACAATATGGCAAACACCCGTTTCATATCAATTCTCCCTGGCATAAGGTGGCAGCGAAATATCGGCAAAATCCCCCTGCAAAAATTTGAAATACCCTGCAATCCCCACCATAGCGGCGTTATCCGTGCAGAACTGCATCTTGGGGATAAACACCTGCAGGTGCCTCCTGCTCCCCAACCGTTCCACCTCGCCGCGCAGCAAGCTGTTGGCCGACACGCCGCCGGCAATAGCCACCTGCCTCACCCCCGTCTCCTTCACGGCACGCTCCAGCTTCTTTACCAGAAAGCCGACAATGCACCGTTGAATCGAAGCACACAAGTCAGCTTTATTCTTCTCGATAAAATCCGGATCCTCGGCCAGACGGTCACGCAGAAAATATAGGAAAGATGTCTTCAGGCCGCTGAAACTATAGTCCAGCCCCGGGATATTAGGCGTGGCGAAATGGAATGCATCCGCATTGCCCTCTTTTGCCAGCCGGTCGATAATGGGGCCACCCGGGTAACCCAAATCCATTATCTTGGCGGCCTTGTCAATGGCTTCCCCTGCAGCGTCGTCAATAGTCTGCCCCAGCACCTCCATATCGAAATGGCTCCGCAGCAGCAGAATCTGTGTATGCCCACCGCTGACGAGCAGGCAGATGAACGGGAACTGCGGCACCGCGCTCTCGTCCGACTCCTTGATGAAATGCGACAAGACATGAGCCTGCAGGTGGTTCACCTCCACCAGCGGGACACCCAACGACTGGGCGAAGCCCTTGGCAAACGACACCCCCACCATCAACGACCCCAGCAGACCCGGGCCGCGGGTGAAAGCCACCGCATCCACCTCTCTCCTGTCGACACCTGCCCCGTGGAGGGCAGCGTCCACCACCGGGACGATATTCTGCTGATGGGCGCGCGAAGCCAGCTCAGGCACCACGCCCCCATACTGCTCATGCACCTTCTGCGACGCAATCACATTCGACAGAATCCGGTCACCCCGCAGCACCGCTGCGGAAGTGTCGTCGCACGACGACTCTATCGACAGAATCAGCGGGGACACCCCCCTGCAATTATTTCCTACAGACATCATAGTTTTTACCGAAAACCCCCGTGGGGTTTTGAAATGCAAAAATACAAATAAATTCCCATATATCAGAAAAAAAACAAAAAAGTGTTCCTCTCAGCTAAAAACCAAGAAAAAGTTTCAGGTGCAATAAAATATTTTCGGGCATGGGACGTTATAAAATAACTTATCGTAAAAAACCTTGAAAGGCAAGGCGGCAAAATACTCTGTGCGGCGCGTCCTCGGTGCCGTCTTTACGGCGGTGTATATCTTCGTTGCGTTGCTCAACAGCACTGTGGTACAATCGTATATCGGTGCTGCTGTGGGGTTTTATTTCTCTAAAGAGTGGGGCGGCAAGGTCCGCATCGGCGCCCTCCACGCCAGCCCTTTCAGCCATGTCATCCTCGACAAGATAGAACTTATCTCCCCCGCGAACGACACGATTTATTGCGGCGACCGCATCACGTGCCGTTTCAAGCGTTTCCCGTTCCACGGCGACGGCCTGAGTTTCGACCGCGTGTCGCTGCGCAACGGCCGCTACCATCTGCAGACCTTTCGCAACGAGGAGGGCAGGGGCGGCATCAATCTCGACTTTATCATCCGCTATTTCGCCGAGCGTTCCACGCCCGACACCACCTCGGCCCCGAGTCCTTTCACCGTGGAGGTGGGTGAACTGAGGCTGCACCATGTTGACTATATCCAGGACTTGCCCGAGCCTCCCGGGCGTAGAACCTTCCCTCACGGGGTGGATATCCCCCACATGCGTTTCCGGAACATCTGCGGGGTATTGCGCAACATCTATGTGTTGAACGACCATGTGAGGGTGAGAGTCGTTTCGCTTTCCACCACCGAGGCGTCGGGCTTGCATGTCGTCGACCTTTCGATGGATGCCGAGGTGTCACCCCACGGCATCCGTGCCACGAATATGGACCTGCAGACCGACGACAGCCGCGTCTTTATGGATGCCCGGCTGGATTTCGACGGTTGGGACGAGATGGGTGACTATTGCAACACGGTGGTTCACGATGTGGTGCTGAAGGAGGGCACAGAGGTGAACCTGTGCGACGCCGCCTACTGGGCCCCCACGCTGTGGGGAATAAACAGCAGGGTGGCTGTGCAGGGTCATCTGTACGGCCCGGTGGCCGACATGAGAGCCGAACACCTCACAGCGTCATTCGGCGAAAGCAGCAATCTGTTTATGGACGCCCGTATCACAGGTCTCCCCGACATCAACCATACCCGGCTCGATGTGGTCATTCACCGGCTGCATACCACCTATGGCGACCTTGCCGCCGTGCAGCATCCCGAGCCTATCAAGATGCATGCCCCCGACCTTGTCCGCCAAATGGCCATCATCGACCTGAACGGCTCGGTGACGGGTGGCTTGAGGGATTGCGAGGCGTGGCTGAACGTCAATTCCCTGGCCGGGGATGTGGAAACCCACGCAAGGCTCGCCTACGACACGGTGAAGGGGGAGTATGCCTACTGGGGCGATGTGGACTCGCGGTGGATAGGTCTCCACGCCTTGCTGCCCAACGAGTGGGTGTCGCGTACGGGGATGCATCTCTCGTTCCAGGGCTCGGGACTGAACCCCGAGCAGATGGAGGCTACCGTGGAGGGGCGGCTGTACAACACTGTGTTCCGCGGCCACACCCTGGGGCGCGCCACTTTTTCGGCCGAGGTGTCCAACGGCATTCTGGCTGCTGAGGTGGGACTGAACGACTCTCTCATAGGTCTCGACCTTTCGGCCTCGGCCAATCTGGCCGACAACAGTTACCAGGCCGACCTCCTCCTGGACGATGCCCATCTCACCACTCTGAACCTTGTGAAATCAGATTCGTCGCTAAGACTTTCAACCCGTCTGCACGCCCACGTGAGGGGCAAAGATGCCGAGCATCTGACGGGCTCGCTGAGCATGGACAACACCCTGTTGCAAATAGGGAGGCGCGAGGTGGAGATGAAGAGTCTGCAACTGGCCGCCAACGAGGCCATGGGAAAGAAACAACTTGCGATGGACTGCGACTGGATGCATTTTGCAGCGGAGGGGTGGTTTGCATATAAGGACTTCCCCCTGATGGTGCAGGATTTCTGCCGCCGTTTCCTGCCCACTTATTACAACCCTTACGGTCACCCTGCGGGGAGCGTGACGGGAAATGGGAAGGAGCCCCTGGCAGGGGACATCCTCCCGGCTCCCGAGGCTGCCCTGAGCCTTGGGATGGTCTGGCACGACGAGGGGGGCACGTTTGCCAACCTTTTCCCCAATATGGGCATAGCCGACGGCACCCGTATCCTGGGCAACTACAATCCCGCCGAGAGCCTGAAGATGGTGCTTACGTCCGACTCGTTGAGAGTAAACAGCATCACCATGCACGACGTGGGGGTAGACGCCGGCACGGTGGGCGAGAGCTACCGCATGAACCTTCACTCCAACAGTCTCACAGTGGGCACCGTCCCCCTGATGAACAACATGAACCTTACCGCCGGGATGGGACGCGCCATCTCCACCATGGCCCTGAAATGGGGCGACAGGCAGGCTCCTCTGCCTCCGGGCGACCGAAGCAACTGCGGCGACCTGGAGCTGGTGATGACCAGCACGGCCGTGGACAACCGCATCATGATCACCCAACCCAATTTCTATGTGCTGGGCGGGAGATGGAGCGTGGTGTGCCCGTCGGGCTTGATGGTCAACAATGAGCGTCTCCAACTCAACGATTTGAAGGTCTACGGCATGAACCAGTCGGTGACGGTAAACGCCTACGTGGCCCATGACGAGAACGACTATGTCTCGGCTCTGTTTAAAGACTTCTCGATGGGGCAGGTCTGCACCCTGCTGCTGGCCGACAAACCCATCGGCATCGAAGGCACCCTCGACGGGCAGCTTTCGGTGAAGGGACTGAACCAAACGCCCCGACTGGACGCCAACCTGTCGGTTGACAATTTCGTGTTCAACGGACAGCCCCTCGGCGACATGACCCTCGACACCCGCTATTCCATAGCCGACGCCCGCATCGACGCCGACGTCGTTTCGCGGCTGGAGGGTTACAACCCCATCGAACTGCACGGCTACCTTTCGACCGTGGGGAAACAGCCCAAGATGGACTTCCTGCTGCAGGCCACCGCGCTCCCGCTGCGCGCCGCACGGCCGTTCCTTTCCTCGGTGGCCGAAAACATCAATGGGACTGTGGATGCAACCATCCATGCAGGGGGTACGCTCGAAAAACCTGACATCGAAGGCACCCTCGCCCTCCATCAGGCACAGATGCAGATAGCTCCCACGGGCGTCACCTATTTCATCAACGACTCGGTAACCCTGCAAGGGCGTTCGCTTCGTCTCGACAACCTCTGCATCAACGACAGCGAGAAGAACCAGGCACGGGTCAACGGAATATTGAACATGGACACACCGGGAGGATTTCTCGATCTTCAAATCCACACCGACCGCCTCATGATGCTGAACAAGCCCGCAGGGAGTGAATCCTTCTACGGCAAGCTCATGGCCAGAGCCGACGGCACAGTGTCGGGACCCCTCGACAAGCTGCTGGTTGCCGTGCAGGCCACCGCCGTGGAGGGCAGCGACCTATACGTGCCTATCAGCAACCGGAAACAGGTGAGCGAGAACGAATTCATAGTCTTCATCTCCCCGACTCCTTCGCAACGCCGCCGAGCCACACCGCGCAACAACACCCCGACAGGTAAATTCTCGCTCCAGGCCAACGTCAGCGTCACCCCGGGGGTCACCGTCCACCTGCCCATGGACTTCGAGCAATTGACGGCCTACGTCACCGCCGTGGGACGGGGTGACATCCAAGTGACCATGCAGGGGGGGAAAGAACCCAACATACTGGGCAACTACGAATTCACCTCGGGCAACTTCTCCCTGTCGCTGCTGCAGCTCATCAACAAGAACTTCGACATCGAAGAGGGCAGCACGCTCAACTTCCCCGGCAACATCGACGACGCCCGTTTCAACATCAACGCCGTCTACAACCAACGCGTCAACCTTGCCTCGCTCACTGGCAGCCAATCCACTTCGGGCGACACTTATGTGCAGGTGCAGGATGTCATCACCCTCGCCGGAACCCTCCGCGACCCCGCCATACGCTTCGACATCCGCCTGCCCTACGCCGAACAGAGCGTCAACGACCAGGTGTTCTCCTATATCGACCGCACCAACGAGCGCGACATCCTCAATCAGTCCATCTCACTCCTGCTGCTGGGCCGCTTCTCGCCTGCGGGGACCGCCGAGGGTAACGACAACCCCCTCAGCGACGGCAGCAGCATCAACCTCCTCACCTCCTCGGCCAGCAGCCTCGTGTCCAATCTGGTGAAAGTGGTGGACGTCAACTTTAAATACCAAGCCGGGACAGGCTCGAACATGGGGCAGATAGACGTGGGCATCAGCAAACAATGGGAGAAATTCTACTTCGAATCCACCTTCGGCTACGGCAACACCCCCGGCGCCCTCGACAACAACACCGCCAACGTGCTGGTGGGCGACGTCGAAGTGGGCTACAAATTCAACCCCTTCTTCCATTTCTACGGTTTCCACCGCTCCAACACCAGCTACTACACCCGCACCGAAATGCCCTACAAACAGGGTGTGGGAATCAAACTGTCGAAAGACTTCGACAACATCAGCGAACTTTTCCCCTGGCTCAGGAGAAGGAAAAAAATGTAAGACATTTTACCCACACATAACATAACAGTAATAATATAAAATGAGAATTCCCGAACAATACTACTCTGTCAAAAGCAACATCCTGTTCTGCATAGCGGTGCCGCTGTTCATGATGCTCTTCATGGTCATCTACCAGCCCCGGTTCTTCGGCAACGAACCCATTCTCCGTGCCGAGTGGGAAGAGAACGACGGTTTCTGCCTGCCCATAGTCTGCGCCATCACCCTGGGGGTGCTCACCCTCAGCCGCGCCATCCTCTGCTATGCTTTGGTGCGGCACAACCTCTCGCGCAGGGAATGGATTCTCTGGCAAGCCACCGAATGGGTTGTGGCGTGTCTTTTTGCCGACCTCTTCCTCTCGCTTTTCTTCCACATGGGCTACTTCACGCTGCTCCCCCGCATACTCCTCACCGGTTTCGGCCTCGTCATCATCCCCTACGTCGTCTACTGGCTTGCCATCGAATACACCGACCGCGACAACCGCCTGCGACAAGCCGAAGAGCTGATTCAAGACCTCCGCAAGGGAGTGGAACGCAACGAGACAGGCATGGTGCGCTTTGCCGACGACAAAGGCAACGTGAAACTCGTCGTGGGAGCCGAGCGGGTCATCTCACTCGAATCGGCCGGCAACTACGTCACCATCCTCTACGACGACGACGGGAAACTGGTGCGCTACAGCCTGCGCAACACCCTCAAAGCCATGGAGACCCTGGCAGGCTCAAGCGGACTGGTTCGCTGCCACCGCTCCTTCTTCGTCAACCTCAGTCACGTCCGCACCCTCCGTCGCACCCCCCAAGGACTCTACGCCGAGATAGGGCATCCCGGAGTCGACGACATCCCCATCTCCAAATCCTACACCTCCGACCTGCTGCACCTTTTCGGCAACTAAAACCACCCCGCCCATGAACCCACGACTGCTGACAACCCTCGCCCTCCTCCTGCTCCTTACCCTGCCGACACGCTATGTCGCAGCCCAGCGCGACTATACCGCCGACTCCATCGCTTTCGTCAACGCCGACTGGCACACCGACACCCTCGACGGCTTCCGCTTCATGCACCACCACTTCATGCAACGCCAAGTGTTCAACTCCAACCAATATTTCAGCATCATCGAGATACCCTCGGGTTCCAGCTCGCGACTGGCCTTTGTGGCCGACAGCCTGCTCACCACCGTCGCCTCCTTCGCCACCCGCGACAGCGCACTCGCCGCCATCAACGGCTCCTACTTCGACATGCGCACCGGAGTCCCCGTATGCTACCTGCGTATAGCGGGTCAGGAACTGGGCGAAAACACCCCTGCCCAGCACGACAGTCTCAACCGCAAATACTACCAATACGCCACCATACGCCTGCTCCCCTCCCGCCGACCCCGCTTTGTGGTGCCCGACAGCCTACGCACCTTCGAGCGCACCATGCCCGACAGCAACATCATGACCGCAGGCCCCATGCTCATACGCAAAGGCATGGACATCCCGCAACGCCTCGACCGCCGATTCGTCTATGCCCGCCATCCCCGCACTGCTATCGGTCTCAAGCCCGACGGCACCGTGGTGATGCTTGTGGCCGACGGACGGCACAGAGGTGAAGCCGAAGGGCTAAGCCTGCCCGAACTCACCCGCATCCTGCACTGGATAGGGTGCTGCGATGCCGTCAACCTCGACGGAGGCGGTTCCTCGACCATGTACATCAAAGAACGCGGCACCGGAGGCATCGTCAACCACCCCGCCGACAACGGCCGCTTCGACACCGGGGGACAACGCCGAGTGGCCAACGCCATCCTCGTAACCAAACGCTGACAACCCCGACACCACACCCGAATGTAATAAAGTAATCTCCTACGTCGGTCGCAACAGCATCCTACAAAGGACTTTTGACGCGCCCATGAGAGCGACAAGGTTGGTCTGCGGGGAATAGTGCGGACATTTGACTCCCCGCCCACCCCGGGTTGCACGCAAAAAAGGAGACAATATAGTAAAACCGATGTGAAGCAGGTATCGTTTCACACCGGTTTTACTCTTGTTTTACACTTGCTTCCCACTTGTTTTACACTTTAAAAGTGTAAAACAAGTGTAATACAAGTTCAAAAAAACCGCCATTCCTTCGCCTTCAGGCTGGCTTAGCAGCACCACGGCGGGAAGGGCGGCGGAGGGTTACTTTTTCTTGTAGTCTACGCCTATGTCGTCGGGGTTGATGATGGGTTCATCCATCTCGATGCACAGACGGGACCGGTTGTTGAGCGTGTTGCAACGGGTGCCCTCGGAAGCATACGTGGTGGTGGGACCCGTCCAGCGGTCATTGACACGTTCATAGCAGCGGCAGTTCTTACCGCCGCACGATGCCAAGCTCATGAGGCTTAAGGCGGCTAATGCTATAAGGAGTTTTTTCATGGTTAATTATTCTGTTTCGTTGGTTGAACTTTCGGATGAAAAGGAGGAGACAAAGGTTGCCAAATGGCTGCCCACCTCAATCTCGTCGACAAAGAGCCATGCCTGTTCGCCAGCACTGATGTGCCAGTCGGGCATGGTGCCATAGTTGACGGCTTTGATTTTGAGGTAGCGCGCCGTGGCATAGGGGCCGTGGCAGGTGAAGGGATGTTGGACACTCTCTTCCTGCCGCTCACGAACAACGGGGAATTCGGTGTTGTCGACCGAAGCCCACGGCCTGTAGGTCTTTCCGTCGCTGGAGATGCTGACTTCAATACGTCGGGGGAAGAAAATCCAGGCTCGCATGTTGTCGAGACAGTCGACGGTGACGGAGGTGAGGGTCTTGGACTGCAGGAGGTCCACCACCACGATCATGTCGCTCTGCCATCCCTGCCAGCCGCCGATGCGGTAGTTGGGGGTGCCATAGAGTCGGTCGATGAGGCCGTCGGGGCCGTTCTCGCTGTATTGGGGTGCGGGCTGGGTGATGTAGCGCAGCTGCTTGTCGGCAATGAAGCGGGTGAGGGTCTGGCTCACCACAGGACTGTAAACGCCGGTGGCGGGGTTGTAGGAGACGGCCTTGAGGGTGATGTCGCGGTTGACCAGTATGGGCTGGACATAGCGGAAGGAATTGGTGTCGGGGGTGCGGCCGTCGGTGGTATAGTAGATGCGGGGCTGGACATTGGCAGAGTTGTTGTTGTCGGGTTGTCCACAGACGGGCTGACGGGCACTGAGGGTGACAAAGAGGGAGTCTTTGAAACATTGCTGCCAGTTGCTGAACCAGGGTGCCGGCGGGTAGCGAAGCTCGTCGGGGAAGGACTGGCGCGACTGGGCCGTGAAACTCTTGCCATCCCAGAAACGGCCAGGTTCCCAGTCGGTTTTGTTAATCACAATGTCCTCTTTGCCGGTGTGGATGGTGACGCGGTCGAAGAGGGGTGTGACAGTTACATATTCGCCGCTGCCCGGGCATACGGGATAGAAGCCCATGGCACTCATGACATACCAGGCACTCATTTGTCCGCAGTCCTCGTTGCCGCAGAGACCGTCGGGACGGGGTGTGTAGAGGTCGGAGAGGATGCGGTGGACCACATCGTCCAGTTTGTCGGTGGCGCCGAGGTAGGCATAGAGGTAGGCGGCATGGTGAGAGGGTTCGTTGCCGTGGGCGTATTGGCCAATCATGCCGGTGATGTCGCTTTGGTCGCGGCCGGTGGTTTCGCTGCTGGTGTTGAAGAGCGAGTCGAGGAAGGCCTCGGCCTTGGTGCTGCCGCCCAGTTGGGCAATCCACCCCGCCACATCGTGCGGCACGTAGGAGCTGTATTGCCAGCTGTTGGCCTCGGTGTAGTGGTTATTGACCTCGGTGGGGTTGAAGGGGGTGACAAAGCCGCCGTTGCGACGGGCGTGCATGAAGCCTTCGGGGTCCATGATATTCTGCCACGACTGGGCACGGCGCATGTAGGTGTCGTAGACCTGACGGAGATAGAGGTGGCGCGACGTGGTGTCGGTGGCAGCATTGCGGTTCATCTCGTTCAACGCATATTGGGCTATGCACCAATCGTCGTAGGAGTATTCGAGAGTCTTGGAGACCGTCTCGTTGTCCAACTGACTGTCGAGGTAGCCCTGCTGGGCGTAGGCCTGATGGGCTTCGGTGCGATTGGATGTGGCAATCATGGCCTCGAGGAGCGCCATACGGCGCGCGGGAGTCCATTTGTCGAGGATGCCGGCACGCTGGGCTTCGAGGATGACGGGCACGCTGTGGTAGCCAATCATGCAGTGGGTTTCGTGGGCGGCGAGTTCCCACATGGTGAGTTCACCACCCGACTCGTATTGGCGGAGCATGGTATTGATCCACGCCTCGGTAGTTTCGGGTTCGATGATAGTCATGAGGGGATGCAGGGCGCGATAGGTGTCCCAGAGGGAGAAGACGGTGTAGATGGGTTTGTCGGAGGTGTAGATGGTGTCGTTCATGGCACGGTAACGGCCATCGACATCGCTCCACAGATAGGGAGAGGTGTAGCAGTGGTAGAGGGCGGTGTAGAAATTGCGGCGCTCGGCACGGGAGCCGCCTTCCACTTGAATCTTGCCGAGAGCCTCTTCCCAACGCTGGTGAGCGGCGGAACGGATGGCATCGAAACCGGCACCGTTGCGGGTGGCAAGGTTTTTGCGAGCCCCTTGGCTGTCCACTCCCGATATGGAGACGTAGACTTCGACCTGCTTACATTCGTCGGGCAGGATGACAAGGGCTTTCTTGCCAGCATCGAAAAATTTTAAATCCTTTATTGGCTGACTACATTCCAAGGCAAAGAAGCACTTTTGGTCGGGATTCCAGGCATTGCTTTCGCGCCAGCCGCTGATGGTGCTGTCTTCGCTTTGGTCGAAGCCGGCACTGATGACTTTGTCGCGGTGGCGCAAGTCGACAACAAAGCCCTTGGCGCCTTTGCCGGGGAAAGTGTAGCGGTGGCAGGCAACACGCTCGGTGGTGGTGAGTTCAACCATGACACGATTGCGGTCGAGCACCACACGGTAGTAGCCGGGGACGGCTTTCTCACCACGATGGCTGAAACGGGAGCAGAACTCCTCCTGAGGCATGGTGGGAGTGAAGGTCCATTGGCCGCCCCTGCCCACAACAGGCATAAGGAGGATGTCGCCATAGTCCTCACAGCCTGTGCCGCTGAGATGGGTATGGCTGAAGCCATAGACGGTGTCGTCACTGTAGTGATAGGCACTGCAGCCGTCCCAGCCCTCGAGACGGGTGTCGGGCGAAGGCTGAATCTGCCCGAAGGGGACAATGGCACCGGGATAGGTGTGGCCGTGGAAGTCGGTACCCACCAAGGGGTTGACATAACGTGAATAGCCGTTCTGGCAACCTGTGGCTACGGCTGCCAACAACAGGCCACACAAAATGAGAGAGAGATGGTTTTTCATAAACAGAAAATGGATTTCGCGATTAACGTATTATTTAAGCTTTATCAACGCCGCAGCACCAAGGATGGCGACTTCGTTGGCCGCAAGCTGGGACATGATGATTTCGCACTTGCCTTTGTAAATGTTCAGCAGATTGGCTTCGAACGACTCGCGCAGGGGGCCGAGCAAGGGTTCGCCCACCTTGGTTGGTCCGCCCATAAGGAAGATGGCCTGGGGGGCAGAGAATGTGCAGGCGTTGGCGCAAGCCAGACCCAGCCATTCGCCTACACGGCGATAGGTCTCTTTGGCAAGGGTGTCGCCAGCGTTGGCGGCATCGCCTATCATTTTGCATGTAACATCTTTGTCCTCGATATCGGGGGAAATCCAGCCAGCCATGTGGCTTGCCTCCTGTGGAACACCCATTTCTTTGCGCAGTTCGTTATAGGTCTGCACAATGCCACGAGCCGAGGTGTAAGCCTCCAGACAGCCTCTGCGGCCACAGCTGCAACGGCGGCCATTGGGGATGAGGATGTTGTGTCCCAGTTCGCCAGCAGTTCCGGTGGAACCGTGAACAAGGCGGCCGTCAACCACTATGCCGCTTCCCACACCGGTGCCGAGGGTTATCATGATGAAATGGTTCATGCCCTTGGCTCCGCCATAGACATATTCGCCATAAGCGGCAGCATTGGCATCGTTGCTCAGAACCACGGGGATGTCGACATATTTGTGGAACTCCTCTTCGAAATTCAACAGACCTTTGATGGTCAGATTGGGAGCCCATTCGACACATCCGGTATAGAAATTGCCGTTGGGGGCACCCATTCCGATGCCTGTCAGCTCGCTAATCGGGATAGCTGCCAACCCTTTCTCGGGGTCGCCCTTTTCCGTCATGGCTTTAATCTGCTCCATAATGTCGGCCACGTATGGCTCGAGCAAGGAGTAATTGCCCGTGGGCAAACTACACCGTGAGATTATTTTTGAATCATCCCTGACAAGTCCGATGTCGGTATTTGTGCCTCCGACATCGATTCCGATAGCATAAGTGTTCTGCATGATATAATGATTTTATGTTCTATATTGAAATGCAAAAATACACATTTTTTCTCAATTAATATGTACATGTCGGTTTTCTTTTGTAACTTTGCATCATGGAAGAACCTATCACAGAAAAGATATTCTCTCTCGAAGAGATTGAGAACGACGCTTTTGGGGCTATGGTTCTAAATTTTCTATGCAAAGATACGAAAAATCTCCGACATATGCAAATTCTTTAATAAATTTTTTATATATATATTAATTTTTATTTAGGGCGTTACCCTAACGGGTCAGGCTTTCCATGTTCATCGCCATCGTTCAAACCCTTCGGGATTTGAACCCTCTCATTCCAATCCTTAACGCTCGCGGTGGCGGGTCATTGTCTCTAACATAGAAGCCTGATAATTCAAGTCTAACGACATTGAAATATCGTAGTAAACATATACAACCTGACGGTTGCAAATGTTGAGAGGATTTAGAAGCTCACTATATCACGTTGTCACACTTTCATGTCACAATTCACTAACGTATTTCTAAAGAAATAGTCTCTGTAAGAGCCTGACACTAAGCACTGTGTCAGTTAGCCTATTATAATCAAGTACAGCAACGGAAAAGGGGAGCGTTGTAACTCCCCTTTTTAACCTATAACCATTATCATTAGGTTATCTAGCTCTTCTAACAGTCGCATATATTCCAGCACCTGACTGAGCTAAACCCATCAATTTATCAGTAAGGTAGTCAACAAACTGCATCCATTCATTCTCACTAAGAGCTTTAAGGACAGCAGACTGACTTCTCAGCTTATTAACATTAAAGTCAAAGGACTCCTTGTCGCTTTCACAAATAGACTCAAAACATCTATCCATATAACGTCTATCATAGTCAGAGAGTTTCCATTCATTACGAAGATTATCACGGAAATCATCAATCTGAGACTTCATAGACCTATAAACATCGGCAAATCCATTCTGACTATTAGGGTCATCAGCATCACGAGGAACAGCACCATTAAGCCAGTTACCAATAGCAGCGGCAAGACCTTGCTGTTTGACAAGCTCAATATTGGCATTACGCTCAAAATCCTGCCACATCTTATCTTGATTAAGCTGCCAATCCTTGACATCATAGTCTTTCTGTTTATTAGCTGTATCAGCCTCAATATTGTCCTTCTGAGCCTCTAAAAGACCTAACTGGGCAGTCTCCATCATAGAAGGTGCCTGCATCTGAGCAGGAGAAGGAGCAGAACCAGCACTAATAGTAGGAGCAGCAAGACCATTATTCATCTGACCATACATTAAGTTGGGATTAAGTCCAGCAGCCTTGAAACGAGCCATCTGTGCCGAGGGTGAATTATATGCATTAGCCATATTGAACATTAAGGTGTTGTAGCCTTGGGCATCACTCTGTAACTCTTTCTGCTGTTGAAAAGCTCTCTCCTGCTGTCTCCTGTTGACCTCTGCGGAAATAAAAGAACCAACTAAATCAGCCATGATTACTCTCCTTTCTGAACTGAGGGGGTCTTACCATACTTAGCAATATCCTGTTTAAGGCCGTTTTTAGCCTTTTTACGGATACTTTGCTCGGCTTGCCAACAATCTGCCACATCAACTCCTCTAAGGCGTTCTAAAGGCAAATTAAAGGTACTTTCATTGACAGGTACACCATCAAAGAAATTATCAGCACTGACAGCCTGATTGGAGACGGCAATACCATTCTCGGCCATCTTCATCATCTGTGTAGGGGTATATGCAAGGTCATTCTGAACAACAGACTCACCGTCTTTTCTGCGGGGTCTTGAAAAATGCTTAACGTTAATATTTCTCATAATAAAAATGCACTCTAACCTATACTAGTGCGAGGGTTTTAAATTTATGGACTATTCAATTCTAGGAATACCGTATTCAGGTATGGGTCTCTTAGCTCTTACATCAAATCTAAGCTCACCGAGCATCTTGTCAGAGTCATCAGTAACCACAAACACATCGTTAATGTCATTATCATCAATGGCTATGAAGTCATGTCCTAACTCAGGCTTGCTGTTGAATACACGACCAACAACATATTCACTGAGTGAAGTTCTGAAATCACCGTGGACTTGGTCATTGTTGGCTAGATAGTCTGCCCATGCTCTCTGATAACCGAAAACATCATTGATGCTGTCTGAACCTTGTGAAGCATCAGAAGAAGCAACTTCCAAAGGAGTTACCTCATTATAGGTAATCGGTTGCATACCAATATGTCCGAACTCAGGGAAGAAGAAATCCAAAGGAGTCTCAGTCTTAAGGAAGTGCTTGGGAAGCATCTGACTATAAACAGGTTCAGGGAATACACACATAATACCTATGATATAACCATGCTCATCACAATACTGGTGAATCTTATTGTCTGAACCACCGAACATTGAAAGCTGACCAGCATACTTACCTAAACCTTCACTGGTCATGTCATTGATTTGGTTGACATCACCAACAGCATGAATACCACCTATAAACTCAGGCATATCATTGGCTTTAAAAGCAGGATTTACACCGAAGTGGCTGTATATTTGGTCAACATACTTGTAACCACGTCTAATGTTAGTCTCCAACCATCTTTGGAAAGAATTAACGTTTCTGAGGTCATTAATGCTGATACCATTGGAAACAACATCCATAAGCTGTCTAAGAGAACCTTTAGGCATATCGGGACTATAAGTGGAAATACCTGTAATAGTCTCACCGTCATCACCAATAGTCATACTTGCAGTATATTCATTAGTACCATCATTGAAAGTGAAAGTACCGTTTGCACTGATACCTACTAGGGGAGCAGTACCTTGCTGAGGACTAACCTGACAGGAAGTGTAATAGTCTCTCTCCCAGTTCTTCTGATGAAGCTGATAAACAGTGGTGTCAGCACCACCTGCATGAGTGGGTATAAAGTCATTGTAAACCTCTTTACCACCAATTCTGAAGGGGTCTACAGTCTCATCTCTATAGAAGTAGTTATAAATGCTCTCATAAGCTCTGAAAGGCAGTGCATTAAGTTTAATCTTAGGTGTAGTCTCTCCAGTATGGGTCACGAAGGGATTATTAATGACAGTGTTAGAGTCTGTGCTGTCAAGAACCTGCAAACCTTCAACATCAAAAGTCAGCACATCACCTGCACATTTGAAAACAGGGTCAGTGGGAAGTGCATAGGGAAGTGTCATCCAATCAGCACAGTCAGCAATATCAGGGTCAAACACAAGACCACAATACACACTCTGAGTGCCAATATGCTTATTGACGGCAGAAATCATATCAGAATAGCCTGAACCAGCTTCGGAATTATCCCAAGAAGCAGTGATAACACCACTGGCATAAGAAAGGCTCACAGGAATGGCACAAAGATTCTGAGTCCTGTTAAGGGGACTATCAACATCCTGACCTACATTAAAGAGGATATAAGCACCCTTTGCAAGCTCCATATCAGTAGAACCGAGGTTGACAGAACCACTGATTGTAAAATCCTCCTTGGTAATAGGATGACCAAGGGCGTTCTTGCTCATATAACCATACATCAGTGTCCAAGAAGGAGAGTTATAAGCAGCATTTTCCGTGCTTGACATCTTCCAGTTAGCTATAAAAGGATTATAGTAAAAAGTATCCTCAATCTTGCCATTGTAAATGTCAGTACCAATGTAAATGTAAGAAGGACTCTTTCTGTTTACAGTACTCAAAGCTGTGGGAGCAAAAGTGTTGGTAGTATTAAACTCCGATGAAACCACAACATCTCTTCCTTGATAAGTAACACTCACAGGCTCAGCATTAAGGATTGTGTCAAGACTGACATTGACTTTCATGGCATACTCACCTGTAAGGGTTGTAGGAACACCAAGATAGTCACCTAAAGAACCAGTACCTATCATAGTCTTGGCATTGGACTCGTTAATCTTAAGCCATGGCATAACTGCATCATCCTTGGTTCTAGTGATGTACTCCTGCCAGTCTGCATAAAGGTTTCTGTTCCTTACATAGAAGAAGTGCATAATACCATGCATCTTGGTCTGAATGGGGAATACAGTAGGATTGAATCTAAGACCAAACTTAGGGTCAATCTCAAATGAATCACCAGGAATCACTTCCTGACAATAAACAGGGATTAAATCTCCCAACTTGCCTGTAACATGAGAGGCAAAGCTAAGGTCAAATGTGTTGCGTTTAACATCAACAGAAGGACCTTGATTCTTACTAAAAATTTTACTCATACGCTTTTGTTTTTAAAAAATGTATAATAAATATTTATATTTATAATTATATATACTCTAGAGGTAATAAAAAAACTATTTAATCTCTATACTTGTATTACCGTGGGTAATCTTTGCTTTCTTGTTGCTATCCAGCATCACAGGTAACTGACCAAACAATATTGAAAGGGTCAATATACCTCCAGCAGTAAGCACAGAAGGGTCTATAATACCAGTAGGTGGAACTATAAAGCCAGCTACAAACAGACCTATTGAAACAATCAAATCAATCCATACAAACTTTTTCATATCAATTCATCTTCTTGAATAGTTAAACCATCACCTAATCTATTTAAACCTAAAGCCTGCAATGCAACAGCATCAGGGTCATACCAGCCTACAACTCTTACATCCAAAGGTACACTCTGTATACTTCTAGAAGTACTAAACAATTCACCTAAAGGCAAATAAACCACTTCAGCAGTTGCATAATCATAGTTGTAAGGGTCATACATACGCAAAGTTGCATAATTACTACTTTGAGTGCTGTACTGGGGCATACTAAACTGATAAAAACTATTAGCAATAATGCCACTCATTAATCTATTACTTCTAAGTTTAACTTGATTAGTACCTGTTAAAACTTTACTTGAATTATAATAGCCTTGTACATAATCACTGTAAGGCACAAATGCATGTTGTGAAATATTCATATTAAAATACCTCCTTATCTTTATCTTTAGCTTGTTGTTTAATTATTTTATATACTTCATGTTCTAAGTCAATATCACTTAGATTATCCATTAAATGAATAAAATATCTCTCTCTCTTCAAATCATCATATCTTGGGAACTGCTTGTTTGCATACTTCTCCATAATCTCCTCTGCTGCACATTTCTCAGCAGTAAAGGTTTCAAAAGCTAGCAACTGGGCATATCCTTCTTCATCATTACTGTTAATTATCCTTACTCTATCCTCTAAAGTGAATTTAGGCAGGGAAGCCAGTTTCTTGACTGCATTCTCATATGAATCAATAGCATCCCTATACTCTAGAGGTATTATTGTATGAGAGGGGAAAACCTTATTAATAAAATATTTAACTGTGGGCAATCTCCTTAAAGCTCCTGTAAACTTATCACAGTATTTCAAATCAGACTGCTCAGGATTATTCCATAATATATTCTCTGCAACAGACTTGAAGAAATCAACACCTAGATTGATACTTGTACGATGCATAGGAGCATTGCAACCTTCAGGAACCTTGGTTTCCTTACCCATATATTTACCTACATAATAGGCAGCATTAGAATCGCTACATTGCTTTAAGATGAAACACTTTGAAATACATTTATGAACTCCATTACTATCAGTCCAGCAATCATACAAATGATGCCATACATTATTTAAATTCCAAAACATACCTGTACGAGGGAAACCCCATATCAACATGTGGTAATGAGCTCTAAACGTCTTATTAGGGTCACCATACTCAGCACCTACAGCATATCTAAGCTTTACATCATAACCAAGCCTCTTTAGACGGATACGGACTTTCTTAAGGAACAACTGAACATCTCTATAGTTTACACCTTTCTCAGGCAAATGCTCAGGGTCATAAGTCATTGTAAGGAATAAAGGTAAATACTCATGTTGCTGGGACTCCAAAATACATTTTGCAGCAAAAGACTTTCTCTTTCTCTCCGTACACAATACACAATGTCCGCAAGGAACCTGTATATAAGCATCCATGTATTCACCATCTTCATTGAACAAGCCTACAACTTTAATATTACTTGTTGGGGACTCCTTACTTCTAATCAAACCTATAATAGCTTTCTTTACATAAGCTTTATAAGAAACAAAAGTCCTAGTACCTTTATCATAAATATTAAAATCATAGTGCATACTGCCTTGATTATCAATCCACATTATCCTTGCACTATTCATCACAAATTCCGTCAACTTTGGATTTATAATAGTTACAGGGTCTAAACAATAAACTTTTGTATCCATAAATCAATTAATTCCATTAATTCAATTAATTCAATTCATTCAATTAACATCAATTAATATGTACATGTCGGTTTTCTTTTGTAACTTTGCATCATGGAAGAACCTATCACAGAAAAGATATTCTCTCTCGAAGAGATTGACTATACACGCTTTTGGGGCGATAACGACAAGATTCTCGACTTTGTGAGAATTCTTTTCCCCAAGTTGAAACTCATTGCCCGCGGCGACATGCTGAAGGTGGTGGGGAGCATGGAGGACATCGACCATTTTGACGGCAAACTGCAAGCCATGAAGACTTACTATGACAAAGTGGGCCGACTGAATGAAAATGTCATTATGCAGATTTTTGAAAACGGGGGTTCCACTCCCGAGGCGGAGACCAACGAGGAGATTCTTGTGCACGGGCGCAACGGGCTGCTGGTAAAGGCCCGCACCCCCAACCAGCGGCGACTGGTGGAGGCCGTAAAAGAGAACGACATGGTCTTTGCCATCGGCCCTGCAGGCACCGGAAAGACCTACACCGCCGTGGCCCTTGCCGTTAGAGCATTGAAGAATAAAGAAATACGACGTATCATCCTCACCCGCCCGGCAGTGGAGGCAGGCGAGAACCTCGGTTTCCTGCCCGGCGACCTGCGCGACAAACTCGACCCCTACTTGCAACCCCTCTACGATGCCCTGCGCGACATGATACCGCAGCAGAAACTACTCTCCTACTGGGAGGACAACACCATCGAGATTGCCCCGCTGGCCTTTATGCGCGGGCGCACCCTCGACAACGCCTTCGTCATCCTCGACGAGGCACAAAACTCCACCTCGGCACAGCTGAAGATGTTCCTCACTCGCATGGGCAGGAACGCCAAATTCGTCATCACCGGCGACATCACCCAGATTGACTTGCCACGCCACCAGCAGAGCGGTTTGGTACAGGCCATGCGCATCCTCGACGGCATCAACGGCATCAGCATCATCCACCTCGACAACAGCGACGTGATACGCCACAAACTGGTCACCAAGATTATCCGAGCCTACGAACGCAACACCGACACACCCCATGAAGAGCCACCCCAATTGCAAGATTAACCTCGGCCTGCACGTTGTGGGCAAACGCCCTGACGGCTACCACAACCTGGAGACCATTTTCCTGCCCGTTCACGACCTGTGCGACGAGCTGGAAATCACCCCTGCCGAGGGTTCTGCCACCGTTGTGCGGCAGGAGGGCATAGTGCTTGATAATGCCCCTGACGATAACCTCTGCATGAAAGCCTACCGCCTGCTGCAGGAAGAGTTCGGCATCCCGCCGGTGGAGATATTGCTGCGCAAGCACATCCCCTTCGGAGCCGGGCTGGGCGGCGGCAGCAGCGATGCCGCCTTCACCCTCAAGATGCTCAACGAGATGTTCTCGCTGGGGCTTGCAACCGCCGACCTTGAGCAACGGGCTGCACGGATAGGTGCCGACTGCGCCTTCTTCATCCAGAACCGCCCCGCCTACGCCACCGGCATTGGCGAACAGCTGGAGCCTATCGACCTCGACCTGTCCGCCTACCGCATAACCATAGAGATACCACCCGACGAGCATGTCAGCACCCGCGAGGCCTATGCGGGTCTGCATCTGCAGGGCGGCAGCCGTCCCGACCTGCGGAAGGCGGTGCGCCAACCCATAGTGCAGTGGCGGAAAACTATCGTCAACGACTTCGAGACCTCCGTTTTCCCAGCCCACCCCGCCATTGCTGCGCTGAAAGACGATATGTACCGCCGTGGCGCACTCTACGCAGCCATGACCGGCAGCGGCGCCGCCGTGTTCGGGCTGTTCCCCCTTTAAGAAAAAAATCATCCCGGACTCCGGGTTCTGTCAGATTTCACCCCCCTATAGGGTAATGTATGGGTAGGTATGAACGTTTTCGATAAGCCGAATTCATACAAGCCTGCTTGTGTGCTGAGGCGAGAAAAGTCTATTGCGAAGTTATGAACGACTACGACACATTGTCGTCGCGACCGAATGGAAGCAACGACATTTTATTCAACCGCCTGTTTCGCACCTATGGTGCCATCGTCTGGAGCATGTGCAAGAATGCATCGCACGACGACTACGAGCGATGCCGCGACCTGTTTCAGGACGTGTCGGTACGCCTGTGGCTGCACATCGGCGACTTGCGGCCGGATGCCAAGCCTCACGAAGAAAAGGCATGGGTTGAGTGGCAGACACGCCATGTGTTGAGCCACAGCCGCAACCCCCGTGAAATGGAGAACAACTTGCCAGAGATTCCCGACGACGACACAGCCTCCGAGGCAGAGCGACGCACTCTTGTCGCCGACTTGATGGCACAGCTACAGGACGAAGACAGGCAGTTGATGCAGATGCGGCTTGAAGGCTACTCCGCCGACGAGATAGCCCAAGCCACCGGCCTGAAACGCGATGCAGTGTATCAACGCATACACCGCATCATGGCACGGATGCGCAAGATGCTCATTGCACTGTTGTTCATACTGGCGGCCTCAGCCATTGCCGTTGCCGTGGTGCCACAATGGCGAAAGGCTGTGTTCCACCGCAGCACTCCTCCACCAAGCCCCGCTTCGAAGGGCGTCCAACCCCACCTCC